>Ga0307479_10000098_pt1 | contig 88192 bp, 78 predicted proteins | sample atmos_gasesECM4C_FD_203743 | JGI IMG/M metagenome (GOLD analysis project Ga0307479, IMG submission 203743) | Hardwood forest soil microbial communities from Morgan-Monroe State Forest, Indiana, United States - atmos_gasesECM4C_515 | ecosystem: Environmental > Terrestrial > Soil > Temperate... | reverse complement strand
GGGAAGAGGCAAACGCCAGCTTGGTGCCATCGGGCGACCAGGAGGGCGACAGGTTCGTCCCGCCAAACTTGGGGAACGTCACGAGGCGGTTCAAATCGAGCGAGTACACCAGGATTTCCCAACTTGTCTTGCCCAGGGAACTGAAGGCAAGGCGGGAGCCGTCCGGAGAAATACGGGGAGAAAGGGAGATCGAGCCCAGGTGCGTGATCTGGTGCTGGTTGGAGCCGTCGTAGTCCATAGCCCAGATTTCCTTGTGGCCACTGCGATCGCTCACGAAGTAGATCTTGCTTTCGGCGATGCCGGGAACCCCTCCACCAAGACGGAAGATGATCTCGTCGGCGAACTTGTGAGCGATGAGGCGGGCGGCGTCTGGCGTGGCCGCGTCCGTGTACTGCTTTCCCAAAACCTGAGGCGAGCCGACATTCTTGACGTCGTAAAGCCAGCCGTGGACCACAAGGTTGTTGCCCGTTGCGCCCAGATCGCCGAAGGCCAGCATGGAGGCATTGGGCGGGGGGCCGTTCCACGCTTCAAAGCGTACTTCGGCAGGATTGCCGGGGACGTCGAGCGGATAAAAGCTCTTCGAAACCATGTCGAAGATGCCGGCGTTATCGAGGTCGTTCCACAGTGTGTCGTTGAAGGTTTTCAGGAGGTCCGCGTTCTTGGGGTCCTGCGAACTCGGCTTGAAATCGGAGGCAGCGAGGCGAACCTTCTCTACGCCCAGACCGGTTCCGGTGCGGATCCAGTCCTGCGCGAAACAGGGAAGAGCGAGCAGCACCACGAAGACGCCCATCCACATGGGGAGGGCGAAGAGTCGCATGGCTGTCGTCCAGACCTGAAGGCGCATACGCTCGGCAGGAATTCGAGGAACGTTTATCGTATTATGACATTCGGAAGCATTCAGCATACCGTGGGACATATCTCTCTTTCTGACTCCCGTCGCACTGGGTTACCGTCCAGTCGGACCTCCTCGGTCCTGAGCAAATGGCCTGCGCCGCTAGTGCTTGTAATCGAACCAGAATTCCACTGTCACCTTGCTTCCTGAATAGTCGGGAGGCAACGGACCGAACGTGTCGATGCGCTGGATCGCGCGCAGTGCTGATTGATCGAGCGAGGGCACGCCGCTCGATTGCTCGATCTGCACATTTCCCGGACGCCCGGAGCGGTCAATATCAAACTGCACGTAAACTCGATTGGCCTGGTGAATGTTGGGATCGACTTCGTACCTCAGCCAGTTCTCGGATACTTTCTGCTGCACGACCCGCACATACCAGGCATACGCGGTTCCAAAATCTCCGCCTCCGCCCTGGAAGCCGAAGCCACCTTTGGCTCCGGCGGCGCTGAACGTGCCATACGGGCCGCTAACCGGACCGCCTTGCCCAAAGGGCACCTCGTTGGTTTCTTCCACCGGTTGCGCCGGGGGCTTCTGATGGCTGGCGGTAGTTACTGGCTGGGGTTTGTTCTTGGCATTCTTGTCGGCAATCGGGATAGCATCGGGCTCGTTGGTCTTCTCCTGGGGGAGGGACTTGGTGAGTCCCGGGGAGTCATTGGCCAGCACGTTCTGCGTCTGCACGGCGCTGGCGGGCAAGGGAACGGTGCTCACGAGCGAGACACCGATGGCGTCGCCACCACCGCCCGCTCCCCAGGCGCTGCCGTGGCCATGAAGAACGACTCCGAAGAGCACGATCACGCCGGTGATCGCGAGGTGCAGTGCGACCGACCAAGCCAGCGGCTTTCCCAACCTGCTGTGCTCGAAGAAGATTTCAGCGTCGGCTTGCATTCTGGTCCAGCGGCTGCGTCACGATGCTGACATTGGTGATGCCGGCGCCTTTGACGGCGTCCATCACCGTGGCGAACGCGCCGAAGGGAACGTCTTCATCAGCGCGGATAAAGACCGACTGATGCTGAGGGTCGCGGATCTTCTGGCGCAGCTTGGTTTTGATCTCGTTGATGTTGATCGCGTCGTTGCCGAGAAAGACGCGCTGCTGTTTGTTGATGCTGATGACCATCCGCTCTTCCGTAATCTCCTTGACGGTGCGGGTCTTCGGCACGTTGACTTCGATCCCCGATTGCAAGACGGGGGCAGTGACCATGAAGATGATGAGCAGCACGAGCACCACGTCCACCAGGGGCGTGACGTTGATGTCGGAGATTGAAGTTTGCGTTCGTCCGTTGGAAGCCGTGAAGGCCATTAGCGGCGCACCCCCACGGGGTCGACTGGGGTCTGCATCTGGGGTTGGGCGCGTTCGACGGCGTTCAACATCTCCAGAGCGAAATCATCGCCGCGCGCGGCGAATTCGCGGATCGAGCTGCCGATCAGGTTGTAGGCAATGACGGCAGGAATGGCTGCGGCCAGGCCGGCGGCGGTGGTGATCAGGGCTTCGGAAATTCCCGGGGCGACGGCGCGGAGGGTAGCGGCTCCGGCGGTGCCGAGTCCGTGGAAGGCGTCGATGATGCCCCAGACCGTCCCAAACAGCCCGACGAAAGGTGTAACTGCGCCGGTGATCGCGAGCCAGGGGACGTTGCGCTCGAAACGCGTCAACTCCTCGGAGTTGGCGATCTGCATGGCGCGCTGCACGGCGGTGGGATTCCGGATTATGCCGCTTGGATTTCCGACCTGGCGCTTGTACTCTTCGTAGCCGTTTTCAAAGACACCGACCAGCGGGCTGGGACGAAACTGGTCGGCGACGGCGGCCATATCCTGAAGGCGCTGTGCTTTGCGGAAAGCACGCACGAAGCGGCCGCTCTGAACGCGCGCACGGCGCAACAGGCTCCATTTGGAGAGGATGATGGCCCAGGACAACACGCTGAAAGCCAGCAGCAGGACAAGGACGGTCTTAGCGACGGCGCCGGTTTCATTAACCAAATCAATAATTTCGCCGCCAACTGCGAGGGCCAACCAGTGTGGATTCAGCATTGGGAATGTGAAAGACGCACGGAGCGCCCACGAACCTCCAAGTTAGGTTTTCGGGTGTGTGACCGTTTCATAATTATAGTCCCTGAGATATGACAGTTGGAGCAATGAGATGGGCAAGTTTCTGTACGAACCAAGGTAAGTACGGCAAGCGGGAAGGCCGCCTGGAATCCCCGAAGCCACCGGTGCCCCAAGCCACAGGCGAGCCACTGGTTTCATGCTATGCTGCGCTCAACTTCGTTCTTCCAGGACCCCCGTTGCTCGTCGAACTGCGGCTCGAAAACTACGCGGTCATCGATACTCTGGCGGTAGAGTTCGCGTCCGGTCTGAACCTGCTGACCGGCGAGACTGGCGCCGGCAAATCGATCCTCATTGATGCACTGACTCTCCTGCTGGGCGATAAGGCTTCCACCGACGTGATTCGGGCGGGCAGCGATCGGGCGGTCATCTCGGCCGTATTCGAGATCGAGAGCGGGGCCGCGAAAACGGTAAGTCGGATCCTCGAGGACAACGGCCTGGACGCGGAGAATGATTCCATCATCCTGCGCCGTGAAATTGCGGCCGGCGGCAAAGGCCGGGTCTTCGTAAACAACCAGCCCGCGACGGTCGCGGTTCTAAAACAACTGGGGCCTCACCTATCGACCGTCCATGCTCAGAATGAAACGCTGGCGGCCTTCGATGGTCCGGCGCGGCTGGCTCTCCTCGATATGTTCGCGGGCTCGCAGTTGGGCGGCGTTCAAGAAGCGTTCGCGGCGTGGAAGGGAATCCAGAACCGGATTGCGGAACTCGAGAGGGACGAACAGGATCGCTTGCGGCTGCTGGACTTATGGACTTACCAAAGGCGCGAGATCGAGGATGCGAGACTCCAGCCCGGAGAAAACGAGCGGCTGGAAAACGAAAAGCGCGTGCTGGCCAATGCCGAGAAAATCTACAACGCGGCCATGAATGCGTTCGATCTGCTGTACGAAGGGAATGTCTCAACCGGGGCGTCGTTGCGGGCAGCGCGAAAGCAGATCGAGGAATTGGCTCGCTACGAACCGAAGTTTCAGGAATGTTTGGCGGCCCTCGAGTCGGCCCTGATCAGCGTGGAAGACGTGGGCGCGACGGTTCGGGATTATGCTGGCGGCATCCATGCCTCGCCCGAGCACCTGGCTGAAGTGGAAGACCGGTTGGCGACGATCGACCGTCTGAAGCGGAAGTACGGACCAACGCTGGACGACGTCGTCGCCTTTGGCGTCGAGGTGGCGCGCAAACTCTCAGAGATGGAGAACAAGGACGAGGTTCTGCGGCGGCTGCGCGCGGATCTCGCCCGGGCCGCCGAGGCCTACCTGGCGGCGGCCCGCGGTCTGTCCAAGAAGCGCTACGATTCGGCGCGAAAGCTGGAGAAATTGGTGGAGGTCGCGGTTAACGATCTAGCCATGAAGGCCACGTTCCGCATCGAGGTCACGGGCTCGGACGACGAGACGAACTGGACAGCGAACGGCTTCGATCAGGTTGTCTACATGATTTCGACCAATCCGGGCGAGCCCCTACGGCAGTTGGAACATATCGCCTCGGGCGGCGAGTTATCGCGGGTCATCCTGGCGCTGAAAGCCTGCGTCGAAGCCGGAGCCGGCGTGGGCGGCAAGAAGAAGGGCCCGGGTGTTCCGCGCACGCTGGTCTTTGACGAAATCGACACCGGGATCGGCGGGCGTGCGGCCGAGGCGGTGGGCAAGAAGCTAAAGGAACTGGCCCGAACCAACCAGGTGCTCTGCGTGACGCACCTTCCCCAGATTGCTACCTTCGCGGATCACCACTACCTGATCGAGAAGAAAGATTCAGGCGGGCGGACCCGGACGTCGGTGCGCAACATCACCGGCAGCGAACGAACCGAGGAGGTAGCTCGGATGCTCAGTGGGGCCAAGGTGACGGAAAGCTCGCTGAAACATGCCGAGCAGATGATCAAGGCCAACGCGTGAAGGGCGAGAGAGCTTGCGGCATCGGGGAAGTGCAACTTGACACACCCAGGTGCGTACATTAGCTAATGATCTTATTAAGCATGAATACCGTCCATCAAGCGATGACCCATCTATCCCGGTTAGTTGAGGAGGCCTCTGCCGGTAAGGAAGTCATTACCGCGCGGGGTAAAGAGCCGGTTGGCCAAACCAGTCGCCATCGGGGCGACCAGAGTGAAACGGCAACCTGGGAAGTTCGCGGGCCAGATTTCGTGTAGCCGGGACGCGTTCGCGCCCGTGACCGATTCGGAACTCTCCGATCTTGGATTCGATTGAAGGTGCTTACGACATACGTCGCGCCTGGTTAGAGAAAAGCCGAATGGCACCGATCCCATTCGCTCTTTGAATTTCCCCAATCGCTATTAATCCTAGCCCTTTCTATGGCTTACGTTGACCAAAAGGGTACTCTCGGGTAGTCTATAAAGAACCTTCTCGGGGTTAAGTGTACTCTGATAATAATGGGGGACGGCAAGGAACTCATCGTGTCTACTCGTCAAGGCAAAACGCTCCAGTTGCTGAAGCCCCGCGGTTTTTGCGCCGGGGTGGTCCGCGCAATCGACATTGTTCGCATCGCCCTCGAGGCCTTTGGCCCGCCCATCTATGTTCGCAAAGAGATCGTCCACAATCGTTTCGTGGTGGAAGATCTCCAAGAAAAGGGGGCGATTTTTGTCGACAGCGTGGAAGAAGTGCCTGAAGGCGAGCGGGTGATCTACAGCGCCCACGGCGTTTCGCCGGAGGTGCGGCAGGCGAGCGAACACCGCAAGCTGCGCGTCATCGATGCGACCTGTCCCCTGGTCACGAAGGTCCACGTCGAAGCGGTCAAGTTTGCCAAAGAGGGATATTCGCTGGTCCTGATTGGCCACCGGGATCATGATGAGGTCATCGGCACACTAGGCGAGGCGCCAACGGTCACGCAGGTTGTGGGTTCGCCCGCGCAGGTCGATTCACTGACGGTACCCGACCCGAACCGCGTGGCCTACCTTACCCAGACCACACTGAGCCTGGACGAGACGAAAGACATCATTGCTGCGTTGAAGAAGAAGTTCCCCAACATCCAGGGACCGCATGCGCAAGATATCTGTTATGCAACTGAAAACAGGCAAGTTGCGGTGAAGCAGGTGGCTTCCGACGCAGATCTCCTGCTGGTGGTGGGTTCGGAAAACAGCTCGAATTCCAATCGCCTGGTAGAAGTTGCGCGTAATTTGGGGACTAATGCTCATCTCATCGACAGTTACAAGAACATCCGGGCGGAATGGCTGGAAGGCGTGGAAACCATCTCGCTGACCGCTGGAGCGTCGGCTCCGGAGTGCCTGGTTGAGGAAGTGGTGAAGTTCCTGGCGACCAAGGGATTCGACAACGTGCAGGAACTGGAAGTGATGCCCGAAAACGTGCGCTTTGGCCTGCCCCCGGAGATTGTGGAGGCCATTGCCGCCGCTCCCGCGAGCGTCAGCGCGGACTAACGGAGTCAACAACTGCATGGAAGATTACTCCCCCCGGTTGTCGAGTTCGTCGGCACCCCAGCTTCGTTTCGGCAAAATTGATGATCTCTCCAGCCGCGTCGCAGCGGCTGTCGATGCTGCGCGTCGCCTGCTCTTTTCCGAGCAGCACGACGACGGCTACTGGTGTGGCGAACTCGAAGCGGACACTACGCTCGAGGCGGACTACATCATCCTGCACACGATGCTGGGCACCGTCGACGCTGCGCGCTTTTCCAAGGCGGGACGCTACATCCTGCAGCGGCAGAATGAGGACGGCGGTTGGAGCATCTTCAAAGGCGGTGCCTGCAACGTCAGCGCGTCGGTCAAGAGCTATTTCGGCCTGAAACTTGCCGGCTATTCCGCGAGCCATCCTGCGCTGCAGAAGGCCCGGGCCAAGATCCTCGAGATGGGCGGTGTCACCGAGGTCAACACGTTCACCAAGCTCTATCTGTGTTTCTTCGGGCAGTACGACTACGACGCTTGCCCGGCGATCCCGCCGGAGATCGTGCTGTTTCCGAACTGGTTCTGGTTCAACATCTACGAAATCTCGTCGTGGTCGCGCGCGATCCTAGTTCCGCTTTCCATCTGTTACGCCAAAAAACCGTTCAAGAAGCTGCCCGACGAGATGGGGATCGAGGAGTTGTTTGTTGGCGGGCGCGACAAGTCGCGCATGCACTTACAGTGGTCGAAGAAGCTCGTTTCCTGGCGAAATTTCTTTCTGGTCCTGGACCGGATGGTGCATGCCTTCGAGCGCGTCCACATCCGGCCGCTGCGGTCGATCGCGCTAAAGAAGGCGGAGAAGTGGATGCTGGAGCGCTTCGAAATGAGCGACGGGCTGGCGGCCATCTTCCCGTCGATCATGAACTCGGTGATCGCTATGCGCTGCCTGGGATATTCGGTGGACGATCCCCAGGTGATTCGCGCCATGGACGAGTTCGAGAAGCTGGGGATCGAAGAGGGCGACACGTTCCGCATGCAGCCGTGCGTCTCGCCGGTCTGGGATACCGCCTACGCACTGTTCGCGCTGGGCGAGGCGGGAATTCCAGCCAACGACCCTCGGTTGATCAGGTGCGCCGACTGGCTCCTGCAAAAGCAGGTGCGCAACCCGGGCGACTGGGAGGTCAAGAATCCGAAGGGCCTGCCCGGCGGCTGGTATTTCGAGTTCAACAACGAGTTCTACCCTGACGTCGATGACACGGCACAGGTCTGCCTGGCGCTGAGCCGGGTGGAGCATCCCAACGGGCGCTACCAGCGTGAATCCGTGCAGCGGGCGATCGACTGGGTGTTGTCGATGCAGTGCCGCAACGGCGGCTGGGCGTCTTTCGACAAGGATAACGACCGGATGGTGTTCCAGCAGGTGCCGTTCGCCGACCACAACGCCATGCTCGACCCGGCGACCGTCGACATTACGGGCCGGATGCTCGAGATGCTGGCCACCTATGGCTACGACAAAAATCATAAGGCCGTGAAGAAGGCGATTGGGTTCCTGCGCAAGGAGCAGGAGTCCGACGGTTCCTGGTTTGGCCGCTGGGGGGTCAACTACCTGTACGGCACGGCGCTGGTGCTGCGCGGACTGGAGGCCATGGGGGTGGACCACCATGAACCCTACGTCCAGCAAGCGGCGGAGTGGCTGCGCATGGTGCAGAACGCCGACGGCGGGTGGGGCGAGAGTAGCGCGTCTTACGATGATCCGAACAGCAAAGGCATCGGCGAGAGTACGGCTTCACAGACCGCGTGGGCCGTCCTGGGCCTGATGGCAGCCAATGACACGCGGAGTGATTCGGTGGCGCGAGGCATTGCGTACCTGCTGCGCAGCCAGAAGAAGGACGGATCCTGGGATGATGCGTTCTACACCGGGACCGGGTTTCCGCGCGTCTTCTACCTGAAGTATCACATGTACCAGCAATACTTCCCGCTGTTGGCACTGACGACCTATGCCAAAGTGGTGGCGGGAGAATCGGCCAGCTCAACTCGGAATGGCCGCTAGCCGTCGGGTGCTCACGCAGGGGCGTGAGCGGATCTCGAGTGACGGACCCTCCCGCGGAGTCCCATGTGGGTTTCCTGCTCAAATGAGAACCGCCGACAGGTAGCTGGGAACTGGGTTTGAGAGCTTTCGTTACAGGCGCTACCGGGTTTCTGGGTGCGCACGTCGCGCGCGTACTGGCCGAGCAGGGAGCTGAGTTGCGCTTGTTGGTGCGGCCGACGAGCGACTTGCGCAATGTGGAAGGGCTGCGCGCCGACCGGGTCACGGGTGATCTGCGATCGCCCGCGTCGCTCGAAAGAGCGATCTCGGGGTGCGACACGGTTTTCCACGTGGCCGCCGATTACCGGCTGTGGGTCCGCGATCCCGAGCAGATGTACCGGTCGAATGTGGAGGGGACGCGTGCGGTGCTCGACGCCGCCCGCAAGAGCGGAATCCGGAGAGTGGTTTACACCTCGAGCGTGGCGACCATGGGTTTTACCTTAACCGGCTCTCCCGCGGACGAAGAATCGCCGGTCACGCTTGCCGATATGATCGGCCACTACAAGCGCTCGAAGTTCATGGCGGAGCAGGTAGCGCTCGAGGCGGGACGGGGTGGGCAGGATGTGGTGGTGGTGAATCCGTCGACGCCAGTGGGCGAGATGGACATCAAACCGACGCCCACGGGCCGGATTATCGTGGACTTCTTGAAGAAGAAGTTTCCCGCGTACGTGGATACTGGCTTGAACCTGGTGGGTGCCACCGAGTGCGCTCGCGGGCACGTCTTGGCTCTAGAGAAGGGCCGGAGCGGTGAGCGGTACATTCTGGGCGGCGAGAATCTGACCCTGAAGCAGATTCTCGACAAGCTAGGCGCGATCACGGGGTTGCCGTCGCCACGAGTGAAGGTGCCGTACTTCATGGCGCTGGCCACGGGTGTCGTCGACGAGGTGTTCACGGGACGCATTCGAGGAAAAGAGCCGCGGGCGACGATCGACGCGGTTCGGATGGGACGGAAGAAGATGTTCGTTTCGTCGGCAAAGGCAGTGGCTGAACTGGGTTGGCAGATCGTCCCAGTGGATGGAGCGCTGCGGCGGGCGGTGGCGTGGTTCCGAGCGAAAGGTTATGCCTGAGGTTGCGATTGTGGCCGCGCTGGAACGCGAGATCTGGCCGCTGGTGAAGTACTGGCGCGCGACCGAGCGGGAATATGAAGGCCGGACATTTCGTTTTTTTGAGACAGAGTCGCGCATAGCAGTTTGCGGCGGGATTGGGCCCGAGGCCGCCAGGCGCGCCACCGAAGCGGTGATTGCGCTGTATCAGCCCCGAATCGTCCAATCGGTCGGGTTCGCGGGCGCGCTGGAGAGCCGGTTGCGGGTCGGCGAAGTGCTGGAGGTGCGGTACGTCATTGACGTCGCTGACGGCAGCAAAATCGACACCCGGCGGGGATTCGCGGTCCTGGTGAGCTTTGCCTCGGTTGCGGGAAGCGAGCAGAAATCCCGGTTGGCGAAGTCATACGATGCCAGCGCGGTCGACATGGAGGCCGCAGCCGTTGCCAAGGGCGCGGAGGCGCACGGGTTGCCCTTCGCCGCGATCAAGGTGATTTCGGACGAGGTTGGTTTCCCGATGCCGCCGGTGGATCGGTTTACCACCCAGGATGGCGGGTTTCGGACGGCGAGCTTCGTCGGCTTCGCGGCCCTGCGGCCGTGGCTGTGGGCGTCCGCGATTCGTCTGGCGCGGAACAGTGGGAAGGCCTCGCGAGCTTTGTGCGAACGGCTGGCGCGCGATACGGGCTCTAGGCTGAACGGGGCGGTCGTGCACGAATCGGCGGCCGTAGGCGGCGAGGGAGCGCAATAGTCAGTCGAACCCATGGCAGAGCGCAAGCCGATGATCGTGGGTCTCCTGCTGGCAGCAAGCCTGTTTGCGCCAAGCAAGGCTTCGTTCGTCTACGTGGAGAGTTTTCGGAAAGGGCCGGCCCGGGTTACGGAATCGTCGTATGAGATGGAACTGGATCCGAAGAACCCATTTTGTCAGATTCGGGTGAGGGATCAGGGCGCCCGGGAACGTTACCTGTTCGTTTGCGAACCGCAGCGGGTAGGTCACGGGGATGAACGGATCACGGCCTGGCAGGTGCGGCTGGCAGACCTTCATCACAAGATTTACCCGAACGTGCTGATGACGACGCCGGACGTTACGCAGGATCAGGCGCAGATCGGATGGCTCGATCCGGGAAAGTTCGCCAAGATTCCGCTGACGACGGAACGCGTGATCAAGGTCGACAGTTTTTACTGCGTGGTGCAGGTGAAGGACTACCATTTCGTCACCCAGGAGCAGCCTTATCTGGATCGCATGACGGTGGATGTACGGTTCACGAACGTGCTTCCGCACAGCGAAGTGCGAGCCCGGGAAGAATAAGAAGCGACCATGAGCAGCGCAGGGCAGATCGCAATGGAGGACCGGCTGGAGTCAATTCCGACCACCATGTTGGCCGCCGTCTATCGCGGGATAAACGATGTCCGCCTGGAGACGGTTCCGGTTCCGGAGATTGGCGCCGGCGAGTTGCTGGTCCGGGTGCACACCTGCGGCATCTGCGGAACGGACCTGAAGAAGATTGCGACTGGGTCTCACTCCAGCCCGCGCATCTTTGGCCACGAGACCTCAGGGGTCGTGGCGGCGGTTGGCAAGGAGGTTTCCCAATTCCAGCCCGGCGACCGGGTCATGGTGTTTCATCACATACCTTGCCGGCATTGCTACTACTGCCGGCACAAGACATTCGCGCAATGTGAGACCTACAAGAAGGTCGGGTGCACGGCGGGCTTTGAGCCGAGCGGCGGCGGTTTCGCGGAGTATGTGCGGGTGATGGACTGGATTGTGCAGCAAGGGACGGTCAAGATTCCCGACGGAATTTCCTTCGAGCAGGCCTGCTTTGTCGAGCCTGTGAACACCTGCTTGAAGGGAGTCAAAGCCCTGCGGCTGGAGCCTGAGGAAACGGTTCTGGTGATCGGCCAGGGACCTATCGGCCTGATTCTGAGCGTGTTGTCCCGGCGGACGGGGGCCAGGGTAATTACTTCCGATTTGTATCCGCAGAGGCTTACAATATCTGAAAGCTTCGGCTCGGGCCTCACAATTGACGCTTCGCGCACGGATGTGATTGGGAAAGTGCGCGAACTGACGGAAGGTCGTGGTGCTGACGCCGTGATTCTGGCGGTCGGCGGTACCGGCCTGATCCCGCCTGCCCTGGATGCAACTCGTCCTGGGGGCCGGGTGTTGCTGTTTGCGCAGACCGTGCGGGCCGAAGTGGTCCTCGATCCGGCCTCGATCTGCGTGGACGAAAAGACATTGTTGGGGTCGTATAGCGCTTCGGTAGATCTGCAGGAAGATTCGGTGAGCTTTGTGATGGGCCGGGAGCTGGATTTGCAGGGACTCATCAGTCATCGTTTCCCCCTGTCGCGGGCATTGGAGGCGCTGGAACTGGCTGCCCATCCCCAACCTGATTCGATGAAAATCGTGATCCAGCCGGGCAGTGCTTGGGAAGGACACCCGAAGTGAACGGAAAAATGACAGCGGCGGTCCTCTACGGTAAAGAGGACGTCAAGATTGAGCAGGTGCCCATTCCCCGCGTCGGGGAAGGGGAAGTGCTCATCAAGGTCCAGGTCGCGCTCACTTGTGGCACAGACCTGAAGGTGTACCAGCGCGGGTACCACGCCCGCATGATCGTTCCGCCCGCCCTGTTCGGGCACGAACTGGCCGGCGTCGTCGAGGAAGTCGGGCCGGGGGTGCGCGGCTTCAAGAAGGGGATGCGCGTGGTGGCGCTGAACTCTGCGCCCTGCAGCATGTGCTTCTTCTGCTCCAAGCACCAGGAAAATCTCTGCGAGGATCTGCTTTTTAATAACGGTGCCTACGCCGAATACATTCGCGTTCCGCGGCGCATCGTCGAGACCAACATGCTGGCGATCCCCCCACATGTGTCGTTCGAAGATGCTGCGATGACCGAACCCCTGGCCTGCGTGCTGCGTGGACTGCACGAGACCCGGGTGGAAATCGGGGACACGGTCGCGGTGATTGGCGGCGGTCCGATCGGATTGATGTTTGTGCAGGTGGCCAAGGCGATCGGCTGCAACGTGATCGCGGTGGTGAAACGCGATTCGCAGGTGACGCTGGCCAAGCGCAAAGGCGCGCATGAGGTGGTCCAGATTACCCAGGTGAAGGACGCGATCGAGGCGGTCCGGGAACTGACGCGCGAGAAGCGCGGCGCCGACGTGGTGGTCGAAGCCGTAGGGCGTCCGGAAGCCTGGGAATGGGCCGTGCAGATGGTGCGCAAAGGTGGCACCGTGAATTTTTTTGGCGGATGCGCCAGCGGCAGCAAAGTGCAGCTTGACACCAACCGGCTGCACTACTCGGAAATATCGCTGAAAGCGACGTTTCACCACACGCCCGAGACGGTGCGCCGGGCATTTGCACTTATTGCGGAGAAGAAGGTGCGCGGCACCGATTACATCACCGGGGAAGCACCTCTGTCGCGGCTGCACGACGTGCTGCGGCACATGCTGAACCGCAACGGTGATATCAAAACTGCCATTATTCCCGGACACTGATAAGGATTTCCGACCCGGGCACAGACTCGCTATGACTTCAATCGCCAGCAGCGAATCCCGGCCGATGCCTGCCTCTACCCCGGAGACCGGCTGGCAGCATTTGCCGGCCGAGTACGCGATTCCGCAGGTAGCGCCGCGGCTCGAAGAAGCGCGCGCCTACTGCCGTCGGCTGGCGACGACGCACTACGAGAACTTTTCGGTCGCGACATGGTTTCTGCCCAAACACCTGCGCCAGCACTTTTACAACGTGTACGCGTACTGCCGGATTTCGGATGACCTGGGAGACGAGGTCGGGGATCCGGGCGCGTCGCTGCGGTTGTTGGATGAGTGGGGAATGGAATTGAGTGCCTGCTACGAGGGATCTCCGCGGCATCCGGTGTTTGTGGCTCTTGCCGAAACGGTGCGCACGTTCGATATTCCGCAGCACGAATTTTCCGATTTGCTGCGGGCTTTCCGGGCGGACCAGACCGCCACGCGCTATCCCACGTTCGATGATGTGCTGGCTTACTGTCGATATTCCGCGAATCCGGTGGGGCACCTCGTGCTCTACTTGTGCGGTTACCGCGATGCGGAGAGACAGGTATTGTCGGACCGCACTTGCACGGCGTTGCAGTTGGCCAACTTCTGGCAGGACGTTTCGGTCGATTACGCCAAGGGGCGAATCTATCTTCCGCTCGAGGACCTACGCCGCTACGGGGTGAGCGAAGACGACCTGGCCCAGAAATGCAACCCGCCGACTTTCTGCGAGATGATGAAGTTCGAAGTGGAGCGGGCGCGGGAGTGGTTCCGGGAAGGTTTGCCGCTGGTAGGGATGGTAAACAAAAAGCTGGCGGTAGACCTTGAGCTGTTCACCCGCGGTGGTCAGGAGATTTTGAACGCGATCGAGCGGCAGGGATTCGCGGTTCTGGGCAGGCGGCCGTCGATTTCAAAGTCGCGCAAGCTGGCGCTGGTGGCGCGCGCCGTGCTGGGGAGGCTCTTTTGAGCACCGCCGTGCAGCCGGCCCCCATGCAATTCGCGCCGACCGAAACGCAGCTGGCGATGGCGTACTCGGTGTGCCGCGGCATCGCGCGCACGGCGGCCAAGAACTTCTACTATGCGTTCCTAGTTTTGCCACGGCGCAAGCGAGAGGCCCTGTGCGCCGTGTACGCGTTCATGCGGCGCTGCGACGATCTTTCCGATGATGCCACGCTGCCCTCGCGCGAGCGGCGTTCGCGGCTGGAAGCGTGGCTTGACGCATTTCACCACGCGCAAGCCGGCGAGCCGACCGACGATCCAGTACTCCTCGCGCTGACGGACGCGCGCCGCCGCTATCAGATCCCTTCAGACTTGCTGGATCAGCTCGCGTTTGGAACGTTGATGGATGTGCCCGAAGGCGCGCCGGGGGATGCCTATCAGGAGTCTCCTCCCGAGCCGACCGGCCCGGTCGTGCAGTACCGCTCGTTCAAAGATCTCTACTTGTATTGCTACCACGTGGCATCGGTTGTGGGGCTGGTCTGCATCAAGATTTTTGGGTATCAGAATCCGGAAGCGGAGCGGCTGGCGGAACGTTGCGGGATCGCTTTTCAGTTGACCAACATTATCCGCGACGTGAAAGAGGATGCCGCTATGGGCAGGGTCTACCTTCCGCAGGAAGACTTGGAGCAGTTCGCTCTCAGCCCGGACGATCTGCAGGACTCCCCCGATCGGTCGCGGCTGCGCTCATTGCTCGAGGTGGAGGCGGAGCGGGCTCGTGATTTTTACCGTTCCGGGCATGACCTGATTCCGCTGGTGAGTGAGGACAGCCAGCCTGCGTTGTGGGTTCTGGTGACGATCTACCAGAAGCTGCTCGACAAAATCGCGAAACGCCACTACGAGGTGTACGGGGAAAGAATCCGGCTGACCAGGTTTGAGAAACTCAGCGTGCTGGGGAAGGGATTTCTGAAGCGTCTAACGTGATGCCCCAGTCCTGGACACAACCTCCCACTGTGGCCGTAGGCGGAGGCGGCCTGGCTGGTCTGGCTGCGGCCTGCGCGCTAGCCGCTACGGGATTTCGAGTGACACTGTTTGAGCGGCGCCCCTACCTGGGCGGGCGGGCCTCGTCGTACCAGCATCCCGGAACCGCAGAAGTCGTCGACAACTGCCAGCACGTGCTGTTTGGCTGCTGCACGAACCTGATCGAGTTCTATCGGCGGATCGGCGTCGACGGGAAGATTCACTGGTTCGATCACATGACGTTCATTGAGCCCGGCGGACGGGCGACGGTCATGGACGAATCAGCCTTGCCAGCGCCCCTGCACACCGCACCCTCGTTCCTGAAGTTCCCCTTTCTTGAGTTGACGGACAAGGTGGTGATCGCGCGAGCGTTGGCGGCAATGGTCCCCCTGCCGCTCCGGGATAACGGTCAGTCGTTTCTTTCATGGCTGGAGAGTCACGGACAGACGGAGACAGCAATTCAGCGGTTCTGGAAGCCGATTCTGGTTAGCGCGCTGAATGAAGAGATCGACCGCGTGTCACTCTCTTCGGCGGGGCAGGTGGTGCGGGAATCCTTGAAGTCGCCGGATGCCCGGCACATGGGAATCCCGACGATCCCGCTCACGGACCTCTACGATGCGGCGCGCGACTACATCGAGAAGCACGGCGGCAAGGTGATCTTCCGCGTGTCCGTGGAATCGTTCCGAGCAGAGTTGTCGCACGTGCAACTGGGCGTCGGGGGCAGGGAAGAGTCTTTTGATTATGTTGTGCTGGCGCTGCCATTCGAGAATCTGGCCACGATCCTGCCCGATTCCTCCGCGGCTCAGCCCCTGCGCGATGCGCTGGCGCGGTTTGAGACGTCGCCCATCACCGGGATTCATCTCTGGTTCGATCGCGAGATCTCACCGCTCGAGCACGCGGTTCTGCTTGATCGCACGATCCAGTGGATGTTTCACAAGTCGAAGCTGCAAAAGCGCGAGAATAACGGCCACGGCAGCTACGTAGAGCTGGTGGTGAGTTCGTCAAAGACTCTGGTAGACAAATCGAAACAGGAGATCGTGGAGCTGGCTGTGAAGGAACTGGCTGAGTTCTTCCCGGAGGTTCGCGCCGCGAACTTGGTGAAATCCACGGTGATCAAGGAAGTGCATGCGACCTACTCTCCGAAACCGGGCATCGACGTGAGCCGTCCGCGCCCCGAAACGGTTTGGCCGCGGGTCTTTCTGGCCGGCGATTGGACGGCCACGGGCTGGCCTGCGACGATGGAGGGCGCGGTGCGAAGCGGCTACCTGGCCGCACAATCGCTGGCAAGAGTGGCGGGGCAGCGGGAGTCAACGTTTCTGGTTCCCGACCTGCCAGCGACCGGATTTATGCGTCTCTTCGGGTAAGGGCCTCGACGAAGCAAGCAGCGGCTGGGAGGCCGAAGCTCCCGAGCCACCACGCCCGCCGACCTTGCTCACTTCTGGCTCGCCACCACGAGCTTGTTATCGACGCTGAATACGCCGGGCCCGCCGCTTGCCTGGACGCCGGCAATCGGTTTGTCCATCGCGTTGTCGACCACCCCATAGAGCGTGACCTTCCCGTTCTCGACGACGATACGGATTGGTTTCTGCGGGTCCAGTTCGTAGCGCCGCAAGGAAGATTGTCCGCAGATGGCACGGTGGAGCTTCACGCGCAGATCGTCATCGAAGGTGGACGTGGGCGCCACCTCGATGTTGTCCCTGATGTCCTTCACGCCGGGCGTTGTTTCCGCGATGGCCACCGCGGAATCACGGCTAGGATAGTCGCGCACAGTGCCGCCGAGCGTGACCACGCGGTCTTTCACGTCGAGCGCGATGGCGTTAAATGCAATGCCAAAACCCACCCGGTCGTAGCGGATTTTGTCGGCAAGCCTCTCCCGCAATTGGTCGTCCGGCACGTTGCTCTGCACCTGAACATGATTGCGGACTCCCTCCACATTCTTGATCTTGTTGACTTTTTTCCCAGGTTGACGAGATCGATATAGAGATTCACCGTTCCTTCCAGCGTGACGATCTGATCCTCGGTGGGCGCTCGAACCCCTTGGTACTCTTTCTTGCTTTGCAGCAATTTGTTTGCATCTTGCAGGATTTGTTCGTCATAGCGGCCCGTATTCCTTTGGGCAACCGCGTCTGGCAATAGAAAGCTGACACAGAACATCAGGAGAATGGCCGAAAGCACGCGCATTGACACCTGCACGTGGAATTTGGGATGAACCGCTTGGGAGACCCCTTGGGAGGTCCACGAGGATAACCAAAATTCTGCCCGATGGCCAAGCATGCGGGAGGTTGTCGGCACGGTCGAGGAGCGAAACCCAGTCAAAGGGCTAGCAGGGCCACTCCGCAAGCGACAAGGGCCGCGGCGATGCAGCGCCGGCGGTCGACGCGTTCGTGCAGGAAGAGCTTGGCCGCGATGGCGTTGCCTACAAACGTAAGCGAGGCGGATGCGGGGGCCACCAGGCTCACGTCGCCCCACGACAACCCGAACAGCAGGCTGAAAAACGCGACCGCCATCGCGACGATCCCCAGCACGAAGAGAGGGTGGCGCAGAATGCTTCCGACCACCGCAAGCACGCCTCGGTGACGCCACAGTTCTCCCACGTCCCCGACCTGCTTCATGGCGCGCGAGAGAAGAACGTCGCCGGTTACGGAGGCCGTGACCACCGCGGCGATCGCCGCCCAAGTGTAGGCGTGCCTCACGGGTGGCCTCGGACGTTGGCCACTTCCAGGTCGCGGTCAGCTTCGGATTGGGGTTGCGGCGTTGGCGTTAACGCCGGGCCGCCGGCGATAAATCCAACACCGGCCGTAATCAGCACGATTCCGAGCCAACGTGCTGGTGTTACTTGTTCGTGAAGGACGAACTTGGCAATCAGCGCCAGCAAGACGTAGCCGATCGAGGTGGCGGGCAAGACATAGGTAAGATCCGCCCACGACAAGGCGGTCATATAGGCGGCGAAGAAGGCAAGCAGCAGAACGATTCCGCCGACGATCCAGGGATTCAGTACGGCAAGAATCAGTGCCTGAAGGTGCGTGACCGAAACGTTACCGATCTCTTTCATCCCGCGCGAGAGTAGCGAATCACCCACCGATCCGAACAGCGCCACTCCGGCCAACACCAGGTATTTGCGAAAAGTCACTGTACGCCTAAGCTTTGGCCGGCTCCACTGCGGCGGAGGATTCCTCGGTATGTTTCGCCTGCACCCACTTGTGGCGCATCGCGCGAGTTTTCAGGAAGGCCTTGGCTTCTTTGTAGAGCCGCTTGCGGTCGTTGCCGTTGAAAGCCGCCTTCTTGAGGATGCGGAAGGCAGCCTTGGGGCGGAAATAATATTCGTCGTAGAAGCGATGGACTTGTTCGAGAATTTCCGCCGCAGGCAGACCGGGGTACTCGATGTGTGCCAACTGGTGGCCGCCTTCGTCCACCATCTTGGTGTCCGCGACCATGAAACCGTTCTTCACGGCGTAGTCGTAGAGTTCGGTTCCGGGGTACGCGTGCGCCACTGAAACCTGGATGGTCTCTACGTCCAGTTCTTTGGCGAAATTGATGGTATTGCGAATGGTCTCACGGGTTTCACCCGGCAGGCCCAGGATGAAGTCCCCGTGGATCACCAGTCCGAGCTTGTGGCAATCTTTGGTGAATTGGCGGGCGCGTTCGACCGTGGCGCCCTTCTTGATGTTCTTGAGGATCTGCGCGTCGCCTGATTCATAACCCACGATCAAGAGGCGGCAGCCCGCTTCCTTCATCGCCTTGAGAGTTTCGTAGTCGGTAGTGACTCGTGAAGTGCACGACCAGGTAAGCCCAAGCGGCTTCAGTTTCGCGCAAAGTTCAATCGTGCGCGCTTTCTGGATGTTGAAGGTATCGTCGTCGAAGAAGAATTCTCTGACGTCCGGCCAGTATTCCTTGACCTTGGCCATTTCGCTCGCAACGTCATCGGTGGAGCGCTTGCGCCACGGGTGCCCACTCAGCGTTTGGGGCCAAAGGCAGAAGGTGCACTGCGCCGGACAGCCGCGCGTGGTGTACAGGGAAACGTACGGATTGAGCAAAAACGGAACGTTGTAGCGGGTGACGTCGAGGTCGCGCTTGTAAACGTCGGTGACGTGGGGCAACGCGTCGAGATCCTGAATCTGCGGACGATCCGCCGTGTGCGCCACCTGGCCGTCTTTCAGGTAGGAGATGCCGAGGATATCTTCGAGGGGCTTGCCCTGCGCGTACTCGACCACAGTGTGGTCAAACTCCTTGCGCGCAACGAAATCGATGGCGGTGCACTCGCGCAGGGATTTCTCCGGCAGAACGGTGACGTGCGGTCCGACGAAACAGATCTTGATGTTCGGGTTCGCGTGTTTGATGGCGCTCGCCAGGCGGATGTCGCCTGGGAAGCCCGGAGTGCTGGTGAACAGCACCAGGAACTCGTAGGCCTTGGCGATCTCAATGGTTTCCTGCCCGGTGATGTGATGCGGCGGGGCGTCGAGCAAGCGTGCGCCCTCTAGCATGCCGGCCGGGTACGCTAGCCAGACTGGGTACCAATAGGACTCGATTTCGCGGGTTGCGGGCCAGCGGGACCCGGCCCCTCCGTCGAAGTTTTCAAACGAGGGTGGGTTCAAAAACAATGTTTTTAAAGGCATAGGGGTGAATGATTTATCTTAACATCCTCTCTCAGATTTCTCTCAGGTCCCCGGGTACTACCCCAGGTTCGCCGGCTAGCGCAGCTGGCTTGGCGGTCGCGTGACCCCACTCGGCCGGGTCTATGTTGGCTTAAGTGTAACGATAGCAAGGGCATCCAGTATTTCGAACTGGATTCAGTCGAATGGTCGTTGGGTGCATTAAGGGGGCGAAAAGGACCCGCCGAAAGCGTGCTCCTCCAAAGCTCTCGATGGCTCAATTGCCGCTGTTGACCCAGTTCTCGAGATCCCCAGTTGAGCGCAGCAGCCCGATGCGGGCGCGTTCCAGTTCGAACGTTGTGTCCTGCAGCGTGATGAATCTCTCGCTGACCTGGGCCCGGGAGTCTCCGAGGTCACGAACCGTGGCGGTGCCGGCATCGACTCGAGTTTGGAGGGCATCCAGATTGGCGCTGGCCACTTCGAGTTCGAGTTGAGCTACTTCCTGGGCTGCCTCCAGTTGGTGCAGGTTGCGCTGCAGCTTGAGGGTTTCTTCCGACACCTGATTCCGGGCGGCCTCAACTTGTCGCTTGGCCCGGACCGCGTCTGCATCGGCGGCATCGGCCCGGGCGCGTTGCGGGGCATTGAAGACCGGGAAGCGAATTGCCACGCCAACCGTGGCGTTGTTTGCCCGGAAGGAGTGCGGTTGAAAGAATTGATCGTAGTTGTTATAGGTCGACAGCCGTGCATACTGAGCGGCGAAGTCGACGCTGGGCAGGGACGCCTTGTGCTCGCCCTGGGCCTTTAAATACTGCGCCCGCGCGCGCTCTTCAGCGGCCTGGACCATCGGGCTGCTGTCCTCGGCCTGCTTCACCAGGGCGCCATCCTGGCTCACCGCAGGGAATGCCGGCCATGAGTCTGGAACCGGCTCAACGAAGCGCCGGGGCAGCCCGGTGAGCTTGGCCAAGTGTTCGCGGAGGACATCGGAGGAGCTCTCCGCTTGAGCGATCCGCATTCGCAGGCGCGCTGCCGCCAGTCTCGCTTTCGTCCGTTCGAGTGGGCTTTCGACGCCTTCCTTCACGCGTTCCGTCATCGCCTCTTCTAACTTCATCGCCGCCGACTCTTCCTCCTGGAGCCGGCTCAGCCGCTGTTGCCACATGTTGAGCTCGAGGTAGGTCGTAACCGTGTCCTGGATGACCTCGTTCCGGCGATCCTTACTCTGTAGCGTGCTAGCTTGCCATTCGCTTCGGGCCGCCTTGATGAACTGCTGGAGGGATGGATTGAACAGGGCGGACTGGGAGTTGAAGTTGAAGATCGACGGCGCCGAGCCTTCCAGGCTGAGGGGATAGCCCCAGGACTTCCCCAGCCCCGCTCCGAAGATGAACTGGGGGATGTAGGCGGCGCGACCTTCACGATAGGAAGCCAAAGCGTGGCGCTCGTCGGCAGCCGCGATTTCTGTGGTGGTGGCGTGATTCAGGGCCAACTCGACGGCGCGCTTCAAGGGAAGCGGTTCGGCCACAGCCTGCGCACTCATCAGACCAAGAAGCGCTACCAGAAGTCGCCGGCTGCGCGTACACACGCCCACACTCCAACGATTATCCATTGCGTCACCTTTGAGAACAGGGAAGTCAGAAAAGATAGAGAGCACGAGGAAGAACATGTCGGCAAAGAAAGCCAAGCGGACGGTCATCCCGGAAGAAAAATCCATTCCGCTTTCCGAATCACGCCGAGCGCGACACACGTTTTTAGGATTTCACTGACAACCGATTACCGGATCACTCGTTCTACCGGTTGACCCGCTTGAGGGCTTCCCGGGCACGTCCAAAATCCTTGGCTAGAGCTAAAGCCGTCTCATACTCTTTTGCGGCACCGGCGCGGTCGCCCTGCTTCTCAAGAATGTTGCCCAGCATGTAGTGCGCCTTGAAGGGAGGAGCTTGTTCCACGGTCGTTGCGGAAAGGTACCGGCGCAGCAGCTCGGTTGCGAAGGGCAGATCGCGGTTGGCGCGGAGCAGATTGGACGCTGCATCTACCAATACCTCGGGCTGGTCGAGGGGCGCGGCGGCCGCGTGTTTCAGCGCATCCTGCATCTCATCCAGCCGGCCCGTCTTCCGGTAGAACGACGCCAGATTGAGCCATGCGTTCCCTCCGCCGTGGCCGGCGTCGACGGCCGCTCGATATTCTTTTTCAGCGCGGGCCGTGTCTTTGTTCTTCTCGGCAATTCTTCCCAATACCCAGTGCGCTTTGGCGGGACTCAGCTTCAAGAGCACGTCGGCCTGGGCGCGTGCCTTGTCCTGCCCGCCGCCGACGATTCCGGGGGCCTCAAGGTAAAACTCGGCGAGATCGGTGCGGGCGACGGCACTGTTCGGGTCCAGCGCGACGGACCGTTCGAACTCGGTACGCACTTTCTTGGCGAGTCCGGCTGCGGTAAAAAAATTGGCGGCATCCGCCTTCTCGCCGTAGGCGCGGCCGAGCCACAGGTGATATTCGCTATTGTTCGGTTCGAGCGCGACGGCCTTCTCGCAAGCCGAAATGGCGCGATCCCAGTTGTTCACTGCGAAGTAAGCTCGGCACAAGAAATTGTGCGAAGCCGCATCGTCGGGGGTGGAATTAATCCGCGAGCTCAAAGTTGTAATGGCGTCATCGACGCGGCCCGCGGCCAACAACTCTGACGGAGCATTGGCGTCTAAGGCGAGAGCCGGCACCGTGAGCGCTGCTACTGCAAGAAATCGTGCCTTCCACTTCATCGCTTACTGCACCACCTTCACAGGACTTCCATCGTGGAGCGGTTTCGTGCTCGACATGGAGTTCAGGGCCACCAGATCCTTGTCGGTGAGCCCGTTGCTTACCTCGACCTTCGTCAGATTAGATGCCAGGACGGCCACTTCGCGTCGGCGTAATTTCTCGTCGACCACCTGATACACGTAAGGCTTGGAGTCGTCCTGCCGCAGGGCCTCACGCGGAATCGTCAGAACGTTGTCGTGCTGCGCCGTGATGATGGTCACACTGACGTTGGTATTGGGCAGCAGCCTGAAGTCGCGGTTATCGAGCACCACCGTGGTTTCTCCGACGTTGCGAGTGCCGCGCAATTTCACCGCAGAGGGCAGTGTCGCCACCGAGCCATCCCAGATGCGCCCGGGCATGGCGTCCCAAGTCACTTCCGTTTTCTGACCGGGAAGCAGGCGACCGATGTCGGGTTCGTCGACGTAGGCGCGCACGATGACTTTCGAGAGATCCGCTTCCTGCAGAAGCAAGTCGCCTGCCTGCACATAGCCGCCAAGTTTTACGGGAAGGGAATAGACGACACCGTCGAAGGGCGCGATAACGTTTGACTTCTGCAAAATATCTTCCGCTGCGGAATACGCTGCTTGCGCCTCGGATTTCTCCGCGTCGACGTGCTCGACCTCAGGCGTCGAGTAGCGGTCCTTCTGCTTCTGCTGCAGGAGATCGAGATCCGCTTGCGCGCGTTGCAGCACGTTCTCGGCTTCTTTCACCTCACCGGCCGAGGCCGCACCTTTTTGCTGCAAGCGGCGGAAGGCTTCAAGGCTGCGCTGAGCGGCGTCACGATCCGTGCGCGCTTTGATGAGTTGGGCTTGCAGGGTCAGAACTTCTTCTTGCGATCCTCCGTGTTGGACTGCCTGAACCTGCGCCTGCGCGCCCTTGAGTTGTGCCTGTGCCCGGGCCGCCTGACTGCGGGCGTCGGCATCATCGAGCTGAAGCAGCCGCTGTCCCTTGCGGACGTGGTCGCCTTCTTTCACGAAAAGCCGACGAACGGTGGTGTTCGCAGGGGAGTGCGATTCGAAATTCTGTGCCGGTTCGATTTTGCCATTGGTGGAAATGACGCTGCGGATGGACCCGCGCTCAACAGTGGCGGCGCGGATCGGAACTACATCATCGCGCATCGAGTTGAACGAAGCGAGCAAGATGACCGCCAAGCCCGCCCCCAGCGAGATGACCAGCCAGCGATGCCGTCCGAAGAACCCGGATTTGTCCTTGTCCAGCAATGTCATGAAAGGAGTTTTATAAGCAACAATTTACCACTCCGGACCCGATCCCGAGCACTGCAATCCGAGGCGTGGTATGGCCCATTTAGATGCACGCCCGGCCATTTGGGCTGACTCACGTTGTGTTTTTGATGTTCGTCGAAGTCCACCCGTTACAATATCCCGCATGCCCAAACAGCCGCGCTATACGGCGGAGCACGCCGCCGCCGGGCTCGACGCGAAATTCCCGGAGATCGAAACCTGGCCTAACCAGTTTCCGGGCTACGAAATCGTGATCGACGATCCGGAGTTCACCTCCGTCTGTCCCAAGACGGGGCTTCCCGACTTTGGGGTGATCACGATTCGCTACATGCCCGGCAAATTGTGCCTCGAATTGAAGTCCCTGAAGGAGTACCTGCAAAGCTACCGCAACCTCGGCATTTTTCAGGAGAACATCGTCAACCGCGTGCTCGACGACGTGGTGCACTGGGCAAAGCCGGTGTGGGCAGAAGTAAAGGGAGATTTCCGGCCGCGCGGAGGGATCTCGACGGTTGTGATCGCGCGCTGGCCAAGACCTAAGGGAAAGAAGTAACCATCGCAGAACTCTCAGGAGGAGACCATGAGCAAAGACCTCTCACGGAGAAAATTTCTGGAGAAGATCGGCTTCGGAACTGCGGCCGGCACGGGTTTCTGGCTGCTCAAAGATGTTGCGCGCGCGCAACCAGCATCGCGACCCCTGCCTTCTCGGACCCTTGGGCGAACCGGCGCCAAGGTCTCGATCCTGGCGTTCGGGTGCGGCACGAGGTTCCTCATGTACCAGGAGGAAGACCATGCACTGGCCGCGCTGAATCATGCGATTGATCTGGGCATCACCTACGTCGACACGGCATTCGCGTACGGAGACGGCAAGAGCGAAAGCCGGGTCGGGCAGGTGATGACGTCGCGGCGCAAGGAGGTCTGGCTGGCCACGAAGATTCCAGACCGCACCCGTGACGAATTCATGCGGCGGCTGGAGGGCAGTCTCAAGCGGCTGCGCGTGGATCACCTCGACCTGGTTCACATCCACAGCCTGGGCCAGGCCGAGGATCTGGCGAAGATCGAAGCGCCCGCTGGAGCCCTCAAGGGCTTGCTCGAAGCACGAGAGCAAAAGATGACGCGTGCCATCGGGATGACCAGCCACACCAACGGGGAAGTGCTGGCCACCGCGATTCAAAGGCACGACCTCGATTGTGTGCAGATGGCGCTCAATGCCTCACGCAACGGGAGATTTGAAGAACTGGCGCTGCCTGCCGCCAACAAGAAGAACCTGGGCGTGATCGCGATGAAGGTGACGGGGCAGGAGTTTCTGTTGGGCTCAGGAGGCGGGAAGGCGGAGATGAATTCGTTGCTCCGTTATTCCATGAGCCTGCCCGTAACAACGGCGGTAGTGGGCATGCCGCGCCTGGAGATGCTCGAGCACAACATCGAGACGGCACGAAACTTTGCTCCGCTCGGCGAACCGGAGATGGAACGTTTGCGACAGGAACTCTCTCCCTCTCGGGAAGGACTTGAGCACAAACTGGTGGGACATTTGGATGGGCCGACGGAGAATCCGGAGTTGTTTGTTGTCTAGTACAAGCGGCCGAAATGGCGGCCGCGTTCCAAAATAGCCAAGTAGCCCACGCGCGCCGCGCCGTGTTAGATTCGCTCGACCTGTGCCCGACAAGAAGCTCTACCCGAAGATCGCGCTCGCGCTGCTCACTGCGCTGAACCTGCTGAACTACATCGATCGCAATGTGTTATTTGCGGTGCAAGATCTGATCAAGGCAGATTTTCCGCGCAGTGACGCCGCTTACGGGCTGCTGACCAGCGTTTTCTTTATCTTTTACATGATCGCGGCGCCGTTTATGGGCCCGCTGTCGGTGAGGTTCTCCCGCAAGACGGTCATCATCGTGGGGGCCGTGATTTGGAGCGGAGCCACACTGCTTACCGCTTTCACCAAGAACTTCGACGAACTGCTGCTCCGCCATACCCTGGTCGGAATCGGAGAGGCGAGCTTCGTGATCCTGTCGCCGACCTTCGTAGCCGACATGTTTTCCGAAGAAAAGCGTGGCCGCGTGATGGGCATTTTCTATCTCGCCATTCCCGTGGGCAGCGCGTTGGGTTTCCTGCTCGGCGGCGTGCTCGGTCCCAAGTACGGCTGGCGAGTGCCCTTTTACGTGGGAGCCGCGCCCAGCTTGCTGCTGGCGTTTCTGCTGCTGTTCATTCCGGAGCCGCGGTTGGGGCAATTCGACGAGCCCGGAAAAATTCCCGAGCCATCGGAAGCGAGCACGGATGCCCCGTCCGGGATCATCGGTTTCCTGATTCGGGGCTTGAAGTGGACCTGGGCGTTGCTGCAGAGCTTGGCTCGCAACCCGGCATTCGTCACCGCCACGCTCGGCATGGCGATGATGACCTTTGCCCTGGGGGGACTGCAGGTGTGGTTCCCAACCTTCCTGCACCGGGTTCACAGCTACACCCTGACGCAGGCCAACATCCTGTTCGGAGCCAGCACCATCGTAAACGGGATTGTCGCCTCCCTGGCAGGCGGATGGATTTCGGACTGGCTCTTGCGACGGACCAAGGCGGCCCACTACATCGTTTCGGCCGTGAGTCTCGCGTTGGGCATCCCGGCCATGTGTCTCGCGATTTTCGGCAGCGGGAACATCATGATCGCGGGCATGTTCACGGCGGAATTCTTCCTCTTGCTCAACACGGGGCCGCTCAACGCCGCCATCATCAACTCGGTTGGGCCGCACGTGCGCGCGATGGCACTGGCGGCGAACATCTTCGTATTCCACCTTCTGGGCGATGTTCCGTCGGCTCCATTAATCGGGTACATGTCGGACCATTTTTCCATGCGAACAGCGTTCATTGCCCCGGTGATCGCGATCGCTCTCTCCTCTGCGATACTGTTTTCCGGTATGAAGTTTGCCCCGCCTGTCAGCGCGGCGAGTCCACCCGTCACGTCCGGAGCTCATTAGCGATGGAGTATCTGTATTGGATCGCAGGCGTGATCCTGGGCCTAGCCTGGTTCTCCCGCGTTGTCGAAGCCGCCCTCGGAGTGCCCAAGGTTGCCGACATCTCGCTGCCGCCCTGGGACAGGCGGCCACGCTGCAATCCCCGCGTCAGCATTATCGTACCGGCCCGTAATGAGGAGGAATCCATCGAACAGGGCCTAAGACAGCTCCTCGCGCTGGACTACGACAACTACGAAGTTCTGGTGGTGGACGACCGATCCACAGACCGCACCGGCGAAATCATCGAGCGCGTGGCCGCGAGTCCGGAGGCACATGGCTGCCTGAAGGCCATCCACGTGGCCGAACTTCCGCCCGGGTGGCTGGGCAAGACACACGCGATGTGGACGGCTGCGGAGCGTGCCACGGGTGACTGGCTGCTGTTCACCGATGCCGATGTGTTGTACAAGCCCGACGTTTTGCGCCGTGCCCTGGTCTATGCGGAGGAAGAAAACGCCGACCATATCGTGGTGTTTCCGCGCATGATCATGAAGAGCCCGGGAGAGCGCATGATGATCGCCTTCTTTCAGGCCCTGTTCACCTTTGGCCACCGCCCCTGGAGGGTGGCCGATCCAGACACCAAGGATCACATGGGTGTCGGCGCCTTTAATATGGTGCGGCGGAATGTCTACGACGCCGTGGGTACCTACAAGGCCCTGCGCATGGAGGTGCTCGACGACATGAAGCTGGGCAAAGTGATTAAGAATGCCCGCTTCGTCCAGCGCAACGTGTTCGGCGACGACTTGATCACGATTCGTTGGGCCGTCGGAGCTATGGGCGTCGTCAACAATTTGACCAAAAATTTTTTCGCGATCTTGTCGTTCCAATGGTGGCGTGCGGTCGCCTCTGCGTTTGCTCTCCTGTTCCTGAACCTGGGCCCCTTCCTGGGAGTGTGCCTGGTCCACGGGTGGGCGCGGGTTCCGTACGAGGTAGCCCTGGGGTCCATGTTCCTGATCTACGTGGGCATGTCGACCAAATCGTCCATTCCGGCGTACTACTTTTTCCTGCATCCGATCAGCACCACTCTTTTTGCCTACACCTTGCTGCGCTCGATGGTTCTGACGCTGTGGAACGACGGTGTGACCTGGCGTGGCACGAAGTATCCCCTGGATGAGTTGCGCAAAGGGCTGGTGTGAAGGTGGGACAGCTCGTCGGTCGGCGACATGGGTTGACTTAGGTCCTGGATGCTGGACTGGCGCCGACGGCCTCTGGTGGGCTGGTTGCTTGATCGCCTTGGGCGTATGAAACTTGCCGGCGCTGTAGTTCCCATGGCGCTCGACGTCGTATTCCTTGGGCGGGGGAGGAATTTTCGCGGCGTCGCCGCGCAGTTGGCTGATTCGCTGGAGCAGGATCTCGGCGCGCCGTCGTATCCCTTGACCTCTCCCTCGATCCCGATTTGCCGTCCCGCCAGCCTGCGGATATCGCCCACTCGTTTCAGGTCGCCGGGGAAGACGACTACGGTGAAGGGACAGACTAGAAAATCTTCGCAGAAATCGACGAAGTGCACGCCGCCGTTGCCTCGCTGCACGCGAATGACTTTTCCGGTGATGCACCGGGTCGCGCCAATGTGGTCGCGGCTTCGGAGAAAGGAACGCACTGCCCAAAGCTCACAGCCCCGCAGAACGATCACGAGGACGACGGCCGGGAGAAGGGTTGAAAGCTGCACGAAATTGCGGCATGGGACGGAAAACATTCCAATTTTAAGGTGGAGTGCTGAGACGGGACAGTGATCCGCGCGGGGGAATTAAGACGAACGTCCCTGAATGGGAAATTGGACAGGCGGTTAGGGGCCGGCGTCAGGCGCCGGCCTCGGGAGACATAACACCGCTTGCTAGCTTACTTGCCGAACGCTTTTACCGCGCTCGCTTCGTCGTCCTTCACGTCGAAGACGGTGTACAGTTTCGTGATCTGCAGCAGGTCGTGCACTTTCTTGGTCAGGTTCAGGAGCTTCAGTTCACCGCCCTGGTTCTTCACGGTCGTATAGGCGCTGACGAGTTCGCCGATGCCGGAGCTGTCGATGTAGTTCACGTCGCCGAGGTTGAGCAGGATTTTCTTGTTGCCCTTGCCTAGCAGGTCGCGCACCGTGTCGCGCAGAATTACGCTGCCCTCACCAAGGGTGATGCGGCCGCTGCAATCCACGATGGTTACGCCGTCGACCTGGCGGTTGCTGGTCTTCATGCTCACTGGGAAGCCTCCTTGCCGTCCCCGGCGGTGCCGTGGACGTGCTTGATAAGTTTGATTTCGGTACCCGTCTGGGACGGGTTTATTTCCACCTCATCCATGAATGAGCGGATGAGAAAAATGCCGCGCCCGGAAGTCTTCAACAGATTCTCGGGCGCTAACGGGTCCGGGACCTTGTTCAAATCAAGCCCTTTCCCCTGGTCGCGAATCGTGATGACCAGGTGCTTGGCGGTTCGCTCAAAGGCCAGGGTCACCTTCTTGCCCGGATCGTAGGCGTTGCCGTGCAGTACAGCGTTCACCGCCGCTTCGCGCACCGCCATCGCGATCTTCATGACCTCTTCGTCGTCAAACCCGGCTTCCGTCGCAATCTTGCTGGCCGTCTCTTCGGCGCTATTCACCGTGTCTAGCGTCGAATCGAGCGTGTACGAAACCCGGTGTGCGCTCATGATGAAAAGTCGGCTATGAACCCCTGCGGATGCGAAATCCCTTCGTGGCCCTGGCCCCGGTGCAAGAAGGGAAGTGGCCTGGCAGCGAATCCGGTAGTTTGCCCTGCCCCCGAACAATTGTCAACGCTACCAACACGCGGCCATGCACGCGGCCATGCAAACGGTGCAAACGGGCCGTGCCGGTGCTGATTTGGGAGTTCCTCGGTTGTTTGGACACCAGTGGTAACAAAAAATTCAGTCGCCATCTGGATTCTCGATCAACGGTTGAGTATTCTCGCTGACATGTCGGTTCTCGCACTCACGGAATTGCTGGGCGCTCCGGTGACGGACTCCGCCGGTAAGGCCTGCGGGCGGGTGCGAGAGGTAGCCCTGGCTCCCCAGGAAGACCGCGTTCGAATTTCCGTACTGATCGTGATCACGAAAGCCGGCGACCGAGTCCTGCCCCTCCAATCGGTAGCCTCCATCAACGGCGGTGTGCGGGCTTCAACGGCGCTTGCGGACTGGATTCCGCCCAACGGTACGGAAGGGCTGTTCCTGATGGAGCGCGATCTTCTGGACCAGCAAGTGATCGACGTGCACGGTCGCAAAGTTGTCCGGGTGAACGATGTCGATCTGCAGCAGGAGTCCGTGGGAGGCAGGCCGGTCCTGAAGGTGGGTTCCGTGGACGTAGGCGCCCGTGGCGCCGTGCGGCGCTTGCTGAAGGGAGTAGTCCCCCTGAGCGCCCTTCACCTGCTTCTGAACCAGATCCCGCCGCGGAGTATCCCCTGGGACTTCGTCGATCTGATCGAGACCGACCCCGCGCGGCGAGTAAAGCTGAAGATTTCCCACGAACGACTCGCCAAGTTGCACCCTGCTGACATCGCCGACATCGTGGAAGAACTCGCCCCGAACGAGCGGGAAGCGGTCTTTGAGACCCTCGACGAAGGGGTGGCCGCGGGAGCGCTGGGCGAAGTCGAACCCAAGGTGCAGAAGGCGATCGTAGAGTCGCTCGACTCCGACCGGGTCGCTGAAATCGTCGAGGAAATGCAGCCCGATGCGGCGGCTGACCTGTTGGGCGACCTGCCAGAGGAAAGGACCGAGAAGATCCTGGAAGAAATGGCCCCCGCCGAGCGCGACGAGCTCTCCGGACTCCTCGAATTCAAGGAAGACTCGGCCGCGGGCCGCATGACGACAATGTATATCGCGCTCTCGGTTGGGGCCAGCGCCTCCGACGCGGTCGAAGCCTTGCGCCATTTTGAGGGTGGCGTCGAGACTGTGAGTACCATCTTTCTGGTCGATTCCCGAAACACGCTTTCCGGCGCCGTACCGCTGGCCAAACTCGTGCTGGCCTCCCCAACGACTCCCTTGCTCGCCCTGACCCAGGAGCCATTGATTTCCTGTCGTGCCGACGCGTCCGACAAGGAGGTGGCGGAGCTCTTCGACAAATACAATCTGTTGTCGCTTGCGGTCACCGACGATCAGCAAAAGCTCACCGGCGTCATCACTGCGGACGACGTCATCAGCCTCCTTCAGGCAAAGCTCTAAGGCTCGCCCATTCCGTTTCATCCTTGCGTAACATTGCGCTGGTAGGCTTCGGAGGCACGCATCGGCCATCTGACCGGCGCCGCGGCAGCGCCGAGGGAGGGGCATGGCACGACGCACAGCCAGCAGCCAGTCCGAACACGACCGCGTGATTGAGGCGTGGGCCCAGATCGCAGCCCGGCGATTTTCGGGGGACGTGCGCGTAGAAACCAATCCCGGGGATCTCCGGCGAATCCAGGTGGGCCCGGACGACGATCCGCGGTTTCCGGACATTCTCGTGTGGAGGGCGGAAGCTGGGGAAGGCCGTGATGGCACGGCCGAGGTGGTTGCAGAAATTGAGACCTCAGACACTCTGGCCGAGAACGAAGTCTCAGAATGGGCCGCCTACGGCAGGCTGATGGTGCCTTTTCACCTGATCGTTCCGGTTGGCTCGGAAGAGCAGGCCATCCGACTCTTGAAGAAAAGATCAGTTCGCGTGTCCCAGCTCTGGTCCTACGAGATGGTGGGCGGAGAAGTGATTTTCAGCCAATACCTCGAGTTGCCGGCGCTCTCCGGGGCGAGGGTGGTGCGGCGCGGCTAGCCGCCCGGCGTGCGCTGATCACGACGGAATCTTAGATTTCACCTACCCAGATTTCTCCTGTGCGTTTATCCTGTCTGGTCTTTGCTCCTCCCATGTCTGCGCACTGTGCCCATGAGGTTCCTGAGACGCTGGAAAACCCGGATCCTGCTGTTCTTCGCCGTTGTCGGGCCGGGATTCATTACCGCGAACGTCGATAACGATGCCGGCGGCATCTGGACGTACTCGTCTGCGGGGGCACAGTTCGGCCACATGCTGTTGTGGACCATGATTCCCATCACTCTGGCCCTGATCGTGGTCCAGGAAATGACAGCGCGCATGGGAGCGGTCACAGGGAAAGGCCTGAGCGACCTGATCCGGGAGGAGTTTGGATTCCGCATCACGTTCTTCATGATGATTGGGATCCTGATCACGAACTTCGGCAACGTGGTGGCCGAGTTCGCAGGGATCGCCGGCAGCCTGGAGCTGTTTGGGCTTTCCAAGTACTACACCGTCCCGATTTGCGCGGTGATTGTCTGGCTCATTGTCGTGAAGGGTCAGTACGAGAGCGTCGAGAAGGTTTTTCTGGCGGCTTCGTTTTTTTACATCACCTACATTGTTGCTGGAGTTCTCGCCAAACCTGCCTGGGGTGAGGCCCTGATAAGAACCATCAAACCGCCTGCCCGGGCGGCGTGGTTCCAGCAAGGCTACGTGTATATGGTCATCGGCCTTGTGGGAACGACGATTGCGCCCTGGATGCAGTTTTACCTGCAATCCTCGATTGTCGAAAAAGGCGTGACCAAGCGCCAGTTCAAGGCCTCCCAACTCGACGTCATCACGGGTTGCATCTTTACCGACGTCGTGGCCTGGTTCATCATTGTGGCCTGCGCTGCGACCTTGTATGCGCACGGATATCGCAACGTAGCCGACGCAAAGGACGCCGCCCAGGCCTTGCGCCCTCTCGCGGGCGACTACGCTTACATTCTGTTCTCGATGGGGCTGTTTAATGCGTCGCTGTTTGCGGCTTCGATCCTGCCTCTGTCGACCGCCTACACCGTCTGCGAAGGCCTGGGATTCGAGTCCGGCGTCGGCCTGAAATTCGGCGAGGCGCCAGTTTTCTACTGGCTGTATACCATTCTGATCGCCGCTGGGGCGGGTGTCATCCTGACCCCCAACCTGCCCTTGGTCAAGATCACCATCCTGTCCCAGGTCGTGAACGGCGTGGTCCTGCCCTTTGTCCTGATCTTCATGCTGCTGCTGATCAACAAGAAAGAGCTGATGGGCGACTACGTAAATTCCCGGCTCTTTAACGGGATCGCCTGGGCCACCACGGTGATCATGATCGGCCTGACCATCGCATGGTTCTGGACCCTGCGCGGTAGCGGTTAAGGCCTACGGTGTTATCTAGATAAGGACTTAACAATCGGCGTACACTAAAGGGGTGCCCGAAGGGTGTTTTCCATGCGGGGTAACCCTGGCCGCTGTTTCTGCGTCTAACGGAACGGGCGACGTGTATTCGTAAGGAGTACTCTGCCATGAAACATGCGTTCACCGCCTGGCTCGCAATCGCAACCCTCGTGTTCTCGAGCGCTTTGGCATCGGCTGCGCCGGCGGATCAACCCTCAACCAGCCAGCCGGTGAAGTTGAAGCACGACGGCAGCATCAACGACCTCGACGCCATCGGCAACCGCAATGTCGGTTGCGGCCGAGGGGTCGGGAACTGGTACAGCGTGGAAGGCCAGATCAACATGGGCCGGCAGTACGCCGAGCAGGTCGATTCCACCTCAAAATTGATTAAGGACCCCGTGGTTACCGAGTACGTGAACCGCGTCGGGCAAAACCTGGTGCGGAATTCGGACTCCAAGGTTCCCTTCACGATCAAGGTCATCGACTCGGACGCGATCAACGCGTTTGCGCTGCCCGGCGGCTTCTTCTACGTGAACTCGGGACTGATCCTGGCGGCAGACAACGAGTCCGAACTGGCGGGCGTGATGGCGCACGAGATCGCGCACGTGGCGGCCTGCCACATCGCTCGCGAGCAGACGCGAGGAACCTTGGCCCAGTTGGCAACGATTCCCTTGATTATCATGACCCCTGGGCTCGGTGGCCTGGCAGCCCAGGAAGCCGCCGGTTTGGCCCTGCCGGTGACATTCCTGAAGTTCAGCCGCAGCTTCGAGGCTGAGGCCGACTACCTGGGCGTGCAGTACATGTACAAGAGCGGCTACGACCCGCAGTCCTTCACGGCGTTCTTTGAAAAGATTGAAGCCCAGGAGAAGAAGAAGCCCGGCACGCTCTCCCGAGCATTCGACAGCCATCCCCAGACTCCGGACCGGGTCGAGAAGTCTCAAAACGAGATCGAAAAACTTCTTCCTCCACAGGCTTCCTACAAGGTGGACACTTCCGAATTCCAGGACGTGAAATCGCGTCTGGCCAAGATCGAGAACCGCCGCAAGCTGGACGACTCCCGAGATAAGAATCCTGAGTTGCGCCGGGCTTCGCAGCCGAGCGATAGCGACGACGACCACCCGGTGCTGAAGCGGGACGGCTCCAAGAACTGAGCCGGGGGCGCATACCATGCTGAGGGGCATCACGAACGCGATGCCCCTTCTGTTTCTAGAGGATCTTTCCCGCCGCTACATCGGACACGAGCTTCAGGTCGGCCTCGAGGAAATCGAAGGAAGGTAAGTCCTTGCGCTCGATCCACTGCATGTCCTTAAAGATTCGGTTCTCCAGCTCTCCACGGAACTGGTAAACCACATAGAAGCGCAACTCCACAGAGTGGCCACTCTTGTATTCGTGCCGGATGCGTGCCACTTCGTTGCCGACGGTGGCATCGATACCCAGTTCTTCATCGAGTTCGCGGCGGAGGGCGTCGCGCGGTTGCTCGCCCTCCTCGATCTTGCCGCCGGGAAATTCCCACTTGAGCGGCATTGTTTGATGCTTGGTCCGCTGGCAGATGAGGATCTTCCCGCCTCTTACGATGAGGGCCGCTACCACTCGCTTCGTCATTGAGACTCGACGGCGGCGGGAGCCGCCACTTGGGAGGGGTCCACACAACTGGCGAAGGTGAAGGCAAAGGCGGCCACGCCGGCTGGACAACGCAGCTCGAGCACGTGGCTTCCGAAATCGTGGTTATCGACGAGAAGGTACATCCGAGCCTGCTGCACCGTGACGCGACTCTCCTCGTTCCCGTCGACCGTACGAAAACGGGTGTCCGCGGTTTTCTGGGATCGGCTCAGGGGCTTGCCGTCCTGGCGGATCACGACGTCGCACGAACTGCCCCGGGGAGCGGCCATCACCAGGTTCACCCCGGACGCCTCGTACTTCAACACGATGAGATGCTCGCCCTCGCCGGCGGACTCCATGTATTCCGCCGTGGAAGCCCAGCCGCCTTTGACATAGAAGCTGTCGTCTTTGAGGTCGTCCGGCAGGGTATAGTCGGCGATCGCGTCGGTCTTGAAGCCGCCTTCGTTGCCGATGCGTCCGCGAACGTGGCCCAGGTAGAGTTCCGGGCTCGGCGGGTAGCAGACCGCGCCCGGCTGATCTTCCGCCCGCACCGGATCCATCAAAGGCGGGAATGCCAAGGCCGGATTCACCTCGCGCAACAACTCCCGGATCGCCTCTTCGGTCTCCCGGTAAGAGCCCTCACCGAAGTGCGCGTATCGCAGGTAGCCGTCCTTGTCGAGCAAGTACTTGGTCGGCCAGTAACGATTCGCAAAGGCCTTCCAGATTTCACGGTCGCTGTCGATGACGATTGGATACGTCAGGCCGAACTCGCGAATTCCTCGTTCCACGTTCGACTCGTACTGGGCGAAGGTAAATTCCGGCGTGTGCACGCCAATCACGGTGAGTCCTTTGCCGCCGTAGCGTTCATGCCATGCCTGGACGTAGGGCAGGGTTCGGATGCAGTTGACGCAAGTGTAATCCCAGAAGTCGACCAGCACCCCCCGTCCCCGCAACTGGCGGAAGCTCAGTGGTGAGGAGTTTAGCCACACGCGCCCGATTTCCGGAGCGCGCACTTTTCCTTTCTCAACTCTCATACGGGGGAGCTTTCGAGCATTCGGCCGACGAGTGCGGCGCAGTATTCGACGAACTCCTGGTCCGCCGCCTGGAAGGCTGCCGGTAAGTGGCTGTCGATGTCGAGTTCACCCACCACCTTGCCGTGCACGACCACGGGCACGACGATTTCCGATTTGGTTTCGAGCGAACAGGCGAGGTAACGGGGGTCTTTTAAAACGTCGTCGACCACGATCGTCTTTCTGGTCGATGCGGCAGCCCCGCAGACTCCCTGATTCAGCGGAATGCGGGTGTGCGGGGTCATCGCGCCTTGGAAAGGTCCCAGCACCAAGACGGGGGGCTTGGAACCGTACTCCAGCATGTAAAACCCCACCCAGTTGAACTTCAGCAGGCGCTCGTGAAGAAGCGCGACCAGTTCCGCCATGAATTGCTGGGCGGTTGTTACTGAGGCCGCTAAGCGCTCAATTTCTGCTTTTACTTCCTGAATCGGCGCCGCAACTTCCATGTTGCGATTTTAAACCACGCGCTCTTTCGGGACGCGTGTCTCAGGAGATACGTCGGTGATACACCTAAACCCTTCGATCGGGGGAAACAGCTCCGGGTGAAGGGCGGCGGCAAGAGCCTTCAATCCGAGAATCAGGGTGGGCGCGGGTGTATTGAGGAATTCGTCGCGCACGCAGTACACGCGACCCTGGGTCACAGCACGAAGTCCGGACCATCCCCGGTTGCGGACAGTCTTCTCCAGAGGAACCCGGTCACCCGCGCCGCACCAGGCCGCGATCAACACGTCAGGATCTCTTTCAGCCACATGGTCAGGAGAACATTGGGCGCCGGGCTTGCCGAGGAACGAGCCTCCGGCAGCTTCGACGAGCTCCGCCACCCACCCCTGCGAAGCAATCAGGGGTTTGCCCCACTCCTCGCAGAAAACGCGCGGCCGAGGCAGGCCCCTTGTCCGATCGCGGGTGTGGTCGATTTCCGCCCGCATTGCGGACACCACACTTTCCCCTCGATCCGGCACTCCCATGATGCCCGCGATGGTGCAGATGTCGGTAAAGATGTCCGCGAGCGACTTGGGAGCGAGGCCGAGAAATCGGGCGCCCGCCTTGAGGATCTCGGCTACCGCTTTCTCCTGGTAGGGAACGGCCGCGATGACCAGGTCCGGACGGGCTGCGATGATCGGGTCAGCTTTCGCGGTCCATGAATCCTCCAGGATGATGCGTCCGGACTTCACCTCCGCGCAGACGTCAACGCAATACTTCGTGCACGCGACCAGCCGGTCCAGTTGCCCGATCGCATGCAGGATGACCGTCGCGCTGGGCTGCAGGCTCACGACACGCTTTGGAGTGTAATGGGAAGCCATTTGGACCCAGCTTTCATCTTAACTGAGGTGTCGCCACGCGGAACCGAATCGAGGTTGCGCCGGAACGGGGCGACGTCGGTGGAAGAGCGCGGTCGCGTTAGCGCATTTAGAATGTGGGCAATGTATTCCTCTCAGGTGCTCGACCATTTCCAGAATCCGCGCAACCCGGGGGCGGTAGAAGGCGCGGACGCGGTGGTTCAGATTGAGAACCCTGCCTGCGGTGACGTTCTCCAGCTCAGCGCAAAGAGCGCAGCCGGACGCATCAAAGAAATTGGTTTCTTGGCGAAGGGCTGTGTTCCAGCCATGGCGTGTGCGTCGGCGCTGACGGAGTTGGCGCGTGGACGAAGCTTCGAGGAAGCGCGCAAACTACGCAGGGAGGACCTGATCGAGAAGTTGGGCGCGTTGCCCGAGGCGTCCACCCACGCCACTCATCTTGCCCTGGAGGCTCTTGCCGCCCTGCTTAGGAAGCTTGCGGAGTCGGATCATTGACCGAGGCAACAGGTGCGCAGTAACCTTTCCGCGGATCAGGCCAAGACCTCAGGTGAACAGCGGGTGCGGTTTAAAATCCTGACCCAGTTCCATCTGGAACCTCACCAAATCTTCGGGATCGTAAAGGGACACCTGCCCACATTCATCGCAGCGCACGCTCAGGCGGAAATCGAGCGCTGGTGGAGGCGTAAATGCGTCGGTTTCGCCCAGGGGAATCTTGTGGCCGCTAAACAGATTCTGCTGCTTGTGAAACTTGTGATTCTTGCAGATCACGACCCAGCAGTATCGCTCCTGTTCACCCCAAGAGCTCCAACTGGCCATAAAGGTCTCCCCGACCCGAAACTCTCTGAGAGATCCGCGCAGAGACGTTTCCCGGGGGGAGAAGCGTCTGCGGAACTCACTTTGGATACGAACATAGGTCAGGTGGGTCCGCGTCGTCAAGAAACAATCGCAGCAGGCCCTGTTGGGGCGAAAATCGAATTACAGCTCCATTACAAGGTGGTTAGATGCCGGCCGCCGCTCAAGGCGCAGTCCCATCAGGAAAGTAAATGTTCCATCCTCGTTGGCGCGCTGCTTGCTCCAGGTCGGGATTGGGATTGACGGCAAACGGGTGGCGGGCGATCGCGAGCATGTCGATATCCCAGCGCGAATTTCCGAAGGCCGCATCGGGATCGCGCTTCAGCACTTCGCGGATCGCCTTCGGTTTGCCGTCTCCACTGGGCACCCGCAGCAATTGATCCGTAACCCGACGGTTGTCGATTGCCACCGCGGCGGCCAGAATGTGATCTCGCGCAATCGCGAAATGGCGCATACCCGCGCGGATCACCCATTCGTTGGTGGAGGACACCGCCCACACATCGCAACCCTGGGCTTGCAACCTGTGCACCAGTTCCTTCATTTCGGAGAAGATGCTGTCGACGAAGTTCAAATCGAAGAACCGCGTGGCTGCGCGCTGCACGTCGGCCTCGATCATCCCTTTGTGCATGGTGACCATTTCGCCGCACATGAGTTCTTCGGCAACGTTCCCAGCCTTGTAGTCGGCATAGCGCGCCTGCATCGAGCGAACGATCTCTTCGGGAACGAGTTCTTCGGCTTGCTCCCAGGCGAAGAATGTTTCACCCGCATCTCCGGACCAAAGCGTTCCGTCACAATCAAAAACCGCAAGTCGAGGTTCCAAGCGAAGGATCGAATCGATAAAGCCGTTGGCACGATCGGTGGCCATAAATGTGGACGAATGGTCGCTTCTCTTCTCTTTATTTTGTTTTACAGCGCTTCTAGAACGCGTCTGCACCCGACGGCTGCGGCCGGTCGTGACAGAAGCTAAAATTGTAACGAATGTTCAGTCGCGGAGTAGAGGCACGATGCTTTGCAGGGCGGCATATTCTTGCGGAGTGTTGATGTTGACCACCACCAGTGGATCGTCTACCTCAACGTACTGGATGTGCTCCTGATTCTGGTGCTGGATGTCGCGCGCCGAGGCGGTTGCCGGTGCTCGCAGGAAGGCTTCGATCATTTCTCGCGCCAATACGATGGGATGGCCGTGTTTGCCAGCGTACTCCGGTACCACGACCCACTTGTAGCGAGCGCTGGCTTCATCGAACGCCTCCCGCAGCTTCTCAACCGTGCGGGCACCGACCGGAGGCCGGTCCACCAAGGTCACCATCGCCGCGTCCCGCCCCCGGTTCAGTACCTCTCGCAACCCGATCTGCAGGGAACTGAATTGGCCGCGCTCCGGCGCAGGGTTGACGACGATCCCAGCCCCGCTGGCATAAGCGATGGGTGACACGATGGATTCGTTCTTGCCCGCGACCACGATGGTCAGGTCCGTGGACAACGCGAGCGACGCGATCGCACCGGAAAGAAAAGTCCCCTCGGGAACCTGCCCCGGAGCCACGGGCGGCCAAGGCAAGAGCGCCTTGTCAGTGCCCATCCTGCTCGATTCTCCGGCGGCCAGGATCACGCCGCATAGACTCAAGGCCCGGCTCATCCCGCGAAGATTAGCAGAAAGGGAACTCAGTACGCGAGGGCGGTTAGACTTTGTCTTTGGGTTCTTCATCGGCGTCGAGGGCAGGTTGCGAGTCTTCGATCCCGGCGGCCTGGCGATGAAACCAGCTCATGTGCGGGAGTTCCCGTTCCACATTGCGGCGCACCGCGATCAGCTCCGCCGTGATGGAAACAGCAATTTCTTCTGGAGTGATGGCCCCAATATCCAATCCGATGGGAGCGTGAACCCGGTCAAATAGCGCCGCCGACAAGCCTTCCCGCTCCAGCTCGCGGAAGATCGCAATCGTCTTCCGCTTTGACCCGATCATGCCGACGTACCGGGCCTTGGTCTGGACCGCCCAGCGCAGCACTCGCATATCGTCGCGATGGCCGCGCGTCACGATCACGATGTAGGCCGACTCGGGCGGCGAAAGCTTGGCCATCGCCTGGTCGAAATCTTCCGCGATCACCTGCTGCGCTTCCGGAAAACGCTCGCGATTCGCGTAGGCCGCGCGGTCGTCGACCACGATCACGTCAAATCCTGCGTTCTGCGCTACTTTGTAAAGATTTACAGATACGTGGCCTCCCCCGAAAATATGAAGTAATGCACGAGGCAAGACAGGCTCGATGAAAACGTCCAGCGTGCCCCCGCAGACCAGTCCAGTGTCGTACTTGGGATTCTGATTCAGGTTAAAAGTCAGCGTTCGCGGTTTTTCTTCTTCCATCACCTGTCGAGCGGCCTGCCAGACATCGGCCTCGACGCAGCCCCCGCCAATGGTTCCGACGATTGAACCGTCATCGCGCACCAGCATTTTGGCCGTCTCGAACGAGGGGATCGAGCCGCGCACGTTGACGATGGTCGCCACCGCGCCTCGGCGCCCTTCGCGCCGCAGCTTGACGATCTCCTCGTAGATGTCCATCGAGCTGATTATTCGGTCTTTCCCGGCGCAAGTCAAACCCGGCTCGTGGTCCTGCGACGGCCGAGAGATGCTGACGGATGTGCTAGCTTGATTAGCCCGGTTCCCTGGATCTAAGGAGTGCTCCGATGAAAGCCGCCACCATCCACGAATTTGGAGGTCCGGAAGTTCTCCGCTACGAAGACGTGCCCGACCCGAAGCCGCGAAAGGATCAGGTGCTGGTTCGAGTCAGGGCTTGCGCCTTGAATCACCTGGACCTATGGGTCCGCAAGGGGCTGCCTGGGGTGAAACTGCCGCACATCCTGGGGAGCGACATCGCCGGCGAGATTGTCGAGGCCGGCGAGTACGTCACCGACCTGCAATCGGGGCAACGCGTGGTGGTGGCTCCGATGCACTTCTGCAATCACTGCGAGCAGTGTGTGGCCGGACGCCAGAACATGTGCCGTGAGTTTACGGTTCTGGGAAACGGAGTCGACGGCGGGGACTGCGAACTGATCGCCGTTCCGGCGGCGAGCGTAATTCCGATACCCGGCAGCCTTGGCTTCAACGAAGCTGCCAGCGTCCCCCTGGTCTTTGTGACGGCGTTTCACATGTTGACCGGTCGGGCCGCCATTCGCCCCGGGCAGACTGTCCTGGTGTTGGGCGCGAATTCGGGCGTGGGCATCGCGGCTATCCAGATTGCCAAGCTGTTCAACGCCACCGTGATCACAACTGCCGGAGATGAACGAAAGACCCAAAAGGCGCGCGAGTTGGGCGCTGATTACGTGATCAACCACTACCAGCAGAAAATCGGCGACGAAGCGCGCAAGCTCACGGGCAAGGCCGGGGTGGACATCGTGATCGAGCACGTGGGAACCGCGACCTGGAACGAGAGCCTGAAAGCGCTGAAGCCGGGCGGAACTCTTGTCACCTGCGGCGCTACCACCGGGTTCGATGCCCACGTCGATCTGCGGTTTCTGTTTTCCCGGCAATTGGCCGTGCTGGGTTCCTACATGGGGACCATGGGTGAACTCCGTGAGGTTCTGAAGCACGTATTTGCCGGCAAGCTGAAACCGGTGGTGGACTCGACCTTTCCGTTGCGCGAAATCCGTGCGGCGCACGAATACCTGGAGAAAAGCCAAATGTTTGGCAAGGTAGTGCTGAACCCGTAAGGTTGCCAGGAATGGCCCCCTCGCGCGGTGGCCAAGGGGACAAATAACTTCCGCTTCCTGTGGTAAAAAGAAGGTTCCTCGGGCAGACTTTTCGGCTCTTGCTTCGCGAGCAGCAGCCTGGACGTGGCAGCGATGGAACGACATTGGAAGAGCTGTCCGGGTCCCTTGCCTGATCTGCCCCGCCCTGCACGCAGAAGGATGTTTCTTCCTGCTCGGTCTGGCCTCAATCGGATTGCCGGAATCCTCCTGCTGATGGCGACTGTCCGGTGTTTCGGGCAGGCAACTGGCAGTCAGCCGCCGGACCAGGCTCCCAAGTCCGTACATCCTTCAACCCGCCCAATGCACATAGTCCCGTTTGGTCCCCCTGCGAAGTTGGTCCGGCCGCAGGCGCCGGGAACCGAGCCTGTGCTCCCTTACTGGGGCGGCCCAGTCATCGCCAACATCCACGTAGTGGAGATTTTCTGGGGATCGTTCGTGGACATGGGCTCGACCAATGGCCTGCAGCAGTTCTTTACCGACGTCACCAACAGCACCTACTACGACCTGCTGAGCGAGTACAGCACGCTGAACCGGACCGGGCAGGGAGGAGCGCCCAGCAGCAACCAGCTGATCGGGCGGGGCGTCTTCGACGGGAAGTACGTGATCACCCCTTCCCTATGTCCGGGGAGTGCGGCTAATCCGCCTGCGACCTGCTCGCTCACCGACGCGCAAATTCAGGAAGAGCTGGTCAATCAGCTGCCCAATCTGCCGGCGCCTGTTACTGACAATAAGGGAAACTACAACACTGTATACCTGATTTACTTTCCCCCCGGCGTGCACATCACAGTGGGTAACTCGCAAAGCTGCATGGGTGGCGGCTTCTGCGCTTATCACTCAAGCCTGGTCAGCCCGCTGGAGCCCAAGTTGCCTTACGGGGTTTTCCCCGACTTCGGTCCGACCAGCGGATGCTCCACCGGAGGCTGTGGCCAAAGCAGCGCCTTTGACAATCTCACCTCCGCCACCAGCCACGAAATTGCCGAAGCCGTTACCGACGTGGATGTGGGAGGCGCCACCAGCTACGCGCCGCCGCTTGCCTGGATTAGCGACACCACCGGGGAGGAAGTTGGCGACCTCTGCAATCAACAACAGGCGCAGATCACGGTGGGCGCAAACACATACACCATCCAGCAGCTATGGTCGAACATGCAGAACGCATGCACCACGGCGCCCGCGCGCTACGAGATGGCCGCCCCGACGAACGCCGTTCCCGGCAAGGCCTTCAACCTGACCGTAAGCGTGTTGCCGCCCGGTCCCAGCAACGCGCTGCTGAATCTGTACAGCGACTCGGTTCACTTCACCAGCTCCGACGTACACGCTGTGCTTCCCGCCGATTACACCTTTGTGCCGGCCACCGACGCGGGCACCCATACGTTCTCCATAACGCTGAATTCGCTGGGCAGTCAGACCATCACGGCAACCGACACCCAAACTCCTGCGATCAACGCGAGCGCCACCGCCTCGGTAAATCACAATGCTGATCTGACCATCGTCAAGACTCACACCGGCAGCTTTACCCAGGGCCAGACCGGCGTGAGTTATCGGATCATCGCTGGCAACGGTGGCGACTTGCCGACCACCGGCTTGGTGACCGTAGCGGACACTGTGCCTCCCGATTTGACCGCGACCTCGATAAGCGGCACGGGGTGGGCCTGCACTCTGAGCACGGCTAGTTGCACTCGCAGTGATGTCCTCGCCGCCGGCGCCAACTATCCTGCGATTACGCTGACCGCAAACGTTTCTGATGTCGCTCCCGCGTCCATCTTCAACAACGCCACCGTCTCCGGGGGCGGGGAAGTGAATACGTTCAATGACACGGCAAGCGATCCAACGACCGTCGTCCAGCTGCCCGATCCGGCGATTGCCGTCACCCACAGCGGCAGCTTCGCGCAGGGGCAGATGGCAGCCGTTTACACGTTAACCGTCACCAATGTGGGCGGAGGAACGACCACGGGGCGGGTCACCGTCACCGACACCTTACCCTCCGGCCTGACCGCCACCGCCATCGCTGGCGCCGGTTGGAGTTGCACGCTACCGACCCTGACCTGCACTCGGACGGACACCCAACCACCGGGCGCCGTTTATCCGCCGATCAACCTGTCGGTGAATGTCGCCGCCAATGCGGCGTCGCCGGTTACGAATACCGCGACGGTTTCCGGCGGGGGTGAAGTCAACACTGCCAATGACACGGCCAGCGACGTGACGGTCATCACGCAACCCGCCTCGGACCTGATTATTGCGATCAGCCACAATGGCAGCTTCACTCAGGGACAATCCGGCGCCACGTTTACGCTGACCGTAATGAATATTGGCCCATCTCCCACCTCGGGCATGGTGACGGTGACAGACAGTCTGGCTGTTTACCTCAGCGCCACCGACATGAGCGGCACCGGGTGGGCGTGCACTTTGGCGACCCTGCGCTGCAGTCGCAGCGATGTTTTGGCTGCGGGACCGGTCAGCAGCTATCCACCGATCACATTGACCGTGACCGTATCCAGCGTGTCTCCACCGTCGCTTAGCAACTCCGCAGGAGTTTCTGGCGGTGGGGAACTGGACACCACTAACGACTCCGCCAGCGACACCGTGACCATCAACCCGTGGCCCGATCTCTCCATCCTCAAATCTCACAATGGAAACTTCGCGCAAGGGCAGACCGGCGTCACCTACAACCTCACCGTCGTCAATAACGGCGCGGCTCCAACCGTAGGCACCGTAACTGCGACCGACCTACTTCCCGCCGGTCTCACCGCCACAGCCATCAGCGGTTCGGGCTGGAACTGCACCTTGGGCACGCTGAGCTGCACCAGAAATGATCCTCTGACTTTCTTTTATCCCGCCATCACAGTGACCGCAAACGTGGCGAACAACGCGCCGACTTCCGTCACCAACACCGCTACCGTCTCTGGCGGAGGAGAGATCGACACCACTGACAACACCGCCTCCGATCCAACCACGATTCTGCCCCCGGTTTCGATTTCCCTGATCCAGGGCAGCAGCACCGTCAAGGCCGGTAACCCGGCCACATTCACCCTCTCAGTGATGTCCGTTCCGGCGGGGACGGTGACCCTGACCTGCGGCACCTTGCCGGCCGAGACCGCGTGCACTTTCTCGCCTCCCACGCTGGCCAGCTCAGCGACCGTCACACTGACGATCACCACGAAGGCTCCGACGCTGTCGTCGGTTTCGCCCGCGAGCAACAGTGGGAATCTGCCGCTCTACGCAATGACCGTGCCTTTTCTCGGACTGGCGGTGACCGGACTCCGTCGTAAGAAGGGGAACGAGATCAAACGTTGGCTGGCTTCTGGACTGACCAGCTTCGCGCTGCTGTTGCTGGCAGCGTGCGGGGGCGGCAGCACGTCAACCCTGCCACCGACATTGCAAGGCGGAACCCCGACCGGAACCTATCCCATCACCGTTACAGCGATAAACTCCAGCGCGAATCAGCAAGGAAGCGCGGTTGTCACGTTGATTGTGCAGTGACCAGGAAAGCTCTAATTGCGAAAATCTCGGAGCCTGACCGGGACTGCCCCGGAGCGCGGCGGGTAGTTTAGAATAGCGATATGACCGGCGAATTGAATTACGGCCCCTACGTCACCGTGGAAAATGGCAAGAAGGTGGTCAAGGACCTGACCTACGGGAATCCCACTCCCGAGGGGCTTGTGCTGACCACGCTCGACTCGGCCGTCAACTGGATGCGCAAGAGTTCGATCTGGCCGATGACGTTTGGCTTGGCCTGCTGCGCGATCGAAATGATGTCCATGGGCGCGTCACGATTCGATATTGCCCGCTTCGGCGCGGAAGTATTCCGGCCGTCCCCACGCCAGTCCGACCTGATGATCATCGCCGGCCGCGTCTCCAACAAAATGGCGCCCGTCATCCGTCAGCTCTGGGAACAAATGCCCGAGCCGAAGTGGGTGATCTCGATGGGCGCCTGCGCGACTTCGGGTGGGGTCTTCAACAACTACGCCCTGGTGCAGAGCGTCAACCAGGTGATCCCGGTGGATGTCTACGTCCCGGGCTGTCCGCCGCGCCCTGAGCAGTTGATCTACGCGATTACGCTATTGCAGGAGAAGATCCAGAAGTCGCGAGGCTCGGTCATGCAGGTGCTCAACCTGGCGTGACTGTTCTCAGCCCCACAACCTCAGACAAACGCGCTGTGACAACCGCCCGCCCTCAGGGTAGCTTAAACTGAATGGTGACTTGGGTATGCATGGGAACCGGTGTTCCATTCAGCTCAAAGGGCTGGTAGCGCCACTGTTCTACGGCGGTCACGGCTGCCGCGGCAAGAATTCGATCGCCCTTCACTACTTTCACTTCGTGGACATTCCCATCTTCCCCAACGGTGGCGTCGAGCTGCACGGCACCTTCAATACGCAGCAACCGGGCCTGCTGCGGATAGGTGGGGGAGACGCGTTTGGTCAGTGCCCCACCGGTCACGCCTTGCGACATGCGCAGTGCCACGGTGGGCAGATCGTGACGGCTGTTGAGGACACTCTCCGGTACCGAGGCGCCTGATGTCCCCGGCACAATGGCCGGAGCTTCGGGAGTCGGTACGTCCTCGCTCGCCGGTTTGGGCATAGCCTCTACGCTGATCAGCGGCTTCTCCTCGGCGGGCGCCGTTCGATCCATGACTTCGGAGTTCGAGGCCCGGCGCACCAGGTCGCGAGCCGCAATGTCCGGAGACGGTTTGGGCCGTGAGCTCGTTGCCGCCGACCGGCGTCCCCGATCCCCAAACGACGGAGCGACTTCCAGGCTGGTCTCAATGGGCGAACTCGCAGTCACGACGGTTGGGCTGCTGGTCGCTGCTTGCACCGATTGCGGCGGATTCGCGCCTTTGTGACGCGCCGAAATCCACCAAAAACCTCCTACCACCAGCAACAGCAAAACGCCGGCTGCTGCCAAGCGCAGCGGCTGACCTTCCTCGCCTTTCATCCGCGCAACCAGCTGCTGGAACGGCGACGGGCCTTGAGCCGGAATAGGCTTCGTGTGCGGCGGGCGAGCGGGCTGGGTGATCTTGGCCTCAGCGGGACGTTTCAATCCGGCTGGAGTGACGGCGGCAGGAACCGAGCGCGAGCGCCCGGTGACCGCAATCTGTGCCAGCTGCTTCAGCAGCGTGATGTGAGCGTCCGAAAAGGCGTAAGGACGATCCGAAAATACTTCCAGAATCCCGACTACGCCGTGCTCCCCGCGCAAGGGGACGCCCGCCAGCGAGCGGATGCCCAGTTCCTGGCAAACCTGTGCGTCGACCAAGGGGTCGGTCAGCGTGTCGTTGCAACGCTTTGACCGTCCACTGCGCAGACACTCGCCGGAGATACCCGACTCCACATCCAGTTTGGAACCGAGCGGAGGCGCGGTGTCGCCGGATCGTGCCCGGCAGATCACGACTCCCTGGCTCCAGAGCGCAAGGGCCGCTCCGGTGGCGTCGGTGAAATAGCGCGCCGCATGCGTGGCTTCGGACAGAATACTGTCCAAATCCATTCGTCCCTGCTGCGCGTCTTCCCGCAAGCGGTCAATGAGAAGGTAGTCGTCCGGAGAGGGGCCTTGGCCGGAACGCGATTTGTTCTCGGGCCAAGAGGGCACACCAGGATCCGGGGGACCTGGGGAGGTAGGCCTAACCCATGGATCAGCCATGCGCAAGACTCCTAGTAGCGAACAGCCAGAGTGGTGAATTGACTGACGAAACAGCCAGAGAAAATTGCTTTCCGCGAGTTTCCGATAAATGGAGCTAGTTGTCAACGATAGATCGTATACCTTAGGCCCGAAAATCCGCATGGGGCAAGCATTTCACGATGCCTGCCGTAACCAAGGTAACCACCCTCGGATCACCCGGCCCCGGCCCTCGCCGTCGTCGGAAACCAAGGAAGACGGGCCGTTATTGTCTGGGTTCCGCGGGCTGAGTGCGTCTCCGCACGTGGTACAACCTGTCCATGGAGTCTTCCCGCATTTTAGAGAGACAGGGCACGATCCTGTCTCTGGCCCCGTGCCGCGCCGATCTCGCGGGCGGCACCATCGACCTCTGGCCATTGTACTTGTTTCATCCCGGGGCATTGACCCTTAACTTCGCGGTAAACATCCTGACCAGTTGCCGGATCACGCCCCTCAAGGGTCGAAGAATCCAACTGCGTTCGCTCGACACGCGCCGGGAAGAAAGTTTTGCGAGTTTCGACGAACTCAGGCACGCTCGCCGCTTCCGGCTACCCCTGGCGGCGCGGCTGCTGCAATTTTTTGCGCCCAAGGAGGGCCTGCTGGTGGAGACCGACTCGGAATCGCCGGCGGGTGCCGGTATTTCCGGATCATCCGCCCTGATGATCGCGACCACCGCCGCCCTGGCCCGCTTCACGGATCGCAACCTGACGCTTGAGCAGATGCGCGTAATCGCGCAGAACATCGAGGCCCAGATCATCAACGTACCAACGGGTTGCCAGGATTACTATCCGGCGCTCTATGGCGGCGTGAGCGCCATCCACCTGAACGCCGATGGCATTCACCGCGAATCGGTGCCGGTTTCGCCCGAGGAAATCGAGTCCCGCTTTGTGCTGGCTTACACGGGAGCGCCCCGGCAATCCGGGATTAACAACTGGGAAGTGTTCAAGGCGCACATCAATGGGGACAAACGGGTGCACCGCAACTTCGAGCGAATTTCGGAGATTGCCCGCGCCATGTACCAGTCCCTGCTGCACGTACAATGGGACGAAGTTGCTCGCCTGCTGCGGGACGAGTGGAAGCTCCGCCGGAGCAATGCTCCGGGCATCACAACCCCTCTCATCGATAAGCTCATCACAGTGGCTGGAAGGCAAGGAGGTCTGGCCGCGAAAGTCTGTGGCGCGGGCGGCGGTGGCTGCGTGATCTTTCTGGTTGAGAAAGGAGCGGCCAGCCGGGTTGCGACCGTCATCGGCGACAACGGCGGACGTGTGCTCCCGCTGCAACTGGCGCGTGACGGGCTGCGCTTCGCCTCGTAGACGACATTCGCCCCGTTGTGGCCGCGCCGAATCGGTCTATAATGAAGGCAAGCTGGGGTGCCCGATGAAGTTCAGCCGCATCATGGTTGCGTTGGTTTCGGTGGCTACCCTGGTGACTGCCTCGTCAGCGGGCGATAAAGATCCCGCCCCAGATTTTTCCCAAGCGCCCAAGATCTCGAAGCAGACCCGCGTCCAATTGGTTCAACTGTTGACGGCTGAATTGGTCTACGTGCGCGCACCGTTTCCCATGGGTCGCCAAGGTCTGAAACTGAAGGATGGAGTCGTCAGTCCCAGTGGCCAGGAGCTGCAACAGGCGCTGGCCATGTGGGGGCCAGCCGCCAAGTCGGGCGACGCCGCCCGTATCAGCGAAGTCCTGTTCAAGGACAACTACATCCACATCGAAATCAACGGCGGTCCCATTCGGAAGTCAAAGTGGTACCAGCGCATCAGCGTCGGAGGGAATGGGGGCACTACGCCCATTGCTCCCTCGGATGAAAATGCCAATGCCCGCGGTTCTTTTGTCGACGTGTACTTCGAGAAATACGTCCCTGAAATGACCGGTCGTGACTTGAAAGGGCTGCTCCGCCCGGTGCTGGATTTCGAGTCGAAGTCGGTGCAGGAAGCGTATCTCGAGACTGTTCCGCCCAAAGTAAAGGACGCGATCCTGAATCACCAAGTATTGGTCGGCATGAATCGCGAGATGGTGACTTACGCTAAGGGGCGTCCGCCCAAGAAAGTCCGGGAGCGCGATGGGGAAGCGGAGTACGAAGAGTGGATTTATGGCGATCCTCCCCAGGACGTCGAGTTCGTGCGCTTCATGGGCTACGAGGTTGTTCGTCTTGAGATCATGCAGGTCGACGGAAAGAAGCTCGTCAAGACCGACAAAGAGGTTGACATACAGCCGGTGACCAAAGTTGCCCAGGAAGCGGAGCCAACCCGGCCTGCCGCAGCGCCCACTTTGCATCGTCCGGGAGAAGAAACCGACAAGAACGCTCCCGAAGGAGCGGACCGTCCCGCACCTCCACCACCAGTCAATAGCCCGAGTCCAACCAATGGCCCCAACTGAAGAACCGTCCTAGCGCGACGCTTTTCCCACGAACTTGGCGGCAGTCCGTGCCGGGCTTTAGACTGGAACGGTGAAAATTGCTCTCGGCCAGATCAATCCCACGGTGGGGGATTTCTCCGGCAACGCCGCTAAGATTATCGAGTATGCCCGTCAGGCACGGACCGCCGGAGCTGGGCTGATCCTTTTTCCCGAGCTTTCCGTCTGCGGCTATCCCCCACGCGACCTGGTGGAGCGGCCCACATTTGTTGCCAAGAATCGCGAGACGGTCGATCGGATTGCAGCCGAGACCGAGGGCATCGCTGTCATCTGCGGACTGGTAACCCCCGCTCACGCAGAGACCGGCAAGTCGGTCATGAACTCGGCTGCGCTGCTCCGCGACGGCAGACTGGCCTTCCTACAGTCCAAGATGCTGCTTCCCACCTATGACGTCTTCGACGAAATGCGCAACTTCGCGCCCGCCCGCCACCAGGACCTGTTTGACTTCTGCGGGAACCGCATGGCGCTGACTATCTGCGAAGACGCCTGGAACGACAAGGATTTCTGGAACAAGCGCCTGTATGGGGTTGATCCGATCGATGCGCTGGTGAAGGCCGGGGGTAATTTCGTTCTCAACATCTCGGCATCGCCCTTCTGGCTAGGCAAGCGGGAACTTCGCCGCGACATGCTCGCCACCATCGCGCGGAACGACAAGATTCCGGTGGTCATGGTCAACCAGGTTGGAGGAAACGACAGCCTCTTGTTCGACGGGTCCAGCCTGGTTCTGAATCGCGAAGGCAAGGTCATTGCGCAGGGAAAGTCCTTCGAGGAGGACATCGTCTACTTCGACTCCGCGACCCTCGAAGGCGAGCTGCACGAACAGGTCGAGGGCGAAGAGGCGAGTGCTTTCGGCGCGCTGGTTCTCGGCACCCGCGACTACGTACGTAAGTGTGGCTTCAAGAAGGTTGTCGTCGGCCTGAGTGGCGGCATCGATTCCGCACTCACTGCCGCCATCGCCGCAGAGGCCGTCGGCCCCGAGAACGTGATCGGCGTCGGTATGCCGGGACCCTATTCCTCCCCGGGTTCGATCGAAGACGCGCGCACTCTGGCGAGCAACCTCGGCATCCATTTCGAGTTGCTTTCCATCACCGAAATCTGCGATTCCTACAGGCAGACTTTACGCGGAGTGTTCGCCGGCTTGAAAGAAGACGTAACCGAAGAAAACATCCAGGCCAGAGCCCGGGGTACATTACTCATGGCGCTCTCGAACAAGTTCAACGCCATCGTGCTGTCGACTGGAAACAAGAGCGAGCTGGGGGTCGGCTATTGCACCCTTTACGGCGACATGGTCGGTGGACTGGCGGTGATCTCCGACGTTCCGAAGACGCTCGTCTACAGAATCAGCCACTACATCAATTCACGCCGTCCGGTCATTCCCCAAGCCAGCCTGGAGAAACCGCCATCGGCGGAATTGCGGCTCGACCAGAAGGACAGCGACAGCCTGCCCCCCTACGACGTGCTCGATGCCATCCTGGAAGACTACGTCGAGGACTCACGATCCGCAGCGCAGATTGCCCAGAGCCGGGGCTTCGATCTCGACCTGGTGAAGCGCGTGATTCGAATGGTCGACCGTGCCGAGTACAAGCGCCAGCAGGCGGCACCGGGTATCAAGATTTCCGCCAAGGCTTTCGGATACGGACGCCGGTTCCCGATCGCCGCCAGGTCGGAGGAATAACGCGGCTTGCGCCAGCCACCGGTGTGTTGAACAATACCTAAAGTTCTAAGTCCGAAAGGAAAGCATGCATCGCTCACTGATTCTTGGTTTCTTGCTCCTGCTGGTCGCCGGTAGCGTCGCCCAGCAAAAGACCGCCGACCCCTTGCCCTCGGAAGATACGGTCAACGCCTTCATGCAGCAGACCTTCGGCTATGACTCGACCATCACCTGGAAGGTCGCCTCGATCAAGCCGGCTGTGGCGCAGGGGCTCGCCGAAGTGAACGTGGTCGTGACCAACTCGCAGGGCCAAAGCGGAATGACTCTCTATGTGACTCCCGACGGCAAACATGCGATGACCGGCGAAATCCTGCCCTTCGGCGCCAAACCCTATGCCCCGGCTCACGAAGCATTGCTGAAGGGCGTGAATGGCCCTTCGAAGGGTCCGGCGAAAGCGGCGGCGACGATCGTCGAGTTCAGCGACCTGCAGTGCCCGCACTGTAAGGAAGCGCAGCCGACGATAGACAAATTGCTCGCCGAGGAGCCCGGTGCCCGTTTTGTTTTCCAGCAGTTCCCCCTGCCCATGCACAATTGGGCCGCCAAGGCCGCTGGGTATGCCGACTGCGCGGGCCGCGCTTCGAACGATGCATTCTGGAAGTTTGTTGAGGGCACTTACGCCGAGCAGGCCAATATCACCGAATCCAACGCCGACGAGAAGCTGACCGCGATCGCCGACAAATCGGGAGTGAAGGGCTCCGATATGGCCGCTTGTGCGGTGAAGCCGGATACCAAGACCCGCGTCGACCAGTCGATTGCCCTGGGCCAGGCGGTGGGCGTCACCGGGACCCCGACGCTGTTCATCAACGGCCGCCGCATTGGCAATGTGGCGCAGGTCCCGATGGAAATCTTGAAGGGGTTGGTGGAGTTTGCCGCAAAACCGCAATAACGAGGACGGGAAGCTCTACTTGATTCCGGTCATCCAGATCATCGAGTCCGGAGTCTCCGCGCTGCTGATGATGTGCGGTGTTATCACCACCAGAAACTCATCCGAATCTTTCTCCTTGGTATTGTTGGCGGCGGCTCGATTGAGCACCGGAAACTGACCCACCCCGGGAATCCCGCTCAGGCTATGTTGTTCGGTCGAACTGATTTCTCCCGCGACCACCGCCGCCTGCTCGTTCTTCACGTTGATGCTGCCCGTATACTCGCGATTGCCGATGACCGGCTGACCGTTGACGCTTGCCCCGCTGAGCGACCGCACCTTCAGGTCGACCGTTAGGCTCACATCCGATGTGCCGTGAATGTAAGGCTTCACTTTCAGGGTCAGCCCAATATCCTCATAAGTGAACGACGGAACTGGCGCGACAAAAGAATTGTTTTGGATCGCAGATGAAATCGCTGAAGTGTTAAAGATGGGAGCGAATGTCGCATTCACAATGGGATAGCGCGTTCCCAGGGTCATCGTGGCATCCTTGCCCTGGGCGGCTCGCAGCGTGACGTGCTGCAGAGAGCGCAAGTTGCCCTGAGTCATCGAGAGCGTGGCGCCAAGCGTCCCCAGGCTGACACCCATCAACGTCAAACCGTTTCCGAAAGTTGCCAGAGGTTGGCTGAAGATCGAGCTCGCGTTGCCCCCGACCTGGGCGAGCAGGGCGGAAAGGGCAGTGCTGTTGGCCTGGTTGATGCCCCCGCCAGCGATCAACTGGTTGATCAGATCCTGGATGCTCTGCCCGCCCGCCAGCGTCAGCCCGAGGGCCGCCACGGGAATGTTGTACAAGTTGAACTGGTTCGGAATCCGCAAGCCAAAGTTGTTTACTAACGTTCGGCTGACCTCAAACACTCGGACGTCGAGCATGACTTCCGGATGCCCGGAACCCAGTTCCTCCATGAAGCGGCTCGCCGGTTCCAGCACATTCACTGGGGCGCGCACCACGATGGTGCTGTTTTGCGGCTCCGAAGTGACGAATTTCAGTTCAAACAACGTACGCAGCACATTGACCAGATCGGTCAATTCCGTCGGGGTACTGGCATCGGGGACATAGAAGGTCCGCATACCCATGCGGTCGAACAGGCGGTGATTCTCGGCGGATTCGGCGGCCACCAGAACCTGTTTTTCTTCCAACGGCGACCAGAACGTCTTGGTAACAACACCGGCCAGCCGCATAGCGGTGTAAAAATCGACATTCTCGAGATTGAAACGCAGCTGTCGGCTTATGACGGAATCGTCGAAAGTCGCCACGATCCCGTAGGCGTTGGCGATCTGAGTCAGTAATGACCGCGAATCTCCGCGGAAATGGAAGCTCTGCAACTGGTCCTTGGGGGCGAGGATAATCTCGTTGGACTTTGCCACGACCTGGGGAGGTTGCCGGACCTGCGGGGCAGAAGGCCCAAGGGAGTCGTTCAGTCGCTGGCGGGCGAATTCGTTCGTGGGATCAAGGTGCAGCGCCGCGCGGAACTCGCCGAGCGCCTGCACCTGCTGGCCGGTCGCCAGTGCGTCGTTGCCACGCTGCGTGTGTTCGTACACCAGTTCCTGCCGGACCATCTCGCGCAAGGTGACGTATTGCACGTCCTGGGGAACCAACTCCGCGGCCCGCTCCAGTTCCGGCAGCGCTTCTTCGAGCCGCTTTGCTCTCTCCAGCTTTATGCCTCGCTCGAAAGCGCGCTTCGCCTCCTTGCGGGACTTTGGCGTGACCACACACTCCGGGGTTCCCGGCAGGCCGCTGGCGCAGTTCAGCGCGACCGCCGCGGGCTGGTCCGCACCCCACGAAGCGGTAACTGTCAGGAAAATTGCCAAGATAGATTGCCAGAGGCGCATCGTTTTGATTGTACCCGGGATGAGAACGCCCGAAACCCGGATTCTTGCAGGCTTAGTACCTTTGGTTTTAACGGGATGACGGGTCGAGCCGCCCTAGCGGGTGAGGAGTTCCGCGCACGAAGCCACCGTGGCGTCTGCCCCGAGCGGGCCCAGGTCCTCGACTTTGAAGATTCCAGTGCCCACGGCGATCACCTTGCCACCCACGCGGCGAGCCGCGCGCACGTCGTCCGGCGTATCTCCCACAAAACACACGGTCGCCTTCGGCCCCAGGCGGTGCCGAACCTCCGCCATGGCCTTGCGGAAGATGTTTTCCCTGAGCTCGCAATCGTCGGCATAGCAGCCAAACTCGAAGAAGTTGCACAGCCCGGCTGCCTTCAGCTTGAGCCACCCGATGGATTCCAGATTCCCGGACGATACTCCGAGCAATTTCCCCTCGGTCCGCAGCAACTCCAGCACTTCGGGTACGCCCGGAAGAACGTTTGGGTTGAAGTCGCTTGCCTTTTCGGCAGCGTCTCGGCGCATGACCTCCAACGCTTCCGCCATCTTGCGGTCGATCGTCTGCGAGTCGATCCCACCTCGTTCCAGAGCCGCTCGTAAAATGCCAGGGTCGGTCTTGCCGTGGTAGGCGATCCCGTCGATCGTGGTCTCCAGCCCGTAAACTTCAAGCATCGCCCGATGCAAAGCGTATCGATGAATGCGGTCGCGGGAAAGCAACAACGTCCCGTCGATGTCGAACAGGAAAGCGTCCGCCTCTTTCCAGCGAAAGCCATTTGGCTTCTGGATATCCAACTTCTCCACCCGTGGGATTTTGAAACTTGGCAACTTTGAAACCTTGAACCTCTACAACCTGCCTCTATTTCACGGTTATTCTTTCAATACTCCGTGCCCGTCCCGTCGTTTCGTCGGCATCGATCACGACGGCACACAAGCGTACGTCGCCAGCGGCGGCCTCAAACCGCACCGGCATGTTGTTCAGGAATTTGCCGACGACCAGTTCCTTCTTTACCCCAATCACGCCGTCGTAAGGCCCCGTCATGCCCACGTCCGTGATGTACGCAGTTCCATTCGGCAGCACCTGCTCGTCGGCGGTAGGCACGTGGGTGTGGGTGCCGACCACCGCCGTGACTCGTCCGTCTAGATACCAGCCGAGAGAGACTTTTTCCGAAGTGGCTTCGGCATGCATATCCACCAGAATCACTTTGGCCTGAATGCTCTTGAGCAACTGGTCGGCCATGCGGAACGGGTCATCGTTGGACGCCATGAACACCCGGCCCTGCAGATTGATCACGGCATAGGCCACCGAGCCTTTCCGGCCTTCGTACAGGCCGTGCCCGGGCAGGTCGGGCGCGTAGTTAGCGGGCCGGATCAAACGGCGTGAGGGGCTGTGGGGGTTGCCGTCGGCCATCTGAAAGAAGTCGACGATTTCGCGCTTGTCCCAGATGTGGTTGCCGGAGGTCAGGACGTCAATCCCCAACTCGAACAGTTCTTCCGTGATCTGAGGGGTGATGCCGAACCCGGCGGCTGAATTCTCACCGTTTGCAATGATCAGGTCGACGGCGTGGTCTTTCACCAGGGCAGGCAGCCGTTCTTTCACGATATTGCGGCCCGGCCGCCCGAAAATGTCACCAATAAAAAGTATGCGCAATGAGTGCCTCAGAGAACTTTTGAGGATAACACGCAGAAATGAGAGCAATTAGGCAGCTTGAATCCCAGGGCTTTAGGAAGGCAACGTATTCACTGCTTGCGGGCATTGCTCACTGCCCCGTTGTGACCGCTGCCTGTAACCTTGCTGCCTCGTCCGCGACCGCTGCCCGCCACCTTGTCATTCCGACACGCGAACGCAGCGAGGCAGGGGGAATCTGCTCTTGATTACGGGACGTGACCCTCGAAGCGGAAATCTACCGGAAAGGACGCGAGCCCACAGGCTACGAAAAAGTTTTCGCGCGAAGCCAAACGGGAAGGGCACGAGTTCACTCGGGCCGCTCAGATTTTGAAAACGCTGCGCTTTAGCGCCTGAGGTGCGCTTCTGCTCGCAGCGAACTTTTTCTCAAACTGGCGCAGCCGCGCTCACATGCGTCAGTTCGACGCCAACTCCGCCGTTTTCAGAAAATCATAATTCCCCGGCGGGCTGACGGTGAGATTCTTGACCCGACTGGTGTGCACCAGAACGTTGTCGAGATACCACAGATTGATGTAGGGCAGGTCTTCCGCCAGAATGCGTTGCACCTCGCCGTAAAGTTGCTTCCGCCGGTTCTGCTTCATTTCAATGCGCGCCTGGTCGATCAGCGCATCCACCACAGGGTTCGAATAGAAGCCGCGATTCGCCCCCTTGGGCGGGAACTGGCCGGAGTGAAACGCGTGTTCGAAAATATCCGGATCCTCGTTACTGCCTCCCACCCAGCGCAGCGAATAAAGCTGGAAGGCTCCTTTGGTCACGTACGAAAAGAACGTAGCGAACTCGAAGGTCCGGATATCGAGCTGGATCCCGACGTCACGCAATTGCTGCTGCAGAACTGCCACCATCAGACGCGTGCTCTCGTCCGTCGAAGTCTTCATCGCCAGGTGAAAGCGAACTCCGTTCACCAGCTGGTATCCGGCCTCATCCAGAATCTGACGAGCGCGCTGCGGATCGTGCTTGTATGTCTGCACGTCGTCGGTGTAGGCCCAACTTTGCACCGGCAGGGTGCTGGCCGCCGGACGCGCAAAGCCGCGCAACAGGTAATCGATGATCGGCCCCCGGTCGATCGCGTAGGCTAGCGCCTGCCGAACGCGAACGTCCTTCAAGATGGGATCGCGCAGGTTGAAAGCCATGTAGGCGAGCGCAGTTCCCGGAGCGCGCAAAACCTCAAGCTTCGATTCGCGTTGGAGCGTCAATACCATGTCGGCCGTCAGCGCGTTGATCGCGAGGTCAGCGCTCCCCTTGCGCAGCTCAAGGGCCTGGGTCGTCATGTCGGGCACCACCAGAAAACGAACGCGTTCCAGGTGAGCCTTCTCGCCCCAGTAGTCCGGGTTGCGTTCCAGCACAACATCGCGATCCTGTTCCGCGCTGACAAAGCGGAACGGACCCGAACCCACCGGAGCACGGGTCATCTCCTCGCCGCTCCCATACGGGACAATGCCGATCGCCCCCTCCGAGAGACTCCACAACAGCGTCGCCGTGCGCTCCTTCAGGCGGAAGATGACCGTGGAATCATCGGGAGTCTCGATGCGATCCACCAACCGGTAGGAACTGGTCTTGGCGTTGCGAATGTTTCCTTGCAGCAGGGAATCGAACGTCCACTTCACATCCCGCGAGGTCAGCGGGCGGCCGTCGTGGAACTTCACGCCCGGATGCAGATGAAAGATGAAGGTCCGGGGATCGGGGTTCTCCCATCGCTCGGCCAGGCCCGGCTGCACGTTGAGATGCTCATCGCGCGTCAGCAGGGCATCAAAGATGAGTTCGTCAATGCGCTCCGACTGCGCATCCACACCGACCCGCGGGTCAAGATTGGTCGGGCTGCTCTCGATGATCATCACCAACGTGTGAGGGTCGAGCTTGGACGAGCAGGAAGCCAGAAGCAGGAGACACACAACGACAGGCACGATAAGCAGACCCCGCGGCGACATCCCAGCCCACGTAGCTCCAGACGCCCTCGTCTGGGCATTCGCCGCTAAGCGGCGAAGACGGATCATGCGGCGGACCTTAGACATACGAAATCTTCCCCAAAATCACCGCCCGCTTCGCTCCCGTCGCGGAGGGCACATTCGACGGCCGTCCGTTCCAGGTTTCGTAAGCCAGCAGGGCGAAGGCCACGGCTTCTTTCGCCGCGGACGGCAGCCCGAACGCGTCCGAGAGGCGAAGGGAAAGGCCAAGCGGCGCCAGTTCATTCGCCAGCATCGCGAGTAGGGTCGGATTGTTGGCCCCGCCGCCGGAAACCACGAATTCCCGGTAGGACCGTGCCGGCTTAACAAACCGTCGAATCGCGTCGCCGATCGACCGCGCCGTGAGCGCCGTTGCGGTGGCGACCACGTCAGCCTTGGGCGCGCGACCGCAGCGTTTGAGAAACGCCTGCACGAATTCGCGGCCAAATTCCTCCCGCCCCGCGGTTTTCGGTGGCTTCGTCGCGAAGAAAGACCCGCGCAGGATGTCCACGATTACTTCTTGCACAACACTTCCAGAAGCCGCAATCCGCCCGTCGCGGTCGTAGGGCTTGCCGAACAGCCGCTCGGTGGCCGCATCGATCACCATGTTGCCCGGGCCCGTATCGAATGCGACGACACGTTCCGCCGAAGCTCCCGGAGGAATCGCCGACAAGTTCGCGATCCCCCCGACGTTCTGCACGATCCGTCCGATGCGCGCATCCCGATAGAGAAGGTAGTCGAGGAAGGGGACCAGCGGCGCACCCTTTCCTCCGGCTGCCATGTCAGCGGGACGGAAGTCGGAGACCACGGGCACTCCCACCCGCGCCGCGATTACTGCCCCTTCACCGGTCTGCCACGTTGCCGCGATCCTGCGGCCTAGGAATGGCTCGGGTTCCCCCTGATGGTAGAGGGTCTGCCCATGGCAGCCGACTAGTTGCGCCTTCACCCGAAACTTTCGCTGCGTGGCCAGAACCGCATCGGCGTAAAGCTCCGCCAGCAGAAAGTTCAACCGCGCGAGATCGGCGACGCTCGCCCGCGGTGCGTTCATGGTCGCCAGTACCTCCCGCCGCACCGCGGACGGGTAGGTAAAGGCGGCGTGTCCGACTAGTTGAAAGCGCACCGACCCTTCAAGCCTGGGCCGTTCGCGCCTGCGTCCTGACAACGGAATTTGACGAGTCTCCGAAGCCGCACCCGGGTGTGCTCCAGCCTCGCTCACCCGCACCAGCGCGACATCGATTCCATCCGCGGAAGTCCCACTCATCACCCCAGCGACGATCACGAGGCCGCCTCTGCATACTCAGGAGCCCCGTCCTCGGAAAGCACACGAACCTGCTCCGAGGGCCGTGACCCGTCCGTGGGGAAACCTGAAAGTTGATGAGACCGTGAGATGTGCAGAGAACGGGTAGCAGAATGCCCCGCCTCCCGAGCCGCGAAGGGGCGAAAGAATGCAAAGCTTGCGCAAGAACGATCGCTCACAGTCCCCCCAACCGCACCTGCTCGCTGAACTCCCAAAGCCGCCGCGACAGCCGGTCTACCATTTCCGGTGTTGGCGCCTTCACCCACCGCCCCAATTTCGTTGATTTCTTCTTGAATGCCAACACCCGGCGCGCCGCATCCGCCACGCGCCGCGCAAAGCTCCGGTCTTTCTCCGACTCACGCGTCAGCTCTTCATATGCCCGAACAACAAACTCTTCCTGGTGGCAGATCAGGCACGAGTCTCCCCCAGCGCGAATGTGCTGCACCGCCGCCTTCTCAATTGGCGCCGCCGCCAGCACCCCGCCCATCTCCAGATCGTCGGAGGCGATCAAACCTCGATAGCCGATTTTCTTGCGCAGAATTTCCGTGATCCATTTCGGGGAAAGCGACGCCGGCGTCGATTCCCGCGTCACAGCCGGATACGCCGCATGCGAGACCATGACAAAAGGGAACACGCGGCGCAAGCTGCGATAAGGAACCAGGTCCTCTGCCCACAACTTCTTCAAGGACTTCTCGATCACCGGCAATTCATGATGGCTGTCGAGAGTTCCTGCCCCCAAGCCAGGAAAATGTTTCACGCAGCCCAGCACTCCCGCCTCGCCCAACCCGGCCAGAAACTCGCGCGCGTAGGCGATCACCTCTCCAGGGTTTGCCGAAACCGCTCGCGAACTCATCACGCTCTTCGATGCCTCGAACGCCAGATCGACGGTAGGAGCGAAGTCCACGTTAAATCCGAGGGCCCGGCAGTTCTCGCCGATCACCCGTCCATGCTTGCGGAACAACTTCCGATCCCCGGTGGCGAACACTTCCGCCGGCGCTGGAGCCGGCCCGATCACGTTCCGCAGTCGGTCTACTTTTCCTCCCTCAAGGTCCACACATCGGAACAGGGGGTAGGAGACGAGCGCCTGGCAATCCTTGAGAAGTCTGTAAGTCTGCTCCGCACTCACGATGTTGCGCGCGAAAAGAATGATGCCGCCCGGCTGGACACGCTCCAGCAGGGAAGCGAGCTCGGGAGACATCTCCGTCCCGTCGAAGCCGATGATGAGCAGCTGCCCGATCCCGCCGTGACGCTTCCCTTGGTGTGCCTTCGTGGTGATCCGCCCTCCGTGGGCCGCAGTGCCCTCTGTGGTTAGATCTGCTTCTTCAACTCCGCCAGCAAATTCAGGGCCTCTAGAGGCGTCAGCCGGTTGAGATCAACTTCGCGCAGCTTTTCGAGCACGGGCTGCGAAATCGGAGTGAAGATGGTCAGCTGTGTCGGCGCCGCCGGGCGCGGCTCGTCGCTCGCCAGATGCCCCGTCAACTGCCGCTCGGCATTCTCGTGCTCCGCTAGCACCTCGCGCGCCCGTTCAATCACTTCGTTCGGCAGTCCAGCCAGTTTCGCAACCTCGATCCCGTAACTGCGATCGGCCGCCCCGGGCTCCACTTTTCTGAGGAACACGATCCCCCCACCCGTCTCCTTCACCGACACGTGATAGTTCTTCACGCCCGAGAGCAAGTCGGCTAATTCGGTCAGCTCGAAGTAGTGTGTCGCGAAAAGGGTCTTCGCGCGCGTGCGCGTGTGCAGGTACTCGACCGCGGCCCAGGCAATCGCCAGGCCGTCGTAGGTGGCCGTGCCGCGCCCCACTTCATCCAGAAGGATCAACGACCGCGGCGTCGCCGTGTGCAGGATCGCCGCCGTCTCCGTCATCTCCACCATGAACGTCGACCGCCCCCGCGCCAGGTTGTCGCTCGCCCCGATGCGCGTGAACACGCGGTCCACTATTCCCAGCCGCGCCGCCCGCGCCGGCACAAACGATCCCATCTGCGCCAGGATCACGATCAGCGCCGCCTGCCGCAGATACGTCGACTTGCCGCCCATGTTCGGACCGGTCAGCACCAGAATCGCATGTGTGCTGGAATTCAAGTAAAGATCGTTTGGGACAAAGCGCTCGCTGCCCCCCGCGACTTCGAGTTGCTCGATTACTGGATGGCGTCCCTCTACGATCTCCAGGTCGCCCGAGTCATCCAGCGCCGGCCGGCAGTAGTTCCGCAACGCCGCGATGTGCGTCAGCCCCGCCAGCACGTCAACCTCGGCGAGCGCCAGCGCCGTCTGCCGAATGCGTTTAGCCTCCGCGGCGATCTTCGTCCGCAACTCGGCGAACATCCGCCGCTCGATCTCGACGATCTTCTCCTGCGCGTCGAGAATCTTCGCTTCATATTCCTTTAATTCAGGAGTCGTGAAGCGCTCGGCATTGACCAGCGTCTGCTTGCGCTCGTAGTCCGCCGGAACCAGGTGGAGATTCGGCTTCGAGACCTCGAGGTAGTAGCCGAAGATGGAGTTGAACTTTACTTTCAGCGAGCCGATCCCCGTCCGCTGCCGCTCCCTCTGCTCAATCTGAGCCAGGTACTGCTTGCTGTTGCGGCTCAAGTCGCGCAGTTCATCGAGTTCGGCATTGACCCCGCTTTGGATCACGCCGCCATCGCTCAGCGAAATCGGCGGCTCGCCGACGATCGTGTCTTCGATCCGCGCCCGCAAGTCCGACAATTCATCCATCGAGCCATGAAGCGCATGGTGCCGCTCCGCATCGAACCGGGCCACCGCAGCCCGCACGGCTGGTATCCGACCCAGGGAAGCCGCCAGGGTTAACACGTCCCGGGGATTCGCCGTTTCCAGCGTGACCCGGCTCAGCAGCCGCTCCAGGTCAAGAATGCCCTCGAGCGCCCGGCGCAGATCCTCGCGCGCCACCATGTTCTTCACCTGCGCTTCGACCGCATCGAGTCGTGCGTCTATCTCCGCGCGCTCAATCGACGGCCGCAACATCCAGGCGCGCAACAGCCGCTTGCCCATGGGGGTTACGGTCGCATCGATCGAGCGGAACAGAGTGACCCCGGCGTCGGTCCCGGCAAACAAAGGCTCGATCAGCTCCAGATTCCGCACCGTAACCGCATCGAGCACCAGGCAATTCTGCCGCTCGTAGAAGCCAATGCGGTCGACGTGTTCGAGCGTTCCCCGCTGGGTGGAACGCACGTAGTACAGAATCGCGCCCGCCGCGGAAGCCGCTGCCGGCTTTCCGGCCAGCCCGAACCCCTCGAGCGACATCACCCCGAAGTGATTCTCGAGCAGGGGAATCGCATGATCCGGAGCGAACACCCAGTCGTCGAGCGGCGTCTCGGCATAGTTCGTGGAGCGGCGGGCGTCTGGCCCGTCCGCTCGCCCAAAGGGCGACATGCTTTCTGGCGCTTCCCCCGCTGCTTCAAACAGAGGCGCCGACGAGGCGTACAACAGCTCCTTCGGCCGGAGCTGCGACAATTCCTCCTGGATCCTCCGCGCCGCATCGGTCCCCTGAAACTCCGTCGCGCGAAATTCGCCCGTCGAAAGATCGAGGGCCGCAAATCCAACTCGATCACCGGCCTGCGCCACCGCCCCCAGAAAATTGTTCTCTTCGGAATTCAGCGACGAGTCGGCCGCCGTCCCGGGCGTGACCACTCGCGTCACTTCGCGCCGCACCAGCTTCTTTGCCAGCCGCGGGTCCTCCATCTGTTCGCAGATGGCGACCTTGAATCCTTTGCGAATCAGCTTGGCGATGTAACCTTCCGCAGCGTGGTAGGGAACGCCACACATGGGGACGGCAATTCCTTTTTCTTTGTTTCGGGAAGTGAGGGTAATCTGCAGCTCCCGCGCCGCCACGACCGCATCCTCGAAGAACAACTCGTAGAAGTCGCCGAGCCGAAAAAACAAGAGAGCGCTGGGGTGCTCTTTCTTGATGGCAGCGTACTGCCGCATCAACGGCGTGGACGTCTCGGTCATCGCGAGCGGCTTCGTGCGCGGATTATAACAAAGCGCCACTGCGCCCTCGACGGCCGAGATGGCAGTTGACGCGCGCTTCCACCGGGTGTTTTCCTTACCGCATGGAACTTCGCAAAGATCCCATCACGCGTTCGTGGGTGATCACCGGCGACGATGTCCCGGACGCCCCACCGCGCTCTGCCGATGCTCCCTGCCGCTTCTGCGCCGACGCGGCCTCGCCCCTGCAAGTCATCGCCACCCGGGGCGATGGCGACGGCGTCCCCTGGTCCGCGCGCTCGGTCGTCCACCCCACACCGCTCTACCGCATTGAAGGCGATCCCACCCGTCGTGGTGACGGCCTCTACGACCGCATGCGGTCGATCGGCGCCCATGAAGTCCTGGTGGAAAACCCGAAGCACGACCGTAATCTGTGGAACGCAAGCGACGGCGAAATCGAGCAGTTCCTCCGGCTCGCGGCCCAACGCATCAAAGACCTCAAGGGGGACGCCCGGATTAAGTACGTCAGCTTTTTCAAGAACTTCGGTCCCAACTCCGGACAGGAATTCGAACACCCCACATCGCAATTGACCGCTACCACCTTCGTCCCCCGCCGCGTCCTCTACGAACTGCGCGCCGGACGCGACTACTACCAGCAGAAGGAACGTTGCGTCTTCTGCGACATCATCGGCCAGGAAGAGCGGCAAGGCTTGCGCGTGGTCGAAATGCGCGGCGAATATGTCGCGCTGTGTCCGTACGCGCCTCGCGTGCCGTACGAAACCTGGATCCTGCCGCGCGTGCACGATTCCTCGTTCGAGCGCACCGCTTTTTCGAAGAGCGGCGGCATTCGTGACTTCGGCATCCTGCTCCGCCGCATCCTGCAGCGCATCCGCACCGTAACCGAGGAATTTCACATGGTCGTGCACACATCGCCAAACAGTCTGCACGGCTCGGGAAGCCTGGGCTACTGGCAGACCCTCGATGACGACTACCACTGGCACGTGGAGATCCTGCCCATTCTGAGTTCGAAGGCGAAGTCGTATACCTTCAAAGAGGTCTACTACTCGCCGGTGGCCTCAGAAACCGCGGTCAAGCGCCTGCGCGACGCCAAAATCGACTCGTAGCAGTTGCATGTGCGTGAACCGCCCATTCGCCACAGCGGCATGTGAATCATCCGCTCTGTCATCCTGAAGCGCAGTGAGGCGAGAGCCGAACGAAGTCGAAGGACCCCGTGCTCGTCGGCGGTACCTTGGACTCTTCGGCTTTTTTCTGCCACTGGCCCGAGCGTCGCGACTGAGGAACCCGGATTGCGCACAAAACACACCAAGATGCTGCACAGGCTCCGCTTCCCGCTGTGGGAACACCGACGGCTTGCCTGAGCATCGGCCGCTCACAACCCAACAGGTAAATCCACCCGCTTCGTATAAAATCGATTTTTCGCTCAGCCCATCCCAAGGAGCCCCATGCCATCGCAGGTATTCGCTCGTCGAACCGGCTTTTTCTACATCGCCTTCCTTCTCTCATCCCTCACAACAATCCGCGCGCAAAAACAGAATTTCCCTTGGATGAGTCCCCGCCTGTCTCCCGACGAGCGCGCCTCACTTGTGGTGAAAGAAATGACGCTCGACGAGAAGATCTCCCTGCTGCACGGCACCGGCATGAGCGGCCTCGGACCGGTCAGCCCGCTCGCCGCGAAATCCAACGGTGGTGCCGGCTACGTCGTAGGAGTTCCGCGCCTGCGAATCCCCGCCCTCCAAATGTCCGACGCCGCCTACGGCGTGCGCATGAGCGGCCAGAATGGCCGTTACTCCACGGCATTGCCTAGTTGCCTGGGAGGCGCGGCGAATTGGGATCTCGAGGCAGCTTACGAGTACGGAGCCCTGATCGGCCGTGAACTCCGTGCCCAGGGTTACAACATGTCGCTCGGCGGAGGTGTGAATCTGGCCCGCGAACCGCGCAACGGCCGCACCTTCGAATATATGGGCGAGGACCCGGTGCTGGCCGGAACGATGGTCGGCCAGGTGATCAAAGGCTTGCAGGCGCAGCACGTCATCGGCGACATCAAGCACTACGCGCTGAACGACCAGGAAAGCGGCCGCAACTCCGTCAACGTGAACATCGACCAGCGCTCGATGCGCGAGACCGACCTGCTGGCCTTCGAGATCGGCATCCGCGAATCGGATGCCGCCTCGGTCATGTGTTCCTACAACCGGGTGAACGGCGACTACGCCTGCGAGAACAAGTACCTGCTCACCGACTTGCTGAAGCACGACTGGAACTTCAAAGGCTTCGTTCTATCGGACTGGGGAGGCACGCACAGCGCCGCCAAAGCGTCGGTCGCGGGCCTGGACCACGAAGAGCCCGCTGAGATTTTCTATGGCGATGCCTACAAGAACGCGGTTGAGTCCGGCACCATCCCGGTCGCCGAACTAGACGAGCATGTCCGCCGCATCGTGCGCGCCATGTTTGCCACCGACGTGATCGACGATCCTCCGCAAAAAGGCGTGGTCGATGTCGTGGGAGGACTTGCCACCGCGCGGAAGATCGCCGAACAAAGCATCGTTCTGCTCAAGAACGAGCACGGCGTGCTGCCGCTCGACGCCGCTAAAATCCGCAGCATCGCGGTCATCGGCGCCCACTCCGATGTCGGCATGATCTCCGGCGGCGGCTCCGCCCAGGTCGACCCGCCGGGAGGCAACGCCATCATGCCGCCCGGGAAGGGCCAGACTCATTGGCAGGATCAAATCTGGTTTCCCACCTCGCCACTGAAAGCGATCAAAGCGAAGCTGCCTCGCGCCCAGGTTCAATACGACGCGGGCACCGATCCGTCCGCCGCCGCAGCTCTAGCGAAAACCGCCGACGTCGCCATCGTCTTCGCCTACCAGTGGGAGAGCGAAGGCATGGACCTCGACAGCCTCGCCCTTTCCGGAAATCAAGAAGACCTGATCGCGACGGTCGCCTCCGCCAACGCGCATACTATCGTCGTGCTCGAAACTGGCAGCCCCGTGACCATGCCTTGGGCCGACGAGGTCAGCGGCATCCTGGAGGCCTGGTACGCCGGCAGCAGCGGCGCGGAGGCCGTCGCCAACCTGCTCTTCGGCGACGTTAATCCCAGCGCCAAGCTGCCCATCACCTTCCCCAAAAGCGATGCCGACCTGCCGCACCCCACCATCGTGAAGCCTCCCGCGAAATCGACCACGCAGGCGGGCGATCCTGAGGCATGGAAGAAAATCGCGGACGGCCTCCCGGCATTTCAAGTCCACTACGACGAGGGATTGAAAGTCGGCTACAAGTGGTACGACGCCGAGAAAAAGCCGGTGCAGTTTCCGTTTGGCTACGGCCTGTCCTACACCACTTACGCGTATTCCGGTCTCAAGGTGGCGCCCGGCGCCAAAGTGCGCGTGACCTTCACCGTCGCCAACACCGGCCGCCGCGCAGGCGCAGAAGTCGCGGAGGTTTATGCCGCTCTGCCAACAAGCGCGGCCGAACCCCCGAAACGCCTGGTGGGTTGGAGCAAAGTCAAACTCAATGCCGGCGAAAGCAAGGAAGTTTCGATCGAGCTCGAGCCGAAATATCTGTCCGTATTTAACGTCGAACACAACGCCTGGGAATTGGTCCCCGGCGACTACGTACTGCTGGTCGGCGGCTCCTCCGACGACCTCCCGCTCAAGGAATCGGTCCACCTGAAATAGCGCGAGGCACCAGGGTGGATGTCGGGATATCCTGTTAAGAAAACCTGTCATCCCGACCGAAGTGAGGCGCAAGCCGAACGTAGTGGAGGGACCTTGAGTTTTCTTGCGTCGTTGCCTAGCCAATTGGAATGGCGCGATAGGGGTGCCAACGCGATTCAAGTAAAGAAGCGCTGGAGCGTCCGAGGTAAGCTCTTTCCGCTCCAATCTCCAGCCATCTGCATTATCCTTGAATCGCACCCATGACCATCCGTCGCATGAAAACCTACACCGGCGGCCAGGGATACGTGTACCAGTACTACTTCGTCGGCCAACGCCCGGCCCTTGCAGCAAGCTCTCCTCCCGGCGCCAGGGAATATGTTTTCGATGTCACCTCCGACCGCAAGACCACGTACTCCGTCAGCGTTCTCATGGAACCGGAAGCGCTGCGATCCTGGGCCCAGACCCACGGCCGTGCCCCCACCGAAGCGGAACAGTACGCGGCCGTCAAGCTGCGCCTGTTCAAGGCCTTCGACGAAATCGAGGACATGATGGCCAAGGGACGCACTCTCTCTGTCGACCTCGCCGCGCTCGAAGAAGCGCTGGCGACGCTGGGCGTGGAGTGATTCAGCGGCAGGAATCCATGAAGCTCGGCCGGACTCAAAGGTCTTAATACTTTGTGACGTACATCAAAGCACCTGTGATCTGCCCGACTGCCTTCTGCCTCGCACACCGGGCAGACTATAATGACCAAGGCTCGAACGGTGCTTCCGCCGCGGGCCTCGTGGGCTTCTAAACTGCGTTATGTCAATATTTTGGCTTCGAGTCGCGCTCAGCCTCTACGGTGTAGGACTGCTCTACGCCCTGATCGCCCTGACTCGTACCAGCGACTTGCTGAACCGCATCGCACTCCATGCCGCTTACCTCGGCATGGTGTTCCATCTGGTGTCGCTCACCGAAGGCGTCTTCCTCAGCGACCACGTCTCGCTGGCCATGGCGCACAACTCCGAGTCGCTGCTGGCGTTCCTGATCATGGCCGTGTTCATGATCACGTACCTGCTGTACAGCACGACCTCGCCCGGCATCATCGTTTTTCCGCTGGTTTTTCTTTTGACCTTCATGGCCGCCACGCGCCAGCAACCTTTCCTGCTGATGTCTCCCGGCATGCGCACCAGCTGGCTGGTCGCGCATATCGGACTCATCTTCACCGGCTACGCTGCCCTGGTCCTGAGTTTTTGCGCGAGCCTGCTGTACCTGATCCAGCAGCGGTCGCTGAAATCGAAGCGCGCCAGCAGCATCCTCACCCGCCTGCCCGCGCTCGAAGAAATCGACCAGATCGGCTACCGCTCGCTCCTGCTGGGCTTCCCCTTCATGACCCTCGGATTGATCGCGGGCTCGGTGGTCGCCGAAAGCACCTACGGCCGAATTGATTTGCAAGACCCAAAGATCCTTCTTTCGCTGCTGATGTGGGCTGTTTATCTGGTCATGGTCTACACGCGATGGATTGCCGGCTGGCGTGGCCGCAAAGCCGCCGTGCTTGCCAGCGTAGCCTTCGCCGCCGCCATCGTGGCCTGGGCGGCCAACTACTTCAGCACGATTCACAGGTTCGCCGCATCATGAGATTCCAGCTCATCGGCGTGAATCACAACACGGCCCCGGTCGAGGTCCGCGAGCGCCTGGCCATCCCCGAATCCCGTCTGCCCGAGGCCTGCAAGAAACTCGCCGAGCATCCTGGCATCGAAGAAGGAATGATTCTCTCGACCTGTAACCGGGTCGAGATCCTGGCCAACACAAAGAACGGCGCCGGCGCCGACCTGCGCGGATTTCTCCAGAACTACTTTCAACTCGACGGCGTCGAGATCAACCAGCATCTCTACGAATACAACGAGCGGGAAGCCGTGCGTCACCTGTTCCGCGTTGCCTCCAGCCTCGATTCTATGGTCGTGGGCGAGCCCCAGATTCTCGGCCAAGTGAAGGAAGCGTATGCCACGGCGCGTGCCGTCGGCGCCGTCCGCGCCCAGTTGGATCAGCTCGTGACCCGCGCCTTCGCCGTCGCGAAGAGAGTTCGCACCGAAACCGCTGTCGGATCCTCCTCCGTGTCGATCGCCTCGGTCGCCGTCGATCTCGCCAAGAAGATCTTCGGCAACCTCCACGGCAAACATGTTTACCTGGTCGGCGCCGGCAAGATGAGCGAACTCGCAGCCCGCCATTTGATGGCCCATGGCTGCGCCTCAATCTTCGTCGCCAACCGCACCTACGACCGTGCCGTCAGCCTCGCCTACAAATTCAAAGGCCAAGCCATCCACTTCGAGGACCTGCACAACACCTGCGACCGCGCCGACATCGTCATCACCTCGACGGGCGCGCCCCACGCCATCTTCCGCCCCGAGCACGGCGAGCTGTTCCTTACCCGGCGCAAGAACCGCCCCATGTTCTTCATCGATATCGCCGTCCCCCGCGACGTTGATCCCGCGATGAACAAACTCGACGGCATTTTCGTCTACGACATCGACGACCTGCAGCAAGCCGTCGCCAGCCACGTCGCCGACCGCCGCAAGGAAGCCGAGCGCGCCGAAGCCATCGTGACCACCGAGGTCGAGCGGTTCCAGGCCCGCATCCAGACGCTCGACGTGGTGCCCACCATCGTCTCTCTGCAGGACCATCTCGAGACCATCCGTCAGGCCGAGATCGATCGCGTGCGCGGCCGTCTCGGGCCGATGACCCCCGACCAGGAAATGGCGGTCGAGGCCCTCACTCGCGGCATCGTGAACAAGATCATGCACACCCCGATCAGCACGCTGAAATCGGCCGCGCGCGATCCGGAAGCCACCACGGTCATCGATCTGGTGCGCCGTCTCTTCAATCTGCAGGAGAAGCGTGCCGCGAAATCCGGCAGCTCCGGAGACACCGACTGATGGCTCGACTGCGCATCGGTTCCCGGGGCTCGCAGTTGGCCCTCTGGCAAGCCAACCACATCTCTGCCTTGCTGCGACAGCAGGGCCACGAAGTCGAACTCGAAATCATCAAGACCACTGGCGACAAGATTCTCGACGTCGCTCTCGCCAAAGTCGGCACCAAAGGCATGTTCACCAAGGAGATCGAAGAAACCCTCGCCGAGAACCGCGTCGACCTGGCCGTTCATAGCCTCAAAGACTTGCCCACAGAACTTTCGGCGGGATTTGAAATCGCCGCCATCACGAAACGCGAAAACTCTCAGGACGTGTTCTGCTCGGTCAAGTACACGAGCATCGAGAAACTTCCCGACGGCGCGCGCGTCGGCACCAGCAGCCTGCGCCGTCAGGCCCAACTCAAAGCGCTGCGCCCCGACCTCGAAATCCATCCCCTAAGGGGAAACGTGGATACCCGCCTGCGAAAACTGAGCGAGGGCGAATACGATGGAGTGATCCTCGCCGCCGCCGGTCTGAATCGCCTGGGCAAAACAGACCTGGTAAAGCTAGTGATCCCGAAAAACGTTATGTGTCCGGCCGCAGGCCAGGGCGCTCTGGGAATCGAAATCCGCGCGGGCGATTCCGTCACGCGCAAATACCTCGCGTTCCTTGACGACCCTGACACCCGGGCGGCCACCACCTGCGAGCGCGCGTTGCTCAACAAACTCGGTGGAGGCTGCCAGGTTCCCATCGGCGCCGCTGCGGAAATGCGTAACGGCCGCCTTCACCTTGACGCCATCGTCGCCAATCCTGACGGCACAAAGATCCTGCGCGAATCCCGCGACGGGGATGACCCGCAGAAGCTGGGTAGCGAAGTAGGCGAGACTCTTTTGCGCCGAGGCGGCGATGCCATCCTCGAAGAAGTCTATGGCCGCGGCCTCGCGGTGCCCCAACAGCCGTGAGTATGTGGGCGAGTCGCGTGGCGCGCACACTCCCGTGCGCGCAGTCCCGTGGGGACGACAGAACGCTTGTGTGGCGCGGACACTCCTGTCCGCCGAAGTCCCGCAGGGACGAAAGAAGCTAGCCCCTAAGTGATCTCGAGGCAGCTTCACGGAGAGGCAATTCAGTCCCGAAGGGACGGCAGAGACTAGCCCAGGGCGTAAGCCCCGGGTAAGCTAGGAACCAAGACCGAGTGCCGAAGGGACGACACCCCGCGATGCGGGCGTAAGCCCGCGAGCCTCGCACGAGCGCACCGATGACCAACAAACCCGGCAACCGTCCCCTGACCGGCCTCCGCGTCCTTGTCGGCCGCGCCCGCCATCAAGCCGGCGCGCTCTCGGCGCAACTGCGCAAGCTCGGTGCCGAGGTCCTCGAAATCCCCTTCATCGAAATTCGCAATCCGCGTTCCTTCAAACCGCTGGACCACGCGCTCAAGAATCTCCCCGCCCACGACTGGCTCATCCTGACTAGCGTCAATGGCGTCGAAGCCATGTGGGAGCGTCTTTCAAAACTACACGTCACGAAGAAATCTCTGCGCCATCTCCGCATCGCCGCCATCGGCCCCGCCACAAAAAAAGCCATCGAAAAGCGCGGCCTGAAAGTGAACGTCGTCCCGGAAGAATACGTCGCGGAATCAGTCGTGAAGAGTCTGCGCAAGCAGGTGAAAGGGAAGCGTGTCCTGCTAATCCGTGCCAAGGTTGCGCGCGACGTCATCCCGCGCGAACTGCGCAAGGCCGGCGCCGCGGTCGATGCTGTCGAGGCCTACGAAACCGTGGTGCCGCGCGCGTCCCGCGTCCGACTGCGGGCCGCATTGAAGAAACCTAACAAACGCCCCGACGTCATCACCTTCACCAGTTCCTCCACGGTGAAGAACTTCGTCGCGCTGCTCGGCCCCTCTGGACGCACACGCCCCCGGAAAGACGCTCGCCTGGAAGGCATCACCCTGGCCTCGATCGGCCCGGTCACATCCGGAACCCTGCGGGACCTGAAGCTCGGCGTTGACGTTGAGGCCAAGCAGTACACGATCCCCGGCCTAGTACAAGCAATTGTGGCAAACTCACGCCCCATGTAGCGCCGGCAACTCGCCCCTCACAACTGGGCGAAATTCCGCGGTTACCCCGGGTCTCCCTCACTGAATCTTCAAATCACAACTGCAATCCGCCGGCGGCACGTGCGCCTTCAAGAAGTCCGACGCCCGTTTGTAGGCGTCGATCACGTTCTCCACCCGCGCAAACCCGTGGCCTTCGTTTTCGTAGACTTTGTAGTCCACTACCCCGCCGTTCTTCTTCACCGCCTCCACCACCTGCAGGGTCTCCTCTTTCGGGCAGCGCGGGTCATTTCCGCCCGCCAGCAACATCAGGGGAGCCTTGATCTGGTCCACAAAGAATATCGGTGAGCGATCCTCGAACAGCGCCTTGTTCTTCACCGGATCGCCCATGGTGGCCAGGTCCATCTCGCGCAGCACCGGGTCTTCGTTTTCGATCTCCGTGAAATAGTTGACGAACGGCACGATGGGCACTCCGGCGGCCCACACGTCCGGCGCTTTCGTGACCGCCATCATGCTCATGTACCCGCCGTAGCTCCCACCCATCACGATGACTTTTTTCGGGTCGATGTACCCCGTCTGCTTGATCCAGTCCGCCGCGGCCACCACGTCCTGCAAGTCGCCGCCGCCCATATCGAACAGGTTCGCCTGCTGGAACTCCTTCCCGTAGCCCGTGGAGCCGCGATAATTGGGCGCAATCACGAAGTAACCCTGGTTCGCCATGTGCTGCACGAAGCGACTGAACGAATTCACCGTTTGCGAAGTCGGCCCTCCATGCACGTACACGATCGCCGGATGCTGTCCATTCCGCGGCAGGTTATACGGTGCGTAAACAAACGCTGAGATGGTCCATTTCCCATCTTTGCTCGGATAGTGCACCAGGTACGGCTCCACCATGTCTTCCGAGCGCATGCCGGCAACCAGCGAATGCGTGATCTGGCGCGACTTGCCGCCGGCCATCGGGTAGACCCACAAATCGTTCGGAGCCGTCGGCCCGTTGTGGTAGTAAAGCAGCCGTGAACCATCTTTGGTGAACGCGGAGAACTTACCCGCCAGATCGTTCACGCCCTTCGGCAGCGGCAGGGAAGTCGTCTTTCCGGCGACCAGATCATGGACGTAGATGTCCGTATTGCCATCCACGTTCGCTGTCCACGTTACGCGCTTCCCGTCGGGAGAAAACTCCCCGCCGTTGATCTCCCACTTGTCTTTCGTCAGCCACGCGATCTTCTTGCTCGCGATGTCGAGCAGTCCGACGTTGTCGTAGCCATTTTCGGCATTTGCTGTAATCAGCAGTTTTTTCCCGTCAGGCGAGAAATTTTCAGCGCCATAAAGCTGCTCGCCGGAATGCTCGGTCAGCAATGTGCTTTTGCCAGATGCCACTTCGGCGACGAAGATGTTCGAATCCGTTCCCTTGGCCTGGTATTGCGAATAAGCGATCCACTTCCCATCCTTCGACCAGACCGGCCCATAGTTCATTCTGTCCTTGGGGGTATCGCTCGTCAGGTGCTGCACCTTCCGCATCACCATGTCGTAGATGTCGATTTCGTATACCGAGGACGTCTTCGGCTTCACCTGGTAGGCCAGATACCGCCCATCCGGTGACCACGTCGGATCTAGCTCGGCGATCTCACGCGTGTTCGTGAGGTTGACCACCTGACCCGTTTTCGGCGACACGATGAAGATGTCCCACTGCTCGTCGCCGTCGTAATCCGACTGGTAGGCGATCCATTTTCCATCGGGCGACCATGCCGGCGAGGTCTGCCGCTGATCGCTCACGGTGAGCTGCGTGGGCCAACCGCCTTCCGCGGGCACCAGCCAGAAGTTATTGCGCCCGCTGATGTTCGATACAAACACAATCGTTTTGCCGTCCGGAGACCAGTCCGAAAGCCCCACCTGCCTCGTCATGTACAGCTTTTCGATCGACAGGCTTTTCTCTACGGTTGGGTTGGGCTTGCTGGCAATCTGCTTGGGATCGGTAACGGCTTGCGGGACCGGCAAAATCTGTGCCGAAACAAGAGTGGTCATAGTTAGGGTCAATGCAAACATGATGTGGGCGCGCATGAAGCTCCTCGAAGTTCGTCGCAAGAAAAGTCTAGCAGACCTCAGTCCGTGGCCTGTGCGCCCGTGGCCTGTGCGCCCTGGACTCGCTTGGCGTCCTGTACGAAAATCGACAAATGACTGCCCCGGCCAACCTCAACCTCTGGACCTCAGCCGAACACTCCCTCGACTACCTCCGCTGCGCCGATTCCATCCCCCCGCGTCGAAGGCGAAGCCGCGCTCCTGGAATGTCTGTCGCCGGCGCCTGCCCGCGTTCTGGACCTGGGCAGCGGCGGTGGACGCTTGGTGAGCTTCGGTGAAGATTGGACGTCCACAAACCGAGTTCGTCGCCCTGGATTTCTCTCCCGCCATGATGGAGGAATTCCGCGGCCGCTTTGCCGCCGAAGAAGACCGCTCCTACAAACTGCTTGGCCTCGAAACCCAGCTCGCCTGGCTCCGCGAAATCGGCTTCGCCGATGTCGACTGTCACTGGAAATGGCGGGAGTTAGCGCTGCTGGCAGGAATCAAACCAGCTGCTTAACCCGTCGTTGGTCGTTGGTCTTTCGTCGTTAGCAGCTAGTCCGTCAGCCCGAAGGTTTCTTAGCGCCCTTTGCGCATCCTTAGCGACCTTTGCGGTTAAAGGTTCTTCTCCGTGTCCTCCGTGCCCTCTGTGGTTAAGGGGTTTGCTGACCTCAGAAGACCCTAAGCCTTCGCTGCCTTATGCACGTCCACAGTAGTCCAGGTCTTGTCCTCGGCGTGGCACAGTGGCTCGATCGGACAATCCGCGCATTTCGGCTTGCGTGCCACGCACAAGTTCCGCCCATGATGAATCACCTGGTGCGAGAACAATATCCAGCGATCCTGGGGGATAATCTTCATCAAGTCTTGCTCGATCTTCCCAGGATCGTCGTTCGTCGTCAGCTCCCATCGCCGCGAGATCCGGTGCACGTGCGTGTCGACTACAACCCCAACTGCCTTCCCGAACCACGAGCCCAGCACGACGTTCGCGGTCTTGCGCGCAACTCCCGGCAGGGTGAGGAGTTGCTCCATATCGCTCGGTACCTCGCCGCCGAAATCGCTCACGATTTTCTTCGCCGCCCCGACCACCGATTTCGACTTGTTGCGGAAGAACCCGGTCGAGCGCACCTCCGGCTCCAGTTGTTCTGGGGTTAGCGCCGCAAAGTCCTGCACCGTCGGATACTTGGCAAAGAGTCCCGGCGTCACCCGGTTCACGTTAGCATCGGTCGACTGTGCCGAAAGAATCGTGGCCACCAGCAACTCCCAGGCGTTGTTGTGATGCAGGGCGCAAGTCACCTGCGGATACAACGCATCCAGGTCCCGCAATATTCCCTGAATCCGTTCCGGCGCCAGCGGATTGTAGCCCTTGATCTTGCCCGCCTTCGCGACAGTTTTCGCCGGCGCCGCTTTCGCGGCAGGCTTCGAGGCGCGCTTGGGCGCCCGAGCGCGTTTGCTTCCATCGCGCGCCGCGTTGGCGCTTCGGCCGGCCGGCCCGCGCGTTACGGGCCGCGTCCGCTCATGTCGTCCTGACTTGGCGGGCCGCCGCGGACTCAGTCCTCGTGCCATGTGATTCTCCTCAAGTTGTGGGGTAATGGTAGCAAAAGAACGTAGTCGGTCCTCTGTCCTCGGCCCTGATTGGGTCGTTGGCCGTTGGTCGTTGGCCAAACAAACCCCCTTGGGCCTTCTTTGCGATCTTTGGGAAACCTTGGCGCCCTTTGCGGTTAAGAGCTCATCTCGGTGGTCCCCTGCGCCTCTTCTCCGTGACCCCTGCGGTTTAAGGCTCTTGACTTTAGCCAACGACCAAGCACCAACGACTGCATCGCCGACTGCAGTTCCATTGACGCCCGTCCCCCAGCCCATTAGTCTGAAAGAGAGATCCAAGGACAACCCTGTGGCTGTGAAATCTGTGCAACTTGGACAAGTCTGGCGCCAGGACACTACCGGCCAGGACTTCCTCGTCACCAAGGTCTACAGCGAAGTCTTCAGCCAGTTCGCCGTTCTGCGCCCCGCCGAGGTCAACGCGCCCGACGCGCCCACGGTCAAGGTCAAAGTGGCCAAGTCCGCCGACGGCGCCTCGCTTCCGGGCTTCACGTTTACCCAGGAAGGCTCCTTCTAGCGCGCATGCTGCGGGAGCGGATCCGAACCTAACTCTTTCATGACAGAAAAGATCCTTGCTCTCCTGTTCGTCTTCATCAAGTCCGTGATCGGCATCACGGGCTATGCCGGCGTTGCCTTTCTGATGGCGATCGAATCGGCCTGCATTCCTTTGCCGTCGGAACTGATCATGCCCTTCGCGGGCTACCTGGTGTACGAAGGAACCTTGAAGCTTTTGTGGGCCGCGACCGCGGGTGCGATCGGCTGCAACCTTGGTTCGCTGGTGGCCTACGAAATCGGGTACTACGGCGGGCGACCGCTGGTGGAGAAGTACGGCCAGTGGATCCTGATGGGCCGGCGCGAACTTGACTGGGCCGACCGCTTTTTCCTGCGCTGGGGACAGGCCGCCGTCTTCATCGGCCGCCTGCTGCCCGTGATCCGCACGTTTATCGCATTGCCCGCCGGCATCGCACGCATGCCACGGGGGAAATTCCACATCTACACCTTCCTCGGATCGTGGCCGTGGTGCTTCGCGCTTGCCTACTTCGGAATGAAGCTAGGCGAGAACTGGCGCAGCCTGGGCAAGTATTTCCATCAGTTTGATGCTGTTATCGGCGTCGGCCTAGCGGCCGCGATCGTGTGGTTCGTCTGGTCGCACTGGCACAATCGCGTGCGGGCGGCGGAGTGACGCGCCGGATTGCTCCATGTCTAGCGGTAACTCGGTTTGCGGGAAATTCGCGATCGTCTCTGCGCCAGAAATGCGGGCACGATTCCCCATGCGATTGACCCATCGAGGGGTGGTATGGGCAGAAGGTTAAAAACCGCCACCCCTAGACTCAAGAAGTCCAAGAATCGCGAAAATCATGTCAACGCCCGCCGCTTGCGGATATCCAAAGATCACAACCCAGGCGACTAACGGCGTGAACACAACGGCCTGAGCTAGCACGCCTCCCCATGCAACGATGCAATGGTCCAGGCGAGACCAGGGCGTCTCAAAACACGTAATTCCAAAAATTGGACAGAGCCGAATCGTCTCTGGCGAACCTCAAACTGCACGTCATCCTAGCAGCACAAAGCAAGCCAACGAAAGGCTACTCTGGAGCCGGCTTCACCAACTGCGAGCCAACGATCTGCCATCTTCCGCCACGCTTGCATACGACGTCCATGTACAGGTAGCGGACAGGGAAGCGCTTGCCGTCGGCCTCGACTTCGTCTTCTTCTGAACCGTGCACGATTGCCACATCCCCGAACAGCCGGATTCTTCGCCCGGTGGAAACAATCGAGGGGTAGCGGATCGCACCGGTGCGCAAGTTGTCTGAAACCTGTTGCTTCGTCAACGCGCGGCCGGCGGCGTCATACTGCACGTAGTCGTCGGCGAAGATCCGGGCCAGGGCTTCGATGTCCGCCGCCATCAGGGCCCGGTCGCCAGCCTCAAAAAGCGCAATGATTGCCTGTTCGTCTTCGTCGGGCGCCATCGAGACCCTCCCCGGAAGAATTGCTTCTCATCCTACCCGGCGTGAAGCGGTGAGCATAGACCGCAATGCTTGCGTCCCGGTCCGGTGGCAAACGCCCCTGCGCGAGCGGGTGCCAACGGGGCGGCTCGAGTGTCTCATTGTGATTCACTGCGAGCTAAGGTGTTGAAAGCTCGTTGGGGGGAGAATCGCTGTTCGAAAATCAGAGTTGGGTCGTCGCGCGCCCGTTAATCGCGTTTAGAAGCGTTCTGGGGGGCTGCGGCGGTGGAGGTGATGGCCTCCCTCCGGAAGCTCGGTAGCTTCCAGATCGCTTTTAATCGCCACACTGATATCTCGTAGCTATTCCATTTCGGGAACCGTCTCGGCTGACTGGCCGGGGTACACGCCTTTCGTCCGTCGGTGGTCCCCCGGTTCTCACGTTCGTCGCCTTTGACCGTCGAAACCGGTTCGTGTACAAGCAATGCATTCCACCATCAGGAGAAATCTGTGAACCCTGTCGCCCGCGCCCTCGCGGTTTTCTTCGTCGCAACGATCGCCGCGCCCGTGCTTGCTCCCGCACAATCTGCAACCGCTTCTTCCGATAAGCCTTTCGTGGTCGAGTACTACTACAAAACGCACTGGGGCAACGCGGACGAATTTCTCAAGCTCTTCAAAAAGAACCACTACCCGCTGCTGAAGAAACAAGTCGAGATGGGGCGCATGCTGAAGGTCTGGATGGACCAGCCTCGCTACCACACCACCGAAGATGGCCGCTGGGACTACCGGGTCACCCTCGTCTTCAAAAATGCGACTGTGGCCAACGAAGCCTTCGATGAAGACGCCCTCAAAAAGCAATTGTTCCCCGACCAGGATTTGTATCAGAAGGAAGAACAACGCCGTTTCGCGATCCTGGACGCGCATTGGGATTTGCCGATCAAAACGGTGGATCTGGAGGGGAAGTGATTCCTGGCCGCTTTCGTCGCGCGCTGCCTGTCAGGCGGGAACAGCAGATTCCTCCTGGCTCGCTGCGCTCGCGTGTCGGAATGACAAAGGGTGAGCGGGGCGCTTGTGTTCTTTGGCAGGTGTGGGGAGACGGTTCGGGCGTGGCGCAGTGCGGGCTTGGACCGTGTGAGGGGGCGGCACTTCCCAGCGGTTGAGGATGGGTGTCTAATTGACTTGACGGACGAAGAGAATCCTTCCCCAGGAGGGTCGCCATGCGGCCTCTGATGAACGTCAAGCATCGCCACGACGAATACTTTCACCTGCACCCGCTCCAGGGAGCGTTCAGCCTGATCGCCAGTCTTACGCTGGCTGGCTTGATCATCGTCGTCATGTTAGTGAGCCTGGCCAGGTAAGTGTGGCGCGGACCCTCCCGTCCGCGAGCGCGGCTGGCGCAATTCACTGACCGGATTGCGCGGATCAAGGCCTGCCTACGCCCGCTCAGGCTTGGTGGGTTGCCAAAGGCTGCCACAATACGCGAACATATCCGTTTGCCTAACTGATCCCAGACCTGACAAGGAAGCCTGACCCATGGCGAAACGCCCGAAATCTGTGAAAACGCACGCGCGGGTGGAAGTGAAGGAATCGAAGTCCGCGAAGAAGGCCGCTTATGGCGACCTTGAACCTGCCAAAGGCAAGCTGGGCGTGATGATCCCCGGCATGGGGGCCGTCGCCACCACGTTCGTCGCTGGCGTCGAAGCGGTGCGCAAGGGGATTGCGAAGCCCATTGGCTCGCTCACCCAGATGGGCACCATCCGCCTGGGGAAGCGCACCGAGGGCCGCTCGCCCAAAATCAAAGAATTCGTTCCACTTGCGGGCCTGGACGATCTTGTCTTCACGGGCTGGGACATCTTCGAAGACAACATGTTCGACTCGGCCACCAACGCCGGGGTGCTCGATCGCTACCTGCTCGAGCAGATCAAGCCGTTTCTGTCGTCGATCCAGCCGCGCAAGGCGGTCTTCGATCACAACTACGTGAAGAAGATCGACGGACCCAACGTGAAGAAAGGAAAGAGCAAGATGGACCTCGCCGAGCAGGTGCGCGAGGACATCCGCGAGTTCCGCAAGTCTTCTGGGGCGACGCGCCTCATTACGATCTGGTGCGGATCGACGGAAACCTTTATCCAGCCGAGCGCGCTGCATCAGTCGGTGAAGGCGTTCGAGAAAGCGCTACAGCAGAACGACGAGAACATCGCGCCCTCAATGATTTACGCGTACGCGTCACTGATGGAAAACGTGCCCTTCGCCAACGGCGCGCCGAACCTGACGGTCGACATCCCCGCCATGCACGAACTTTCGCGCGAGCACGAGTCGCCCATCTGCGGAAAAGATTTTAAGACCGGGCAGACTCTGATCAAGACCATTCTTGCTCCAGGTTTCAAGGCACGGATGCTCGGCCTGGCGGGATGGTTCTCGACCAATATTCTTGGTAATCGCGACGGGGAGGTGCTCGAGGATCCCGGTTCGTTCAAGACGAAGGAAGAGTCGAAGCTTTCGGTGCTAGAGCACATTCTGCAGCCCGAGCTGTACCCCGAACTGTACGGCAACTTCACGCACAAGGTTCGGATTAACTATTATCCGCCGCGTGGTGATAACAAAGAGGGTTGGGACAATATCGACATCTTCGGGTGGCTCGGCTATCCGATGCAGATCAAGGTCGATTTCCTGTGCCGCGATTCGATTCTGGCAGCCCCGATCGTGCTCGACCTGGTTTTGTTCCTGGATCTCGCGCAGCGCACGGGTGAGTTGAAGGGAATCGGGATTCAGGAGTGGTTAAGTTTTTACTTCAAGTCTCCGATGACGGCGCCGGGACTCTATCCGGAGCACGATCTGTTCATCCAGATGATGAAGTTGAAGAACACGCTGCGGCATCTGCGCGGGGAAGAACTCATCACGCATCTGGGGCTGGAGTACTACGACTGAGGGCGGGTTCCGGGATCGGGAAACAGCAGATTCCCCCTGCCTCGCCGCGCTCGCGCGTCGCAATGACAAGTGGGTAGGGGTTTGGGCTCGATGTAGGGGCCGCGACCCCTCATCACCGAGACTCGTTGTTACTGTGGGCTGTAGATCAGCTCCAGGGTTACGCCGCCGTGGGGGTCGGTGTCGAGGTAGACGGCGCGGCCTTTGTTGCCTTTCGCGGTCTTCCAGGCTGCTAGCTGCGTGGGCGGGGCACCGCGGGTGGTCATCAGCTTGATGGCTTCGTCCATGTCGGTGACGTTCACGCCCAGGTGATGGAAGCCTTCGCCGTGGGCTTTCTGGTATTCCACGTAAACGTCAGGGCCGGTGATCTGCTGCACCCACTCAAAGGGTGCGTCGCCGGTGCGGTCCCAGCCAAGCCACATTTCATAGACGCCGGGCTGGCCGCGATAGATGCGGTCGAGGCTGATGTTGTGGTCGATGGCGGAAAAGGGCTTGAAGCCGAGGCCGGTGTAGTAGGCGTCGACCTGGCGCACGTCGTTGACGACCCAGGCGAAGTGCGTGATCTTGCCGACGGGGTAGTCGTTCGCGGTACTGGGGGCGGGGGCGCGCGCGTCGGGATCGTCAATCAGGCCGATGGTGTTTCCACCGCCCTGGGCAGTGGTGTCGAGATAAGCGAAGCGGCCCTTTCCCGCGTGACCCTGCCAGCTGTTTTCCGCAAGAACACCCACTCCTTTTGAAGCGAAATATTTGATCTGGTCGTCGAATTCCTGGGACGAGCGCACGTTGTAGCTCACCACGCGGAGGCCGTCGCCGCGTTTCTGCAGGGCGTCTTGCCAGAACTTCCCCCCCTTCACGGGTTGAATCCAGCGGATCTCGAGGGCGTCGACCTGGGCGGTGATCTGCTTCACGCTCGCGGGGTCGGGCTTGCCTTGATAGGTGAGGTTCGGGAGGTTCACGACGCCGTCGCGATGGATGTCGCGGATGCCGAGATGCTGCCAATAGTCGGCGACGCGCTCGACGTCGGCGACGACCCAGGTGACTTGGGCGACGTGGTGATAGCGATCGGGGTTGAGAGCCGGGGCGGCCGTCTGGTCGGTTGCTGCTGAACCTGCTACTGCGAGGATTGCCACAGCGATGAGGGCGGTCAAGCCCAACACCAAGCTTGATCGATGAATTTTTTTCAAGGGCTCCTCGCCTCCGGCGGACGACGGATTATAGCGCCGGGAGCCAAGCGATGGTGCACTTGAGAGCGAAGCCCATCGCGATGCGGCTTAGAACGGTGCTTTGCGGCGTCCGAGGGGAACACAAGGTCCCTTACTTCGTTCGGCTAGCGCCTCACTTCGCTGCAGGATGACAGAACTGTATTAGGACTCCTCGATTCAGTTCGACGGGCGGCGCGATGCACTCACGGTGACAGTTCGAGTTGAAACCTAGGCTAGAATGCGGGGGTGGGGACTGCTATTCAATGTAAAGATTTGCGCAAGACTTACGACGGCAAGGTGGAGGCCGTGCGCGGGTTGAACCTCGCTATCGAAGCGGGGGAGTGTTTCGGTCTGCTAGGCCCGAACGGGGCGGGCAAGACCACCACCATCGAAATCCTGGAAGGGCTGCTGGCGCCGACGTCGGGTGAGGTGACGATTCTGGGTCAGACGTGGAGCAAGGACGCGCGCGATCTGCGCGAGCAGCTGGGGATCTCATTACAGGAGACGCGGCTCTCGGAAAAACTCACCGTGCGCGAGACCATTGAACTGTTTGCCAGCTTCTACCGTGAACCGCGCTCGAGCGGCGAAGTGCTGGACGAGTTGCAGCTTACCGAGAAAGCCGACTCGTGGGTGGGGAAGCTTTCGGGAGGGCAGAGGCAACGGCTGGCGGTGGCTACGGCGCTGGTGGGCAATCCGAAGATATTATTTCTTGACGAGCCAACGACCGGGCTGGATCCGCAGAGCCGGCGGCAGCTTTGGGACATCATTCGGGCGTTTCAGCGGGCGGGTGGAACGGTGCTGCTCACGACGCACTACATGGACGAAGCGGAACGGCTCTGTGACCGCCTGGCGATCGTGGATCACGGGGTGATCATTGCGGAAGGCACGCCGGCTGAACTCATCGAGCGGCTGGGCGGCCATCATGTGGTGGAATTCAGCGTGAGCGGAAATGCGGATGGGAATGCCATGAGTGCGTGGAAGGCGCTGCCGGGGGTGGATTCGGTTCGCGACGAAGAGGGGCTTTTTTCGCTCAGCGTGCGCGAGCCTCACCTGACGATCCCAGCGCTGCTGGATGTAGTGGGGAAGCGGGGCGTCGAACTCGTGCACCTCACCACCCGGCAGGCCAGTCTGGAAGATGTATTCGTGCGGTTGACAGGGCGGCATCTGCGCGAGGAGTGAACCGGGCGGAGACCGGAGATTTGAGGCAGCAGGTATGACGGTTGCGCAGCAAGCACCATCGGTGGAGTTCAAGCAGCGGGCGGCGGCGCCTCCGCCGAATGGCCGGTGGGCGGGGTTCACGCACCTGCTGATGGCGCGCATGAAGGAGTTGAAGCGCGAGCCGGAAGTCGTGTTTTGGGTGTTCGTGTTTCCAATCCTGCTGGCGCTGGGGCTGGGGATTGCCTTCCGCAATAAGCCGGCGGACGTGACTTCGATTGCAGTTGTGCCGGGGCGGGGCACGGAGAATGTGCTGGCGATGATTGAGCACTCGCCGCGGAGTTCGTCGATCCGCGCGCGGGCTATGGACGAAGCGGCGGCGCTGCAGGGCCTGCGGCTGGGCAAGTTCGACATGGTGGTGCTGCCGGACGGGAAAGGCGGGCTGGAGTACCGCTACGATCCGGCGCGGCCGGAGAGCGTGCTGTCGCATGCCGAGGTGGATGACGTTTTGCAGGCGGCGGCGGGGCGCAAGGATTCGATTGCAACGACGACGGTGGCTGCGTCGGAGCCGGGGTCGCGCTATATCGACTTTCTGATCCCGGGGTTGCTGGGGATGAACCTGATGAACTCCGGGATGTGGGGGGTCGGGTTCTCGCTGGTGGATATGCGGCAACGGAAACTGCTGAAGCGGTTTGTGGGGACGCCGATGCGGCGGAGCGATTTTCTGCTGGCGATCATGTCGAGCCGGATCGTGCTGATGATTGTGGAGGTGGGGTTCCTGCTGGGGTTTGGGGTGATCTTTTTTCACATGCGGGTGCTGGGGTCGTATCTTTCGATTGCGCTGCTGGGGGCGCTGGGGTCGGTGACGTTTGGGGGTGTGGGTCTGCTGACGGCCAGCCGGGCGCAGAAGATTGAGAGCATCAGCGGGCTCATCAATCTGGTGATGATGCCGATGTGGATTTTCTCAGGCGTGTTCTTCTCTTATGAGCGGTTTCCGGCGGTGGTGCAGCCGTTCATCAAGGCGCTGCCGCTGACGGCGCTGAACGACGCCCTGCGGGCGACGATTCTGGAGGGGACGCCCCTGCGGGCGCAGGCCGGGCGGTTGCTGGCGCTGGGGTTGTGGGGAGGGATTTCGTTTGTGCTGGCGTTGCGGTGGTTTCGGTGGGCTTGAGGGCTTGCTTATCGGGGCCAGGAAAAGGCTCTTAACCGCAAAGGTCGCTAAGAAAGGCCGCTAAGGACGCGACGAAAATCGGAAGCGAGATTGATGTCTCTATCGCATCTATGACGGCAACTCGACGGTCGGTAGGAATTTTGGGGGTTTGCGAACTTGGGTTGCTTGCTCGAAAGCGTAGGCCAGCTTGATCAGTGTGGGCTCGCTCCAGGCGCGTCCGAAGAATGAGATTCCTACCGGTAGGCCGAACATCATTCCTGCGGTTACGTTGATATTGGGGTATCCGGCCACTGCGGCCGCGTTCGCACTTCCGCCTGCGAAGTGATCGCCGTTTACAAGATCGGTAAGCCACGCGGGGCTGCCGGTGGGTGCGACGAGCGCGTCCAGTTTGTTTTTGTCCATCACCGCGTCGATCCCCTCAGTGCGCGCCAGGCGATGGTTCTTCTCCAGGGCGTCGATGTACTCACGGGCGGTGAGGGGTCCCTTCTCCTGGGACTTGATAAAAATGTCCTGGCCGAAGTAGGGCATTTCTTTTTGCGCGTTGCGGTTGTTGAAATCGATCAGGTCCGCCAGCGTCTTCACGGGGCAGGCCGGTCCCAGCCCCGCCAGGTATTTCGCCATGTCGGCCTTCAACTCGTAGTTCAAAACTGTGGCCTCGCTGTCATCGAACTTGCCGAAGGTGTCGATATCGGCGGGATCGACGATGGTCGCGCCCTGCTTTTTCATGATGTCGATCGCCTCGGCCATGATGCCGTCGACACCCTCGCTGAAGCCGAAGTATTTTCGCGCCACGCCGACGCGGACGCCTTTGAGTCCGTTGAGATCGAGAAACTGGGTGTAGTTGGTGAAGGATTTGCCCTCACTGGCGGCGGTGTAGGGGTCGTCGGGATCGACGCCGGCGAGCGCGCCGAGCAGGATGGCAGCGTCGCGCACGGTGCGACCCATGGGGCCGGCGCCGTCCTGGCTATGCGAGATGGGGATGATGCCAGCGCGGCTGACCAAGCCGACGGTTGGTTTGATGCCCGCGAGTCCGTTGGCAGAAGACGGGCAGACAATGGAACCGTCGGTTTCAGTGCCGATGCCAGCGGCGGCGAGATTCGCCGAGATACCTGCGCCAGTGCCGGAACTGGAGCCACATGGATTGCGGTCGAGAACGTAGGGATTTTTCGTGAGGCCGCCACGCGCGCTCCATCCGCTGGTGGAATGACCGGAGCGAATGTTGGCCCATTCGCTGAGATTGGTTTTGCCGAGAATCACGGCGCCGGCCTGGCGGAGTTTCTGGACGACGAAGGAATCTTTCGGCGGCTTCGGAGCGCCGACCAGGGCCAGCGAGCCTGCGGTGGTCATCATCTTGTCGGCGGTGTCGATGTTGTCTTTGACGAGGATGGGGATGCCGTGGAGAGGACCGCGGGGGCGCTTGTCTTTGCGTTCGCGGTCGAGTGAGTCGGCGATATCGAGGGCGTCGGGATTCAGTTCGATGATGCTGTTGACGGATGGCCCTTGCTTGTCGATTTCGGCGATGCGCTGCAGGTACTTTTCCGTGATGGAGCGCGAGGTGTGCTGGCCTGACTTCATGCCGTCCTGCAGGACGTCGATGGGGACCTCGTCGAGTTCGAAGTCTTTGACCGGGGACGGTGCGGAGGGAGGCGCTGGCAACTCGCGGGCGGCAGCCAGAGCGGGATAGACGAGGGCGGCTGCGCCGCCGGCCAGTCCGGTCTGCAGGAAGTCGCGGCGATTGCTCGGGGAATCGGAGGCATCCTTCTGTCGAGTCTTCAAGATTTGTTTCTCCTGGAGCGGGAACGATACTAACGCAGGGGCGGAGGAGTTTGCAGGGGAGCGGGGCCGTAGGGTGGCGCGGATCGTCGGGAGGGCGGCCTGGCTTGCGTCCAGTTATTGCATGGAGGAGGAAGGCGGTGGTAGTCTCAGCCTTAGCCGAGCGGGAGTAGTTCAGCGGTAGAACGCCAGCTTCCCAAGCTGGATGTCGCCGGTTCGATCCCGGTCTCCCGCTCCAGCTAAATCAAATCCCCGAAACAACTTAGGCAAAATCAAGGGTTGAGGGAAGTGGCCCTTGGCAGCACTGTGGCAGCAAATGCTACGTTGTCACATCATGAGTGACACCAAGCACGGCAGTGCGCAAGCGATCGGAACTAAGCTCGCCACCATGCGACACCAGCGCGGCAGCGTTCGTATCAAGAGCGAGTCTTGGTACGGCAGTTTCAATGAATACGTGCATGATTCTGAGTGACATCACGAAGCGTGTTCAACGCTGCGTGAAGCTCGGGCCGAAGTCACTCAAGCGCTGGCAGGCGTTCAAACTGCTGGAGAAGGGAATCGATCGCACGCTCGGCCCTTCGCAGAGCATTCGGCCTGATTCAGGAGTGACGCTCAAATGGTTTGTCCGCGAGGTGTGGATACCGCTCAAGGAAGGCCGCTGGCGCGGGCAGGGAACCGTAGATTCGGCGGAGTACATCCTCGGTCTGATCCTCAAACCCTTCGACATATTTCCGCTGGAGAAGCTCAATCGGGTGCCCTTGCAAATCTGGATCAACATGCTAGCGGAGACACACAGCGACAGCGTTGTGAAGCACGCCCGCATCTACCTGAAGAGCATTCTGGAGGAAGCGGTCGATCTCGACTACCTGACGAAGAACCCCGCGAAGAAGTTGGAACTTCCGCACACCCGCGCAGTGTGCAAGGCCACACTCACACGCAAGCAACTCACTGCGGTGCTGGCTGAACTGTCACCGCAGATAAATCTGCTATTCCGCGCGGGAGTGATAGAAGCACTGCGTCCGGGTGAACTGCTGGCTCTGCGCTGGCGAGACTTCGATCCCGACCTGAAGGTGTTCCACATCCGCGAGACGATCTATCGGGGCAGACTGCGCCCCTACGCCAAGACCACGCGAGAAGGATCAGGGGAAGAGCATCTCTTGACGGTGGCGATCCCTGATGCGCTGGCGACGGAGTCGGCACGTGCGATGGTGAACAGCGTGTACGAGTCGTTGATCACGAAAACCGTTCCCACTTAGTAGACTCACCTCGACACGTCGAGGCCGGTATCCACTGCTCCGCTCCCCGCTCCTCTTCAGTTCGGACGCTACTTTCCTTTCATGGATTCACATACACGTTGCCGAAAAACGCATCGATCGATGCGAAGGGTCGAGGCGTGGTCGTACAATGTGGGACAACGCGTGCCAACTCAATAGCTTTGTAGGAAAAAACCGCCGGTGTAGTGTCGGAGACGGTATAGGGCGAGACCACTTCAGCATTGCCGTTCAACTGAAAAATAAAGCGATGATTCGGTTTGTCCCACTTGATGCGCAAAGTAGAAACAGCGCCAGGCTGCACTGAACCGAGCACGCGGTAATCGATTGGACTCTGACTACCACAGAACTGATCGTCGCAGCGCGAATAGAAACCAGCCACCGTGAGAGCACCTCCGACATCTGTGGGAGTTCGCGATATGCCAATCACAGCTACCACGTCACCAATTTGGCTGGTCGGTGAACTCTCCATGTTGAAGAAGTTGCCCCGTAACTCTACGTCTGTCACGATGAGAGACGGGTTGCTCGTGCAACCAACGGCTTCCGCTCGGTTGACAACGGCGGTAAACGATACCTCCGTGACTACACTGGGATCTGGAAACGCAAGACCAAAGCCACCGCCACTGCCACCAGAATTATCAGTAGTCGCGGAGTAGGCTGTATACGAGAGGCGTAGGCGGCGATTCTCCTCTTCCCCGACCGGTTGGCGTACCGCCTCCCGGATGTCGGGATCAAAGAACTGCCAACCAACCCATTTCGCGGGATCGATTTGTTTTGAGTGGAAATTGTCGTAGAGCACCAGTTGCGCGCTTCCCGCTTTCGACAAGGCGATCGTCAGGAACACGAGCACCCACGCTCGAAGTTCGAACTTAAGTCCTGTAAACACAAAGCACCTCCAGTGTTTTCGGATGAACTTCAGGGGCCTCATCGCCGGAGAGTAGTCGAACGGAGGAGAAAAGGAGCGGTAACGAGCGGGCACGCCCCGCGCGAAGTGAGGGGATTGTGCTCCTGAGACCCAGTGAAGTCAACAGGAAAAGTGGTCATGAAGAGTGGTCAGGAAAAGTAGTCTGCACTAACCTCGTGGTTCATTGGCGAAGGATTATAGCGCGGGTCTGCACATGCGCGACCAGCGTCAGGTACTCCCAGCGTCGCGCAAAGCTTCTGCACCGCGTGCGGCCCCGGTATGCGCGATCCGTCGAGGTAGGAGTACGCCCGACGCCTTGCTGATCCCGGCCCGCTCCGCGAGTTCTGCGCCAGTTATCTTACGGAAATTTAACTGTTCTTGAAGCCATTCGCTGAAAGCCATACTTTTCTTACTCCACAATACCCACTCGGCTGCCGAGTGGATATTTCACCCGCGCCGCCGCTTCACGCCGCTCGTCCACGGGTTATCGGGACCGAAGTGCGGATTCCCTCGGGGCCGGGGAGTGTACTGCCGCAGAGGAAGGTGGGGCTGGGAGAAATAGTCATGCCAGTACCAGAAGTAGTTCTCACCGCAGAACAAAAAATCGCGCTGTTTCATGGTGTGGCCGGGTGGGACTTCGAAGTACGGCGTCGGTCGCACGCAAGTTTTGACCTTGTTTTTTTTGAGGTTCGGGAAACGCCGCTATACGCGATTCCGAGTTTTATTTTTCAAGCCTGTTTTTTGGAGGAGCCCATCTACTATCGCCACCGTTGGTGTAATCGCGATATTACGTCAACTATCATGGTGAAGTGACAGCAACCAGAGAAGCTCTGATCGAGAAGCTCGTGATTTCACTCCATTTGAGTGTGCCTGAGCGGCGACTGCTCGGCTCCGAATGTGTTTCGGTGGAAGAGGTCACTGCCGTTGTGAAGCGGCTGCTCAAACAGGATGGCATTTTCCCGCCGACTGCAGGGCTTTGGCAGCCGGGAGAAGTAGTTTTCGAGGGATTCTTTCTGGTGAAGCACACTGACGGAAAGTTCCAAATGGTTGAG
>Ga0307479_10000097_pt1 | contig 88285 bp, 52 predicted proteins | sample atmos_gasesECM4C_FD_203743 | JGI IMG/M metagenome (GOLD analysis project Ga0307479, IMG submission 203743) | Hardwood forest soil microbial communities from Morgan-Monroe State Forest, Indiana, United States - atmos_gasesECM4C_515 | ecosystem: Environmental > Terrestrial > Soil > Temperate... | reverse complement strand
GGATTAACGATCAGGCGCTGATCCAGATTGTGGATTCCGCCCTGGCCGAAGTTGCCCAGCGCAGCGGCAAATGGCTGGTCTGCCGCCCCGGATGTACGCAGTGCTGCATTGGAGTGTTTCCCATGAATCAACTCGACGCCCAGCGCTTGCGGCGAGGATTGGACGACTTGGAAACCAGTTCACCAGTGCGGGCGGAACACGTCCGCGCGCGGGCGCGAGATGCGTTGGCTCGACTCTCACAAGACTTTCCCGGCGATTCAGTAACCGGCATACTCGACGACGGAGATGAGGCTGAGAAGCGTTTCGCTGATTTCGCGAATGATGAACCTTGTCCCGCCCTCGATCCTGAAACCGGGAACTGCGAACTCTACGAATCCCGTCCCATGACGTGCCGCGTGTTTGGCCCGCCGGTGCTCTCCGAAGATGGATTGGGCTTCTGTGAACTCTGCTTCCAGGGCGCGACCGACGCGCAGATTGCCGCCTGCGAGATGAAGCCTGACCCCGGCGATTTGGAAACAAAGTTGTTGAAAAAGCTTGAAAAAAGTAGCGGAGTGAGCGGAAACACGATCATCGCTTTTTGTCTCGCACGCTGAGGCGAACCTCCGGGAGTAACTTTGGAGGGCGCGGTATTTCAGGTTTTCTTTTTTTCCAGTTCGGCCCAGCGTGCGTACAGGGTGTCCACTTTTTCCTGGGCTTCTTCCATCTCGGCGTGAGCCGCGATCAGGCGCTCGCTGTCGCTGACAATCGCAGGGTCTTCCATCTGGACTCTCTTACCTTGCAATACCTGCTCCGCATCAGCCACCCGCTGCTCGATGGTTTCATACTCCCGCGCTTCCAGGTATGACAATTTCTTCTTGCCCGATCGCTGCCGCTCCCCATCGGCACTCCCCGGGGAACTCGCGGCGGTTTTTGCTGCGGCACTTCGAGCCGTTCGCTCCCGTTCTTCCAGCCAAGTCTCCCACTGGGAATAATCCGCGAAGAGTCCCACGCCGCCTTGCCCATCGAGACCCACCACCATTGTCGACACGCGATCCAGCATGTAGCGGTCATGCGTAACCAGAACCAGCGACCCGCGGAACTCCAGCAGACTTTCTTCGAGAATGTCCAGGGTGGGAATATCGAGATCGTTGGTAGGCTCGTCAAGTAAGAGAACGTCGGCAGGCTGCAGCATGAGTTGAGCGATAAGAACGCGCGCCCGTTCGCCGCCGGAAAGCTTTCCCACCGGTTGGTTGAGTTGCTCTCCGAGGAATAAGAACTTCGCCGCCCATGAGGCGACGTGAACCAACCGATCCTGGTAGATGACGGAATCGCCTTCCGGAGCCAGGGCACGGCGCAGAGTGACATCCGGATCGAGTTCGCGGCTCTGGTCGAAGTACACAATGCGCAAACGGTCGGCGCGCCGAATCTCTCCACTGGCCGGGTCGGATTCTCCACGCAACAGCCGGAGAAGGCTGGTCTTTCCGCTGCCGTTCGGCCCTACCAGTCCTACCCTCGTTCCAGCAGTGATGACGAAATTGAGGCTGGAAAATAATTCGCGGCCACCCACTTCGCAGGAAACATTTTCGAGTTCGATCAGGCGCTTGGTCTTGCGATCGGTCGCCGAAAAGTCGATCAACGCGGTCCCAGTGCGCCGCCTCGCGTTGAGATCGGCAAGCTCGCCCATCAGCTCGCCGGCTTTGTCGATGCGGGCCTTGGATTTTCTGGTCCGCGCCTTGGCTCCCCGGCGAAGCCATTCGATTTCGTGATGAACCAGATTCTCCAGAGCCTCCTGCCGCTTGGATTGTGCGTGCAGAAATTCCTCTTTCTTCTCTAGAAACCGGCTGTAGGTTCCGGCAACCCGCAGCAATCCGTCAGGATAAGTGCGGTTCAGTTCCGCCATGTTGGTGGTCACGTTCTCCAGAAAATAACGGTCATGGCTGACCACTACGCATGCGAACGGGGCTGCCTCGAGCAGTGCCTCCAGCCACTCGATTCCCGCCAGATCCAGATGATTGGTGGGCTCGTCGAGCAACAGAATATCGGGAGACTGAACCACCGCTTCAACGATTGCCAGCCGCTTTCTCCAGCCGCCGGAGAGTGCGGAAGCCTCAGCCTCAAGATCTTCGAAACCGGCTCGGCCCAGGGTTTCGGCGAATCGGGTGCCGCGATCTGACTCGGCTAGGCCAGCGCGATCCATAGCTTTCTGCGCCACGGACCTCACCGTGTCGCCGGCCTGGAACGTGGAATCCTGTTCTACGTAACTGAGCCGAATACGTTTGCGTACCGCGATTTCTCCGCTGTCCGGACGGACGTCACCAGCGAGAATCCGAAGCAGCGTGGACTTCCCGGAGCCATTGGGCCCGATCAGACCAATGCGGTCACCCTCCGAAACCGTAAATGAAACGTTCTGGAACAGCGGGTTGGCTCCGAAAGACTTTGAGATTCCCTGGGCGTTAATGATGGGCGGCAACGGCTAATGGTCTCCTGAATGGGCTACTTCGAGACTACCAGCAAATCGCGGACGATACCTTTTGTGGACGCCAAGCAGCAGGAGGGAAGATCGTCGCTGGGCGCGCAAATCGTAATCAGTACGATCAATAGTTTCGATTTCCAGAAACATAAGGCAACAGATAAAGTAAGCCCGGGTGTTGATTCGTATTCAAATCGCCTTCGGTTCGTGACGATGAAGACTGGTGCGTGTTTCTAAACAGCCAAGAGACCCATCGTTTGAACTTGTCGAAGCAGAAAAGGGAGGATAATACTGGTATACGTGTGCGTGCATACGCCCGACATCGGAATCGCGAGAAGAGATTGAGAACAACATCATGACTAAGGTTGAAGCAGTCATCCAAAACTCCAAACTGGAAGCGGTGAAGAACGCTCTGCACGAAATTGGCGTCGAAGGTATGACGGTGGCTGAGGTGCGCGGCCATGGGCGCCAGAAGGGCCACACCGAGGTCTACCGTGGGCGCGAGTACAGCGTCGACCTAATTCCCAAGACCAAACTGGAAGTGGTCTTGGCGGATGCGATGGTGGACAAGGCGGTGCAAGCCATCAGTGGGGCGGCGCGCACCGGAAAGATCGGCGACGGCAAGATTTTTCTGACGCGCGTGGATGACGCCATCCGCATACGCAACGATGAGCGCGGCGAGGGCGCGTTGTAAGGACAGTTATCGGGGCGTGCATCGCGCGGAAGTTGGCAGATCGATTCATCGCACCCATCGTCATGACGGCAGCGTCTTTACTGATCAGTGAACTGCGAAGTTCTCTAGCCGAAGAGTCAGCGCGGATAGCGCGTGGCTTTGCTGCCACCGGAGACGGTCGCGCGGCAGTCGCCCAACGCACGTCACTGGTCGAAGATCTCCTCCGACGGTTGTGGCGTGAGTGCGTTTCCTCCGATGATGCCGGACCCCGGGGCTTCGCCCTGGTCGCAACGGGAGGCTTTGGGCGGGGCTGGCTGTTTCCGTATTCAGACATTGATTTACTCTTCCTGTTCGCCGATCACGCGAGTGAAGAAACTCACAAAGACGCCGTCCAGCGCTTCTCTCAGGAACTCTGGGATCTTAAGCTCAAACTAAGCCCTGCTTCACGGACGCTGGCGGAGTGCGACCGATTCGATCTTAGCAATACGGAATTCACTATCTCTCTTCTGGACTGCCGTTTTCTGCTCGGCGATCGGGAGGTCTATGCGCGCCTTCACGACAAGGTCATCCCCAAATTAGTGGCGCGAGAATCAAAACCCCTGCTGCAAGGACTGGCAGAGGTGACCCGCGAGCGTCACGGAAAGTTCGGGCATACAGTCTTTCACCTGGAACCAAACTTAAAAGAGACGCCGGGAGGCCTTCGCGATTGCAACGTTGCCAGTTGGCTGGCGCTGATTTCGGCCATGAGCAAGCTGGGTGAATGGCCTGACGTCAGTTCGTTGCGTCCTCCCGTGCGAAAACAACTGGACGCGGCTCTGGAGTTTCTGATGGCGGCGCGCTGTTTTCTGCACTTCCGCTACGGCCGCGACGACAACGCTTTAAGCTGGGAAGCGCAGGACGAAGCCGCCGCGCGAAAGATTGGAGCATCGGACTCAGCGGACCTGACCGCCGCCGATTGGATGCGGATTTATTTCGGACACGCTCGTGCGACGCAACGAGCAGTGATGCAGCTTTTGGAAGAGATCCCCGAATCATGGTCCGCGCTGCGCCGGCAGTTTCAGGGTTGGAAATCGCGGCCCTCGCATCCGGACTTCTCGGTCGTCGATGGGCTGATTTTTCTGCAACAGTCTTCCTCGTTAAAGGATCCCGAGATGTTGCTGCGCCTGTTTCACTTCATGGCGCATCACGGGCTGAAGTTGAGCGCGACCACGGAGCATCGCATCGAGCAGGCGCTTCCGGCGCTGGCCGTGACTCCCCCCCGCGGAGCGGAATTGTGGCTCTACCTCCAGGAAACATTGTTGCAACCGCATGCTGCCGAGGCGCTGCGCGCCATGCATTCGCTGCGGCTGCTCACGTTGCTCTTGCCCGAGTTAAAGCCCATCGACTCGTTGGTGGTGCGCGATTACTACCATCGCTTCACCGTGGACGAGCATTCGATCCTTGCCATTGAGAGTCTGCATCGCCTGAACCAGTCGCAATCGGAGTGGGACAAGCGCTATGCCGAGGTGCTGGGAGAGTTGGAAGATCCCGAGTTGCTCTACCTCGCTTTGCTGCTGCACGACACGGGGAAGGGAGTGCCCGGTGCCAATCACGTGGAGGCAAGCCTGGAAATAGCGGGCCGCTGCCTGGACCGGCTGGATGTTGAGGAGGGGGAGCGCGCCGTGGTGTTGTTTCTGATCGAGAATCATCTGGAAATGTCGGCACAACTGCGGCGCGACATTTTCAATCCCGAAACGGTGGCCGCTTTCGCGGAAAAGGTCGGAACGCCCGAGCGGCTGAAAATGTTGTGCCTGCTCACCTATGCCGACATCAAGGCGGTGAATCCGGAGGCCCTGACGCCGTGGAAGGCGGAAAATGTCTGGCAACTCTACATTGGCGCCGCAAACTACTTAAACCGCAGTGCCGACCACCGCGTCCATGGCGACATCAGCAACGAGAAGCTGGCGCGTCTGAACAGCCTGGCTCCTGTGACCGGCGCGAAGTTCAGGAATTTTGTGGAGGGATTTCCCCAGAGATATTTGCAGGTGCATTCCGCCGAAGAAGTGATACGACATATGGAAATGGCGGATGACGTTAGCCGCGATGCGGTACAGGTCGATCTCAAACGTGGCCGGCATTGGTACGAGCTTTCGCTGGTCACGAAAGACCGACCCTCTCTATTCGCGACGCTCACGGGAGTGCTGGCGGCGTGGGGGATGAACATCGTGAAGGCCAACGCCTTTTCCAATCAGGCGGGAACGGTGGTGGACACGCTGTATTTCACCGACCGCTTCCGCACTCTGGAGTTGAACCTGTCAGAGTGGCAACGCTTCAAGCAGAGTATTGTCGCGATCCTGGCGGGCGAGGCTGACCTCGAAAAGATGCTGCGCGATCGTCAACGCAGCGAAAAAAATTTGCGAGTGAAAGTGGTGGTCGAGACCAGAATTGATTTCGACGACGACTGCTCCTCCACCAGTACTCTGCTGCAAGTAATTGCCCAAGATCGTCCGCGGTTGTTGCACCGGATCAGTTCGTGCCTGTCGCAGCAACGCTGCAATATTGAAATCGCATTGATCGATACCGAGGGGCAGATGGCGATCGATACTTTTTACCTGACGTCGGGCGGCAAGAAGTTGTCGGCGGACATTCAGAAAAACGTGGCGAAGGCCTTGCTCGACGAACTGAAAAGTTTGCAATTGTCCTGACGCCAGCCTTGCGTCACCACGCGGATCTCATATCACTAGACGTTCCCCCGGCTGCGGGAACATAACATTGCAATGTGTAGTCCATCACCATGCGGTCGGCGTTGAAGCGCCAGCCGAGGGTGCGGATGGTGCGCTTCATGCGCTTGATCCAGCCGCGCGGCAAACCGTCCCGGTCGCGCTGGTAATAGAGCGGAATCACTTCCTCGCGCAGCGCGCGGTACAAATCCTCGCCGTCGCGGGTATCGTGAACGCTCATGTCCGAGTGGGTTCTGCCCGTTCCAATGGCGAATCCATTCATCCCATCGTAGGCTTCCGCCCACCAGCCATCGAGGACGGAAAGATTCAGACCGCCATTCAAGACGACTTTCTGGCCGCTCGTGCCCGATGCTTCCAGCGGACGCCGCGGATTATTCAGCCAGACATCCACTCCCTGCACCAGATACCGCCCGACGTTGATGTCGTAGTCTTCGACGAAAACGAATTTGTCCGCGAATCGTGGGTTGCGCATCAGTTCGGCGATCTGCTGCAAAAGCCGTTTGCCCGGTTCGTCATGAGGATGCGCCTTGCCGGCAAACACAAACTGCACCGGACGCTTGGGATCGTTCACCATCGAGGCCAGGTTCTCCATGTCGCGGAGGATCAGATTGGCTCGCTTATAGGTCGCAAAGCGGCGAGCGAAGCCAATGGTAAGGGCATCCGGACTCAACACCCTGCCCAGTCGCTGCAGAGCCTCTCGAGTCTCGCCGCGGTGCTCGGCCTGTTCCACCGCGCGATGGCGCACAAAATCGAGGAGGCCCGATTTCAAGCTCAGGTGCGTCTCCCAGAGTTCCCCATCGTCCACGTCCTCAATGCCTTCCCAAATACGCGCTTCGCTGCTGTGTTCATGCCAGTTCGTTCCCAGGTGGCGGTCGTATAGCCGAAACATCTGCGGCGCCAACCACGATGGAACGTGAACCCCGTTGGTGATGTGTCCGATAGGAACCTCGTCTTCCGGCTTGCCGGGACAAAGCCCGATCCACATCGCACGAGACACTTCGCCGTGCAGCGCGGAGACTGCATTCGCCCGCTGCGAAAGCCTGAGTCCCAGCACCGTCATACAAAAAGTTTCCTGCTGGTTACTCGGCTTCTCGCGTCCCAGGCCCATCAGGCTGTCCTGCGAAATGCCCAACCCTTCGCGCAAAGGTCCCAGATGTTCCTCCATCAGATCTGCATTGAAACGATCATGGCCGGCAGGCACCGGTGTATGCGTCGTGAAGACTACTTCCCGCGAAACTCGAGGAACCGCCTTGTCGAATGCAATGCCTTCCTCCTGCATTCGCGCGCGGATCGCCTCCAGCACCGCGAATCCGCTGTGGCCTTCATTCAGGTGAAGAACGCCTGGCGTGATGCCCATGGCTTTGAGAGCGCGGAATCCGCCGACGCCAAGCAGCAACTCCTGCCGGATGCGGGTCCGCGCATCTCCACCGTAGAGGCGGGACGTCAGTTTGCGGTCGTCCGCAGTGTTGCCTTCAACGTCGGAGTCGAGGAGGAAGAGATCGCAACGTCCTACTTTCACTCGCCACACTTGGGCGTGAATCGAACCATTGCGAGTCTCGATTTGGATAAGGACTGGACGGCCATTCTTGCCGATCGCCGCCTCCAGAGGCAATTGGTTGACGTCAGTTTCCAAATATTCTTCCTGCTGCCAACCATCGCGATCCAGGCGCTGGCGAAAATATCCTTGCCCGTAAAATAATCCGATGCCGACCAGTGGAATGGCGAGGTCCGACGCACTCTTAATGTGATCACCGGCCAGTACTCCGAGCCCGCCAGAATAAACAGGAAGCGATTCGTGAATGCCGAACTCCGCGGAAAAATAAGCCACCGGACGAGGCCGCAGGACTCCGGCATGCCTCGTTCCCCAAGTGCGATCGGCATGCAGATATTCCTGCAGTCGGCGATAGGCGTAGTTGATACGGCTGTGCAACACCAGTTCCGCCGCGCGGCTTTCCAGTTTCGACAGCGGAAGCTCCGCCAAAAGCGAAACTGGATTCTGGTTCAGCTGCTTCCAACGCACCGGATCGAGGTCGCGGAACAAACTGGCGGCGTCGTGATCCCAACTCCACCACAGGTTGCGGGCCAGCGCCCACAGGCGTTCCTGCGCCGGAGCGATGAATCGATCCAGCGTCCGCGCTTCGCTCACCACCGGCGCAACTTGCGCCGCCGCCTCCGCCAGCATTTGAATCTCGTCTTCCCGAAAAAGACGAGGCTCCATCGTTTGAACTACAAGAACCCCCTGCAGAACTCCGCGGTCAATGAGGGGAACACCCAGAAACGACTGGTAATCATCCTCCCCGGCTTCCCGGAAATATTTAAAACGCGGGTGAGTGTGCGCTTGCTCCACGGCCACAGGACGCACCTGTTCCGCCACCAGGCCGGCAAGCCCTTCATGGATCGCCATTCGCAACTGTCCAATACACTCGCGGCGAAGCCCCACGGTCGCGGCCAGCACCAGATTGGCTCGATCAGGCTCCAGCAAATATGCCGAGCACACATCAGTATCAAATCGCTTGGCAATCAAGGCCACAACGTTCATCAACGTCTCGGCGGGCTGGCCCTCCTCCGCCGCAAGGTTGGCGATTTCCTCCAGAGTGAGGACATCGGGGATCGGCCGGGTATGAGCGCCAAGATCCGCTGCTTGAACTTCTTCGTGATTCTCTTTTGCCACTAGGCTCTCGGGTTCCATTTAATTTAAGTATGAGTTCTCGATGTCCTTTCTATCATAATTGAGCCTGGGCACACGCACCCGTGACCGCCGCGCGGGGTCTTTTGTGCGTGCCTGTCATGTATCTGCAATCTCTGTGTTGGACAATTCTGGGGGTCTGGGAATACTCGCTCTTGGCCAGGTAGGATGGTTTGGACGAAGGAACGCATCTGCGCAAAAGCATGGGTCTGGCGATTTTCCAGACATGATTAGATCAACACCAGAAATTGCTCTAGACGATCATCCTGGCCACAGTCTGTGGAGTTCGATCCTGGGTTCGAGAACGATCACTCCGGGCAGTCGCCCTGTAGTGGTCAGCCAACGAGATTCGGTCGGAAGCTCCCGTCTTCTTCAGTATGCGGTAAATATGGTTTTTCACCGTGTGAGCGGAGAGATGGAGGCGGGAAGCAATCTCTTTGTTGGTATCCCCCCCGCACACCAACTCCACGAGTTGTTGCTCACGCCGACTGAGTTCGGACGGGCCGCGCGACCGCAGATTTTCCTGCATCGTCAGCAACTGCGAGGCACATTCGAACAGGGTGGCAGAAAAACAGGCCGGGCAAACTGCCTCGCCGGCCGCCACCGAACGTATGGCGCCCAGCACTTCTGCCGCGGACGCATCCCGCAGCACATATCCGGCAGCTCCCTCGCGGACGGACTGAAAGAAATGCTCCTCCTTGGCTTCCATTCCCACCATCACTGTCCTGGTTTCCGGCAGCGCTTCGCGGAGATGACGCAGCAGTAATGGTTCCGCGAATGCCTCGCCCAGAAAGTCGAGCAAAATTATTTGCGGTTCACAGGCAATCAAATTCTTCAGTGTGTCCAACGAGTAGCCGGAAGCGCCAACAATGACTAAACCAGCTCGCTTGCCAAGAATTCGCAGTAGTGCCTCTCGTAGCAGACGATTCTCACAGAGCAAGAAGACCCTTACGTCGACACCTGACATGAACAACTCCTTCTTCAAACCGCGCTGATTACCGATGTGCTCACATCATCTTAAAGGCTAGCAACGAGGTTTCGGGCGCTCGAATCGGCGGAAAGTTTCGAACTCCGTACCAATTTGGGATCAAGTTCAAAGTGAGCCAATTCCGAACTCCCCTCGCCGAGGTGAACAGGTCCTCGTTAGTCCTTTCATTGGGCCTCACCAGCCGTCAACATGAACCGCCGTTTTTTCCGCGAACTGAGAATCTACGATGGGTCATTTTTGAACCTTGTCTTTTTTTTCGCTCGCCGCATACTACGCATGCGAGGAAATCTCCGATGAAACGTATGAGGGTGCTGGTGGCCAACCGGCCACGGCTGATGCGTGAAATCGTATTGGCCACCATCGCCGATCAGCCAGATATCGAGGTCGTCGGAGACATCCAGCAGATCGAAAACTTGACCGAGATTGTCGAGCAGGTGCAGCCGGATGTACTCATCGTCGCTTTAGACGATCAGGACAATCGCACTGGAGAGTGTGGATTTTTGCTCGGCAGATATCCGCACATGAAGATTGTGGCGCTGGCTCCGGAACAGAATCGCGGAATTCTCTACTGGGCGATCGTTGATATTCGCACCAGCCCAGTGGAGAGTTCCGAGGCGGGGATCCTGAGCGCGTTGCGCGAGGCTCCGTCGGTAGTGGGCGCCACCAGAATTTGAAAACGAGTAGCGGGCAAGTAAATTTCCCGCCTCTAACTGTAGGGAATCGCACAAGATTACTTCGAAATCTTTCGAATCGATCTTGTAAGTGAGGTGGCGAAGCTGCAGGCAGCGGTAGGTGGATCATGACTTTGAGTGACCCAGTTCCATGGTTGCAAAACGGTGAGCCTCACTCCGCGGATCCAGCCGCTGTCGCAAGCTGGTATGCGGTTTACACCTGCGCGCGCCACGAGAAGCGGGTCGCTGAGCAAATGGAGGAGCGCCGCTTGCAGGGCTTCGTTCCCCTCTACCGGGCAGTCCACCGCTGGAAGGACCGCCGCAAGGAGGTCCTGCTTGCACTTTTTCCCGGCTACGTATTCGTTCACCTGGCGCTGCGGGACCGGCTGCGAGTTCTGGAGATTCCCGGGGTCGTCAGCATCATCAGCGCTCAGGGTAAGCCAATCCCGTTGCCGGCCAGCGAGATTGAGCCCTTTCGGCATGCCTTCGGCGGTTTGCGAATCGAGCCTCATCCCTACCTCCAGGCCGGTCGCCGGGTGCGCGTGCGCAGAGGCCCCATGGCAGGACTGGAAGGATTTTTTTTGCGCCGCAAGGAGGGTTTGCGGCTCGTGGTTTCCATCGAGATTCTTATGCGGTCGGTGGCCGTGGAAATCGACGAGACCGATGTGGAACCGTGCCGCTAGCCCATCGTTGTCCGTCGCTGGGAAAGATATGACCCTACTGAAAACCGAATTTCGGAAGCGAGTGCTCCTTCAAATCCTCTTGTTGGGCCTATGTCTGGGACAGGGATCTCACTCCTATGGTCAGATGCAGCGACTGCCCTATGAGAAGGGCGGCAAAGAAGACCGGGCTGGCCAGCAAGCGGAACAGATGGTGTCGCTTTCGGCCGCGGCGATCCGGCAGATCCTGGATCGCGAGCCGGGCTTGCTTCTTGAAGTCAAGAAACTCCTGGTGCGCAAAGCCTACGAGCAGGGCCGATTGCTCGATCCCGGCGATCTGAGCGACGACAATCTCTTTTCGCTTCTTCAACTGGACAACAACGTCCGCATTCTTGCCACTCGTGAAATTGAAGCCAGAAGGTATGTTCGAGCCAAGCCCAAAATGGATGAAGTCCAGCCGAACCAGGACTGGCGTACCCCGCACTCTTCTCCCACTCAACCGGCCGAAGAAGAAGAGAAGCAGGATCCCAGGGGTTCGCAAGAGGAGCAATACTGGTCCTCTCATCGGGGGACGTCACCACGTCAGCCTCCGCTGCAGGAACCTCCGCCGGAGCTGGAACCGAATCCTGCCGAACCTCTTCCCGATTTCGCTCCCAATTATTCGCCGTCCCAAAGTCTGGCGGGGGCCGAGCCTCCCGCTCGCGATGACTTCGATGCTCCGCCACCCGACTCCGGCAATCTGAGGCCCGTGACTTCCGGCGAATTACCAGGCCTGCTTCAGGCGAGCATGAGTGAAGACCCTGCCGCGAATTTCCGTCCAGAGGCTGGGACTCGCGGACTGGAATCTTTTCCGGGCGAGCTCGGTTCTTCTTTCGCAAGCTCATTTCCAAGGCGTGAGTCGATCCCCGCATCGGCGAATTTATCGCCGAAACCCCACTACCCTCAGCCCGAGCGTCGGCGTTCCGAAGTCGACCGCGACCAGCCGGCCATCCGCACCCAGCCAAATCCGTATCAGGACATTCCCTCTCTTTACGATCTGTATAAGCAGGTGTCGAAAAGCTCGCCGGTTCCGCGGCGTTTCGGGTTGGACGTATTTCAAAACGGCAGCGGCAATTACGACATGCTGCCCATGGACATGCCGGTCGGTCCAGATTATGTGGTGGGACCCGGCGACGGCTTGAGCATTGAAATCTGGGGAAGCGTTTCTGGCCGCCTGCAGCGCACCGTCGACCGCCAGGGACTGGTGATGCTGCCCGATTCCGGGGCCGTTCAAGTCTCGGGTAAGAGCCTGGCAGAAGTGCAACAAATCATGCAGGTCCGGATGCGAACGCAGTACCGGGCCGCGCAAGTAGATGTCTCGCTGGCCCGCCTGCGAACCGTGCGCGTGTATGTCGTCGGCGACGTGGCGCGCCCGGGCGCGTACGACGTCAGCGCCCTCTCCACGCCGTTGAATGCGCTATATCTCGCCGGTGGCCCTACTTCCCGCGGTTCGGTGCGGATTCTGCATCACCTGCGCGCGAACCGCCTCATCGAGAGCGCCGACGTGTACGACTTGCTGCTGCACGGAGTACGCGATGGAGGCCAACGGCTTGAGGCCGGAGACACGATCCAGATTCCCCCGCTTGGTCCGCAGGTCACGGTGGAGGGCACGGTGCGCCGTCCGGCAATTTATGAATTGAAGGGGGAGATGCATCTTGACGAAGTTCTCGAACTCGCCGGTGGGGTTCTGACGACCGGCACCCTGCGCCACATCGAAGTCGAGCGCGTGGTAGCGCACGAGAGCCGGACCATGTTGCGTCTCGACTTGCCCGAAGACAACACCGCCGAACAAGTCAACCAGGCGCTGGCGGAGTTTGAAGTGCACGATGGCGACAAGGTTCGGATTTCGCCCATCGTGGCGTACAGCGAAAAGACGGTATACCTGGACGGCCACGTGTTTCATCCCGGCAAGTACGCCTACCACGACGGCATGCGGCTTACCGACCTGATTCACTCCTATAAAGAACTGCTGCCCGAGCCAGCCGCCCTGCACGCCGAGATTATTCGGCTGAACCCTCCCGATTTCTCTCCGACCGTACTGGGGTTCGATCTGGCCGGCGCCATGAACGGGGGGGAGGGAAATGTTCCGCTCAAGGCATTCGATACGGTGCGCATCTTCAGCCGCTTCGATTTCGAAGAGCCACCCTTGATCACGGTGAGCGGAGAGGTTCATCACCCGGGGGATCACTTTACCAATGGCAAGACTTATCTGCGTGATGCCGTCTATCTCGCGGGGGGAACCACGCCCGAAGCGCTGCTTTCCGACGCGCAACTGTTTCGCAAAACTGCGGACGGCAAACTGCGCGTCATCAGCGTCGACTTGGCCAAGGCCATCGGTGGAGATCCCAAAGAGAACGTGCCGCTCGAGCCCATGGATCGCCTATTCATCCACAAGAACCTCGAAAAGGCCGATCCGCCGAGCGTCAGAATTGAAGGGCAAATCGCCCAACCGGGCAAGTATCCGCTGGCCGAGAACATGACTGCGGCCGGTCTGGTCCGAGTCGCCGGCGGCCTCAAACGCGGCGCCTACACCGAGGCTGCCGACCTGACGCGCTATGAAATCCGACAGGGTTCGAATGTGGTCGGCGAGCACACCATAATCGCCCTGGCTCGCGCCCTGAACGGCGAGCCGGATACCGATATGCGATTGCGCGACGGCGATGTGCTGACCGTCCGCGAACTGGCGGGATGGAATGACGTCGGAGCCACTATCGACGTCAAAGGCGAAGTCCTGCATCCGGGCACCTACGGCATTCAGGAAGGGGAGCGTCTCAGCTCGATCTTGCAGCGTGCGGGCGGCTTCCGCTCCGATGCCTATCCCCACGGGGTTATTTTTGAGCGGGTGCAGGTGCGGGAACTGGAACAGGGTAACCGCGACCAGCTCCTGCGCCAGGTGCAGATTGACGGCAGCAATCTGGCGCTGATTTCGGAGTCGGACCCGGCCCAGAAAAACGCCAAGGAAGCCGCGGTCGACCAGTGGCATGCCGCGCTGCAGAGTCTGCAAAACACGCCTCCCAGCGGGCGCTTGACTATCCGCATCACCAAAGACATTGCGCGCTGGGCCAATACTTCCGCCGATATTCAGGTGCGCGCCGGAGATGTCATCTACATTCCGAAAGGACCAACTTTTGTCATGGTCGATGGCTCCGTCTACAACCCAACCGCGGTGGCCTATAAGCCGGGAAAAAGCGCGGGCTGGTATTTGCAACAGGCCGGTGGTCCCACCAATATGGCCAATAAGAAAGCCATCATCGTCATTCGTGCCGACGGTTCCGTAGCGGGCGGTTCCGGCGGCATGCTGAGCGGCGGGGTTATGCACGCGGCGCTGCAGCCGGGCGATCTGGTAATGGTTCCGGAGAAAGCCTTCAGCGGCACCACCAAATGGAAGACCACCCTAGAGTCGGCGCAACTGGTCTCCGCAGTTGGCATTGCCGTTCAGGTCGCTCGCAGCTTCTGAGTGCACGATCCGCCATGTGGCGCACACCTCCCCGATCGGCCTTGTTGATCTTGACGATTCTCTTGAATTTACTGGCGCACGCTCAATCCGTGAAGACCGCACTCGGAGCGGATGCTGTGACGGTTCCCGTCGCCGGCTCGAAGGCCGATGCGAGCGCTTCGTTCTCCGCCAATGAGGATTTCAGCTACGAGTTGCCGCCTGGCGAAGATCCGGAAAACCGTTTGCTGTCGCCTTTTGCCAAACACCTGATGGATGACCAGAAGCAGTTCTGGACGATGCCACGCAAGTTTCAGCGGAAGGATATGAAGTGGGCAGCTCCGGCCGCAGGCATGCTGGCGGCCGTGGTTGCCAGCGACAGTTGGATCGAGAAGCAAGTCCCCTACCGCTTTGTCGACCGCAGTCAGAAGGTTTCGAACTATGCGGTCTACTCGCTGGTTGGTTTGGGTGCGAGTTCTTATCTTGTGGGACAGATGCGAGGCAACGACCACCTCGCCGAAACCGGAATGCTCAGCGCCGAAGCCGCCGTCAACAGCACAGCGATCTCTTATTTCTTAAAGTCAAGCTTCCAGCGCCAGCGACCCGATCAGGGCACGCAGCACGGAGCGTTTTTTGGCGGCGGCAGTTCATTTCCCTCCGAGCACGCCGCAGTTGCGTGGTCAATCGCAAGCGTGTGGGCCCATGAATATCCCAGCGCGCTGAGTCAGACTTTTGCCTATGGCCTTGCTTCCGCTGTCACTCTCACTCGCGTCACCGGCAGACAACACTTTGCTTCCGATGTTCTGGTGGGCAGCGCGCTGGGATGGTATTTCGGCCGCAAGGCTTATCGCGCTCACCACGACACCGATCTGGGCGGAGCTCCATGGGGCAACCCGCTGGATGAGGTTTTGACCGAGACCTCGAACAGTCCGGGAAACATGGGCTCGCCCTACGTTCCGATCGACAGTTGGGTGTATTCCTCCTTTGACCGGCTGATTGCCCTCGGCTACGTCACTGACGCCTACCTGGGGCTCCGTCCCTGGACCCGCATGGAGTGCGCCCGCCTGTTGCAGGAAGCCGAGGAGCGCAGAAGCAATCTCGAAGCCGGCGATGGCAACGGAGATAAAGTATTTTCCGCGCTGGCCGGAGAGTTCCACGACGAGGCGCGGCGTCTCGACGGCGAGCCAGGTTCCGCCGCCAGTCTCGACTCAATTTATCTGCGCACCACCTCAATCAGCGGCGTCCCGCTGCGCGATGGCTATCACTTCGGGCAGACCATCATCAACGATCAGGGGCGGCCCTATGCCGCCGGTTTCAGCGCCATATCGGGAGTCACGGCGCACGCTCAAGCGGGTCCAATGTCTTTCTTCCTGCAGGGGGAATATCAGCACGCCCCCGCTGCCGCCTCCGATCCCCTGGCGGTCCTGCAGGCGACGGCTGCGGCAGATGTCACCCTGCCGCTAGCGAACGGCACAACCGCAATCAATCGCTTCCAGTTGCTCACCGCCACCGCTGCCCTGACCTTCAACGGCATTCAAGTTTCCTTCGGCCGGCAAAGCCTGTGGCTGGGTCCGGGCGAGTCCGGTCCGTTTCTTTACAGCAGCAATGCCGCTCCCATGACCATGCTGCGGATCGATTCCGTGTCGCCCTACGAGGTTCCTTTGCTCTCGCGATTCCTGGGGCCGGTGCGATCGGAATTTTTCCTGGGCAGGCTGTCAGGACAGGCCTGGGAGTATTCACCGCAACTGTTTGGCCCAAATCTTTCCTCGCAGCCCTTTGTTCACGGCACAAAATTCAGCTTTCATCCCACCTCCAACCTGGAGTTTGGCGTGGGTTTCACGGCGCAGTTCGGAGGGACCGGCAATCCCTTTACCTGGGGGAATTTCCTGCGAACGTTTTATTCCCATCGCGTCGGCATCGCGAGAAATCCCGCCAAGCGGCTTTCGGAGTTCGACCTCGCCTACCGCGTTCCGGGGCTGCGCAACTGGATGCAGGTGTATGTGGACTCCATGGTGATCGACGAGTACTCGCCGATTGGCTCTACCCGGCCCGCGATCAATCCCGGGGTCTACTTTCCCCGGCTTCCCAAGCTGCAGAATCTCGAAGTTCGTCTGGAAGGCGTGACCACCGATCTGAATATCCCCGCGCGCTACGCCCGGGGCGCTTTTTATTGGGACACGCGCTACCGCTCCGGGTATACCAACGACGGCAATCTAATCGGCAGCTGGGCAGGGCGGAGCGGAAAGGGCGAGCAGGGCTGGATTACCTATCACTTCTCGCCACGAAACGATCTGCAACTAGTCTACCGCCAGAATAGCGTGGACCGCTCATTTCTGAATGGCGGGCGGCTTCAGGACCTGGCCCTGCGCGCCAACGTCATGCTGGCGAATGGTTTCAGCTTTTCGCCCTCGGTTCAATATGAGAGCTGGCATTTTCCCCTGCTCCTTCCGGCTGCGAAATCGAACTTCAGCGCTTCGTTCCAACTGACGTTTTGGCCCCGCCAGATCGGAAAGTAAACCATGCTCCGCTCTCAGCACAAATGGAGATTGGCCGCTTGACCCAGACCTTCACCGATTCGCAGCTTCGGGCCGTGCCGCAACCGGTATTTGTCGAGCCGCCATCCGCGGCGCCGGAAGCTTATCCCCTCGAGGCACGGGTGCTTCCCTATCTGCGTCTGTTGTGGCAGCGGCGACGCTTCCTCAGCCGCGCCAGCCTCATCGGATTGTTGGCCGGCACGCTTTTGGCTTTTCTACTGCCCAGCCGATTTCAGTCCAGAACCCGGCTGATGCCTCCCGACAACCGGCCCAGTGCAGCCATGGCCATGGCCGCCCTAAGCGCCAAGGCTGGCTCGTTGGCGGGCCTGGCCGGAGACGCTCTCGGATTGAAAAGTTCCGGTTCTTTGTTCATCGGGATTCTGACCAGCGCCACTCTGGAGCAGCGCATGGTGGAAAGATTTGGGCTGCAAAAAGTCTACTGGGAGGGCCTTGAGGAAGATGCCCGGCGGAAACTCGAAGAGCGCACGTCAATTTCCGAAGATCGCAAGAGTGGAATCATCACCATTGACGTCACCGACCGCGATCCTCAGCGAGCCGCCGCGATGGCCCAAGCCTATGTGGAAGAGTTAGACCGGCTGGTGGCGGAGCTTTCCACTTCGGCCGCGCACCGCGAGCGGGTCTTCCTGGAGGAGAGGCTGCAAGCGGTGAAACTGGAGCTGGATCAGGCGGCCAAGAGCCTCAGCCAGTTTGAGAGTACGAACGATGCCATTGACATCAAGGAACAGGGCAAGAGCCTGGTCGACGCGGGCGCCCTGCTCATGGGACAGTTGATCGCGGCCGAGTCGGAACTGAAAGGGCTCGAGCAAATCTATGCCGAGCATAATGTGCGGGTTCAGTCGGTCGAGGCTCGCATCGCCGAGCTCCGCCGGCAACTGCAAACCATGCGCGGCGGAAACAAAAAGGAGACTGCGGGCAGCAGGGAAATTTCCGATGCGGACTCGCTTTATCCCTCCATCCGGGAACTTCCCCTGCTCGGCGTCACCTACGCGGATCTTTATCGCCGGGCCAAGATTAAAGAAGCAGTCTATGAGTCCTTGACCCAGGAATACGAACTGGCGCGGGTCGAAGAAGCAAAAGAGACGCCCAGCGTAAAAGTTCTCGATCCGGCACGGGTTCCGCAACGAAAATCGTTTCCGCCGCGCCTGCAAGTCGTGTCACTTTGCGTCTTTCTGTCTCTGCTGGCCGCCGCTTTGTTCACGGTCGGCGGCGCGCGCTGGGAGAAGATTGACTCCTCCAGCCCGGGCAAGATCTTCGCCCTCGAAGTGTTCACTGGAGTCAATAGCCATATGCCGTGGAATCCTCCTCCCAACGGTTCGCGGGTGCATGCCCTGAGCCACTGGATCTGGTCGCGGATGGATCGCCGCCGCAACTCTTCCGTTAATTTGTAGTTTCGTTTGTTTCACATTCGACAAATCTCAATGCAGGAGCGTCTATGAAAGTCATGGTTTTAGGTGGGGATGGTTACCTGGGCTGGGCCACGGCAATGTATCTATCGCGCCGCGGACACCAGGTCGCGGTGCTCGACAATTTCGCCAAGCGGCGCTGGGAACTGGAGTTGAACGTGGAACCGTTGATTCCGATCCACACCCTGCACGATCGCACTCGCGCCTGGGCCGAGGTAGCGGGCCAGACTCTGGAGTTATTTGTTGGCGATTTACGCAACTACGGCGTGGTCGAAGGCGTCCTGAAGTCTTTTGGTCCCGACGCCATCGTGCACTACGGCGAGCAGCCCTCCGCTCCCTATTCCATGATCGACCACAACCGCAGCCTGTTCACCCAGGTCAACAACGTCAGCGGAACGCTTAATGTCCTATGGGCCATGAAAAAACTGGCGCTCGACTGTCATCTGGTGAAGCTTGGGACCATGGGCGAGTATGGAACCCCGAACATCGATATCGAGGAAGGCTTCATTGAAGTCGAACACCACGGGCGGCGCGACGTCCTGCCGTTCCCCTGCCAGCCCGGTTCGTTCTACCATTTGTCGAAGGTTCACGACAGCCACAACATCCGCTTTGCCTGCCGCGCCTGGAAGCTCTCCGCCACCGACCTGCACCAGGGCGTGGTCTACGGCATCGAGACCGAGGAGACCGGCCTCGACGAACGGCTGGCCACCAGTTTCCACTATGACGACGTTTTCGGCACCGCGATCAATCGCTTCTGCGTGCAGGCTGCCGCCGGCATCCCGCTCACGGTGTACGGAAAAGGAGGCCAGAGCCGTGGTTTCCTGAACATTCGCGACACCGTGCGCTGCGTGGAGCTGGCCATCCTCAATCCCGCAAAGACGGGAGAATATCGCGTCTTCAACCAGTTCACCGAAACTTTTACCATCCTGCAGTTGGCCGAATTGGTTGCCGGCCAGGCGCGCAAGTTCGGCCTCACCGCCGAAGTCGATCACATTGCCAACCCGCGCATCGAGCAGGAACAGCATTACTACAATCCGGCGCACACCAAGCTGCTCGATCTCGGACTCGAGCCGCACCTGCTGTGCGATGAACTCCTCGACAGCATGCTGGAGATCATCCTCAAATACAAAGACCGCATCAAGACCGAAATCGTCATGCCCAAGGTGAAATGGAACAGCACCGATCAGGAAATGGAAGCGTTGAAGCTGATGTGGGCCGGCGCCTGATGGCGCATCCGCGTGATGTCCCTCGTAATGTCGCCATCGCCGGCCTCCTCCGGTGGACCCTGCGGCCATGGGCTCTCCAGCTATGGGCTCTCCAGTTATGACCCCGGACATCTACGCCGAATGGTTGCGACGTCAAGGTCAGCGTGTGGTGCAGACTGAGAGCTCCTATTGGCAGAGCGAAGGGATGCGTGTCTTCCAGGCATTTCCATATCATTGGCTGATCGAGCCTGGCGAGAATGAACTGCGCGAGTTAATGTTCGGCCACCATGCTCTCGCCTTGCGGTATTCGCTGCCTGCCCGCGATCCGCAGCCGGGGAATTCCTGCTACCACGCCGTGTACACCGGCAAGGACTATGACCTGGAGACGCTCAGCGCCTGGGCACGCAAGAATGTGCGGCGCGGACTTCGCAACTCTACCGTGGGACCGATTACGCTCGAAAGATATCTGGAGGAAGGATGGCGTCTGCGGGTCGACACCCTGGCTCGGCAGGGGCGCCGGTTGAAGGAATCGAAACCGGACTGGTGCCGCCGCTACGCCGCCGCTTCCGGTCTCGATGGTTTCGAAGTATGGGCCGCCCAAGTCAACGGGCAACTCGCGGCCACCCTCGTGACTTTCCAGATGGATAGCTGGGCCTACATGCTCTATCAGCAATGCCACAGCGATTACCTGACCGAACACGTCAACAACGCGCTCAGCTTCGTGGTGACTCAAACCCTGGTTCGGAGAGCTAACCTGCACGGTATTTTTTACGGAATGCAATCTCTGGATGCGCCTGCCAGCGTGGATGAATTCAAGTTCCGCATGGGATATCAGGCCAAGCCAGTCCGGCAGCGCGTGGCTTTTCATCCCTATCTGGCTCCGCTGGTGAATGGCGTCACCCGCCGGGTCACGAAGACTCTCACCCAGTGGTCGCCGCGAACTCGAATGCTGGCCAAGGCCGACGGCATGCTCCGCCTTAGTCTGGCGGAAAAGAATCCAGCGCGCGAACTGAGCTTTAACCGTGGCTGAGCCGATCGAAATCACGGCACGGCTGCTGACCCGAAACTGGGGTCTGAACCTCGCCGGACAGGTCCTGCCGCTCGCCGCAGCGGTAGCGGCGATGCCTTATGTCATTCACGGCCTGGGCGCCGAACGCTTCGGAATCCTTTCCATTGCCTGGACGCTTCTGGGTTTCTGCGGCCTGTTGGACTTGGGTCTGGGAAGAGCCACGACCAAGTTTGTCGCCGAATGTTTAGGGACCGGGAAAGTCGAACAACTCCCCGCCATCGTATGGACCTCTCTGTCCGTCCAGGTACTGGCAGGCGCGGCCGGATCGGTGCTGGCGGTGGGGCTTATCCCGCCACTGGTGGATCGCTGGCTCAAGATCTCTCCTGCTCTCGCGCCGGATGCCAAAATCACTTTCCTGATTCTGGCCGCTGCCGTGCCTTTGGTGATCGCCGGCAACGCCTTGCGCGGAGTTCTCGAAGCGGCGCAGCATTTTCAGGTGGTGAACTACGTGAAGATTCCTGCCAATGCCTGCATTTATGGGTTGCCCGCGCTGGCTTTGTACTTTGGGATGGGATTGCCCGGCATCGTCTCGCTGATCGTAGCGGTGCGGCTGGGAACCATGGCCGCATACCTGGCGGCTTGCTTGAGATGGTTTCCGGCGCTGCGGAAGAACTTTGTTCTTGATCGCCGCCTTTTGCGTCCCCTGCTGGTATATGGAGGCTGGGTCACGGTGACCAACGTGGTCAGTCCGCTCCTGGTTTATATGGACCGTTTTTTTATCGGCACTCTGGTTTCGGTGGCGGCGGTCGGCTACTACGCCGCTCCTTACGAAGTGGTCACCCGGGCCTGGGTATTGCCCGCCAGCCTGGCCAGCACCATCTTCCCGGCGTTCAGCAGCTTGCAGGCCACTGGGTCCTCGCAGCGCAACGAAGAGTTGTGCGCGCGTTCGCTCAAATCGACTCTTCTCATTCTGGGGCCGCCCCTGCTGCTGGTAATCGCATTCGCCCGTCAGATTCTGGGATTCTGGCTGGGCAGTGACTATGCCGCGCAAGGCAGTTTGGTTCTGCGGATACTGGCGGCGGGAGTTTTGATCAATTCGCTGGCGCAAATTCTCTTCAGTCTGCTGCAGGGAGTTGGCCGGCCGGACTTGGTGGCCAAGTTTCATGCGGTCGAGCTTCCCCTGTACGCTGCCCTGCTTTGGTTCCTCCTGCGACCCATGGGAATTGCCGGCGCCGCCTTGGCCTGGACGCTGCGGGTCTCGGCCGACGCGCTGCTTCTCTTCATGGCTATCTTTTGGCTCAAGATCGTTTCCTGGCGCGGCTTTGTGAAGAACGGCTTGCAGAAATCAGCCGCCGCGGTTACCAGCTTCGGCATCCTGCTGGTCCCGGTGTGGATGAGTGCGCAGTCACTGTGGACGCGTGCTTTTTTTGCGGCATTTCTGGGGCTGGCTTTTGCTCTGGTCAGCTGGGCCTACGTTCTGGACGGAAAAGAGAAACGGATGGTGCTTTCAGTGGCGAATTTTTCCCCGGGCGTGGAGGAGAGCCGATGAGGGACGACAAAGGAATCGCGGTGGAGGTTCCAGTTTGTCTACTCTGCGGCAGTGAACATCCATGGTCACGCTTCTAATCTCCGCGCTCATCCTGTACGCCTGCGTCCTCTGGAAGATGAACCGCGGTAATTTCATATTGTCGCCCTCAGCCGTTCACTTCGGTTACTTAACGTTGTATGTATTTGTTCCGGCAGTTTCCATGTATGCCTACGAGATCCCTCATATTTTCTCAGGCCAGCTCTACTTCATCAGCGACCGAGGTCTTTTCTTGATCCTTCTGTCCACTTCGGGATTCGGCATGGGTGCGCTGATCGTCGGTAAGGGAAACGCCCGTCCTTCCGCCCTTAACCCCGATCTGCACGGCAGGAACTTTTCCCTCTTCTTGATTCTAGGCTTTATCTTGACGGGTATTTTTGCCTTGAAGAATTTGGACTTTATGATGTCCCTGAATTCCATTCAGGCCATTGCCGACCCGGAACACTACGCCGTGGTGCAGCAGCTCAAGTCGGACGCTATGCTCGGGTCCACCTACCTGCTGCAGGGCGTCCATCACATCCTACCCATCCTGGCGCTGCTTTTTCTGGTCAAGTTCTATTCCGGAGAGAAAAAGTACAGAGACTGGACAGTTGCTTTGGTGGTTTTTGATTTTGCCTTTGAAATGGCGTCAGGAGGCCTGTGGGTCGCTCTGGCGTGTCCCCTGATGATTTTGATGGCAAGACAATACTTCAGACCGGCAAGTTACAGACAAGTCATGATTGCTGGAATCTCGCTGGTTCTGCTGGTTGCGGGTTTATTCATCGTAAAGTTTGGCAGCTCCTCGCTGCAGGCTGACGATCAGGACAGTCTGCCGCTCGTGGGCCTGGTCGGAAACAGGATGGCCTCCGGAGCAGGAACTATGGAACTCATCCTTGAGATGTATCCGCAGCGGAGAGAGTACGAGTATGGCATGACCTACGTGAGGGATGTTGTGTCCCTGGTGCCCTCTCCCCTTAAACGAAACTTCGTGGCAGAAAAATGGAGCGGTGGATTCAACGGTTTTATCGCCTATAGCGACGGCTACTACAAAGCCACAGCCCAGGTTCCCGTCATGGCCGAGTTCTATGCGAATTTTGGAATGCTTGGAGTTTTGGTAGGTTCGGTCTTTTATGGAATGGGACTGCAAGCCCTGTCCAATCGCATGCGTCAGCGTTCCATCGGAAAGGCGAGTTATGTCGTTTGGTTTGTCGTCCTCGGTTACCGCCTGGCCGAAGCGACCGTCGAAGGTATTGGGGGACGATTTTGCGTGTCCTGTGTCTGGATTGCGATTTTTTTCGTTTATCTCGAAGCGCTGAAGCCGGCTATCGTGCGCTTTCAGCCGGCGGGGGCGCCCGCCCCCGCTGGTTAATCTGGTTCGGAATGGGCAGTGCGGCTCACGTCTCGATCCCATGGTTTTTCTAATACTCGGGAAATTCAACCGGCGCTGGCACCGTGGCGTTTACCTTTTGACTATGCGGTTGTTGCAGGGAAACTTGGCGGGCTTCGAAACTCATTACCATGAAATCGCCGCTGCACGGAAAGGAATCACTCCGTTCGTGCTGCTGTGCGTTTGTTGAGTCTGATGGCGAATAACCGTTCAAAGAAGAGTTCCATGGCTGTCGTCATCGTGAACTACTGCACGCGCGATTTGTTACGGGACTGCCTGCACTCTCTTGAACGTTGCGGCACGGCCGGCACGGAAATCATCGTAGTCGACAACCACTCGACCGATGGCAGCGTGGAAATGTTAAGCGCCGAATTCCCCCGAGTTCGTCTGCTGCAAAATTCTGACAATCGTGGATTTTCCGCGGCCAATAACCTCGGCATCGCGCAAGCTCACGCGAGCTACATTTTGCTGCTGAACAGTGACACCATCGTTCCACCCGGAACCCTCACGGCAATGACAGAATTTATGGACCAGAATCCCGAATGCGGGGCGGCGGGCTGTCGCTTGCTCTGGCCCGACGGCCGAAGTCAGATCTCTTCCGGTGGTCAATCGAGCCTGGGTATCGCGCGCGTGATGATCCGGCTCTCGGGAGTTTCGCGGCTGCTGCCCGGCGATGCGGTTCGCCGTTTCCTGCGCCGCTACCTTGGATTCGCTCTTGGCCGCACCCTGCGGGCATGCCTGGAACCTTACGCCGGCGACCACCAGCCGCGCGAGGTTGACCTGCTCTCTGCTGCCTGCCTGCTGCTGCGGCGCGACGCCATCGATCAGGTTGGATTGCTCGACGAACGCTTCTTCATGTACCTCGAGGACTTGGACTATTCGCTGCGTTTTCGGAAAGCAGGCTGGAAGCTCTACTACCTTCCCGCCGTAAACATCATTCATCTGGTGGGCCAGAGTTCCGCTGGACGCATGCGGCAGTATAGCCAGCACGCCTACGACAGCCTCTTTTATTTTTACAGCAAACACCGCTCTCCGAGGACGCTATGGATGGTCCGCGGGCTGGTCGGGCTGGCGTTCTGCTGCCGCTGGGCAGCGGCGGCTGGGCGGAGCGCGGTCTGGCGCCGCCCTGTGGATCGGCGGAACCGGTCGGATATCGCAAAGATTATCCGCCTCTGCCGGCGGTGGACTTCTTCCCCGCAGGATCCGCCGGCCCAGCCCCCACCGGCCGTCTTCAGGACTGAGCAAACCAACTGATGCCATCCTTCATGCACCTTCTCCGGCTTATCCTATATATCTTTTTGTTTCTGTTCCTCTATACCTGGATCGCGTATCCCGCGGTGGTTCGCGCCCTGGCCAAAGTTCGCGCGCGCATTCCTGTACGGGGCAATCGTCTCCCCACCGTTTCAATCATCATTGCCGCCCACAATGAAGAAGGCCACATCGCCGCCAAATTAAGAAATTCGTTGAGCCTGGACTATCCCGCCGATTGCCTCGAAATCCTGGTGGCCTCCGACGGCTCCACCGACCGCACCGATCAAGTCGTGGAAGAGTTTTCCGCATCCGACCCCCGCATTCGCCTGTTGCGAACCGAAGGCAGGGCGGGGAAGAGCGGAGCCCAGAACCTGGCGGCAACCCAGGCCCGCAGTGAGCTGTTGTTTCTCACCGACGCCCAGACGCGCGTCCCCGAAAACGTGCTGGGATTGCTGGTCAGCAATTTCGCCGATCCGCAGGTCGGCCTGGTTTCCGCGACCGTGCAGTTCGCCACCGGAGCCGACGCCGTTTCCAGGGGGCAGAGCCTGTACTGGCGCTACGAGTACTTTCTGCGCCAGGCCGAATCTGACGTCGGCATTCTCGCCACCGGAGGCGGCGCGGCCATGATGCTTCGCCGCGAACTCTACTCCCAGATTCCTCCCCGCTACGGCGACGACTGCATTCTTCCCCTCGATGTCCGGCTTAAAGGCTATCGCGTGCTGAATGACCCAGAGGCCATCGTGTTCGATACCTCTCCGCGTTCCGTGTCCGATGAATTGCGCAGCCGCATCCGCATGACCGCGCGCAACTGGGCGGGTACGCTCAGCCGTCCCGCGCTGCTCAATCCTTTTCGCTTTCCCGCCAACGCCCTGGGCCTGATCTCTCACAAGCTGCTGCGCTGGCTTACACCTCTGCTGCTGCTGCTGATCTTCCTCGCCAACTCAGCTTTGGCCTGGCGGCATGAAGCGATCGTGCTGTGGATCGCCCAGTTTACGTTCTATGGCTGCGCCTTCGTCGGTTGGCGGCGCATGTCCCGCCAGCGTCCAGCAGGTCTTTTTGGCCATCCCTTTTCATTTTGTTTAGCCAATCTCGGGTTTCTTCTGGGGATGGCAAAAGTTGTCCGCAATCAGAAGATCGTGACCTATTGAATCTCCTCATTATTACGGTGATCCTGCGTGGCCGTTAACCACACTGTCGATCCGCTGGATGTGGTGAACTGCTTTTCCGTCGACGTGGAAAGCTTTTCCGAATCCAACCTGCAATCTTTTTCGATTCTCCCCAGGCATCTCGACCGCGGACGCCAGAACCATGAAATCGAAACCAATATGGATTTCATCCTCACTTTGTTGGCGGAGCACGGCGTCAAGGCGACGTTCTTCTTTTTGGGCAGAATTGCCCGGGATCTGCCACAGTTAGTGCGGAGGGTGGCACAGGAGAATCATGAGATCGCGTGTCACAGTCTGAACCACTTTCGCATCTATGGACTCACGCCTGAGGTTTTTGCGGAAGAGTTGCGCGAAGCCAAGGGGCTTCTCGAGGACGCCTCCGGCCAACAGGTCTGCGGTTTTCGCGCGCCGGATTTCTCCATCACGCGCGAATCCGCGTGGGCGCTGGACGCGCTGCGGCAGGCGGGATTTCTCTATGACTCAAGCATCTATCCCTTCGGGGGCCACGACGTCTATGGAATCGCGGGCGCTTCCTCGCAGATTCACCGCCTGGCCAATGGATTGATCGAATGGCCGCTGGCGACGATTCCAATTTTCAACCGGCGCGTGCCGTTTGGCGGAGGCGGCTATTTCCGCCTGTACCCGTTCCGCCTCACCGAATTTTGTTTCTCCCGAATCAATCGTCAGAGTACCCCCTGCATGTTCTACATTCACCCCTACGAAGTGGGCCCGGCGATTGAACGAATTCCCGGACTATCGAATCTCCGGCGGTTCCGACACTACTTTCACTGCGGCACGTTGAACCGCCGCCTTGCCCGTTTGTTGAAGAAATTCCACTTCGCTCCCGCCCTCGAAGCGTTGCGGCGAGTGGGATATATGACACACCCGACGTCCGGAAGGGAGACCGCACATGTCTGATGCCGCCAGAGTCGAACGGTATTTCACGCGCTCGGCCGAATTGTTCGACTCGCTCTACGATGCGGAGAATGCCGCCTCCGCCGTCAAATGGCTTAACCGAACCTTTCGCCGCGATATCTACGAACGCTTTCGCTTGAGCATCGACCATGTGCAGAGCCACGGACTTGAAACCATGCTCGATGTAGGCTGCGGCTCCGGACGCTATGAAATTGGTCTGGCGGAGATTGGCGTACGAAGAATCGTTGCGCTGGACCTGAGTCCGGGAATGATACAACTGGCGCGGGATATCACCGCGAAGAGCGAACACAGGCAAACCACCTTTGAGTTTGTGCAGCAGGATTTCGCGGCGTTTCACCCCCCCGGCGTATTCGACTCGGTGCTGGCGATGGGATTCTTCGACTACGTGCGTGATCCGGTGGCCGTGTTGCAGCGCATGCGAGGCTTTGCCAGGCACTCGGTGATTGCAAGTTTCCCATCGATTTCCTGGTACCGGACGCCGATCCGAAAACTCCGCTATCTGGCGAAACGCTGTCCGGTGTATTTCTACCGGCGCTCCGACATCGACCGCCTCGCCCGTGAATCAGGCTTTGCCCGCCACGAGATCACGAAAATCGAAGGTGCCGGGCAGGACTATTTTGTGGCCTTCTTCACCTGATCAGGGTAGCCAGGCCATCCCTATGTACTCTCCGCAAAAAGCCTCAGTGAAATGAACAAGATTTCTTTAGCGGCGAATCCGCAGTCTGCAGCTCGCGAGACTTCCCTCTGCCCTCTCTGTGGAGGTAAAGAGCTGAAGACCAAGTCGAGGCACGATCAGAAGCGCCTGCAGAAATGTCTTGGCTGCGGGATTCTATTCGTGACGCCGCAGCCGTCCCCGGCTGCGCTCGCCAGTCACTTTCAGACTGGAGGCCTGGTCACGATTGATAAGTTTGACACTCACTTTGAAGTCAATCGACAGCCAGTCCTGACTCGAGTCGTGAACTACATCCACTCCCGGAAAGAAACAGGAACCATCCTTGACGTGGGCTGTGCTACGGGATTCTTTCTTGCCGGTTTGACGAAGTCGGCCCACTGGGATGCCTGGGGCGTGGAACTCGCGCTCTCGGCGGCGCAAGAGGCCAGACGCTGCGGCATCCAGGTCCATGTTGGGGATACCCGAAGCGCGAAGTTCAAAGACCGTTGCTTCGATGTCATTACCGTCCTCGACGCTTTTTATTACTTTCCCAATCCCGAGTCCGAACTGGCAGAACTCGGTCGCATTCTCAAGGAAGACGGCTTTCTGGCGCTGGAGTTGCCCTGGGCCAACACTCGAGTCTGGCAGCACGCCGCGATTATCAGCAAGCTGCTCAATGGAATTCACATCCCCCTGCTGCAAAGCAGCGATCATCTTTTCTATTACAGTCCAAAATCAGTGTCGCTGCTGCTGGAGCGATGCGGGTTCCGGGTGCAGGCCATTCGCCCTCTGCCTGCGAACCGGCAGGTGGGGTGGTTTCGAGATTTCCTCTGGAAAACCTACGGCTTCATTTCGCAACTGCTTTGGACGCTGTCCGCAGGAAACGTATTTCTTGGCCCGCGATTTCTGGTGGTAGGCGGTAAGACGCCGCCCGTCAATCGCGGAGAGGGAGTAAGTCTGCGGATCCTCGATCGTCAACGTGAATTTCAACATCGAACCTGATCTTCGCTGCCTGCTGTCATTCCCGCGATGCATTTAACACTCACGCAGAACAAAAAGACCCATCAAGGACGCCAGATGCGAAAAACTTTCTTACCGTTCTCTCCTTCACTCATCGGCGAGGAAGAAATCGCCGAAGTCGTCGACACCCTGCGGTCTGACTGGATCACCACCGGTCCCAAGGTAAAACGCTTCGAGCAGGAGTTTGCCACCGCAGTTGACGCACCCGCGGCATTAGCCGTGAATTCCTGTACCGCCGCGCTGCACGTCGCTTTGGCCTCGCTCGGCATCGGTCCGGGCGACGCCGTGATCACCACCCCCATGACCTTCTGCTCGACCATCCATGTCATCGAACAGATGGGAGCGCGGCCCATCCTGGTGGACGTTGAACCTGGAACGCTCAATCTTGATCGCAATCGCGTCCGCGAAACCCTCGCGCTGCTCAGAAACGACCGCGGCCAGAACGCTCCCCGGGTCAAGGCCATCCTCCCGGTCCATCTCTACGGACATCCCTGCCACATGGACGCACTGCTTGAACTTGCTTCCGAATACGAATGCGCCATCATTGAGGACGCAGCTCATGCTCTGCCGGCTGAATACAAGGGCCGGAAGATCGGATCGCTCGGCAGCGACGCCGTAGTGCCCGTCTTAACCTGCTTCTCTTTTTATGCCACGAAAAACATGACCACGGCGGAAGGTGGAATGCTTACCGGAAAAGCTGAACTGCTGGAAGAGGCCCGCATCTGGAGCCTGCACGGCATGAGCCGCGATGCCTGGCAACGGTATGGCAGCGAGGGAACCTGGTTTTACGACGTTACCCGCCCCGGTTTCAAATACAACATGACTGACATCCAGGCCGCCCTGGGCCTTCATCAGCTCAAGAAGTTAAAGGCTTTTCACCGCCGCCGCCAGGAGATTGCCGCCCGCTACAACGAGGCATTCGAAGTATTCAGCGAACTCGAAACGCCAGCCGAACGGGACTGGGCCGGCCATGCCTGGCACCTCTACGTGCTCCGTCTTAATTCGGACCAGCTGGCCATCTCGCGCAATCAGTTTATCTCCGAGTTGCAGGCGCGCAACATCGGAACTTCGGTCCACTTTATTCCCATCCATCTGCATTCGTATTACCGCCAGAAATATGGATATTCGCCGGAAGACTTTCCCATCGCCTATTCCCACTACCAGCGGATCATTTCTCTACCGTGTTGTCCCCGCATGGGGGACGAAGACGTGGAGGACGTAATCAGCGCGGTCACGCAAATAGTAGGCGCTCACACCAGGCGGCGGGAAACAAGAAGCGCGATCGCCGCAGCCTGTTCGTGACCTAAGCATCAGCCCGCCAAGCTGCTTATCAAAATGATGAACCGCACCTTTAACTTCGTCTGCGCGGCTCTGGGGCTGCTGTTGTTGCTCCCTTTGCTGACGGTCATCGCGTTGCTCGTGAAATACCACGATGGCGGCCCGGTTTTTTACGCTCAACCGCGGGTAGGGAAAGGTTTTCGGCTATTCCGCGTGCTGAAATTCCGCAGCATGGTTGTGAATGCGGATCAAGCGGGTCTCCTGACGGCGCCAGCTGATCACCGTCTCACCGGGGTGGGACGCCTCCTCAGGAAGCACAAACTCGACGAACTTCCCCAGCTCTGGAATGTGCTGACCGGCGAGATGCAACTGGTTGGCGTGCGGCCTGAGGTGGAGCCCTACGTGGCGATGTTTCGTGAACAATACGCCCTGCTGCTTAACCAGCCGCCCGGAATTACCGATCCTGCAACCCTGGCCTATCGCCGGGAAGAGACGTTGTTCATTGCGGAACACATGGAACAACAGTATGTATCGGAGATACTGCCTGAGAAATTGAAATTGTCACTGGACTACCAGCGCAATCGCAGCTTCTTTTCCGATCTTCGCGTGTTGCTTAACACAGTCCTGAGCCTGACTCCATAAAGCCGGGTTGATTTTCACCCCGAATTCCGTTAATGCGGCAACTCCACTTCACAGCAAAAAACGAACCTATGCGCAAATTCCAATTCGATCCCTACTCCGCTCTGAACCAGAAGATCGTCGACGCCCTCATCTCCGGCGTCTCGTACTATTTCGCCTACGAAGTTCTCTACGAAGGGCAGATTCCCGCCGCATTCTCCCTGCAGAAATGGGCGCTGCTCCCGGCGATGATGGCTGGACAAGTTCTGACCAACATGGCGCTGAACACGTATCGCATGATCTGGCGGTACGTGAGCTTGCGTGACGCAATTGCTCTGGTGCGTAACTACGTTGTGTTTCCCGCGGCCTTCCTGTTGATGGAATATTTGGCGCCCCATATCCCTCCGCTGCTTCGGGTACCGGCCGGAATTTTGGTGGCGGCTTATTTCTTTTCTGTCTTCGGCGCATTGACCGCGCGAGCCGCCCGCCGCTTGCTCCATGAAGGGATCACTGCCCGCGTCCTCAACGGCAAAAGCGCCACTCCCGTGCTGCTGATCGGAGCCGGCAAGATCGGAATAAAGATGTCCAATGAAATCCGCGGCCGCATCGATCTGCGCCCGGTCGGGTTTCTCGATGACGCTCCGCAAAAAAAGGGCTCGCTCATTAGCGGCCTCCGGGTCCTGGGTCCGCTTCCCTCGCTGGCCGCCAGCATTCAGAATTTCGGAGTACGCCAGGTCATTGTGTGCATCGCACATCCCTCGCGCGAAACCCTGCGCCGCATTTGGGCCACGTGTGAATTGTTGAGCATCCCGGTGAAGATCGTGCCTACCCTCGAAGAAATTCTGCATGGCAAGTTCAACATCGCCAACTTCCGCGATGTGGAAATGAAAGACCTGCTCGGCCGGAGCCCCGTCGAAGGCACCGCCAGCGAGGTGGAACTGAGTGAAGCCTACCGCGGCAAGAGCATTCTGGTCACGGGCGCCGGCGGATCCATAGGCTCCGAACTCGCAGTGCAGCTTTTGAAGCTCGAGCCCAGCCACCTGCTGCTGCTCGACAAAGATGAAAACGGGCTGAACGACGTTTACGTTCAGCTCCAGAGCCTGCATCCGGGCAAATCCACTCCCCTCGTCGCCGACCTCCGTTTTCCCGAGCGTTTGCGCGCCATATTCGAGCGCCATCGTCCCCAGGTTGTCTTCCACGCCGCCGCCCACAAACACGTTCACTTGATGGAGATCAACCCCTGCGAGGCGGTCGCCAACAACGTCACGGGCACTCGCAACCTGGTCGAGCAGTCCGTCAGATTTGGCGTTGAACGCTTTGTGCAGATCTCCACCGATAAGGCGGTGAATCCAACTTCAGTCATGGGCGCCACCAAACGGATTTGCGAGATGATTGTGCAAGCCCAGGCCGACCGCCAGCGCACGCTTTTTTGCTGCGTCCGTTTCGGCAATGTCCTCGGAAGCCGGGGCAGCATGGTTCCGATTTTCAAGCAGCAGATCCTGAATGGCGGCCCCGTCACCGTCACCCATGCCCAGGCACAAAGATTTCTGATGACCATTCCGGAAGCCGTGTCCCTCCTGATCCACGCCGGCACCCTGGCCCATTCCAGGGAAGTTTTTGTGCTGGATATGGGTGAGCCGGTGCTGATCAAGAATGTGGCGCACGATCTCATCGAGCTTTCCGGGCTTTCTCCTACGCGCGACATTCGCATTGAAATCACCGGCATGAAGCTGGGAGAAAAACTCACCGAGGCGCTCCTCGACGACCGCAACGAGACCCTGGGCCCCACCCGCCTGAACAAAATCCAGTCCATCAATACCCGGCCCTTTGATACTGCCGAGTTCACGATCAAACTGCGCGCCCTGGAAGCGTCCGCATGGCAGGGAAACGCCGATGAAGTCTACCGGGATTTGTCCGATGTGATTGGGTTCGTCTATCAGGGCACGTCGCTTTGCTCTTCGTCGATCCCGATTACACCATTGGTGGAAGCGTCTTCCGCCGCCATAGGCGCTTCTACCGGCGCATGACGCCGATTTTCACCTGCAACTTCAAATCGCACTGGAGGGTCTGCTTGAACGAGTCCGTCGAACCGAACAGTTGTGAACCACCCCCAGCCTCACTCCCAGCGCCTGCCCAGATCGACTGTGCCGGCTGGTCGGCCCGCAGAGTTCTGCGCTGGGCCTATCGCCAATATGAAGATGAAATCGCTATTGCTTCGGCCTTCGGCGTGGAAGGCATCGTGCTCATTGATATGGCGGCGCAGGTTCGCCCGCATCCCCGCGTGTTCGTCCTGGATACCTCTTTTCTCTTTCCCGAAACTTACCGCCTGATCGAACAAGTGGAGTCACGCTACGGCATCACCGTCCAGCGCGTGCTGCCCGCCTTGTCTCCCGCAGAGCAATCCGGACTGTATGGAGACGAACTGTGGAGCCGCGATCCCGATTTATGCTGTCAACTCCGTAAAGTCGAGCCCCTGCAGCGGCAACTGGCGCAGCTCCGCGCCTGGGTCACTTCCATTCGGAGGGATCAGACTCAAGACCGCGCTCAGACCCGGAAAGTCGCATGGGACCCGCGATTCGGCGTCATGAAAATCAACCCTCTCGCTGATTGGTCGAGTGAGCGGGTATGGCGCTACATTCACAGGCGGAAACTGCCCTACAATCCCCTGCTGGTCCAGAATTATCCCAGCCTCGGCTGCGTGCAGTGTACGCGCCCGGTGAAGCCGGGAGAAGATCCGCGCGCGGGCCGCTGGCCAGGATTTGCAAAAACTGAGTGTGGTCTTCACGCTCCCAGGCCCGATCTGCCTCTCCGCTAAACCAGCTCTACTCCCGCCTCATCAGTCCCCAAGGCCTCCCGACCCCCCAAGACGGCCAATCCCTAACGGCGGTCTTTAAAGAATGTCTGCAACGCCTCTGCGCAACGTCCTGCCAGTGTGCCTCCGCGAACTTCCATACGGTGGTTGAGTCACGGGTGATTCAGCACCTGCATTACTGGCTGCACCGCTCCCGCCTTTGCATCCTCCGCACCGTACACCAGACGATTGATGTCCCCGTAAGCAGTCCGCCTGGCGAGGCAAATTCCAAACCCCAAAATCAGCGAACTCGATTCGGCAGATCGCTATTTCTCAGAAACTCGTCTCCCACTTCCGTGTACAGCTTTCGACGTAGCGGCCGAACCTGTTGAATTTGGCCATTCGCCAGCACGCGCTTCAGATCGAGCACCTGCTTGCGCAGTTCTCGTATCGGAGCGTCGGCGGCTCCGCCTTCAATCGCATTCAGATGGTTCGTCCAAGGGTAGAGCACTGTGCGATGAATCCCCAGTTCTTCCGCCAACGCAGAGACGCTCTCGCAGTGCTTGATCCGCTCCAGCGCCATCAACGGGAACGCCCTTAGGTATTTGTTCATCCGCTTCTTCGTGCCCACTCGCAGCCTTTTCTTGGCTGGGTGTAGTTATCAAGAGTGTCTCTTTCTTGGGTTTCAGTCCGTCGGCGAGCTATTCACTGAATTTTAACGTTGGGGACGAGGTTAAAACGCAGTTTACGCTTGACAAGTCCACATAAGATATTTAGGTTAGTGCCCCACAGCTGAAAACGTGTTCGTCACAGCTGTGATCGAAACTCCATGGATCCCCGACTCGGGAGGTCCAGGAGCTAGTTTGGATTACCTACCTTATGTGGGAGCGGTAAGTGTTTGCTCCCCAAGGTATAACTCGAAAGTAAGTGCAAGCGTTTCTACGTACGTTGGCGACTACGTTTTACTCAACCATCCGGAACTTGGGCGATTCAACAACTGTTTTGGCTTGTAGGTAGCTTCATGCCGCCGCTTCGGTACCTACAATTCGAAGCTCTCGTGTACCTTTTGCGAAAAGCGACACCGCTTGTGTTGCTATGGGCAATGGTAGGACTGCGCTGTTCGGCACAATCTGGCGATCCCGGCTCGCAGCCGTTGGCGCCATCTTCTGCAGCGGCCTCCACTTTCGACGCTGAGCCCGAACTTATAGTTGTCGAGTTCAGCGACTTTATGTGCCCTTATTGCTCGAAGATGGTTCCAGTGATGGACCAATTGCTGAAGTCCTATCCAGGCCATGTTCGACTAATCGTCAAAGACTTCCCTCTCGAGTTTCATCAGGGCTCTGAACTGGCTCACGAGGCATGTTTGGCTGCCAAAGCTCAGGGTAAGTACTGGGAGATGTATCACCTTCTCTTTGCCCACCAGCAACAATTGACGAGATCCTATCTTTCCGGGTATGCGAAACAACTCGACCTCGACATGGTGAAATTCGAGAACGCGCTCGAAACTCACCAGTACCAATCGGAGATCAAGGAAAGCGTCGCCGAGGGCAAGGCCCTGGGCGTAACTGGAACTCCCACTTTCTTTGTGAAGGGAAGGAGGCTCGAAGGCACCCAGTCCCTCGATGCTTTTCAGGAGCAGGTTCAAGCTGCGCTGGGTACGAGTCCGCCTCGCGTCGAAAAGCCGAAGCGGATAGCGAAGGGGGTTGAGGTGGTGGCGGCGAATGCTCCGGTCCGGGGTTCGCCAGATGCGACCGTGACGATTACCGAGTACGCCGACTTTCAGTGCCCCTTTTGCGCGAACGCCCGAAGTTCCCTCAATCAAGTCCTCCACGAATATCCCAGCCGCGTCAAACTCGTCTTCAAGAGCTTCCCGCTCGATTTTCACGCCGATTCCAGGCTGGCGCATCAGGCGGCCTTAGCGGCCGACAGGCAAGGTCAATTCTGGCAGATGCACGATCTCATCTTCTCCCGCCAGCGCGCCATGAAGCGCGACGACCTGTTTGCCATGGCCAAGAGTCTGGGACTCGACATGGGTCGTTTCACCAAGGATCTTGAAAGCGAGCAAGTGCGGGCGCAGATCGAGGCGGAGCAGGCGGAAGGAACGCAGCGAGGGGTGCAGGGCACGCCAACGTTTTTCGTCGATGGCGAGGAATTGGTGGGCGCGGCCAGTGTGGAGCAGTTCGAAGCCAAAATCGATCAGGTACTTCGCGCAAAGGGAATCGAGCCGAACCGGGTGCCGCTGGTTGCCGATGGCGGACCTGCGCGCGGTCCGGAACACGCGACCGTCACCATTCTCTGGTACTCCGACGTAACCAGTCCTTTATCCGTTGCGGCGGAGCGATTGATGCAGCAGGTGCTGGATGCGTATCCCGATGCTGTTCGCGTGGTTTTCAAAAACCGGCCGCTCGAATTTCATCGCGATGGCGTGCTTGCTCACGAGGCCCTGATGGCCTCGGCCGCGCAGGGCAAGTTTTGGGCCATGCACAGCGTTTTGCTGGCCAATCAAAGTGCGTTGTCTGCAACCGATCTTGCGAACTATGCCGGACAGATCGGTCTGAATACCCAAAAATTTGTGGCGGACCTGGCGAGTGGGAGCTTTCATGAGCAGGTGCAGCGCGACGTCTCGGTGGCACGCGATGCGGGCGTGAACGGAGTGCCGGTGTTTTTTATCAACGGGACGCGAGTGGATGGCGTGCAGAGTTTCTCCAGTTTCCGGGCGATCGTGGACGCAGCAATTCAGAAGACACGGGTGGCAATGGTTCATGAATAGCAGTAGTTGGGGGCACACATTCATGAGTGTGAGGCGAGCAACAGTCCTCTCGTTAGTGGGCGCGGTATTGATCTCGCTGCCGATGTTTGCGCAGACGAGCGTCAAACTCAACGGTTCGACCAGTCCGACCTCCGGGCAGGCGGGGCTGACGACTGTCACGGTTACCGGGTCGGGATTCCCCAGCGGCACCATCTTGCCCGCAAGTGTCACCGTGACGCTGACTCCCCAGGCCGGTGGAACCGCAGTGACCACCGCGGCCACCAGCGTGACTCCGGGGGCAGGCACCAGCAACACGATCGGCTTTCTGATTCCCGCCTCGATTTCTGTAACTGCAGCCACAGTCTATGAAGTGTCCATCGCCGGCCAGACCACCGGCGGCACGGCGTTTCAGAGTTCAAATTCATCGGCGTTGACGATCAATCCGCCGTCGTCGATTGCATCGCTTTCGCCAAACAACGGACTACAAGGGCAGACCGTCTCGGTCACCATTACCGGCAAATATACGAATTTCGTGAATGGGGTGACTCAGGCGAATTTCGGCCCAAACATTTCGGTAGGTGGATCGCCTGCGGGGACGAACGGTCTGGTTGGGGTGACCAGCGCCACCAAGGCGACGGCGACTCTGGTGATCAACAACACCGCGACCCTAGGCGCTCAAGACGTGACGGTTGTGACCGGCGCGCAAACGGCCACGCTGACTGGCGGTTTCACGGTGAAAGAGGCGATGGTATCCCTGACCTCTTCAGCCTCTCCTTCGTCAGCCCAGGCAGGGATTACGACAGCCTCCGTAACCGGCTCCGGATTCCCCAGCGGGACGATCTGGGCGTCCAACGTCACCGTAACATTTACGCCCAAACTGGGCGGAACTGCCGTCTCGACTACGGCGACGAGTGTGACGCCGGGAACAGGCTCGACGAACACGATCGCCTTCCTGGTGCCCGCTTCGCTTGTCGTAACAACTCCTACCGTGTACCAAGTTTCTATCTCTGGTGCGACCACGACGGGTATTCCATTCCAGAGTTCCAACGCTTCGACTATAACGGTTGATCCGCGGTCTTACGTCGTATCGGTTTCGCCGAAGAGTGGACTGCAAGCGCAAAGCCTGACGGTCACCATCACGGGCAAGTACACGAACTTTGTGAACGGAGTGTCGGTAGCGACGTTCGGCCCGGACATTTCGGTGGGTGGGGCGGCAGCGGGGACGCCCGGTCCAATCACAGTGGTCAGTGCGACGAGTGCGACAGCCAGCATCTTTATCAGCGACACGGCCACGCTGGGCACTGTCAATGTCACGGTAGTGACGAACAATGAAACGGATTCGTTGGCCAACGGATTTACGGTGGGCGAGGCGACCGCGAAACTGGGTGCAGCCAGTCCAACCTCGGCTGAACCCGGCATCACGACTGTATCCGTGACCGGCACGGGATTCCCCACCATGCAGATCCAGCCCGCCAGCGTTACGGTAACTCTGACTCCAAAGGCCGGCGGGACTGCCGTGACGACTACGCCGACGAGTGTGACGCCGGGAACCACCGGCGGGACCGACACGATCACTTTCCTGGTGCCCGCTTCGATTTCTGTAACGACGGCTACGACCTATCAGATCGCGATCTCAGGCGTGGACGTGGCCGGTTCGCAATTCCAAAGCTCAAATACGGCCGCGCTGACGATTGATCCGAAGTCCTATATCTCCTCGCTTTCGCCTAATAAAGGACTGCAGGGGCAGACTCTCACGGTCACAATCAACGGCAAATATTCCACTTTCATAAGTGGAGTGTCGCAAGTGACCTTCTGCCCTGGAGTTTCGGTGGGCGGCGCGGTAGCGGGTGGGCCGGGGCCGGTGACCGTAGTCAGTGCGATTAAGGCGACGGCAAGCATCTTCATCAGCAATACAGCGCCGACGGGCAGTTGCAATGTAACGATGGTGACCGGGTCGGAGACGGACTCGATCTCGAACGGGTTTACAGTGCAGGTCGATAGCACGCCTCCTGTCGCCGTGCCGGGCGGCCCATATTCCGCGAAGCAGCCGCCGGGGACGGTGCAATTCAGCGGCAGCGCGTCGTACGACCCCAAGAACAAGACCGCGGTGCTGACCTTCAACTGGAACTTTGGCGACGGGAGCGCGCACGGCACGGGCGCAACACCCACGCACACATACACTGCCCCCGGAACTTACAATGGCACGCTGATCGTTACCAACTCAACTGGAGTGCAGAGCCTGCCAGCCAGTTTTGTCGTAACGATTACCGCCACCAATCCAACCGCCGTACCCGGCGGCCCGTACTCCGTGCAGTTACCGGCGGCGGTGCGATTCAACGGCAGTGGCTCGTCCGATCCCGATACCGGCGCCACGCTGAGCTTCAATTGGAACTTTGGCGACGGAACGGCGAATGGTGTCGGCGCGACTCCCACCCACACTTATGCCACCGCTGGAACGTACAACGGCACTCTCACAGTCTCGGACAATCTTGGGCTGACGAGTACTGCGGTCCCTTTTGTTGTGACCGTAGCCGCGGCTCCTCCACTGCCTCAAATTGCGATCACCAGTCCTCAAGTCTTGACTATTTTTGGCGCCAGCGCCAATCCGATCACGGTAACCGGCACGATTGATAACTCGACGGACATCATCTCGGTGAATGGCATCGCGGCCACGGTTTCGGGCGGCACCTGGAAAGTGCCAGGCATCATTCTGCGTGAAGGACAGAATGTCCTTACGGCGACGGCCACCGATGTTCACGGCGACGTGGGCACGGATTCGGTGAGCGTGACGCTGAACACGACTCCGCCGCAACTCGGCATCCTCGCGCCTACCAGCGCACAGGTGGTCACTTCCTCCACGATCACAGTCGCCGGCAACGTGAACGAACAGGTGCCCGGCACGATTAACTCCAAGCAAGTTACGGTCACGGTAAATGGAATTGCGGCGACGGTGAGCAATCGAACCTTCTCGGCGGCGAATGTACCGCTGGTGCAGGGCATGAACACGATTACGGTCGTTGCCACCGATCCGGCGGGCAATACCAGCCAAACTCAGGTCACCGTCAACTACATGGGAACGATTCCGGTGCAGAAGATTCTGAGAGTTTCCGGCGAGGGGCAGACTGCACCAATCAACACGACCTTGCCGCAGTCGCTTGTGATTCAGGCGGTCAATTCCAATGGTGCGCCGGTTCCGAATCAGCAGGTGACATTCTCCGTAGTCAAGAGCGACGGCGTGCTGCTGTCAAGCAGCCAGCAAGGTCAGCAAGTCACTGCGGTCACCGACCAAAACGGACAGGCGAGCGTGCAGTTCCAGGTGGGATCGCGGGTGGGCGTCGGCAACAATCAAGTTTCGGTGACGGCTGCGGGCTACACCGGGCAGGCGCTCTTCTGTGAGACCTCCACGATTGGCCCTCCCACCCAAATTGTGGTGGAAATGGGAGACGGGCAAAGTGGCGTTGTCGGCCAGCCTCTGCCTTCGCCGTTGGAGTTGGAAGTTCTCGACGCGGGTGGAAATCCTGTTCCTTATGTTCAAGTGACGTTCACCGTTCAGTCCGGCGGAGGCACGCTAAACGGCAACAGCACGTTGCAAGTCAGTACCGATATCAACGGGATGGCGAACGCTCTGCTGGTCTTGGGGCAGCAAGAAGGCACGAACAACAACGTGGTCAGCGCTACGTTCGCCGGCGATACCGGCCAGCCAGCGAGTTTTGTCGCGTCGAGTCAGGCTGCAGGGCCGCCTCAGATTACAAGTATCAGCGGCTTGGTCGAGGATGATTCCAACACTCCGATTCCGGGCGCCACCATCACCCTGGAAGGAACCAGCTACTCCGCCGTCTCGGACGTGAATGGGAATTTCAGCATCTCTCCTGCGCCGATTGGTTCGTTCCTGCTGCAGGTAGTGGGTCAAACCAGCACCCGCACGGACGCGACGTTCCCAACCCTGGTCTACAACATTACGACCATCACGGGAATTAACAACACGCTCGGAATGCCGATCTGTTTGCCTCCGCTCGATCCGACATCGGTGCAGACATACAGCCCGACCTCAACCCAGCCAGTCACTTTGCAGATGACGGGCGTACCCGGATACGCGTTCACCGTGGCGCCGGGATCGGTAACCAATCCGGACGGAACGCCGTATGGCGGGCCGCTCTCGCTGTCGCAGGTGCACGCCGACCGCGTCCCAATGGCGCCGCCGCATGGCACGCTGCCGTTGATGGCGGGTACTCTGCAGCCGCCGGGGCTGCACTTCAATCCGCCGGTCCAGGCGCAATTCCCCAACACGAGCGGGCTGGCTCCCGGCACGGTGCTCGATCTCTACTCGTACGATCACGACCAAATGGCATGGGTTTCGCAAGGGCCCGTCCGGGTGAGCGCCGACGGATCTGTGCTCGTGTCGGATCCGGGCTTTGGCATTAGCAAGTCCGGCTGGCATTTCCCGCCGCCCCCGCCTCCGCCGCCAAAGTGCCCCGGTTCCTGTAAGACAAGCAATCCCTGCCAAACCGGACAATGCGTAAATGGAGCTTGCCAATTCACTAATGCGAACGAAGGCGGCGTGTGCAGTGATGGAACCGCGAACCAGCAGTGCGGTACCAACGGAAAATGCAAGAGTGGGGCATGCAGCTTTGACAGCACCACTACCAACGGGCAGTCTTGCACGCCCACGAACATGTGCTTGAAGGATCCAACTTGCCAGAATGGCACGTGCACGGGTCCGCAGGTGGACACCACCAGTATCACCGACCAGGGAACCATACAAGGTTTCATTTTTCCACAAGGGTTGAAAGACGCGGTGAACGGGGTCTGTTCGCAGTGGCTCGGCTTCTCCTTCGACGAGGTGCAAGTCGGAATCAAGGAGACTGCCCAGAACTGCTGTAACCAGACGTCAGGGTTCCATGTACTCGGAATCACGAATACCAGCGGAACGGGAAGACTCACCATCAATTTCGGCAGTGGGATACAACTGGCTGGTCCGCCGCCCATCAATATAACTCAGAACCTTGGGCCTATCACCGTTCAGGCGACGGAAAAGTTCGGCGTCTTCCTGCAAGGTTCGCTTCAGCTTAACGGCGAAGCAGGAAATCGCAACGATGCTTGCGATTCTACCGACAGTTGTCCGTACGGGCAGTTAAACGCCTCACTGGTGCCGCAGATCGTTATCACGGGACAAGTTTCAGAGTGCATTACTCTCTTCACCCGTGGCCAACCCAGTTGTGACGGTGGCGGAATTACCGGCGGAATCAAAGCGACCGCTTCGCTTGGCATTCGCTTCAACCTGGACACCGTTTCGGGGATGGGAGGGAGCGGGGGCAAGTGCGGTTCCGGGGTCGTAGGGTTCTTTACGGCGGGCAAAGTAACCGCGTTCGGTCAAGTCTTTGTCACTGTCAATAACACGAAGTATCAGTTGAACCTCGAGTACACTCCGACCTTTATACCCAGCTTCACGAAAACGTGGGCCTTGAGTTTTTGAACTAAAGAGCCAAGTTGGCGGTTGCGGAGAGGGTAGTTGCACGAGACGAAGTAACGAAACGATATGAACCGGAACAGCGTTCGATGGTCAACTCGGCGAATCGTCGCATGCTTGGTATGCATGTCTCTGAGTCGCGCCGCGGCCGCCCAAACATTGCCCAGCCAAACATCGCCCAGACAAACATCGCCCAGCGCCGCGCTGCTGATTAAGCGGCGGCAAAGCGTGCCGGTTGCTGCGGAAATCGAGAGAGTCCCGATGCCTACGGGGCTGTACCTACAGTTTGAGGCGAGGTGGTTCGGCGTGCCGCTGAATAAATTCAGCGTCAGCATGCCGGATGAATCCGAACGGGCGTGCGCGGCCGCGCTGGAGGATATCCGCACCAAGAACTACGCGCAGTTCAAGAACATTTGGGAAATCGCGCCCAAGCCGGCGGCGTCGGCCAGTGAGCCCTCGTCGGGCGGCGGACTGCAGGGGGATTCTAACGTTTGGTTGGACGCCTACCATTCGGCTCTCGACTTTGATCACGTGACCATGGTGGCGGAAGTCCTGGTGGGATCCCATTCTGTTTGCCTTTGGGATGCAAACTCAAATGGGGAACCAGTACGCAAGGCTTTCATAGTGCGTGGCCGCAAAGGCGCAGCCAAAGTCAGCGCTGTGACCAGCTTTACTAAACTGGAAGAAGTTATCCTGGAGTCCTTTGCAGCTGCGCTGGACGATCCGTCTAAGTACAAACCCGCGTTCGACTTCCATCCCAGAGTTCAGTACCCGATTCCGAGTGAAGGCGAGGGTGCAATCGGCGAACATCCGGTGTTTCTGCAGTTTGACGGCGCGCCGACTGACTTTGACATGGAGCAGAAAACCCCGCTGCCCACTACAGATCCGCTGATCCAGTTTTACCAGCGGGCTTATCTCGCCAATAGCGGTCCGAGTCTGGATGCGGTTACTCCGATGTTCACGCCTAAGAGCGCCGCCGATTGGAAAAAGTGGATCGAGCAGAACCAGGGAACAGATCAGGACCCGGCAAAAGATCAGCAGCAGGGAAAAGATAAAGATAAAGATAAGGAGCAGGCAAAGCAGCGTGCCATCCGTGCCGAACGGGCCTATCTAGGGCTGCGCTACGTCAAGTTCGTGATCCATGGCGATCCGGTCTCACTGATTTTTGTGTCGTCGGAACCGGGTAAAGCCTGGAACCCGGACCTGGTGAGCTACCGATACGTAGTAAAGAGTCCGGGTTCGGGGCAGTTTCAATTTGCCAACCTCGCATACGTGAATGGTCTGGATCAGTTTTTGGATTCGAAGCTTTTTGACATCAGGGTTTTGCGTGGTGCGCCGTCGAGCGCGAAACCTCCGGCTGCACCCGCAAAAGGCAAGAAGAGTTAGCGAGTCGTGAATGTTTTACCCAATGTAACCCGGTTTGCGTTGATGAGCAGTAGACAAGCCGAGAGTTGGAAAAAGGCGAGAAAGCGATGAGTCGAGCCAAAGCGAAGCTGTGGCCAGGCAAGATCACTGAGCTATGGACGAAAGTCGCAATTCTGACATCCGGTGTGCGGCGGAGAATCTTGCCTCGCCGGATGTTAGTGCTTGCGGCATTCTTGGTGGCCTATGCCGTTCTCGGGGTCAGTCCTGCCGGGGCGCAACTGGGCTCGAACTGTACGGCGAGTCTGCTGAACCGGACTGTTCAGGTGAATGCCGATGGCACCTTCGCGTTCGGAAACGTTCCCTCCAACCCGTTGAGCCTTTACCGGGTGCGCGTCCGCTGTATTGCTCCGAACGGAAGTATCGCCCAAGGCATGTCGGGTTTTCTGAACTTAAGTGGAAGCGGAACCTCGATCGACATCGGCCCAATCAGTTTTAACAATTTCACTTATCCTCCTGTTTCACTGTCGGTGACCGTAAACGAAGGCTTCTCGCAGCTCACCACGGTGGGCCAGACCGTCCATCTTTTTACGCAGGGCACATATTCCGACGGAACGTCACAAGGTCTCAGTTATAGCGATTCCGGAACCACCTATGTCTCGAGCAATCCCAAAGTAGCGACGGTGGATAACACCGGTTTGGTGACCGCCGTTTCTGCAGGCAATGTGACCATCACCGCGCTGAACGAAGGTATGGTCGCGACAGTGCAGATCCAGGTACTGATTGCGCTCGACAGCGATGGCGATGGCATGCCCGACGAATATGAAATCGCCAACGGGTTCAATCCCTTCGACCCAAGCGATGCCGGCCAGGATGCCGATGGAGACGGCCTGACCAACCTCCAGGAATACCTGCTCGGAACCAACCCTCATAATCCTGACACCGACGGCGACGGGGTTCCCGACGGTCAGGAAGTAAAAATGGGAACGAATCCGCTCAACCCTGACACCGACGGCGACGGACTTACCGACGGTCAGGAGTTGGCGTTAGGTACCAATCCGCTCAATCCGGATACCGATGGAGACGGAATCCCGGATGGCATCGAAGTGCGGTTGGGCTTAAACCCCCTGGTGCCGGATCCGACCACAACCGTGCAAGGGCGCGTCGTAGATGGCAGCGGAAATCCGGTGGTGAATGCTTCGACCGTAGTGTTCACTTACTTTACCGGCTTCACTGATGCCACCGGCTATTTCAGTATCACGTTTGTTCCAAACGATCTGGGCAATATTCAAGTGGTCGCACAGACCACCAATAATGGCCAGATTCTGGATGGAGTTTCCGCCGCAATACCGGGGATCACTGGGGGAATCACCAACGTTGGCACCATCCAGATTGGGGTGGATGCCGGAGGTGTCTCTGGCGTAGTTACGAATCTGAAGGGCGCGGCCGTTGCCAACGCGCAGGTCACGGTCTCAGAAGGCGATAACGTTCGCACGACCTCGACCGCCGTGAATGGCAGTTATCTCGTCAACAACATGGTTGCGGGAACGATTACGGCGGTGGCCACGGATCCCAGCACCGGCCTGCAAGGCCAGGGCACGGGGGTTTTGGTGACCGGGCATTCGGTCAACATCAATATTTCGCTGGGCGCAAGCGGCACGATTAACGGAGTCGTGACCAAGGCGGATGGAATTACACCGGTGGGTGCAGGCGTTACGGTCGCGCTGTCTGGATCGACGTTTGCGACGACATCGACCGATCCCGTGGGACGCTATTCGTTTACGTTCGTTCCGCTGGGAGTTTTCACGATTGATGCGACCGACAGCAATGGAAATCACGGGCGCACATCGGGGAATATGTATGCGACCGGGCAAACGGTAGGCGCGAACGTGGCTTTCCTTGGCCGCGGAACGGTCGCAGGAGCGGTAACGGATTCGAATGGGAATCCGGTGGCAAATTCGTCTCTTACTCTCACGAGTTCGTCGGTGTTTGGCGGCAAGTACCAGGCCACCGCGGACACCAACGGTAAGTTCAGCTTCGCGGGTGTTTTCGTGGGCAGCTATGTCGTCACCGCGCAGGACAACATCGGACGCCGCGGTGGACAAGCCAAGGGCAGCATCACTTCCGACGGCCAAAACGTGACGTCGAATGTCACGCTGGGAGCCGCCGGTACGATTTCCGGTACGGTCTTTCAGTCTGACGGCGTAACCGTCGTCGCGGGGGCTCAGGTAACGGTGACCCCGTTCGGCCTGACCGCTACTACGGATTCCAATGGCTTTTACGAATTCGATGTACTACCGGCAGGCAATTATCAGATTTCAGTCACCAATCCGGCGACGGGGGACAAAGGCGTCGGAAGCGGCACGATCAGTTCGCAGGATCAGATTGTGACCGTGAACATCAACTTGAACGGTCTGGGACAGGTGGTCGTGACCGTCATTGATGGCGGCGGCAATCTTATCCCCGGAGCCCAACTCGCGTTGACCAGCACCACCGCGTTCGGCGGCATTCAAAATGGTGTGACTCAATCGAACGGAACGTTCACCTTCTCCCAGGTGTTAGCTGGTACATTCAGCGTCGCCGCCAGCAATCCGGCAACGCAGCTGTCAGGGCAAAACACAGGAAGCGTTTCGGTGAACAGCAGCGCTGCCGTCACTGTTCAGCTGCAACCTGCGGGCACCATACAAGGAACCGTTTACGCGCCCGATGGGGTTACCCCGGTTGCGGGCATTCAGCTGGCGCTGCAGGGAGAAGTGAGCCAGAGCACGGTGTCGGCGGCCAATGGCACCTATCAGTTTGCTACCGTGCCGACGAGCACTTACTCGTTGGCGGGCTACGATAGTTACGGCAACCTTCGCGCCAGCGCGACGAATATCGCTCTCAACACGCAGGGCCAGGTTGTGACCCAAAACCTCACGTTGATCGGGGTGGGAACCGTAAGCGGGCAAATCACCAATCCCGATGGCTCGGTAGCAACCGGAGTTGGAATTACCCTCACCTCGGTCGCCCCTGGATACCACCCATTCACTTCGCAGAGCGATGTGAACGGAAACTACAGCTTCTCTCAGGTCCCGGTGGGCAATTTCACCGTCAATGCCTTGCTGGAGTCGCCCACGCTGTTGCTAGCCGGAAGTAACACCGGTCAGATGCCATCCAACGGCTCGCAAGTTACGGCGAATATCCAGCTTGCCGCAACGTCCTTCCCTGTGAACCTGAATTCGCCGTCCTATTTGTATGACGGCAATAACTTCGCATTTGATGTCGCTGCGAACGGCACCATCGCGGATGGATTCGAGTACACGTTTGACGGAGATTTCAACGCCAATAAGGGCGCAATGAATCTGGATGTCATTCTCGGCAGCAGCGCCACTGCCTTCACCGGAGCGACCTCCGGAACTCTCCAGCAGAGTGGCCAGGAAATCGATATTCAGCAGGCGAATCTTGCCGGCTTGAATGTGACCCGCAAGGTCTACGTATCGACCACCGGATACTTTGCCCGCTATCTCGACGAACTGAGCAATCCCAGCGCGGGTCCGATTACGGTTGGAGTGCGCTTCACCTCGAATATTCGGCCAACCAACACGTCATTTCCGGAAGTGCTCAGTACGTCCACTGGCGAATCGGCGCCCACGAATCAGGACGACTGGATGACGGTTGGCGACAACGTGGACCAGGATGCGACTCAGACGTTCAGTCGCACGAACTTCGTGATCCCGGAACTGATGTTCGTGTACCAGGGCCCCGGTGCGCCGCTGCAGGCCACGAGCGCGAGCTTCAATTTGGTGCCGGTTACGATCGTCGCGCAAATTTTTTCCGGAGGCAGCACCGAGATTGGCGAAGTCCAGTCCGAGTTTGACAACATTACGATTCCAGCGGGCGGGACGATCGCATTCTTGAATTTCATGGGCCAGCAGACCAGCCGCGCCAGCGCGCTGGCCTCAGCCCAGAGACTCGTACAACTGCCCAGCGAGGCTCTGGTGGGCATCAGTCCCACAGAGTTGTCAGAGATCCTGAATTTCAACGCCACGGCAACTAGCCTGGCTGCGGCTCTGCCCCCGCTGAACGCCAGTGTGGCAGGACAGGTATTTGCGTCAGACAGCGCCACTCCCATTCCCGGAGCCACTGTCACTTTGCAAAGTACGCTGCCGTATTTTCAGCGCCTGCATAGCACCACTTCGGATAGCGGCGGAAATTTCAGTTTCAGTTCGGTGACCGGCGCGTCTGGAAGCAACCTGATTATTCCTTCGGCGCCGTTCACGCTTCAGGCGACAATACCATCGACGTTGGCACAGTCTCCCGCGGTCACCGGAACGTTCGATCCAGTGAACGCGCCGTTGTTTGATTTCCAGGACATTATTTTCAGCGACACGGGAATTATTGCCGGAACGGTACGCTCGCAGGAGGGCGCAGTCGTAAGCCAAGGCCAGGTCAGCTTAAATGGGACCGGCTTCAACGGTACACAGAACACGTCCATCGGCGCCGATGGGAGTTACTCCTTCTATTCGGTTCCACCGGGCCAATACACGTTGATTGCAACCGTTCCCAATCCGATGGGCACGGGCTTGACTGGTAATACTTCGGCGAGTGTTTTCAATAGCCAGACGACTCAAGCGAATATCGTAATTCCTTCCACCGGAGCGGTTGCGGGAACCGTAAAGCGCAGTGACGGGACGGTAGCGGTCAACGTCAACGTGTCGCTGCAAGCGGGAAGCTTCTCGCGTGCCACAACCACCAGTACTGGCGGACAGTTCAGTCTCACTGATGTTCCTACCTCCACGTTTACCCTGGCCACGTACGATCCGACGACCAATACCGCGGCCAGCGCCTCGGTGACGATTGTGGCGGACCAAACCGTGACCCAGAATCTGACACTCGCGTCGGGCGGCACGGTGACCGGCACGGCTACGGAGAATGGAGTACTCGTCTCGAATGCGCAGATTGCCGTCGTAGCTAACAACGGGACGTTCAACACCACAACAAATCCGCAGGGCGTGTACACGGTGTCCGGGGTGGCACCTGGCAATCTGACCGTGCAGGGCACGGATCCAACCAACAACGAGAAAGGCCAATCCGCAGGGACCCTCGGGCTGTCGGGACAGTCGGTTCAGATCAATCTCCAGTTGTTGCCCTCGGGAACAGTCTCGGGAACCATTTACCAGTCTGACGGTGTGACCCTGGCTCCGGGCGCGCAGATATTGCTGTGCCAGAGTTTGTCCGGCACGAGTTGCACGGGATATTCCGCGACCACGACGGCGAATGCGAACGGCGCATACTCGCTCTCCGGCGTGCCGCTGATCGGCTTCACTGTCGACGTCACCAACCCCAACGGCGATCGCGGCCGTAAGACCGGTCAGCTTTCCAACAATGGCCAGACTGACACGTTGAACGTGCGGCTCAATGGCCTGGGCGCAGTGACCGTTACCGTTAAAGATGCGAACGGGAATCTGGTGCCCAATGCGCAGATCACGCTTACCGGAGAAACTCAGTTCGCTGGAACTCAAAAAGGAGTCACGCAGAGCAATGGCATGGCGACGTTCAGCACGGTACTCGCTGGTCCATTCTTTATCGCCGCCACCGATCCGGTAACGCTGCTTGGTGGCAGCGCGAGTGGAAGTGTCGGCATCAACGGTTCTGCATCCGTTACTGTAAACCTGCAGCCGGCGGGCAATCTGCTCGGCGTGGTCTACAGTGCGAATGGCACGACGCCGCTGTCGAATATGACGGTGAGCCTGACCGGGCCAACGACCCGCCAGACCACATCTGCGAGCAATGGCAGCTACAGCTTCACGGCTATTCCGCTCGGCACCTACACGGTGCAGTTGTATGACACCTCGAGCCGACTCCGTGCACAGATCAGTGGCGTGACCCTGAGCGGCAATGGCCAAGTCCTGCCTGTCAACCTGGTCGAATCGGCTCTGGTCACTTCCGTGAGTCCGTCATCGGCTCAGCAGGGACAGACAGTAAGCCTCACGGTTTTGGGCGACGCAACCACGTTCAACTCCAGCACGATATTCAGCTTCGGCGCTGGCGTCACGGTGAATTCAGCGACCGTGACCTCGGCGACCTCCGCCACCCTGAATGTCACGATCTCGCCCATCGCCGCGTTGGGACCGCTCACCCTGACCACGACCACAGGAACCCAGGTGGCGACCGGGGTGAATGCTCTGACGATCACCGCCAGTTCGGCCGCGATTGTCTCGGTGACTCCGAATACCGGGCAAGCAAATACGCTGGGTACTCAGATCAGCATCGTCGGCACCAACACGCACTTCACACTGGCCACGCCCGTCGTGAACCTGGGATCGGGAGTGAACCCGACGCAGGTGCAGGTACTTTCGGATACTTCGCTGACCGCGACCGTCAACATCTCGCCGGTTGCGCCCGTGCAAACCAACACAGCTACAGTCAGCACGGGCGGGGAACAGGCGTCGCTGGCGCATGGCTTCACCGTCACAGCTGCGAGTCCCTTCATCACATCCGTATCGCCCATCAGTGCACCTCAAGGCGCCACCATCAGCGTCACCGTGACTGGCCAGAGCACTCATTTTACCGCCGGTGTAACCAGCGCCAACTTCGGCGCCGGAGTTACGGTCACTTCGATTGTCGTGAATAGCACGACCTCCGCTACGGTCAACCTTAGTATTGATCCGGCGGCAACCATTGGTGTCCGCACGGTCACCATGACCACCAATAGTGAAGTTGCGGTGGGAAATGGTTTGTTCACCGTGCTGGCCGGAGTTCCGCAGATCGTGACTGTGGCGCCGAACACAATCGGCGTAGGCACGACACAACCGGTCACCATCACCGGATCCTTTACCAACTTCCAGGCTGGCATTTCCCAAGTCACCTTCAGCGGCAACGGCATCACGACTGGAGCCGTAACCGTGACCAGCGCGACCAGCTTGCAGGTGCCGGTCACCGTGATGGCGGGCGCTACGCCAGGAGCGCGCACAGTTACCGTAACCACGAACACCGAGGTCGCCACACTCGTCGGCGGATTCACGGTGAGCTCGGGCTTGCCAGCGATCAGTGTGATTGATCCGAACGTAGGTGTGCCGAACTCGACGGTCACGGTCAACATCACGGGCGCATACACCAACTTCGCCACGAACAACACGCAGGCCAGCTTTGGCGCCGGAATCTCGGTTGGAGGAGCGGCCGAAGGCGCATTCGGCCCCGTGACCGTAAACAGTGCGACCTCTGCGACCGCGACGCTGACCATCGATCCGGCAGCCGTCCTCGCTTCCCGCAACGTGATGGTTCAGACCACGTTGTCGGGTGGCACCGTCCAAACCTTGAACGTGAATGCCGGCTTCACGGTGCAGACGGTCACAACGACTCCGCCTTCGCTGGTCAGCGTAAGTCCGGCCGCTAACGCGCAAAATGTTCCGCTGAATACCCAGATCACGATGGTATTCAGCGAACCTCTAAGCCGGACGACCGTCAACAGCAACAGCATTTATCTAGCGTCGAACGGTTTCGGCTGCTACTACGCGTATTACTATGGCACGCCGCAGATTCCGGCCACATTGACCGTGGATGCATCCGGGCGGATCGTAACGCTGGTTCCGTCCTCGGTGCTGGAAGTGGGCGCAACCTATTCCATCTGCCTGAACAGTTACATCTTGGGTGGTGGTACCGCATTCACTGACCCATCGGGGAATGCGTACCCAGGTTCGTATCAACAGTTCACGACCGGCTTCGAGTCCAACAACAACGGTCCGGCGTTTGTCGCCGCCAATATCCAGAACGGCGATGCGACGGTGCCGACCAATGCCAATATCGTGCTCAGCTTCAGCGAGCCGATCAATCCAGCCAATGCGACCACCGCCATTCAGGTCACCAGCGCCGGAACGCCGGTGAGCGGAACGTTCGGATACTCGACGGATTACTCTCAGGTCACGTTCATGCCGACGGGCGGTCTTAGCCCGAGCACGGGTTACACCGTCAGCTACGCGTCCGGATTGGACGATTCCGAGGGCAATGGGCTCACGAATCCGGGCACCTTCAGCTTTACGACGGCTACCGGTCCCGATCATTCCTACGCGCAGAGGCTGACCTGGAACCCCGCCAACTACGAGACGACAGGCGAGAACCCGACGTTTACCGTTGTCTTCAACGAGCCGATGAGCCCGCTGCTTATCCAGCAGGCCAACTACTATGGCAGCTACTACAGCGGTTACTATTACGTCCGAAACGGTGACACCGGCTTGCAGGTGCCGGGCACGACAGTCGCACTGTCTCCGGATGGAACAACCTTTACGCTGACCATCCCGGGTCCGCTCGAGCCCAGCACGCAATATTGCTGGAACATCGAAGCCGCGAACCGCGTGGGGAATTGGACTTACGGCGGAGATTGCTTCGTCACCAGCACCAGCATCGACACGGTCGCTCCGACAGTGTCCCAAGTTTCACCGGCGCCAGGGGCGGTCAGCATCGCTCCCAATCCCGACGTCCAGGTCGTGATGAGCAAGCCTATGGACCAGACCACGATCGCGAACGCAATCGTGGCGACGCCGACTGCGGGAGGGAGTGCCGTTGCCGGTTCCAGCAGTCTCGCGTACGACACCGTTACACTCACGTTCACGCCGTCTGGCGGCGCGCTGCTGGCTCCAAGCACGAATTACACCGTCTCGGTCGCCGGCGCGAAGGACGTCGACGGCAACGTGATGACGCCTTATTCGTGGAACTTCACCACTTCCACCTCCACCGTGGGAGATACCACGCAAGGCACCATCTCGATTTCTCCGCAGAATGGCGCCACCGATGTCGCCGTAAACACACCGGTTGTGCTGACCTTCAGCAAACCTGTGGATCCGGTGAGCGTCAACTCGCAGAGCTTCAGCGTAGTGGACAATACTGTAGGCGCATCATGGGGTGGCACGATCAGCGTAAGTAGCGACCAGTTAAGTGCTACCTTCACTCCGACTTATCCGTACGCGGGAAGTCACCAGATTTGCGTTTACGCCTCGTATGGTGCGTCGATCGTGGATCTTTCGGGAAATGCTTTTATACCGCCGACGACTAACCCCTGCTTCACCACCGCGGCTGCCACGAATACGGTTCCTCCCACTGTGGTTTCGATTGTGCCGCCGAACGCGAGCACCGGCATCGGCCCGAACAGTCCTGTGACGGTGACATTCTCGGCGCCGATGAACCCGGCCACGCTTTCCCAGAACATGGCTCTGTTCACCGGAAGCGTTTTGTACACCAGTGGCGTGAGTATGTCGTCGGACAGCACTTCGGCGACTTTCTACACCGGCAGCCTGAACTACGGCACCACATTCACCGTTGTCGTAAGTCCAAACGTGACCGATGCCAGCGGAAATCCGCTGGGTTCCGAGTTCACGTCTACTTTCACCACTGTTCCCAGCGACAACACGATTCATCCGTCGGTCACCGCCTTCCGTCCAGGACAGGGCGCAAGCAATGTGGATCCGAGTACGCCGCTAGTCTTCTTCATCAACTCACCGATCAACCCGACTACGGTGAATGGTGCGCTCAACGTCGCGGTGAATGGCGCGCTGATTACCGGGAGCGTCGCAGTGGATGCGACGAACCAGATCGTGACCTTCACGCCTTCGGCTCCATTGGCGAACGGAGGCATGGTTCAGGTTTGGTTCTCCAGCGCAGCCACTGATGCCTTCGGAAATACGCTGTACAACTACTACACCAGCTTTACGGTGGCTCCCAATCTCAGTACGACGCCGCCAACGGTGGTGAAGGCGTATCCGAATTGCTGCAACAATCCGGCTCCAGTCAACACGGTGGTGGACGTACAGTTCAATCAAGCCATTAACTTCAGCACCGTGAACAGCAACAACTTCTACGTTTCCGACTGCAACGGATCCTGTGGCTGGTACACACCTGTTCCCATCAATGCCACGATCTCGCAGGTCTCACCCAACGTGATCCGTCTGACGCCGGCCTCGCCGTTGAATCCCGGGGACTCGTACGAAGTCATCCTGGGCACGGGCATTCTGGATGTCAGCGGAGTGGCCTATCCCGGCAATACCGGATGGGATTTCACAGCTTCCACTACGACCGACCAATTGCACCCTGTAGTGGCCGGCTTCGCTCCCACCCAGAGCTCGACTGGCATTGGCGACAACGGAATCATCCGGGTCACCTTCAACAAGAACATCGATCCGCTCAGCATCACGGCGCAGGACCTGACGCTCGCGTCCGGTGGAAACACGATTCCGTACACGTTCAGCTATGACAACGTCAGCCGGGTCACCATCACGCCTGAGACCGCACTGCCGGATTCCTCTCAGGTTACGGTCTCGCTGACCAATGGCATTACCGACGGAGTCGGCAATCCGTTGACGCAAGCTTCGGCTACATTCCAGACTGCGGCGGGTCCAAACTTCAGCGCTCCTCACGTGGTCTCCAGCACCATCACGTATGGCGACAGCAACGTGCCCATCACCAGCGTGTTCACGCTGACTTTCGATCGCGCGATGGATACTCGTACTTTTGTCATCAACAACACGGTCTATCTGGCAGACGAGAGTGTCGGGGGATACACGCCGATTACCGTTTCGTTCAGTCCAGACGGCACCCAGATGACGGCTGCGCCAGTCGCTCCCCTGTCGATTGGCCATAATTACTACCTGCAAACTTGCAGCGCCCTGGATCTCACTGGAAACGTCGAGAACTGCTATAGCGTCTACTTCACTACATCGGTGGTGACTCAGACGGGTGGTCCGCAGATCCTGCAGACAGTTCCGCGCAACAACGCGACCGCGCTTCCGATTAACTTCACGCCTGAAGTGCAGTTCGATCGGCCGATCGCCGAACCTTCCGCCGCCAATGTGATTCTGGTAGGCAATGGCGTTCCTGTGCCGTTGACTCCAGCCTTCTACAACGGCGATACGGTGGTGCGCTTCCAGCCTGCCACCGTGCTCCAGCCCAGCACCCTGTATGTTCTGACGGTCAGCGGAATCGCTGATCCTGCCGGCAATGCGGGAGCGACCGCAAGCGTTAACTTCACCACTGGCACCAGTATCAATCTGTCCTATCCGCATGTGGTGAGCGTGAATCCGCTGAGCGGCTCGACCACGGGCACGCAGCCCACCATCCAACTCAATTTCAACGAAGCGATCGATCCTATCCGTTCGTCTGGGTGGTACTTCTATAACCAATCCGCCAACAAAAACGTCGCCGGAGCGGCGCTGAACTTTGCCTCGGATCTGATGAGCGCAACCATCACTTATCCGGGCCCTCTCAGTGTCAATACCAACTACTACTTCGGACTGGGAACTCTCTACGACCTGAACGGCAATTACGGTTACGGCTGCTGCTGGTCCTTCAGCACCGGTTCTGGAGCGGACACCAGCCCAGAAACCGTGACCAGCGTTGCGCCCGCCAACGATCCAGGAGGTTCGAACCCGGTTCCGTTGAACACGACCATAAGCGTGACGCTGGCCAAATCAATTGATCCGGCCACGTTTACGCAGAATGCATTAACCCTTACTCCAGCGGCGCCCGGAACCGTCTCCTATTCGTTTGACGGCTTCACTCTGTATTACACTCTGTCGAGCACGCTAGCCCCTGCAACTCAATACACTATTAACGTATCCGGTTTCACCGACGTGGATGGCAATGCGGTGCAGCCTTTTACCAGCAGCTTCGTCACCGGGTCGGCAGCCTACAGCTGCTGCGGAACGGTGGTCTCGCTTGCACCGGCGAATGGCGCACAGGGGGTCAGTCCATCCACGATGGTTGTCGCGCAGTTCGACCGCTCGGTCTATCCGCCGAGTGCCATTTATGGCGCCATCCAATTGCTGGACCTCAACGACAACAACAATCTCATCGGCGGCGACATTGCGCTGTCCAGCGACAGCATCACGCTTACGTTCACGCCGGCTGCTCCCCTGCCTCCGAATGCCACGGTACAGATACAGATCAGCTGTTCGAATAGCTTGCTTGACTTGGCAGGCAATGCGTTCCCATGCACCACGGCGCAGTTCACAACCGGCGCCGGCGCCATCACTAATCCTCAGGTCGTATCGGTGGTCCCAGCCAATGGCGCAACGGGCGTTGGACCTGGCGCACCGGTCACCCTGACGTTTAACGAATCCATTGATCCCAACACGATCAATCAACAGAACTTCCAGCTGTTCAACGGCTATGCCAATCTGCAGGCTTATCTCAACTGGTCCTCGGACAATCGATCGGTAACGCTGAACACGCAACTGCCGTATAACTCCACGGTCACGGTTGTCGTGAACAACGGAGTCGTGGATCTCAGCGGCAATCCGATAACTGCGCCATTCCGCAGTTCGTTCTCCACAATCCCGACGCCGTCCACGCAGGTAACTCCCAATGTGACCGCGATGCGACCGGGCAATGGCAGCACGGGTGTTCCGAACAATACTGTGATCACCCTCTATGTCAGCTCGCCGGTGAATCCATCCACGGTACAAGGCCAGGTAGTTGTTTCACAGAACGGCGCCGCGATCACTGGATCTGTAGTGGTGAACCCGGGTGGCAGCGAGATTGAATTCACTCCGGATGCGCCGTTGGCCTACAACGCCACCGTGCAGGTCTTTGTGCAGCCGGCTGTGACGGATGTTTACGGCAATCCGTTCGCTGCCTATTCCGCACAGTTTGTGACGGCTGCGAATTATGCCAGCGCCCCACCCACGGTCCTTTCTGTTGTGCCCGGCGGCAATGCCCCTGCTCCGACGAACTCCATCATCGACGTCCAATTCAGCAAGCCCATCGATTCAAGCACAGTTACGTCCGGTAATTTCGCGCTTTACAATTGCAACGGCTGGTGCGGATGGTCCAACAGCCTGGTAGGGACGAACATTAGTTTCCCGTCGCCCAGTGTGATTCGTCTCACTCCAACTTCTCCGTTGCCCACGAGCGGTTCGTTCGACATTTCCATCGGTACGGGCGTCACCGATCTGAGCGGAAATCCCTACGGCGGAGGAACCTGGAGCTTCAGTACCGGCACAACCTTCGATACGTTGCCGCCGTCGGTGTCGGCGGTCGCTCCAGCCAATAACGCCACCAACATCGGCGACAACGCAACCATCCGCTTCGCGTTCAACAAGCCGATGGACACGGTCAGTATTAGTCCGTCGACGGTTACCTTGACGACCGGCGGCAATCCGCTAGCCTTCTCCGAAGCGTTCAGCAGCCCGGACAATGTCACGTATGTCACATTGACGCCGCTCGCTCCTTTGCCTGACAATGCGGCCGTCACGCTCTCGCTGGGAACCGGCATCACCGATCTTGTCGGCCAGCCACTGGCCGCTCAAACGGTCACGTTCAACACCCGCAATGGGCCTGACCTCACGGCCCCACAACTGGTAAGCCAGACCGTCACCAACAGTCAGACCAATGTTCCGGTGAACAGCTCCTTCTCCTTGACCTTCAACAAGCAGATCGACCCGAGCGCCTACTTGTTTGTAAGTCTCTATAGCTACGCTCTGTCGCAGAACGTGACCACAACCGGTTCGGTCAGCACCGACGGAATGACGATCACGTTGATTCCAGCTTCTCCGCTGGTGCTCGCCTCTCAGTACCAACTCTGTTACAACGGGGTCACCGATCTGGAAGGCAATCCGTCGGGCAATAATTGCATCACGTTCTACACGGCCAGCGCTGCTGTCACGACGCCTCCACAGGTTCTGTACACGATTCCGCTGGCGAACGTGACGAATGTGGTGGACAACTCGATCATTGAGGCCGTGTTCGATCGGCCTCTGGATCCGACCGGCTTGGGACAAGTGACACTCAGCAGCGGCGGCACTGCCGTTCCGGCGACGGTGTCTCTGGCATGGGGCAACTCCGCGGTGCGTATCACACCGTCTTCTCTGATGTCTCCCAATGCCACCTACACCGTGACCGTGGTTGGAGTGAAAGATCTTGCAGGGAACACTCTGACTACTCCATACACCTTCACCTTTGCCACCGGCGGCACGACTTCGTCAACATACACGCAGTTGCGTTCCACCAGTCTGCTGGTTAGCGGCGTATCGACCACGCTGACTAACAGCGGGCTGACGAATGTGGATGTTGGCACAACCATTCAGCTGGTGTTTTCGCAGGCCGTCGATCCCGCATCGTTCGTCTACGGCTCCGGCGTGCAGCTGTATGACACGAGCGTTGGAGACTACAACGAAGAGTTCGTACCGCTCTCACTGACTGCGGTATCGCCCGACCAAACGACGTTCACCTTGACACCGAACACAGAACTCGCGGCCAGTTCACAATTCCAGTTGCGTATCGGCTACGGCGGCACGATTTACGACGCGACCGGCAATCCCGTCTACGGCGGAGCCTATTACAGCTTCAGCACCGGGACGGCAACCACGGCGACGGGAACGCCGTTGCCGGTCTACAGCACGGGTCTCGGGACCGGCGGAGTCGGTCAGCTCGCGGGCGGGGCTTCCGATCCGAACTGGTCGGTGAACAATCCCAACCCTTGCTGCGTCTATAGTGGTCCGGCCGCGGCCCTGAGTGCCACCAACCTCTATTCGTCATGGCGTCCGGACACCGCTAATTCCCAGTGGATCGCCTGGTCGGACACACACAGCGGTGGGGCTCCTGGATATACATTCACACAGACATTCGATCTCACAGGATTCGATCCCACGACAGCGGCGATCCGTGGGACCATCTGGCTGGACGATGGTGGATATCTGTACTTGAACGACCAGCCCATCGTGTACGTGGATAACTCAAGCTGGGAGGCGGCAGGCCAGCCCGGCGTGCCGTTCGCGATCGGGCCCGGCAGTTCGCTGTTCCTGCCCGGCATAAACACACTCAGTGTTGTAATAACAACTTCCGACTCGAACTACGAGGGCATTAACGTCCTGATTGCAAGCGCTATCGCCAACTCAACTCCGAGGAAGGCTCAGGCAATCCAGTCGCCGCGACCGATCTATGCTTCCAAGGATCGTCGAGGCCCATCGAAGACGCTCGAGCAAGTTCGATCGCCCCTGCAGCGCGCTGCGCTCCAACCTTGGGACGCGGCATCCTGGCTCGTTGACTTTTCGTTATTCCCGCTTTTCGGCTCCCAGCAGGAGCCCGCTTCTCCGATCACGCTTAACTTTGGTATGCGAGACCTGCATCCGCCACACCAGGTTCGGCAAGATCACGAGCCGGTCTACCGCGGCGCGAACACTGACGGAATTCTCTTTGCCAGGAAGGATGAAACTGTATTCGGGCCTCCGCGATGACGATGCTGTTGTCCGGTCTGCGGGGCAGGCGAGTAGCAACATTGCTCTGGGGGTTGGTTTCGGTTCTTTGGTGCATTCAAAGCCAGGGGCAGTCCCCATTCCCGCCTAAGCTGCCCACGGCGAAGCCGATGAACCCTGCCCAGCTTCGATTTACCGACGTAGCCCAGAAACTAGGTGTTGACTTTCGCCACCAGCCGGGGCTCACCTCTCAGAAATACATTATTGAGAGTTTTGGCGGTGGAGTGGCGGTCTTTGATTTCGACAACGATGGCCGCCCCGACATCTTCTTCGCCAATGGGGCAGCCATCAAAGATCCGGCTAGTTCATCCGATCGCCCGGAAAAAACAGACCCCACATTTTGGAACCGCCTCTACCACCAGGAAAAGGATGGGACCTTCACCGATGTCACGGCTAAGTCTGGCTTGGCGGGAGAAGGCTATTCTTTTGCGGCTGCCGTCGGGGATTACAACAACGACGGTTTTGACGACCTCTACGTCACCGGTTTCGATCACAACCACTTGTACCGAAACAACGGCAACGGCACGTTCACCGATGTGACCGAGTCGGCTGGAGTCGGCGGAAGCGGCCTTTCCAGCGGAGCCGCATGGATCGATTACGATAACGACGGTCTGCTGGATTTGATTGTTCTTCGCTACGTACAGTGGGAATTCACTACTCCCATTCGATGTGGCACACCGCAGGGCCGCCAGTTTTGCGGCCCGGAAAATTATCCCCCAACCACTCTCACTCTTTACCACAACGATGGCAGCGGCCACTTCAGCGACGTCACCGTCAAAGCGGGCCTCGCCGATTTGAAAATCAAGGGTCTCGGAGTGGATATCGGCGATTACGATCGTGATGGTTGGACGGATATTTTTGTGGCCAACGACAACTGGCCGCAGATGTTGCTGCACAACAAGGGCGACGGAACGTTTGAGGAGAGAGGCGTCCTTGCCGGCATCTCGGTGGACGAACACGGCCATACCTACTCCGGCATGGGGATCGATTTAGCCGATTACGACAATGACGGCTGGCTTGACCTGTTAATTGACGACCTGAGTTTCCAACGCTACTCGTTGTATCGCAATAATCGCGACGGAACGTTTACCTATTCCAGTTCCACAACCGGACTGGCGCAGATCACCGCGAAAATGGCTGGGTGGGGAATGCGCGTGGCCGACTTTGACAATGACGGCCTGAAGGATATTTTCGTCGCGCAGGGACATGTGAACGACGGGATCGACGCCCAGATTCCCAGTATCCACTATCGGCAGTCGCCTTTGATCGTTCTGAATACCGGATCGGGATTTCAGGATGTTTCCACAACGGCAGGCGCGGTGTTCCAGCAACAATGGGACGCCCGCGGCATGGCCATCGGCGATTTGCATAACACCGGAAGACTGGATGTTGTCGTCTCCACAAATGATGGCCCCGCGCGCGTATTGCGCAGTGATCTCTCCCTCCCTCGCCATTGGCTGTCACTCAAGCTGCAAGGCACGAGGTCAAACCGCGACGCAATTGGCGCCACCGTCACGGTCGTAACCGCGGATGGCAATCGCCAGTTTGCGACGGTCAAGACTTCGGGGAGTTATTTGTCATCCAGCGACGAGCGATTACATTTCGGACTGAATGACCAGGCGAGCGTTGCACGGATCGAGGTGCACTGGCCCAGCAAGATCGTTCAGACATTTGCCAACATTCCGGCGGATCGGGTGCTGCTAATCTGCGAGACCTCCGACCCTTCGTTCCATCCTCTCGATCGCAAGCTCGATGTACGAGAGTCTCGGTGTCTCACCGGGCGAAAGGGCAATCGCTAAGATCGTGTATTGCACAGCAAAATCTACCGGCGTGGGCAGCGGTCATTCCGCAGCCGGTTTCGACGAAATCCATCTTTTTCGGTTATTGCAGTGCCCGCCGCATTGCGGTATTTTGTCCAATTACAATTGGGGCTTATAAATGCGTTTGAATTCTTCGCGGCGTGATTTTCTTGAATCGTTCCTGGCCGTCGGCACCGGTATGGCGCTCTGGCCGGCGTCCGGCATGTGGGCGAATGCAGCCGCTTCCTCGATTCGCTACGAGGACGTCACCAAGCGCGCCGGCATCGACTTCATCCACTACACCGGTGCTTTTGGCAAGAAGCTGCTGCCCGAGACCATGGCCTCGGGGTGCGCGTTCATCGATTACGACAACGATGGCAATCCCGACATTTTGCTCATCAATGGCATGGACCTACCGGGGCACAAGCGGCGGCGCGCCGCCATGAAGCTTTATCGCAACAACGGAGACGGCTCTTTCACGGACGTAACGGTACAAGCTGGCCTGGATTTTGAAATGTACGGCATGGGAGTGGCCGTCGGTGACTACAACAATGATGGTTGGGATGATCTCTATATCACAGGGGTGGCCGACTCCCGGCTGTTACGCAACGATCATGGCCGCTTCCGCGAGGTTACCGATGAAGCGGGTGTCCGTAATACGGGGTTTGGTTCCAGCGCCGCCTGGTTCGATTACGACCGCGACGGCAAACTCGATCTGCTGGTTGCCAACTACGTAGACTGGACCGAAAAGGGAGATCTTTATTGCTCGCTCGATGGCTATAACAAATCTTATTGCACGCCGGAGTCCTACAAAGGCTCTTCGTGCCGGCTCTTTCATAACCTTGGAGACGGCCGTTTCGAGGATGTGACCAGGCGCGCCGGTCTTTACGATACAACTTCGAAGTCTCTGGGCGTGGCCATTCTCGATTTCGATCAGGATGATTGGCCCGACATTGCCATTTCCAACGACACTCAGCCGAATAAACTCTACCGCAACAATCGCGACGGTACCTTTACCGAGCAGGGGATCCGGTCTGGCATTGCCGTGGACGAGGGTGGAATCTCCCGCGGCGCCATGGGAATCGATGCCGCCGATTATGACCGGTCGGGATATCCAAGTCTCGCGATTGGAAATTTCTCCAACCAGATGATGTCTCTTTATCACAACGTGAAGAATCGCCTATTCATTGATGTGGCGCCGGCGGTTGGCTTGGGGCGCGATACTTTGCTTTCGCTGTCGTTCGGAATTTTCTTCTTCGATTACGACCTCGACGGCTACGACGATTTGTTCCTGGCCAACGGTCATGTGGAAACTGATATCTCCCGCATTCAACCGCGCGTCAGCTATCCTCAAGTGCCTTTGGTGTTCCACAACGATGGACCCGACTCCAGAGGAAACGCGCGTTTTTCGAACGCTGGCGCCACACTCGGATTCACTCGCAAGTGCGTTGGGCGTGGCGCGGCATATGCCGACATCAATAACGATGGCGCCCTCGATATCCTCATGAGTACGAACGGTGGTCCCGCGTACTTGTTTCAAAATGTTGGCATCACCAACAATGGCTTGCGAATCAAGACCGTCGGCCGCCGGTCGAATCGCAGCGGGATTGGAGCTGTGGTGCGCGTCCATACTCCGGACGGCGTGATGTCCAAAGTCGTGCATTCCGGCTCCAGTTACTGCTCGCAATCGGAACTTACGCTTACTTTTGGCATGGGCTCCCAGACGGTAGCGGAACAGGTGGAAATTCAGTGGCCCAGCGGAGAGCGCGACCTTCTGAAGAACGTTGCGGTGAATTCAACCTACACGGTCGAAGAGGGCGGAAAGATCCTCAATGCCCGGCCCTTCAAAAGGACTGCAGGCGCGCGTTCGTAGCGGCGGTGCCGCAAAAGAGCCCTCTCCTGCCTTCCTTTGAACACTCCTGCACGTTCTTCCCGCGAACCACTTCTAAAAAGCAACAGGTGCTACTGAACGACGAGGGTTACGCTCATCGTGTGCGTGGGTGAATTGCCGCCCGCACCGGTTGCGGTAACAGTGACGGTGTAGTTGCCCGCGGGCGTGCCTGGGGTACCGGGATTGCCGGTGCTGGTGCTTGAGCTGCCGCCGCATCCGAATAGGGTGAGAGTCATCGCGGTAAGTAGCACTCCCAGGATGAGTCCCATGACGCGATTGCGCTTTCTACCGATAGCCGCCAGCATCAGTCCAAAGGCTCCGAATGCGGTGAGGCTTGCCCAGAGCGTCGGTTCAAGGGACTTCGAATTCGGACGCGCCGGTGTAACCAGGGATGCGGTCGCAGCCATGGTGCTGATGGTGAGGGTGGAGGTTGGGTAGCCGGTGCTGCCAGGAGCCACCGAGGCTGGACTGAAGCCGCAGGCGGCTTTCGACGGCAACGTCGTGCTCACGCAAGTGAGGGATACGGTTCCGTTATAGCCGTTGCTCGGCGTCACGGTTATGGTGTACTGCGCGGAAACGCCAGCTTTCACCGTCATCGTGGATGGGGCGGCTGCCACAGCGAAATCCGGCGTGGGGGAAATCACTTCGCTCAAAAGAGTTGAAGCGCGGGAGTGGAAATTGGAATCTCCGGCATAGTGCGCGGTTATGGCGTGAGTACCGACCGCAAGGCTTGTGGTGGTGAACGTTGCCACTCCAGCGGTCAGGGAAGCGGTTCCGATGGAGGTGCTGCCGTCGAGGAAGCTGACCGTCCCGGAGGGAACGGCGGTGACACCGCGAACGTTTGCGGCAAGGGTTGCAGTGAAGGTGACAGATTGGCTGAAGGCTGCCGGATTTAACGATGAAGTGAGGGTATTCACCGTTCCACTGGCGTTCAGAAGCACGGTGGCGCCGGCGTAGTCGTTGTCTGCGGCGATCACATCCAGTGCGCCATCCTGATTTATGTCAACTAAGGCCAGGGCGAATGCGTTGCTTCCGGCTGCGTACTCGACCGGATCATAGAACATGCCGGGGCCGAATGCGTTTGCGCCAGTGTTGTAGAGAACTCCCACCGTTCCATAGAAGGAATTGGTGAACACGAGATCGAGTTTGCCATCACCGTTGAGGTCGGCGATTTTGACATCGCCGGGAATCGGCTGGTTGAGAGTGATATTTTGCAGCGTGGTCGAGTACAGCACCGGGGCTCCGAAGGTGCCGTCGCCGTTGCCCTTGGCCACAGCAACGCCTTCTGACGGGGTAATGCCGTCCTCGACTGCGACGACGAGATCTAATTTGCCGTCGCCATCCAGATCGCCGAGACTCAGGTTCGCAAGATAATTAAAACCGAAGGCGGACGTGGGTTTCAGTTGGAACGTACCATCGCCGTTGCCCAAAAGAACAGCGATGACTCCGGGATTAAATTCGGCCACTACCAGGTCAAGAATGCCATCGCCGTTCACATCGGCGGCGGCAATCGCTTGATTCGCGCCGCCGGTGGAATAAGTGACCGCCGCTTGGAAGTGGCCGGTTCCGTCATTCATGAGCACGCTGACGTTGTTGCTGTTGCTGTTGGCCACGGCGAGGTCGGGATGCCCGTCCTTATTGAAGTCGCAGGCCACGATGGTGAAAGCATTGGTGCCGCCGGTGGAGTAGAACAGGCCATTGGAAAAAGTTCCGTCGCCGCTGCCGTGGAAGATTTGTACGCCGTTGTTGCTTTGGTTGACGGCGGCGATGTCGAGATGTCCATCGCCATCCAGATCGGCGAGGGCAACGCCCTGATAGGATCCCCCGGTTCCATAGTTGACGCCTGGCTTTAAGCTGCCGTCGGGGTTCGAAAGAAATACCGTGATGCCGATGCCGCTGCCTCCGCCGGGATTATTGTAGCCAACGTTACCAACTACAAGATCCGGATAGCCGTCGCCATTGAGATCGCCGACAGCGATCGTGGTTGCACCGGCGCTGAAACCGCCGGGGACGGGTGAGAAGAAATCGAGCGCGGCGCGGAAGGTTCCGTCGCCATATCCCGGCAAATAGGCAAAGCTGAATTTGTAATCGGGGACGATGATATCGACCAGGCCATCGCCGTCGAAATCCGCCACCAGAGCCGAAGTCTTAGGGTATCCGCCGGTGCTGTAGCCGACCGCGGGCACATTCAGTGTGCCATCTCCGTTGCCGAGCAGAACGGTTACGTCTCCGCCGTAGTAGTTGGAAGAGATGATGTCATTTTTCCCGTCGCCGTTCACATCCGCAATAGTGACCGCTTGCGGGCCGATATTAGCCTCGGTGTGATCCACGGATTCGGTGGCAGCAGCATAGTAAACACCGGTTTGGAATGTGCCGGTGCCATTGCCATTGTTGAGGTAAACAGTAAGACTGCCGGCAGCACCGGCGCTGCCACAGTTGGCGCTGACCAGTTCCGGCTGGCCGTCTCCGTTCAAATCGCCAGCAGAATTGTTACAGATGTCGTAAGCCAGATCGGGATTGGCTAATGGAACTCCAGCCAGGTAGCTGCCGTTTGTCTGGCCGAAGTAAATCACGTTTTGCCGATTGCTGGAGGAAGTGGCGGCGAAATCCAGACGGCCGTCGGCGTTGAAGTCGGCGAACACAACATTGGAGAGCGAGCCTCCAGTGAGAGTTACGGTAGTGGGAGTTTGAAAAGTGCCATCACCGTTGCCCAGCAGAGTGACTACATTGCCCGGACTCAAAGCATCGACAAACACGAGATCCAGACGACCGTCGGCATTCACATCGGTCACCACACCGCCGACCAGGAAGTTGGGTGAAACGGAGTTGAGAAGGTGGGTGCCCACATTGAAGGTTCCATCGCCGTTGCCCAGCCACACTTCGAAGGTGGACGGGCTGGTTGCATGGACCACGATCACATCCTGTTTGCCATCCCCGTTGAAGTCGCCGACTAGAATTTGGTCGCCATTCACGCCATTGGGATTACCAGTAATCTGAGCGCTCTGGAACGTGCCATTGCCGTTGCTGAGTACGACTGAGACCGCGTAGGACGTTGTGCTGGTCTGCACCGGCGCAGCCAAGTCCAGTTTGCCATCGCCGTTAAAATCCGCGGCCACCGCGGACCACTGGGTGCTGCCGCCTGCGGGAATTGGCATGGCACTTACAAATCCAACCGGGTTCACCGGGGGATTGCCGATTTGGGGGTGGCTTCTGAGCGAGCGTGGTTTCGGAGCGGCGTTCCGCGCCTGCCAGGGCGTGCCGATACCCACTTCCAGGGCAGTTACTTGCCTCGGCGACGGCACGGCAAACTGGCTGAGCTGGCTCTGAGCCTCGAGAACACGCAGGGATCCGAGCATAAGGAAAAGAGATAGCGATAGAAGCTTTTTCATAGATGTGTGCGACGCTCCGGTGTCGCGTTGGCTCAGAACTCGTCACGCGGGTTCCAAGAAATGCCGGGGAGGACGAAAGAACAATTCGGGCCAAGCCCCACAGCCCTGCATGAAATTTAATAGGAGATTTTCATTCTTTCGAGAGTACCGAAGTCACCATGCGGAAGAGCTATGGCGCGAGTGACTGGGCCGTGATCGGTGCAGAGTTGCCTACCGGCAAACATCAGAATGACCCGCCGAGCGCAATAGAGGCCGACGGCGACTGCCGTCAACAACGCAGTCGCCAGCAGAATGTCAACGGTACGTCCCCGGATGCATTGTGGCTTTCCAAAGAAACAGCCGTGCCAGCATCTCGAGTTAATGCGCAGCCAAGTGTCAGAGGTGAGGTTGATCCGCGCAGTGAGCGGGAGATTATCGAGGCAGCGCTGGCCGAGACTAAAAGGGCGGGTTTCCGGACCGTCAGGAGCGGCAGTTAAGCTCGGAATTCCATCATCACACTCTTGCGACCCGGTGCGAATCCTGCGCTGTATAATTCCGTTCCTTCCCAAGCCAAGAAGTCTAAAGTATTTATCTTGAGGTCCTACAGTGTTTCCCTTAAGGCTCCACCCTCGGGCGCGGTGCCATTCTTACTCTACTGTGCGCGCAGCCCAGTCTTTTTAGCATCACGCCGCTGACCTCTATCGAGAAGCGCGGATTCCGGAGGAACTGCCTGTGATCGGCACAAAGACTGATTTCCACTTTTTTTATTTAATTGTCAGGGAGACTTTTCCAATATCGGTGGGTTACCTTTCGGAAGAGTTTGGGAGGGTAAAAGCTTGCAAGAACGTTCGGATTCTCAGGTCGATATCTGTGAATAAAGCAGGAAAATTCACTTCACGCTCCGACTAATTGCAACTAACGGTTACCTGGTCGGCAAACTAATGGATTCTGTAAGGAAAACCGTGAACGGCATGACCCGCGCCTCAGGCGCCAAATCCTTTTTGCGCCTGGCCGCTATTCTTAGTGTCTGCTCACTGGGTGTCGTGAGCCAAACCCGGCAAACCCAACCGGTTTCACAATCTGAGTTGGCACGCCAGAACATGGCACGCGTGGCCGCGTCCACTGGGCAGCTAATCGCAGTCCTTCACCGCGATCCCGGCCTGATGGTGGAACTGAAACGTTGGATTGCGAAGGATGCGAGCGACCACGGCCAGCTAATCGCAGACGCGGACCTCGCCGACGAGGCCATCTTTGAGCGCCTGGAAATCGATGTCACTTTTCGCTCGGTAGCCACTGCTCTGGTGCAGAAGTACGGCTATCTCCAGCCGACGGTCAATCCCGAATCACAACTCGCCAGGCAGCAGGAACTCCTGATGCGAGAGCGCGTCAAGTGGGTGGCGCAAGACGAGGAGGCGGAACGCACAAGACAACGCCGAGAACAGGGACTGGGATTGCAGCAGACCCAAACCTGCGATCCCAGCTATAGCAACTGCGCAAATCGGAGCGGCACGAGTCCCTCGATTCAGCCGGTGCCGCAAGATCAACCCGGGACGAATCAGCTTCCGGCACAGCCACCTGATCTCCAGACTTCTCCGCCCTATGCTCCGCCGCAACCTTCGACGCCCGGCAATAACGGAACGCAATTGCTGAGAACCAGCAGTCAAGATCCTCGGACGACGGACGAGACGCAATCTGGAAGTCTGTTTGGAGGCTCACCGTTCTCTGGGCAGAATTTCGAAGCGGAAGGGCAGACCGGTCTGGGAGGCGGTTCGGCGGAACGGATGCAAGGGCATGGTGCGGGAACGGACGGCGGCGGCTTCTCGGATTTGTCGCTGAATGCCGACTTCACGGGTGACCCGGCCATCGAGAGCGCAAACACCACTCCAGCGGTCACGAACGGAATTCCCGGCAGGGGCGCAGCCAGCGGTCCGGGCGAAGAATTGCCCAACAGCAGCGTGACAACGAGGAGCTTACGGGAGGCGCGGGAATCGTTCAGCCTCAATCAACGAATGGTGCGAAGGTCGAATCCTTACCAGGGAATTCCTTCTTTATACGATATGTACCTGCAAGCGGCAGCCCGGCCGCCGGCAGTCGAACGATTCGGCATGCAAGTGTTTGAGAACGGCACCAGAGATCTGCAAACCATCCCTCTCGACCTTCCCGTGGGACCCGAATACGTGCTGGGACCGGGCGATGGCGTGTCAGTGGATTTGTGGGGGGGCGTTTCGCGACGCTTCTATCGCGTCGTTGACCACGAGGGCCGCATCAGTTTACCCGAAGTGGGGCCAGTTCTGGTTGCGGGAAAATCATTGGGAGAGGTTCAAGAATCGGTTCAGAAGACGCTGCGGACTCAGTTCCGGGATGTGTCGGCTGATGTATCGCTATCGCGGCTGCGAACCATCCGCGTTTACGTGGTGGGAGACGTCTTACGCCCCGGTGCGTATGACGTGGGATCGCTCTCAACGCCGTTGAATGCTTTGTTTGCCGCGGGCGGACCTACTGGCCGTGGCTCCTTGCGAATTCTCAAACACTACCGCGGGAACGAACTGGTGCAGGATGTCGATGTTTACGATCTGCTGCTGCACGGGGTGAAGGGCGACATGCAGCGGCTGGAAAATGGCGACACGGTGATGGCTCCGCCGCTAGGTTCAGAAATCACTGTCGAAGGCATGGTGCGCCGCCCAGCCATCTATGAGATGAAGGACGAAAAGTCTTTGGCGGACGCAGTCGCTCTTGCCGGCGGCCTGCTGCCTACGGCGACCCTGCGGCACATCGAAGTGCAGCGCGTGGTTGCACACGAGAAGCAGACCATGTTGAGCCTGGATATTTCACAGGACGGCAGCACCGATGCGGCGGTAAAAGAGCTGGAATCGTTCCAGGTTAAGGATGGAGACCGGATACGGATCTTTCCCATTGCTCCCTACAACCAGGATGCGGTCTATCTGGAAGGTCACGTGATTCGGCCGGGGAAATATTCGTTCCGCCAAGGCATGCGCGTGACCGACCTGATCGGTACCTATCGCGATCTCTTGCCGGAACCGGCGCTGCAATATGGGGAGATTATCCGGTTGAGTCAGCCGGATTTCCGTCCCACAGTGCAGAGTTTCAGCGTGGCTGAGGCCTTGGCCGACCCGGCGAATTCTCCGATGCTGCAAGCGCTGGATACTGTCCAACTCTTCGGCCGGTATGATTTTGAGAATCCGCCAGAGGTTTCTGTGCTCGGCGATGTGCGCACCCCCGGAACTTACAAAACATCAGGCGACATTCATCTGAGCGACGCGATTCATTTGGCAGGCGGACTCTTGCCGGACGCGGAGACGCTCGATGCTCAGGTTTTCCGCTACATGCCTGACGGCACCCTGAAGATTATCAATGTCAAGTTGAGCAGCGCACTCGATGGATCTCCGGCGGATAACATCACGCTGACGCCAAGAGATCGAGTTCTGATTCATCGGAATGCCGCGGCGGCGGATCCAGCCACTGTGTATGTGAAGGGTGAGGTCGCCCATCCGGGACGCTATCCTCTCACCGCCAACATGCAAATCTCTGACCTGATTCGCGCAGCCGGAGGTCTGAAGCAGAGTGCCGATACCAAGACGGCGGACCTCACGCATTACGTCTGGAAGGACGACACCCAGGTCACGGGCGAGCAACAGCAGATCGCTTTGGCGGATGTCTTGGCAAATAATTCCGGCGTCAAGGAAGTGGCAGACCGCACTACTTCGCAAGATACTACTTCGCAAAATACTGCGTTAAACAATGGCGACGTCCTCGCGATCCGGCAGGTGCCGGGATGGGAGGATTTGGGCGCCTCGATTACGCTTCGCGGGGAAGTTGTGCATCCGGGAACTTATGGAATTCGTCCGGGCGAGAGACTGAGTTCGGTGATCGCCCGTGCTGGCGGCTTCAGCCCAGCGGCTTACCCATATGGAGCAGTGCTGGTTCGGCCCGAGGTTCAGAAACTCGAGCAGAGGTCTTATGGCGAACTGGTGCAGCGTGTCAGGGAACAACAGGCGACTTTGAAGCTCACGGCCATCAGCACAAACGATTCCGACCAAAAGCTCTCGGCGGAATCTGCCTTCGTGCAATGGCAAACGGCGCTCGACAATCTCATGAGCAGCCCTCCGACCGGCCGCGTCACGATTCAGGTCTCGTCAAATATTCACAGTTGGGCCAATACCTCGCGTGACATCACCGTAAGGGCGGGCGATATGTTGATAGTTCCCAAGCGCCCGAGCTACGTGATGGTGCAAGGCCAGGTGTACGGTCCCACAGCGGTGGCCTACCGCCCGGGAAGAAGCGCCCGGTGGTATCTGACGCAGGCCGGCGGCACCACCAACATGGCCTACAAGAGAGGAATTTTTGTCATTCGCGCGGATGGGACCGTTATTGGCAATCACAGTTCGCCCTGGCTCGCGGGTGACACCTTGAACGTGGCGTTGCAGCCCGGCGATATGGTGGTTGTTCCCGAGAAAGCGCTGGGTGGTCCGCCAATCTGGAAGACCCTGTTCCAGAATGCTCAGGTCCTGAGTTCCATTACCACCAGCGCGATTCTGGCGTCCAAATATTAAGGACTCGTAAGTGATTCGACGTGCACGTTTTGGGTGGTTGAAAGCGATGTGTTTTCTGGCAAGTACGGGCGTTGCATTCGGGCAGACTGCCGGTCCGTCGTCCTCCGTCGGCCCCGCTCCCGCGACCGGATATCGTAGTGCGCGACAGGCCGAACAAACGCTCCCTTCTGGCGCAAACGATTTGCCAGACAATCCGCAGCCCACCGATCGTTCCGAGAAAGATCGTTCGGAGAAAGATCGTTCCGAGAAAGATCGTTCCGAGAAAGACCCTCCTGATAACACGGTGCGGACTTTGCCCATGCACCTGCTGCATGACCAGATCGGGATGTGGACAAGTCCGGCGAGACTGAAGCTGTCCGATGCCACGTGGCTCGTGCCGGCGGGAGGCTTCACGGCGGCCCTACTGGCCACAGACACCGATCTCAGCCGCCATCTTTCAAACGCGCCGAACACTCTTTTGCGCTATCGCCATTTTTCCGACTACGGGGTGTATTCGATGGTGGGTGGTTCCGCGGGAATCTATCTGCTGGGTCTCACGACGCACAATGAGCGGCAACGTGAAACCGGGTTTCTGAGTGGTGAATCCGCCATCGACAGCATCGCCGTCGTGCAAGCAGTGAAATACCTTACCGATCGGGAACGGCCCTTTCAGGACAATGGCATGGGCCAGTTCTGGCACGGTGGGACATCCTTCCCTTCGGAACATGCAGCCATCTCCTGGGCCGTGGCTGGAACTTTTGCGCATGAATATCCCAGCCCGTTCGTGAAGTTTCTGGCGTACGGAGCAGCCACTGCGATCAGCGCGTCGAGGATCACTGCCAAGCAGCACTTTCCATCGGATGTATTCGTGGGCATGGCGATTGGATATCTGACCAGCGAATACGTCTACCGCCAGCATCACAAACCGGAGTTGAAAGGCGGGACTTGGGAAATGCCTGCGGTTCGTCAGGAGCGGCCATCTCACTGGCAGGCCAAGAATATGGGATCGCCGTATGTGCCGCTCGAAAGCTGGATATATCCGGCACTGGAGCGACTGGCCGCCCTCGGATACATTCACAGCGGATTTGCTGACATGCGTCCGTGGACGCGGATGGAATGTGCGCGGCAAGTGGAAGAGGCCACGGACATCATCACCGACAACGACGAAGGCGGAACCGAAGGCACGCGCCTTTTGGACTCGCTGCAGAGAGAATTTGGCCCGGAGGTTAATTTGCTGGGTGGCGGGAACAATGCAGAACTCCGCCTGGAATCTGCATATACGCGGAGCACGGAGATCGTTGGCAAACCCATGACTGACGGCGATCATTTTGGCCAGACCATAATCAATGACTACGGGCGTCCCGAAGAGCAGGGCTTCAATAATGTTTCGGGACTCTCGGGTTGGGCGGCGGACGGGCCTTTTGCGGTTTATGCTCGCGGGGAATTTCAGCACTCCCCCTCGGCGCCGGCTCTGCCCCAAACCGCCCTCGAAGCCATATCTCAGGCTGACTTCGGTCGTAGCACAGTGCCCCAGCCGTTTCCCGTGCCTTCCGCTACGCCGACCGCTGCCTTCGATCAAGGACGATTTCTCGATACTTATGTGGGCATGAACCTTTCCAACTGGCAAATTTCCTACGGAAATCAGAGTCTGTGGTGGGGGCCGTCGCAAGGCGGAGCGATGATGTTCAGCGATAACGCGAAGCCGATCCGAATGTTCCGCGTGAACCGGGTCAGCCCGTTTACGCTGCCCAGCTTTTTGGGTCTGCTTGGACCCATGCGGGTGGAAGCTTTCCTCGGACAATTCTCCGGATACGAGTTCGTATTTACTCAGTCGGGACTCATGGGTCAGTACGGCCAGGCCCTGAATCCACAGCCCATCGTTCATGGGGAAAGGATCAGCTTCAAACCAACTTCGAACCTTGAAATTGGCGTTTCGCGGACCACCGACTACGGCGGCCCCGGCTATCCGTTAACTTTGCACACATTCTTGCGAAGTGTGTTCTCCGCCAGCAACTCAAATCCCGGCACCCCGAACAAGCCTGGATCGCGCCGCTCCGGATTGGACTTTAGTTATCGAATTCCCGGTGTGCGCAACGGGGCGACTTTTTACGCCGAAGGTATGGCGGAGCACAATGAGATCTCTCCGCTACTGGGTCCTGATGTTGCTACCTGGCTCGCGGGGCTTTATATTCCTCGCCTTCCACGCATTCCAAAGCTGGATTTCCGCCTTGAGGGCGGTTACACGGATCCTCCGACGAGTGGCGGTGACGTGGCGTTCGGCGCCTTCTACTGGGATGGGACCTGGATCACGGGCTTTCAGAATGCTGGTCACTTAATGGGCAGTTGGATGGGACGCCAGGGGCAGGGCGCTCAGGCCTGGACCACTTACTGGTTCACGCCACACAACAAAGTCGAATTCGGATTCAGGCACCAGAAAGTGAGCCATGAATTTATCCCCGGCGGCGGCACACTGGCGGATGCGAACCTACGCGCGGAGTTTTGGCCGCGGTCGACCTTCAGCCTTTCGGCGTCCGTGCAATATGAAACGTGGAATTTTCCAGTGATTGCGTCGGGCAGACAGGGGAATGTGACCACTTCGATTCAGCTCAGTTTCTGGCCAGGAGCTTTACGAGCGAGGGACGCAGCCGCGCAGTAGGTTTCGGACCAGAGCGCTGAACGATATGGCAACGAGAGAAATCACGAACCGGGATTCGGGCTACCATGATCCCGAACTAGAGCACGAGCTTGTGATTGAGGCGGAACGATCGGCCTCGAGGCGTGAAAGCAGAATCGCCAAGCTCGCGCTGCTTTGGCGGGAAAGACGATTCCTCTATCGCTGTGCCGCCCTAGGCATCGTCGTGTCGACGATTACCGCGTTCCTGCTTCCTGTGCGCTTTAGTTCGACCACTCGATTGATGCCTCCCGATCAAGCCGGCTCGGGCATGGCAACCATGCTCTCGGCTCTAACCAAGGCGGGCGGGGAGTTGGGTTCGCTCGGCTCCGATCTGCTCGGTATGAGAACTTCCAGCGACCTGTTCGTCGGCATTCTTCACAGCCGGACCGTGCAGGACAGACTGATCAATAAGTTTGATTTGCGCAGGGTTTACGGCGACCGGCGGTATGAAGATGCACGCAAAGATTTGGAGAATAGAACCGATATCTCCTCCGACCGCAAAAGTGGAATCATCACTCTCAAGGTGAGCGATAAAGACCCGCAACGGGCCGCGGAACTGGCGCGTGAATACGTTGCTGGCCTGGACCAGATCGTGCTTACGCTCAACATTACCTCGGCTCACAAGGAAAAGATATTCCTCGAGAAACGGCTGGCACAGGTTCAGCAAGACCTGGAAGCTTCCGAAAAGGATTTCGCCAACTTCGCCAGCAAAAACACGGCGATTGACGTGAAGGAGCAGGGCAAAGCAATGCTCGGCGCCGCGGCGGAGGTCGAGGGCCAACTGATTGCCGCGCAAACAGAATTAGAAGGTCTCCGCCAAATCTACACTGACAGCAACGTCCGAGTTCGATCTGTACAAGCGCGAATCGCCGAACTCCGGCGACAGTTGCAGAAGATGGGCGGAAAGGTCGGGTCAACCGATGAAGCTGCGCCGCCTGCGACCGATGATCTGTACCCTGCGATCCGCGAACTTCCCATCCTCGGCGTTACATACGCGGATTTGTTCCGTCGTACCAAAGTGGAAGAGGCGGTTTTTGAAACCCTTACCAAGCAATACGAATTGGCCAGAGTGGAGGAGGCGAGAGAAACGCCGAGCGTGAAGGTCTTGGACGAAGGAGACGTCCCAGAAAAAAAGTCATTTCCCCCACGAATGGTCTTGATGTTGTTGGGCACCTCGTTTGCCGTCGCCCTCGGCTGTGGATGGATTGTGGCCGTCGTACGATGGCGGCAAATTGACCCCGATAGCCCTGGGAAGGTTCTGGCGGAAGATGTATTGCAAACCATGAAGAGGAACCTTTCCTGGAACCATCGGCGAGGGTCGAGAGGCAAGGATGCAGCATGAGTAACGCGTTGAGGGCCATCATTAAAACGAACCTCGTTATGGGAGCAGTTGCAGATGCGGATACGGTTCAAGGCGCCACGGATATCGGCGTCGTTCCATGCCCGTCCTGCTTCCTCTGCGGAAACGTAGGAGCAGAGTTGTACACGGATACGGTTGACTGGCTCTTCGGTGTTCCGGGACGTTGGGCGATTCGCATCTGTTCTGGGTGTGAGGTCGCGTGGCCGGATCCGCAGCCAAGGGCGGAGGAGTTACCAAAGCTCTACTCGCGCTACCATACTCACCACCGAGTCCCGGAGACGAGGTTCGAGGGCCTCCGTCGCGCCATTCGCCAATGCGTATTGGTGAGAATGGGATATCTCGTTCCCCTTCCTAAGGAAATTCTCCCGCGGCTGCTGTCGCACGTACCATCTCTCGCGGGGGCCGCAGCCCTCGACGTCATGAACCTGGCCCCATCCGCGATCGGAACACTACTCGACGTGGGATGCGGAAATGGGCAGTTTATGGAGCGGATGCGGGACTTGGGCTGGAACGTATGCGGGGTCGATCCCGACCCTGCTGCGGCCAGAAAAGGCCGGAGGCAAGGACTTCAGATTTTTGTCGGTACGGTTTCGGACGTTCCCGACACCACTCGTTTCGACGTGATCACCCTGAATCATGTGGTCGAACACGTGCCCGACCCGATCGGCCTGCTCCGCGAGTGTCGTAGACGGCTCCGTCCGCGCACAGGAACGCTTGTCATAACTACACCAAACATCAAGAGCCTCGGTCACCGGTGGTTCAAGAAATACTGGCGTGGTTTGGAAGTTCCGCGCCACTTGGTCCTCTTTTCGCCGGCCGCTCTGACTGATTGCGTGGTGCGATCTGGCCTTCGCGTGCGCACCCTTCGGACCGAAACTCGATTAGCCCGAATGATTTTTAGTCCGAGCGCTTCCGCTAGAGAAGGAAATCGAAAGGTTGGAGAACAGATCGGTTTCAAAGTCGGCACAAAATGTGCTTCTTATGCGTTTCAGTTCTTGGAAGATGTGATGGCCTGTTTCAAAAAAGACATCGGAGAAGAAATCTATTGCGAGTGCCTTGGGCCTGCGGGGGATGATGAAAAGCAATTTTGACGGAAGCAGCCGAATTCGAAAGCTCGGGCTGAATACCGGTTACCAGATCGGATCGCAGTTGGCACCCGCCATTGCCGCAATCGCGGCAATTCCATTCTTGTTGCGGCATATGGGACCTGAGGTCTTCGGAATCATGACCATCTTCTCAACCATGCTCGCCTATTTTACGATGCTGGACCTTGGATTGGGGCGCGCTTCCACACGGTTTATCGCGCAGAGTTTAGAGGCGGACCGGCCGGACGATCAACGCCGCTACTTCTGGGGTTCCATCATTCTGCTTACAGGGGTCGGAGTGTGCGCTACCACTGTCGCTATGCTGGCCGTACCAGGTGTGGTCTCGAGATTGCTGAAGATTTCCCCGCCTTACGTTCAAGCAGCTTCCAGGTCCTTTTACATCATCTGTCTCACCATCCCTCTGGTAACTCTGATGGCCACTTTCCGCGGTTTTCTGGAGGCATGGGGACGGTTCCCGTTTATCAGTGTCGTCACGGGATGCTTCGGTGCGGCCCTTTACGTCCTGCCGGCGATCGCTGTCGCCCGGGGAGCAGGTCTTGTGGGGGTCGCCGCCGCTCTTGCTATCGTCCGGGTGACGATGTGCGCAGTTCTAGCGATCGGATGTTTGCGTGTCAAAGGGCGGCCCAGCCTGAGCCCGGCCTTTGACCTGGCAGCAGTGAAACGGATGCTGTCGTTTGGCGGGTGGCTCTCCGTGTCGAACATCGTGGGCACGGCGACCATTTATTGTGACCGATTCCTGCTCGGAGTCTGCGTAGGAATGGCTGCCGTCACCAGCTATGGAATGCCGCTCGACGTGATCGGCAAACTGCAGATCATCATTACGAGTTTTACCGCAGTCTTGTTTCCGCTCATGAGCCGGTTGGACCAATCGGCATCGAGTGACTTCCAAAAGGTGTATCGCGGGGCGATAGCAATCGTTCTCTCGCTCATGACATTGATCGCCGCTTCCGCTGTGCTGGCGGTTCCGCTGGGCATGAAGCTCTGGCTCGGAGGGCGGGCCACCGGCGATTCAATTTTTGCCGCCCAGGTTTTTCTTGCAGGGGCGGTGGTTCAATCGGCGGCATCCATCGCCTGGACTGCGTTACACGCTCGCGGGCGGTCCGATCTGACGGCATGGGTGCATTTGGCGGAGTTTCCCCTGTACGTGATTGCCTTCTACTTTGCGGCTTCGCGTTACGGGGTTCGGGGAGCTGCGCTCGTCTGGTTGGGGCGCGGAGTGGTTGATTTTCTCTGTATGGCCGTCCTCTTGAAACTTCAGAAACGGAGCGATGTGGTTGGTATGCCGCCGGAATTCGTAGCGGCGATGGTTTCGGTCAGCGTTGTAATCCTCGCCGTTTTACCCGCCAGTGAGGCAGTGCTGATGGCGGTCCTGACTTGCGGGATCACTTGGATATGGGCTTGGCGAATGCTGCTCGACGAGTCATCGCGCTTGCGCGTGGTCCGTGTGATGTTCGGAAGACGAGATCCGAGGCCGGCATGTTAAGCGATATCGGAAATCCTATGGAAACGAACTCCGGGCCGACGAAGAGTGCCGGAGTACGAGGAGATCTCCATCCGAGGGTGTCGGTGATCGTCGTTACCTACTGTTCGAGCAACGAATTCGCGGACTGCGTTGACAGTGTCTTGCGGCAACCGGTGCCGACTGAGGTTTTCCTTGTAGATAACGCGTCTCCCGATAAAACGGGTCAGATGGTAGCCGACTATGCCTCTCGGTTTGAGAATGTGCGAGCCATTCTGAATCAAGAGAATCTCGGCTTGGCGGCGGGAAATAATGCAGCGCTTGGGAGTTGCCGGGGAGACTACGTTCTGTTTTTGAATCCGGACACGGTGCTCCGTGAGGATACGTTATCGCAGTTGGTGAATTTTCTGGACCGCAATCAGGATGTAGGCGTGGTTGGACCCAAGAACCTCTATGCGGACGGGAAGCCGCATTCCAGCTTCCACAAGCACTGGGGATTGCTGCACGTTTTGGTGTGGCGCATCTTGCCGTATCGCTTTGCCCGCGCCTATTACGACCGCTTCTCTAGTTACAAGTTCCACGATCCGTTGTTCGTTTCGGGTGCCTGCCTGCTGATTCGCCATAGTGTCTTCGAGCGGATTGGCGGATACGATCCGGAATATTTCCTCACGGTGGAGGATGCTTGCGACCTCTGTATTCGGGCGCGAGAAACGGGTTGCCGCGTCGTTTTTCTCCCCAACGCTCACGTCGTTCATATCGGCGGACGAAGCGCGGTGCAGGCCCCGTATGTGGTGGTCTGGCAGGGCTACCGCGGAACTATCTACCATTTCTTGAAACACAAAGGATTCGCACAAGCCCTGATCGTCCTCATGCTCCTGCTTATGAGTGCGGGATTGCGTTCCGCGATCGCGGCCGCGCTGGGAATTTTCAACGACAAATACCGCAGTATCGCCCGCATATACGCTCGGGTTTGGTGGAACCTTCTGTTTCACAACCCGATAACAGTAATGGTTTGGCGTTTAAGTAGTTCCGTGTCTTCCAGCGTGGGGGGAGGATAAAAGTGGAACCGAGGGTTCACATAGTCGTTTTGAACTGGAACGGATGGAGCGACACATCACTGTGTCTTTCCTCGCTTCAGCACTTGAATTACCGGAATTTCCGAGTCGTCGTTGTCGATAACGGCTCTAGCGATGACTCCGTTTCTCGGATCCGGACTCAATTTCCCGCGGTGGATTTAATCGAGACTGGGAAAAACTTAGGATTTGCTGGAGGATGCAACGTCGGAATTGTTCATTCGCTTGCGCAGGGTGCTGATTACATTTGGCTCCTAAACAACGACACCACTGTTCACCACGCTGCCTTGCAAAGCCTGGTCGAGGTGGCAGAATCTGATTGCCGAATCGGCGCGGTAGGATCCGCCATCTACTCGGCCGACAATCCCCAACGCCTTGAAGCTTGGGGAGGGGGCTACGTAAATTTCTGGCTCGGCCGCTCTCGGCACATTCTCAAGCCTGTTTCGGTCAAGAAAATTCAGTTCATCACGGGCGCCAGCCTGCTCTTGCCACGCAAGGTCATGGAGACCCAGGGGCTGTTCGATGACGGGTTCTTCATGTACTGGGAGGATGCGGATTATTGCTTCCGCCTGCGCCGCGCCGGATGGAGGTTGGCGGTGGCCGGGCAATCGAAAGTCTGGCACAAGGGATCGGCTTCGGTCGGACACACCAGCGCGCTGATGGACACCTACTTTAACGCGTCCGCCGCCAGATTCTTTGAGAAGCACGCGCGCACGCCAGTAGTTTGTCTGTGGACTGGCGTAGGGCTGCGTCTGGCCAAGAGAGCGATCGCAGGGGATTGGGACAAAGTTCGGGCAGTCTGGGCAGGAGTAAGTGGAGGCTGGGTGGCGGGCCGGTGAGCATGACGGGAGAATTATGATTTCGCCTTGGCTGGCAAATGTTGTGGTGATCGCCTCTCTCGTTGTATCCGTGTGTGCCTATGTTTTGATTAGCAAGCGCGAGGGCAGCTACATCAATATTCTGACCCCTTCCTTTATCATTAGCGTCCCCGCCTACCATCTGCTTCCCCTCGTCTATGCGAATTGGTTCGGCACCGGGGCAAGTCCCTATGCGTATGTGTATGTCTATGCCACGTTGGCGGTTGAGAGTGTGGTCTTCGCCTATTTTTATACTCGGCGGCGTACCAGGGTGCTTCGTCTGCCGTTCGCTTATGCTCATAACAATTTTGGATGGCTTGGCTTCGCCTTTCTTGCACTCGCTGTGTTGCTGTACGCGCCCGTGCTCTTGCAGTTTTCTGAATATGTCTTGGACCCCAGAAAAATATACGAGCAGACTCGGACCGGTTTTGGCGTGAATTTCTATATTTCCAGCTCTTTGGCGTACTTGGCTGTCATTCTTATTCTCTTCAGCAAGCGGTCCGCCACCGTAAAGGCGCTCGTTGTTCTTGTCTCCGCACTAATACTCTCGCTTCATGGCAGTAAGGGTCAGGTTTTGTCACTCCTGTTCCTCTTTATCATCTTCGAGACCTACGTCAAAGGTCGCAGGCTGAAGTGGGTTTCCGCACTGATCGTGTTTGCTGGACTTGCGGTGGTAGGGGTCGGTCTATTTGCGGCCACAATGGTTTTGGATGGTCCGCTCGGGGCCGTTGAGTCGATCAGTCAATACTCCGATTACACGCGCAATGCCATGTTAGTAATCGATTCAAACATCCCACGACAATATGGCCGGCTCACACTGGAGTCGAACATAGTCAGCCTTATTCCGCGTGTTCTGATGCCGAGTAAGCCCAAGAATTTTGGGCCCATGTACCTCGACGAGCAATTCTATCCGGAGGCGCTGGACGAAGATGCAGGATCACCGGCATTTGGAATTGGATTGCAGTATGCCGATTTCGGAGGGCTCGCGATTGCCTACCTGGCGTTCTTCGCCGGATTCAGAGGCTGGTTAGCGCACATTTTTGTCAAGCGGCTAAGACTTACCCGTCATCCAGGCGATTTCATTGTTGTAGCTTTTCTGGCCGATATTTCGTTGTTCCCAATCGGCGCCGGCTGGTTGCTGCCTGAGACCATCATCGTAGCAATCTTTATTCGCTATGCCTCATGCTTTGGAGCCGATCCGGTTTACCGGGAGCGCATCCGGCCGAAACTGCCTCGTTTTGCAGTTCACTCGTTGCACCCGAATGATGGTGCGGAGGGGATGGCCTGATTTGACCGCGATCCTCTATGACGCGCGATGGGTTGGCAACCACGGCATCGGCCGTTTTGCCAGCGAACTTCAAAAGGCGATCCCTGATCTATTCCCCTTTTATGCCGACCGCCGCCCCTGGCATCCAGTGGATCCCGTTCTTTTGGGAGCGGCGTTGTGGCGGAGGAATCCAAAGCTATTTTTCAGCCCCGGCTACAACTCTCCCGTAGGTTGGCCTGGTCCTTTTGTTTTCACTTTGCACGATCTCAATCATCTTTGCGTTTCGGAGAATTCGAATGCATTGAAGCGCGCTTATTATCGGCACATCATCAAACCGGCCTGTCATCGGGCGGAAGCGGTTCTCACTGTTTCCGAGTATTCAAAGCAGGAGATTGTGGCCTGGGCCAAGGTGAATGAGGATAAGGTTGTCAATGTGGGAAATGGTGTGGGCCAACCTTTTTCTCCGACGGGAAAAAAATATGACCCCGGATATCCTTACCTGCTTTATGTCGGCAGCAGAAAGCCGCACAAGAATCTTCCGCGTCTGTTAAGAGCCTATTCCATTGCGGGTGTACAGAAGGACGTTCGCCTTCTTCTCTCTGGGAAGCCAGACCACGAAATCACCGAGCAAATCGATCGCCTGGGGCTAGGTGGTGATGTGGTCTTCCACGAACTATCGGCGGATGAGCCATTATCCGAGACCTACCGAGGCGCTGTAGCTTTTGTCTTTCCATCTCTATACGAAGGATTCGGCCTGCCGCCTTTGGAGGCGATGGCATGTGGCGTTCCTGTGCTGACCTCTAAGGTGTGCTCGCTGCCTGAGGTCGTCGGGGACGCGGCACTTCTAGTCAATCCCATCGATGTCGAAGAAGTTGCCGATGCCATCAAACGGCTGGTTCAGGACCCGCCACTTCGCGCGCGATTACGGGAAAGAGGCCTGGCGCGGGCCAGCTTATTTTCATGGAACGAGACGGCACGTCGAACTTCATCGGTTCTGCAATTGGCCACTCCTTCAATCCATGCCGTAGGCGAACATGCGTGAGCTGAATTTCTATAAGAGGTGAGCTGTCCATAGGATCTGGAGTAAGCGATGGCTTTACTGAAAATATGGCGGACCATACGTCGGCAGGGAATACATTCTGCTTTGCGAAGAGTGCTGACAGTGGTGCCGGCATACCTGAGTGGAATCGGCCATTGGAGTCTGCGCCGATGCCTGTGCTGTGAGCGATTCACCATCTTCATCGCACACAAGAACGGCTCTCCCGAGTTTGGCGCCTGCCTGTTTTGCTCAGCCAATGAGCGCTATGAACTTCTGGCATCGGAGATCCGGAACAGGTATGGAGAGAAGCTGTCGAAAATGGACGTGTTAGAACTGGATCCGAGATCTCCGCTGAAATCCTTGCTATCGCAGGCGCGTACCCACATCCGGTCCTTCTATGAGGAGGGTCGTTCTTCGGGGCAGATGGACGGTGCTGTTTGTATTGACATCACCTCGCTGAGACTCAGCAATGATTCGCTTGACCTGATTGTCTCGTCCGACGTTCTCGAGCATATACCGCGTTTGGACCAAGCACTCAACGAAACCGCCAGGGTCCTAAGGCCTGGTGGAGCTCACCTGTTCACTGTGCCGCCGCGAGCAGCAACCAGAAAGCGAGCCGAGATTGTTGATGGAGAAGTAAGGCACATTGAGCCCCCGGAGCACCACTTGGATCCCTTATCGCCTCAAGGAATATTGGCTTTCTGGGATATCGGGCCAGATCTTGGCGATGTCCTTTCGATTCCCGGTTTGGATATCAAGATCGCGCGTGGACCGGTTGGCGACGCTGGTCGGATGGTTTGGTTGGCCGAACGAGTGCCAGCCAGCGCGTCCGGTTGCATCGCGATCAAAGAGCCAAGTTCAGCTGGACAGTTACATGATTGATACCTCTATCTTGATCTTGACGAAGAATGGCGGCCCTGAGTTTAAAAGCTGTCTGGAAGCGGTTTACGACCAGACTTCGATCTCGCAGGCGGAGGTCATCATCGTGGATTCAGGGTCGACCGATGGAACCCTGGAAATCATGAAGAGCTTTCCGGCTTGCCTTCACCAGATTCGGCCAGAGACCTTTCATCATGCGCGCACGCGAAATTTTATTGCGAGTCTGGCACAGGGAGAGATTCTGGTCCTGCTCTCTCAAGATGCCATTCCCAGCTCGAATTCCTGGTTGCAGGCACTCACCGCCAACTTCGCGGATCCAACTGTGGGCGCGGTGTATGGACGTCAGATACCGAAACGGGGATCGTCACTCGAGCGCCAGGACGCTCTCGACACAGTGTACGGAGCGCAGCGCATCGTGAAAGATCCGGCGCATCGCAACGGATTGGGATACCGCTTTTATCATTTTTCGGACGTGAACGCCGCTATCCGGCGCAGTGTGTGGCAGGCAACAAAATTTCCTGAAGATCTTCGAGTGTTTGAAGACTTAGGAATTGCCAAGCGCATCCTCGATAGCGGGTGGAAAATCGTTTACGAACCTGAAGCATGCGTTTTTCACTCCCACCATCACACGACACTAGGCTTATTCAAACGCTATTTTGACATCGGATACACCTTGAAACGCCTTCAAATTTGGAACGCACAAAGCACGCGTGCTTCCCTGTTGCGCGATGCCGGCAGGCTGCTAACGAATAAACTGCGGCGGATCAAAGGCAAAGAAGATGCGCGCCGTGCAGGTCTCGCCCTTGCGCAGGACGTGGCTAAATCCGTTGGGCTATTTCTCGGATTGCAACAAGCTTACCTACCTTCTGTGTTGAAGCGGCATCTAAGCGCTCACCATATCTGTGACTAGGCAAGACCAGGGGCCCGGAGATGAATATCTAGGGTTTTTGCTGTAGCAAGAGAGCTTTTGCATGATTCGCAGTCGCCTTAGCTTGGTACGTCTGTATTTGAAAGTGTTGACGTTGTTGCTGCCTGCTTGCGCCTATTTCATCGCGGTAAAATTGCGCTTCGGCCTGAATTTCTTTTTCTCGCGAACTCCTCCCGCGGGGTTGCCTTCTTATTGGGGTATCCTCCTGCTGACCACAATCGTGTGGGCGATAGCTGCCGAGGAGTCCGGACTCTGGAGCGTCGAGCAGTTGTACGCTTCGGGGGGGAAAAGCCGGCGACTGCTGGAGGCCTTGGCCTTCACCTACGCGGTTGTGATGGCGGCTGGATTCCTGTACCGCCAAGCGAGTTATTCCCGGCTCGTCATCGGAATTAGCGCGGCCGCCCTCTTCGTGCTGGCGACTGTGGCGCGTGTCGCCTTCCGCGTAATAATGGAAATGCTGCGCAAGGATGGCAGAAACGAAGTCAAAATCCTCCTGGTTGGAACTGATCGTTTCGCCCGCCGGGTGAGCACGTCGCTGCTGCATGGCGAGGTACTTCCTTGCAGAATCGTGGGATTCGTTCGGCTTCCGGACCAGTCAGTTGACGTCGACGGCCCGGTTTATGAACTCGATCAGATTCCCGTATTTTCCAACGGAAACTCGATCAACGACATTATCATCGCGTTACCTGCCGCTCGTCTGTGCGAAGTGCAAAAAATCGCGCCTGCCCTGGAAAAGATGTGCGTCCCCACGCGCGTCGTCATCGATCTGGGTGAGGGAGTTGTCCTCCGCGACCGCCTGACCGGATTGGGCGGAATTAATATGCTCGACTTGCGACCAACTCTCGCCGAAACCGGAGCCTATCTTTTTCAAAAGCGCATATTTGATGTGGCCTTCTCGATTTTGACTTTGCTCCTCGCGCTACCGATTTCAATGGTCATCGCTCTGGTCATCAAATTGAAAGACCGCGGTCCAATCCTCTTTGTTCAAGATCGCGTTGGACTGAATGGACGGGTCTTCCGGATGTATAAGTTCCGTACCATGAAGGTCGGCAGCCGCGAAGAAGGAGACACGCGATGGACTTGCCACGAAGATCCGCGGCGGACCGGTTTTGGTGCCTTCCTGCGCAAGACGAACCTTGACGAATTGCCGCAGTTCGTCAACGTTCTGATCGGCGACATGAGTATCGTGGGACCTCGCCCGGAGCGTCCCTTCTTTGTTCAGCGCTTCCTGGAAGAATTCGATCGTTACAACTCCCGGCACATGTTCAAGGCAGGAATCACCGGTTGGGCTCAGGTTAACGGGTGGCGCGGCGATACATCGATTGCTAAGCGTGTCGAGTACGATTTGTACTATCTTCGCAATTGGAGCCTGACCTTTGATTTGCAGATCATCACGATGACCATGCTGCGGATGTTCAGCGGCAAGAATGCGTATTGATGTGGCAGAACCGACGATTCGATACAACAGGTACGTCATAGGATGCAACAAAATCGTCTGGTGGTAGTCAGGAGATCACAAGGGCATGCGCTGGTTCGGAGTGTGCTTCTAACGCCAGGCTTAATCTTCTCTGTCCTCTCCGTCGCGCCGATTTGCCAGGTACCTCTACCTCTCAGCGATGGGATCAGACATCCTTTAGATTCGTGCACGTCCATTGTCGGCACTGACACAGATCACCGTAGGACCGACAACAACGGAATCGTTCTCCGCGGTGCATCGTTTCCGGCAAGGAGCACGGGCGCCGTGGTTAGTGCTGCAGGGCATGGAAACGATACGTTTGTTTCCACGCGAAACTGGCGAGAGAAGCAGAGGTTTCATTGGGGCCGGGCTCTGTTCGAATCTTTTGCGCTGCTTTCGATCGAGCAGCCTTATGTGGTGCACGATGACTGGAGATGGGTGGCCGGCACTAACAGCGAAAAGGGCATACCCTTCAATCATTATTGGCGCGACTACAAGCAGTCCCTTTCGAGTTGGATCCATTCCGGCTGGAATGACGGCGATCCCAATATGTACGGCTATGTCGGGCATCCGATTCAGGGTGTGGCCGCAAGTTACATTTTCATCCAGAATGATCCCAAGAGCGAGAGGGTGGAGTTTTCAAGAACGAAGGAATACTGGCACAGTCGGCTGAAACGCTGTGGAATGCCGCATACAGCACGCAATGGAACATCGGGCCTCTCAGCGAGGCCACGGTCGAAAAGTACGGCACGAAGTGGCGGCCGCCGTGGAATCAGAACGGATCGTGGCCATGCACGACCAAAAATTGCTACACCGGCATGGGTCAGATCGATTTGGTGATGACGCCGTTGGGAGGATTGGGCTGGCTGGTGGGAGAGGACATTCTCGACCGGTACGTTACGCGGAAAGTGGAGAGCGCCACTCGAAACCGCTTTCTGATTGATGCGACCCGTTGCGGTCTGGACCCCATTCGCGCGGGCACCAACATTCTCCACGGAAAACGCCCGTGGTATCGCGCGTCGCGGGATGCGCGAGGAGTCTATTTCGCCAGCCACCCGCCGAACATTCAGGTAGGCGGCAGTGATTCCGACGCGGGCGCGAGCCATTGAATGTCATGGATAGTTAGGACGCGATACTGTCTGGCTCCGTACTTTCTCGTTCTATTGCTGGTTGCCTGCCCGCTTTACCCGCAAAGCAACGACGCCGGAAATCACCATCGCGATTGGGACTTCGGAGTTTGGATGGCGGGGGAGACTGGGGAAGAGCTTCGCAACGATTTTACCGAAGCACAGATCTTCACAGCCGGAGTGTTTGCAGGGAAGATGCTGACCGGCGAGATCGGCAGTGGTTGGAGGCGCGGGACGTTTGAATACGGCGTCACCGTGTTTCCGGTGTTTCGGCAATTTCGGCCACGAGTGATCTATGGTGGCGGGATTGAACCGATCATCTTTCGGTGGAACTCCAGCCTCCGTGCCGGGCGCGTCGCGCCATACATCGAGCTGGGCGGTGGTGCGGTTCGTACAGACTCGAACCTTCCGGCAGCAAATACTTCGAACTTCAACTTCACCGCGCGGGGCGGTGGAGGAATCCGCATATTCACAAGAAAAAGGGAATGGGCGGAAATTGGTTGCCGCTGGTCGCATATCTCTAACGCCAATTTGGCAGCGCAGAACCCGGAGTTTAACGGCATCCAGATCAGCTTGGGTTACCATTGGCTTAAATAGGATGGCACCGGATTCGCCTGAACTACATCACTCCAGAACAGCCAACCCAAAGTGATAATAGCGCGCTGCAGAGGCCGCGGCCGTGGTCTGTGTGCGGTTGCTGGCGCCGAGTTTATCCAACAAGATGTCAAACGTGGAGCTTCACCGTCACCTCGGCAATGCTCAGCCGCGGCGATCTCTTGTCGCTGCGGCCCAGCACGATCGAGCGCAGCACCTGCATCTCCCGCGCTGCTGCCCTCGAAGGTGCGACACTTGGGCGAGTTGACTCAGAATCTTTAGCAGCGTATAGGATTCGAGATTATACGTTGAGGATGGAGAGTTTATGCCGAAACTGAACTGGAAACTTCTCACCAAGAAGCGCGCTAGCTCGACCCAAGGCCTCCCGCCGGACAAGGAAGATCTGGCCTGGGTTACCAATACGGTTACGCTCATTTACGGCGAACGCGATGCCGTCCTTGTGGATACGTTTCTGTCCGTGCAACATTCGAAGGATCTATTAGATTGGATCGCCGAGATCGGCAGGAATCTCACAACTATTTACGTCACCCATGCTCATGGCGACCATTTCTTTGGTCTGAAACTGCTACTGCACAGCTTTCCCAGCGCAAGAGCGTTTGCCACCGCTTCCTCGATTGCCGCCATGCAAAACCAGATAAGCCCGGACTTTATAAAGTCCTTTTGGGAGCCGCGCTTTCCTGGCCAGGTTCCGTCGCAGTTGGTAGCGCCGGAGGTCCTCGACGGCAACACCCTATATCTTGAGGGAGAAGAGCTCAAGGTAGTGGAACTTGGCCATACCGACACCGCGCACACCAGTGCGCTGCATGTGCCTTCGATTGGCCTGATGATGTCGGGAGATGCTGTCTACAACAACACGCATCCGTACCTCGCGGAGTGAGATGACAGGCGGGTCGCCGAACAATCGGGTGAGATGTAGTGGCCAAGTTGGCACAAGAGAAAACCTTCGCGGAGAGCAAAGGCGTAGTGATTCAGTAGGTTAGTTGGTTGCGGGGGGTGGATTTGAACCACCGACCTTTGGGTTATGAGCCCAACGAGCTACCAGACTGCTCCACCCCGCATTTCGATCATAAACAATGACTCCGACATCGTCAAACCTCAGACCTCACGAAAAGGTCCCGCATCCAACCGTCGGCGGTTGGCATCCAAGAAAACCTAGTTGCAATTCCGAAGCCTGTGAATCCCAAAATTGAGTGACAGAGTTGTCAAGGAGAAGCGATTTATGGCTAAGAAGGACCTGAACGCGAAAGCGCCCGCCAGCGAGCGGGGAAATGTGAGCGCGCAACCTCGCCTTCACCAGCGCGCTGCTGAAATTCAATCTTACGGTACCGTGTCGCACATGTTGCCTTTGGATCTTGAGGAGCCTGTCCGCCTCGAGATGACGGAGCAATTGAATCTTCTGTTAGCCGATACCATGACTCTCCGCGACCTCTACAAGAAATCGCATTGGCAGGTGGCGGGGCCAACCTTCTATCAGCTCCATCTCTTGTTCGACAAACATTATGAAGAACAGTCGGAGATCGTAGACACGATCGCGGAGCGCATCCAGCTTCTCGGCGGAATCTCGATTGCCATGGCGGCCGATGTCGCTGAGACCACTCGCATCGAGCGTCCGCCGAGGGGCCGGGAAGAAGTGCCAGTGCAGATTTCGCGTTTGCTCGATGCCCACCAGATCATCATCAGCCACTGCCGCACCCTTGCGGATCGTGCCGATAATCTGGGCGACGCCGGCACCAACGATCTGGCCGTCAGCGACGTGCTGCGCGCCAATGAATTGCAAGTCTGGTTCCTCAGCGAACACCTGGTGGACGTCCCGCTGGTACACGCGGAGCAGCCGCGTCTGCGGAGCATCGGCTAAATTCAGCCGCAAACAAGTCGAGCAGGCTCTTGTAGAGCCTGCTCGTTACAAAGCTTAAGTTCTTGACGCTCCCGAACCTACGCTCGGCTTCCCGCCTTCAGATTGTCGTGGTCGTAGTACTCGTAGGCTGACATCGGTTTCTCGCCACCCTTCTTCCACGTGCGCGAGTCCTCGGGCAATTTGCCCAGCACGCGCGCCATTTCCCGGATGTGCATGGCTACGGTTCCACAACACGCGCCAATGAAGTTGATGCCGATATCGCGGGCCCGGGTCGCATAGTCCGCCATTTCCTTTCGGGTAAGCTGAAGTGGATCCAGGGCGTAAGGGAACTCAGGCAGGCTCGTGAAGTCGGGTTTCTCCTTGGGCGTACGATACGCGACCGGCTGACATGCAAGATATCCCGAAACGGCTTTGCGCATTTGCTCCATCGGGCCCAGGATGTGCTCCGGCGGGCGCAGGCAGTTCATACCAACAATGTCGGCGCCGGCATCAAACAGCGCCTTTGCGGCGTCGGCCGCGCTCTTGCCGTCGGCAGTTTTATTCTTGTTCTCGAAGCAGATTGTGACCATCGTGGGCAAACCAGTTTTCTTACCACGCTCCACCGCAATCAACGCCTCTCCCAGGAAGGAAAAGGTTTCGCCGATGATGAAATCCACGCCTTCCTCAACTTGCACCGCGAGTTGTTCGTCGAAGGTTTTCCGCACGCGATCGGCGGCGGAGGCGCTTCCTGGCTCATACATCCAGGTAAGGCTGAGGTTTCCTGCAACCAGGCAGCGATCGCCCGCAACTTCCCGCGCAATATGGACTGCCGCCCGATTCAAATCCGCCAGCTGATTTTCCAGTCCAACGGTGGCCAGCTTGTCCCGGCTCGCGTAGAACGTCAACGCTTGCAGGACTTCCGATCCCGCTTCGCGAAACTCCACGTGCAATTCGCGCAACGCTTCGGGATGCGTGAGCACAACCTCGGGAGTGAACGGACCCGCCCGCACCCACCCGCGCTTCTCCAGTTCCAAAAGATATCCGCCATCGCCCA
>Ga0307479_10000096_pt1 | contig 88360 bp, 85 predicted proteins | sample atmos_gasesECM4C_FD_203743 | JGI IMG/M metagenome (GOLD analysis project Ga0307479, IMG submission 203743) | Hardwood forest soil microbial communities from Morgan-Monroe State Forest, Indiana, United States - atmos_gasesECM4C_515 | ecosystem: Environmental > Terrestrial > Soil > Temperate... | reverse complement strand
CCACGATCGCTTCCACGCGCTCAGCGCTCAGGATGGCGCGGTTCTGCTCGGCGGGGAAGAAGCCGGGAACGAGCACGTTGCAGCGGATGCCGAGCGGGCCCCACTCCCGAGCCAGGCTCTTGGTCAGGTTGTGCACCGCAGCCTTGGTCATCGAGTAGATGAAGACCCGCGACAGGGGCACCATCCCGGCCATGCTGCCGATGTTGATGATGCTGGCACCCTCACCCGACGAGCGGGCCCGGTCGGTGAAGTAGCGGCCGAACTCCTGGCAGGCGCGCATGACGGCGAGCTGGTTGACGCCGACCATGGCGTCCATCTCCCCGTCGGAGATGTCGAGCAGTGAGGTGGCCGAGTTGACGCCGGCGGCGTTCACGAGCACGTCGACCCGGGAGTGCGACGCAAGGACGCGGCGCACCAGGTCTCGTAATTGGGTTCGGTCGACCACATCGCAGGCCTCGAACTCCATCGAGCCGGAGGATCTCTCCACGCGGTTCAAGACGGCTTCGGCCTTGGCGCGGTCCCGCCCCACAATCACGGTGCGTGCCCCGGCACCGGCCAGGGCCTCCGCCATTCGGCTGCCCAGCACGCCAGTGCCACCGATGACCACCGAGACCTTGTTGTCCAGCCGGAACGAAGCCGCGGTCGTGGCCATGTGGCCAGAATAGGGTCGGCGACCTCCTGCTCTCGGCTACGCGGCGGCCAGCACGATCACGGTCTTGCCGCCCAGCGCAGGGCCCTTTTGGTCGGCGAGGACGGTGGGCGCTTGAGCCAGGGAGATTCGGGCAATGGGCGGCGCCACGATCCGACCCGTGGCGAGCTCCTGGCCGACACGCTCAAGTAGCTCGACTGATGGTTGAAGCTGGTAATTGAACGGGGCAACCCCTCGAGCGTTGAGCGCCTCTTCGTCCGCAACGTATCGCGTGGTGAGCGCCGCTCCTCCTTTTCGTACAAGCTCCGAAAGCGCGCCAAAGCCCTCGGCATCACTGGCTACGTCGATGAGCACGTCGATGCCGTCGGGGTGGGCACGCTTGACGAGGTCTTGCACTGGCGCCGTCGTGTGGTCGACGGTCTCGGCAACGCCGTAGCCTCGCATCCGCTCGACGTTGTCAGCGCGCACATTGGCAATGACGTGAGCGCCGGAGTTGACGGCGAATTGAGTGGCGAAGGTCCCGACGCCGCCGCCCGCACCCACGATCAGCACGACCTGATCTGCCAGCGGTGGGAGCATGTCGATGATCGACAAGCCCGTCATCCCCGCCGTCGGTGCGGATGCGGCGACCACGGCGTCCAACTCGGAGGGTACTTGCGCCACGGGCGCTTGTTCATTCACCGCCACGTACTCCGCGTACGTCCCCGTCGACCCGAGCGGCGGAATCAGGAACTGGCCGAACACCTTGTCGCCGACCGAGAATCGCTGCGATCCCTCGCCGAGCTGCTCCACCGTGCCGGCGAGGTCTGCGCCAAGGACCATAGGGAATGTGGCCGGCATCACCGCCTTCCAGCCGCCGGCGGCGATGGCGCGGTCCATCGGGTTCATACCCGCGGCGTCCACCCTCACCAGGATCTGACCCGCCGTCGCCTCCGGAGTCGCGACCTCGGCCAGGCGCGGGCTTTCCCCGTAGTCATCGACGATCACTGCCTGCATTTCGATCTCCTTCGTCGAGTACCGGACCCATGATGAACGGTCCGGCAGGCGACCGAATCCAGGATCGCCAGAGTCGTCAACAGCGTGGGTCGCATGAGATTCCCGACGAGTCCACGTTCTCGCCGGGTCGCCACAGCAGCTACTGCCCTGAGGGCGACGGCCCCCACAACCCCGAACTAGGGGTTTCCTAGATGCAGGCCACCCCTGGCAGCGCCACGATCTCCCTAGTTCAAAACAGCACCCCCCAACACCGTTGCGCGCGCCAGGCCAGTCGTCAGCCCGGGGCGACACCGGCGCGTCCCCGACAGAGATCGAATACTCCGGAGATTGAGGCAGTCGCATCGCCGGCACAAGAGACGGCGCTGTCGAGCCTGCCGTATCGGAGGAGGCGAATCCGTCCACCCCGGTGGGCCACGATGTGGTGGGGTGCTACCAGCCGGCGATGGTGGCAGCGACGAGCACACGCGCCATCCAGGCGAGAAGCTCGATTGCCTCGTCGCGTGGCAAGCCGGCCATGTCCGTCGTCCAAACGATGGCATCGGAACCGAATAGGGGATTGAGGGCGGCGGCGAGGCGGTCGCGGGCGGCCGGTGGGACATCATCTGGAAGGCCCTCCAGCAGGGCGCCGATCCAACGTCCACGGTTGGTAAGCCCCCGCCTGGTAAGCCCCCGCGTTGATCGAAGCGCTTCGCGCTCCGGCTCGAGCGAGAGACGAAGCATCGTGCGTAGCTCTGTCTCGTGGTCGAACGCCCACGCCGCCGTCGCTCGCACGAGGTCGACGGCTCGCTCCTCGAGCTCGCTCGGTGAGGTGGCCGGGGACGCGGCCCATTCGGCGTCATCGAGCGGGTTGTCGGCAAGAGACATCGTGGCGTGCAGCACCACAGCATCGTTGTTCGGGAAATAGCGGTAGGCGGTCGCCCGAGACACGCCCGCCAACTCGGCCGCCGCCGGGACCGTGAGCGGGCCGCCGTTGCGAAACAGCTCCCTGGCCGCCTCTCTCAAGAGGCGATGGGTGCGTTGCTGGGGACCCGAGAGCCCCCCGGCGTCACCTGAGCGTTCCACCCTTTCCTCCTTGACAGCGCAGGGCCTCGAGAGCATGATACTACATGTCTCAAAATGAGACGATCAGTCTCATTTCCTAGGAGAAGCGAAGGGGGTTGCCATGAGCACGGCTGTCGAGCCATCACCGTCCGTCCGGACCGTCCCGCCGCTGAGCGGTGTGCAGCACCTTGGCCTCACTGTTCGCGACGTCGCGGCCAGTGAGGCTTGGTACGCCGAGGTGCTGGGCCTGGTCAGAGCTTTCGTCGAAGAGCACCCAGCCGGCGACGGCTACGCCGTCGTGATGACTCGGCCCGGCAGCGGTCTCTTCGTCGGCCTGCACCACCACCCCGGCGCCAACCAGGAGCTCTTCACCCCGCAGCGCACCGGGTTAGACCACCTGGCCATTCAACTCCCCAGCCGGGCGGACATCGACGAGTGGATCACCTACCTCGACGCCATCGGCGTCGAACACGAAGCCGTAGTCGAGCGCACCGAGCCAGCCCAGTACGCACTGGTGCTGGTGCGCGACCCGGACGGCATCCCCATCGAGCTGTTCTGGATCGGAGGTTGAGATGACCACCACAACGAACCTGCCGCCCCGGGCGGGGTCCCGGCCGGGGACCACGACCGAGCTCCCCCACAGCCAGCTCGATCAGCAGCCGGCCGACAGCGGGCATGTGGACGCCATCCTCGCCGAAGCGTTGACCTGGCCGGCGGTGGTCGGCGGCCCCTCACAGATCTCGGTGGAGGGGGCGCGGGCACTCACGTTGGACGCCAGCACCGCCGGTGGGCCGGCCGAGGCCTTCATGGTGGGGCGCGAGTTCTGCCACGTCCATGCCCAAGGTGACTTCAGCCTCCACGCCACCTTGCCGCTCCGGCTCGCCGAGGCTGCCGAGCGCGCCGGGTGGGCCGAGCCTCACTACCTCGTTCACACGGGTCAAGCGCCCGCTACCGTCGTGATGCTCTATGCCCCGCGCAGCGACATCGAACGTGAGGTGGTCCTAGGGCTGGTGCGCGCATCCTATGAGTTCGCCTACGCGCCGGTGCCGGCGCCGAGCCGGTAATCGTCAGCGTCTACGCATCGCAAAGGAGCCACGATGTCCATCCATGTCGTCGAACCCAATGGCGGGGAACAATCAGGCGGTGGGCCGATTCGCTGTCGCATCATCGAGGACGGCTCGCACACCCAGCATCGGCTTGGTCTCATCGAGGCGACAGTGCCGCCGGGCCCGGCCGGGCCGCCCCAGCATGTTCACCGTGAGCACGACGAGGTCTTCATCGTGACCGAGGGCTCACTGCGATTCACCTCGGGCGACGAAAGTATCGAGGCCGGAGCAGGGTCGTGTGTCACGGTCCCTTCCGGGACCCCCCATACGTTCTTCAACCCTTCCGGCGAGCCAGCCAAGTTCCTTTGCACGCTGACTCCCGACCTCTATGTGGGGTACTTCCGCGATCTGGGCACGCTGCCCGTCGATGAGCAGGGCAGGCTCAACCCTGCCGACATTGGCAAGACGATGGCCAAGTACGCGACCGACGTGGTTGGCTGATCAGAAGCAGTTGTGAACGGCTCGCCCTGGTTGTGGAACGATCGCTCGCCCTACACGGCTACCCAATTGCCGTGGAAGCCGTGAGGCACCCTGACCGGTAATTGCACCGATGCCACGGGTTCCAGCGTGCCGGCGTCCAGTACCAGCCAGTCGCTCCGATCGGCAGTGCGGTCGTAGACGAATCCCATGAGGACCCCTTCATCCTCTGCGGCTTCGGCGCCGGCCGGAACGAAAAGGAACTCGTCAACTGCTTTTCCCGGACTGAATGAGCGCGACACTGAGGTCCCTCTCACCAGGTCGTGTTTGATGACGCGGTCCGCCGTCGGCGCCTGGCCTGGCTGGGACCCGGCCGTCCCCACTGAGTAGCCGTAGCGGTGGCGGCGACCGACCAGGCGCTCGTCGATCCGCGGGAACTCCTGCCCTCGTTCGTCGAGGCGGTCGTCGAGCACCTTGCCGGCGGTTAGGTCCAGCGTCCAGCGATCGAGAGTCGGAGCACCCTCGTTCGGCCCGTGGTGCTCCGTGGCGAACATCTTCGGATGGCGAACCACGTCGAGGACGATCCGGTCGCCGTCGTCGTACGCGTTGAGCGGGTGGTACACGTAGCAGGGCTCCACATCGAACCAACGCACGTCTGTGCCCGAGCTCTCGCGGGGCATGATCCCCACCCGGGCCGGATACCGAGGGTTCCAGGAGTAGGGAAGGCTTCCCTCGTCGAGTCGCCTGATTCCCATGGCCACGAACCAGTCGGGAACTTGCCGGCGGCCGACCACCCGGTCGAACAGCACCTCGGTGGGCTTGGCGAAGGGAGGGGGTGAGGAGGTGGCGGCCTTCTTGGCGTCGAAGGTGACAGGAAGGTCGTAGATGACCACGAAGCGTTCGGTGAGCGAGAAGGCGTGCATCATCGGGCTCCCACCGACTTCGATGTCGATCGTCCGCCGCACCCGTCCGTCGGCGCCCGTGACCGAGTACTGCACCCGGTTGGCCGAGCCGAAATAGTACGAGACGGCGTGGAGCTCGCCCGTCGAGGGATCCACCAACGGATGGGCCGTGTATCCGCCGCGAAGGGTGCCGTCGAAGTCGCAAGGCCCGACCGTTTCCAGCTCGGAGGTCAGTTCGTAGGGTCTGGGCCCCGCTTCGACCAGGGCGAGGATGCGCCCGCTGTGACCGATCACGTTGGTGTTGGGGGACATGTCGAAGCCGGCATGGGCCTTCACGGAGCTCGGGCGCTTGCGCTCGCCCAGCGCCCGCGTCACCTGGCCAGAGCGGACGTAGCGGTTGCGGTACCACTCTGCTCGTCCGTCCCGAATGCGCAGCCCGTGAACCATCCCCGCGCCCATGAACCAGTGATAGGTGGCCGGGTTGGCTCGGATCGGATTGGGGCCGATGCGCAGGTAGCGACCGTCGAGATACTCAGGCAGCTCTCCGTCCACCTCGAGCTCGGTCTCGGTGCGCTCCTCTCGAACCGGGGCGAAGCCGCCTTCGAGATAGGGATTGGTGGTGGCCGCCATGTCGTCCTCCCGACCTTTGCATAGCAACGCTATGTCTTATCCATAGCACCGCTATGGAATACTGTCAAGGTGACCCCGAAGGCCCCTGACCCGGCGGTCCGAGATGCCCTGATCGAGGCCGCCGCCCGCATCGTGGCGACCGAGGGCCGAGCCAGCCTGACGCTTCGCCGGCTGGCAGCCGAGGTCGGGACCTCGACCATGGCCATCTACACCCACTTCGGGAGCATGGACGAACTGCGGAGGGAGGTCCGCCGAGAGGGTTTCGCCAGACTGCGCGCCCACCTGGCCGCGGTGGAGGAAACGAGGGATCCCATGGCGGACCTGACTCTGCTCGGTGCTGCCTACTACTTCAGTGCAACCTCGGGTCCCAACCTGTACCGGGCGATGTTCCTCGACGGGCCGGTGGACGAGGCGGACGTCGGCACCGGCCTCGACACGTTCATGTACTTGGTGAAGGGGGTGGCTCGCTGTGTCGAAGCCGGTCGCTTGCCGAAGGCCGAGACGGTCGACCCCGCGGAACTCGCCCTTGAAATATGGGCCCTCACCCATGGACTGATCAGCTTGCAGCTGGCCCAGTTGCTCCCGGCGGCGCAAGCGGTTGAGCATCTGCAGTCGGGAGCCCGCAGTCTGTTCATCGCTTGGGGGGACGACCCCAGGAAGCTGAAGCGTTCACGTGACAGGGCGATGGCGCGCCTCGGCGCGTTCTCAACCGATGAAGATTGAGGGATTGGCGAGGGCGCCGGTAGTAATTCGCTACCCGATCAGCGTCGGACCTGGTAGCGAAGATGCAGGACACGGCGACCCTGGATGACCACTTCCGGATCCCAGCCGTTGTTGAGATCAAAGAGGTGCCGTCCGATGACCATCGATCCGATGCTGGCCCACATCGGTTGCACGGAGCCGGCGGATTCCCCGGAAACCTTGAAGGGGCCGCCTGCAACGATGTCGGTGTCGCCATTGAAGTACCACTCGAAAAGGGGGCCAACATCATCGTTGTCATCGGCGATGTATCCGTCGACGGAAACGACGGCATGCATAAAGACCCGGCTCATCACGCCTCCAAGTCCTTCGAGCGCCGCCAGTTATGACGACGGCACCGATGAGTTCTCATCGTCGGTGCGAGAGGAAGCCGCTGAGACGGTCCTCCGGACCCAGAGGAAGGCCGGTGTCCCCCACTACCGGCCCCCTCTTCTGGAACACGGCGCTGGCTCGATCGGCGCCGTCTTCCGTGCTGCGAGGGGCGGAGCTACCCCTACGGCGTCGCGAACGCGACGTCTCGATAGAGGGCTGGTCAACGCGCCGGAATGGCCGCCAGCTCGGCGAGAGGGCCGGTGGGTGGGCCCGCATCAAAAGCCGGTCAGCGGCTATCTGAAGACGGAGGCCTCGGTCCACCCGGCTTGCACCGGGGCCATGAAGACGGTGGTGAGCTTCATGGACCGATGCAGCCAGGTTTCCCCGTCGTGCACGTACTCATCGTCTTCGTATCCGGTCATCCAGTACGAGGTTCCGTCGGGCATCCGGCACGGACTGAGGACTTCCCACCTGGCTGTGGCCGTCTCGTCGTCGACGACGATTCGAGGATTCAGAAAGAAGTGACGGGCGTACGCCACCGTGGGCTCCCGGAGGCGAGCGGCGATCGCTTCTCGACCCACGGTGCGCCCCAGCGCCGGCCCACCGTCCCAGACGCCGTCGGTCGTGAAGAGCGCAGCCGCTCGGTCCGAGACCACGGCCAGGGTGTCAGCATCCACGATCCGGCCCTTGGAGAACCTCTGGTCGACGAGCTCGGCGTATCGAGCCTTCAGATCCTGGACGGCGAGTACTCCCTCGGTCCTCATCACCCGACGACGGAGGTCCGCCAGCTCCCTGATCAGTTCTTCGGCCTTCTCCATCGCAGTTCCCTGGTAGTGGTCGCTACCGTCGTGCATCAACGCCCCGTGCGGCGTGGCCCGGCGGCAAGCGAGTGTAGGTCCGAGCGTGCCCGGGCTTCAGAGAACCAGAGAGCACCAAGGAGCGGCACCTCGACAGCGGCCATAGGTTGTCCATCACCTTTCCTCGAGGAGGAGCCGTCATGCTGCTTGCGCTTTGGGACGACGAAATGGAAGCCGCCCGAGAGCAGTTGAAGATCGAGGCAGCGGAGTTCGTCTCACGTATCCCCAACGGCGACCCGGGGATCGGAACCCCGGCGGAGCGCGCCGCATCGATGCGCAAGACCGAAGCCGCCATGGTCGTCCGCTCCGACAAGGCGGTCGACCGCGTGGTGGAGGGTGCCCGCGGACCCATCCGCTTCCGTGAATTCCGGCCCGAGCGTGCCTCCGGAGTCATGCTCCACATCCACGGCGGGGGCTGGGCGACTGGCGAGCCCGCGCTCACGGACATGTTGCACGAGGCCCTCTGCGAGCATCTCGGCCTCGCCGTCGTGAGCGTCTACTACCGTCTGGCCCCCGAAGACCCGTTCCCAGCCGGGTCCGACGACTGCGAGGCAGCGGCGCTGTGGCTGGTCGAGAACGCGGTCCGTGAATACGGCACGGACCGGCTCCTGATCGGGGGGGAGTCCGCCGGCGCCCACCTCTCCGCCCTGACGTTGCTTCGGCTCCGAGACCGCCACGGCGCCGCCGGGTTGTTCCGCGGCGCCAACCTCGTGTTCGGCGCCTACGACTTCAGCGGGACGCCGAGCGCACGGGGGGCCGGCCGCTCGGACACCGGTGACCTGCTGCACGCCGACCGCATCGTCAGCATGGTCGAATGGTTCACGCCAGGTTGGAGCGAAGAGGAGCGCCGCTCACCGGACCTCTCGCCGCTCTACGCAGATTTGCGGGGCATGCCACCTGCCCTCTTCACCGTAGGGACGGCGGATCACCTCGTCGATGACACCTTGTTCTTGTCCGAGCGCTGGCTGCTGGCCGGGAACCAGGCCGAGTTGCTCGTCTACCCCGAGGCCCCCCACGGCTGCATAGGGCTTCCCACCGTGCTGAATCACTGGTGGCCCCGACTAGAAGCGTTCTTGACCCGCTGCCTCTCGGAGTCGAGCGCCGCTTGAGCCTTTCCGAAATCATCGCAGGACAACGGTTGGCCAATCCGGTGTCTTCAATGCGGGTCTCGCCGAAACGCGATGCCATGATGCTTCGGTGCCCCTTCGAGCGCATGCCACGAGGATCCGTCGCCGTCGAGGACTGTGGTTGGCGTCGTGCTCGTGCGGATGGTCGACCGATGCCGTCTCGAATTTCGGCGCATGGATCGCTTCACGCCAGCATCTCGGTGCCCGGACCAGGCTTCCTCAGCAGGATGGGTCGTGGTCGGCTGATCGTCCAGCCGAGCAGGCTCGCTAGCGCCGACCGTCGACCCGACCCCTCGTAACCGAATCGTAAAGGGCGCTCGCTCGGCGACTATCTGGGGTTCGTTTCACTCGTGTGACATTCCCAGCGGCGCGCTGTCTCGCTTACCTCCATGGGCGTACCGTGTCCACGTCGGCGCTTCCGCATTCGCGCTGACGAGCCCCGGAGGTGACTCCCTCGCCTGCTGGGGCGCGTCCCTCAATCCGGCCCCGTATCGATGACGGGAACGTGAGTAGAGGGGACTGATTACCTGGTCGGCGACCTCCCGACGGTACGATCCGCCCGATGGCCGCCCAGCCGAACATCCTCAAGTTCCTTCGGCAGTGGCGCCGGCGCTATCCCTGTCCCTACGACTGGGTGGACGACGTCGCCAACAAGCGCCTGCGCCGAAGCGAGACGGAATGGCTTAGCCAGTTCACCGGAGCGACGTCACTCAAGCGGAAGGAGATCGCGGCACTCGCCGACTGGAGGTTCGCCGGCGAGCCCGACGCCAAGAAACAGGCCACGGGTGGCATCGAGGGCCACCTTGCCCTGGGCCAAGCACAGCGTTGCATCCGGCGCGCCCTCAAGGAGTCCAGCGCCACGAACGCCCTCGATCACCTTCTCGCTGAATGCGGCGGGGTGCCGGGGTGGGCGCCGGACATGGCCAGCGCCGTCCTGGCGGCCGCTCAGCCCGATCGCTACGTGGTCGCCGACGAGCGGAGGTTGCGGACGCTGCGCGCCCTGGGGCTGTGCACCCCGCCCGCGACCGGTGCCTTCCTGCGAGCCGATTGGTGGCCGTACCTGGCCACGTGCCGGAGTCTGTCGACCGAATGCGGCATGTCACTTCGAGCCGTCGGCCAGGCCCTGTGGGCCGCTGCCGACGACGCGCCGCAGCTCCCTGACAAACCGAAGCGCATGGCACGTCGGAGCTGACGCGAAGCGACCAGTGCCGCCTCCCTCGGAGGCGGAGTTCCCGACCGATGTTGCGCCCATCGGGCGGGGATAATCGGAGGGTGCCCACGATCCGCCGACTGCAGGCGGCCGACTGGCCGGTCCTGCGGGCGGCCCGGCTGCGTGCCCTCGAGGACGCCCCCTACGCATTTGGCTCGACCGTTGCGGAGGAGGAGCAGAACCCCGATGCGTGGTGGCTGGCGAGCGCCGAACATCTGGCCTGGTTCGTGAGCGAGGAGGACGGCGACGTCGTGGGCCTGGTCGCCGGGTTCCCCTCCGGAGAGATCGAGTGCCCGGAGATCATCTCGATGTGGGTCGACGCCGGGCATCGAGGCTCGGGAGTGGCCGAGCAGTTGCTCAGCGAGGTCCTCGACTGGGCCAGGGGCACCGGTGCCGAAGAGGTCAGTCTGGGGGTGGCCGACGGCAACGGGCGGGCCTTGTGCTTCTACGAGCGAGCCGGCTTCCGGCTGACCGGAGAGAGCGAGCCACTGCGCAGCCGGCCAAAGGTGTGCACCTACGAGATGCGTCTTCCGTTGCAGGGGCGGAGCGGTCGCTCCTGAGCGATCGCCCCGTCGCCACACCTTCTTCCTCTCACTGGCCGCCGCAATTTCCCCGAGCACGAAGTGGTGTCGAGGAGTACCGTCCCGTGTAGGCCCTCCGCCGAGCGGCAAGGAGCGGGCGGTCCGATCGCGAGGAGGCGACCATGTACACGCGTGTCGTGACGTTCACCGGAGCGAAGAACATCGATGGAGGACTCGACTACTTCCGGCAGCAGGTCGTCCCGGTGCTGGATGGTCAGCACGGGTATCGAGGCGCCATATCGAGCGCCGACCGTTCGGGTGGTTCTCTGGCGGTGGTGTCGTTCTGGGACTCCGAAGCCGATCGCTCGGCCAGCGACAGCGCCATGGCCAAGGCACGCCAGGATGCCCAGCAGATCGTGGGCGGTGAGATCAACGTCGAGAACTTCGAGCAAGTGGTCGAGGTGACGAGCAAAGCTCCGGCGCCGGGGATGGCCCTCTATGTCACCCGGGTCAGCATGGATCCGGCATCGGTCGACGACAACATCGAGTTCTTCAACAGCACGGTGCTTCCCATGATCCAGGCCCAACCCGGGTTCTGCTCCCTGCGCAACATGATCGACCGCTCATCGGGGCGCGGCGCCACCGGGACGGTCTTCGAGAACCGTCAGGCCCTCGACGCTTTCGACGCAAATCAGGCCGGCCGCCGCTCGCAGGCCGAAGAGCGCGGTGTGCACTTCGAGGCCACCGTCGCCCGCGAACTGCTCTTCGTCGATCTGAAGTAGCGCACGAGGAGCCGGCACCGGCCAGAGCACCACGGGCGCCACAGAGACGCCCGCGCTAGGTTGCGGTACGTGCCACGCCTCTCCTTTCCTGACCGCGGATTCGGTGAGCACGTCGACTGGGCCCTGCTGCGTCCCAAGATGGCAGCCGGCATGGGCGCCCTGTCGGATGCCGTCTACGGAAACACCCGGCTCCCGGTGCGTGAGCGTGAGGCAGCCCGGTGGGTCATCGCCCTCGTAAACGACTGCGCGGTGTGCCGGGACACGAGAGCGCGCGACGGCGCCAGCGCCGGGGCCGATGAGGGCTTCTACGCCGAGGTGGCCTCGTGGCGCACGAGTGACGCCTTGACGAGGCGCGAGCGGCTCGCCGCCGAGTTCGCAGAGCGTTTCGCCCTGGACCACCTGGCCATGGACGACGAGCTGTGGGATCGGCTGCATGCCTCGTTCGACGACGACGAGCTTGCCGACCTGGTCATCTGTTGTGGGGCGTTCCTCGGTCTCGGGAGGGCACTGTCCGTCGTCGGAGTGCGGGCCCCCGACGAACGCATCCTCGTCTGACGCTTTACGCGGGTTCAGGGTTCCAGGCGGCGCCGAGCTCGTCACCAGCCGGCACCGGGGACCCTTCCTCTCCCACCGGCGTCGGGACGGCTTCGGCTTTTTCGCCTCCTCGCGCTCGCGAGGTCCGGATGGACGGCACCACGAACGAGCAGGCGAAGGCGGCCAGGACCAAGGCGGCGGCCACTCCGAACGCCCGGGCGTATCCGGCGGTGAGCGCACTGGTGGCGGTCATCGCCGTCCGGCCCGAAGCGAGAAGGCTGTGGGTGTGGTCGGTGGCCACGGTGGCGAGGATCGCCAAGCCCAGTGATCCGCCCACTTGGCGGGAGGTGTTCAGCACCCCGGACGCCAGTCCCGCTTCCGTCATGCTCACCCCGGCTGTGGCCGCCGAGGCGAGCGGCGTGAACAACAGGCCCAGAGCCAGAGAGATCGCGCCACCGGGGCCGAGGATGTGACCGGCGTAGGAACTTCCCGGGCCGATCTGCGAGAGCCATGCGAAGCCACCGGCGGCGAGTGCGGTGCCGACCAGCAGCAGGGGCCGCACCCCTGTCTTGGGCAACAGTCGGGAGCTCACCTGCGCACCCACGATGATGGCCAGAGCCATGGGGAGGAACGCCACACCGGCTCGCAGCGGGCTGAACCCGCGCACGTTCTGCATGTAGAGGGAGAGGAAGTACCACATGGAGAAGAACGCCGCCCCCACGAGGAGCATGACGGCGTTGGAGCCGCTCACCGAGCGCGACGTGAAGAGGCGGAAGGGGACGAGTGGCCGCCGCACTATGCGCAGCTCGATGAAGGCGAACACGGCGAGGAGCACCGCGGAGACGCCGAGGATGGAGAGCGTGTAGGTCGATCCCCAGGCATGGGTGTCGGTGCCCACAATGGCGTAGATGAGGGCGCCCAGCCCGATGGTGACGGTAATGGCACCACCGACGTCGAGTCGTTGACGGGGGCCGTCCTGCGGCTCTCGCCGGAGTTCGGTGAGAAACCACATGGCGGCGAACATGGCGGCGAGGCCGATAGGGATGTTGACGAAGAGGACCCAGCGCCACGACAGTTCGGCGGTGAGCACCCCGCCCAGTATCGACCCCGTGGCGCCACCCGCCCCCGCCACGGCGCTCCACAGTCCGAGAGCTCGGGCCATGCGAGCGCCGGAGAACGTCGTGACGATGATGGTGAGGGTGGCGGGGGAGAGGAAGGCGCCACCGATGCCCTGCACCGCTCGGGCCGTAGTCAACCACGCCGAGTTTTGGGCGACGCCGCCGACCAGGCTGGCCACCGTGAACAACCCCAGCCCGAACAGATAGACCCGCCGTCGTCCGAAGAGATCGGCGGCTCGACCGCCGAGGAGGAGGAAGCCGGCGAAGGTCAGCACGTACGCGTTGACCACCCATTGCAGTCCGGTCGGGCTGTAGTGAAGGTCACGCCCGATGGACGGCAGTGCCACGTTCACGATGGACACGTCCAGGACCACCATGAACTGCGCCACGCAGGCGATGGCCAGGATGACCCAGTCGGGCACGGGACGCCGGCCGGCGTCGTCCACCGCCCCTGCCGGCCCTCGAGCCCAGGTGGCCATGGCGGTTCCTCCTCGGGTGGGAACGAAAGTTGCAGAAGCAACCTCCCTGACTCTACGAGTTCAAGCCAACTTGAGGTCAAGCGACGCCGCCGCAGCCGGAAAGCGGGTGTTTCCTCGTCTCGAGCACAGGTCGTCGGCGTGCTCGAACGTCTGCAGGGCGGGGCGGCCGGCGCTATCGTGCCCGGCGACCATGTCGCCAATGCACCAGGCGGACGGCACATTGGGGGCACCCGACGACGTCGACGTCCTTCTCGTCGAGGACGACGAGGACGTTCGATCGACCTTCGTCGACATCCTCCGTGGGGCGGGTTACACCACCGCCGAAGCCGGGGACAGCCACGCCGCCCTTCAACAGCTCGAATTGTTGACCGTCAGAGCCGTGCTCCTCGACGTCTACCTCCCTGGGCTGAGCGGGTTGTGGCTTCTCGACCAGATCGAAGACCCGCCCCCCGTGGTGCTCGTCACCGCCCATGACTACGACCCGGAGGTGCTGGCCCGACGCGAGAAGGTCTTTCTCTACGTACAGAAGCCGGTGTCGCCCGCCGAGCTGCTGCGGGTGGTGGCCCGCTCGGTGGCAGCGGGCCGGAGGTCTTGATCCCAGTCGTCGCCCGCCTGAGGCCGCCCTGGTGTCCGACCGTGCGGCCCAGGATCAATAGCGTGGTAGGCCGTGTCGACCAGACGGTGGCGCCACGGGCTCGCCGACGACCCCCGGGCTGAGGGGGCCGCACCGCCCGAGGTCGAGGGTGCTGAGGACGATCCGACCGCCTCCATGCCCGTGGCGCTGCAACCGACGCACCTCGAGCCGCCCCGCCGGCTACCAGGCAGTTTCGGCGGTTTCGTCGAGGACCTCATCCGGACGGCCAGGCCCAGGCAGTGGCTCAAGAACCTGCTCGTCTTCGCGGCGCCGGCCGCGGCAGGCGTCCTGGGCCACGTCGGGCCTTTTCTGCGCAGTGCCGGCGCGGTCGGAGTGTTCTGCCTGGCCGCTTCCGGGACCTACTTCCTGAACGACGCCCTCGACGCCGACGCCGACCGCCTCCATCCGCGCAAGCGGTCGAGGCCGGTAGCCGCAGGAAGGTTGAGTGTCCGCGCCGCCGTGACCGGAGCGGTGGTGCTCATGGCGCTCGCCCTCGGCACCGGCGCCGCTCTCGCCGGTTATCGACTCACCGTCGTCGTGGCCGTGTACCTCGCGCTCTCGACCGCTTACTCGTTGCGGCTCAAGCACGAGCCCATCCTCGACCTGGCCTGCCTCTCTTCTGGCTTCATCTTGCGGGCGATCGCCGGTGGCGTGGCCACGAACGTGCCGCTGTCGGACTGGTTTCTCATCGTGGCGTCGTTCGGCTCGCTGTTCATCGCTACCGGGAAGCGCAGCGCCGAGTACCTGCAAGGCGGCCATGACCGGGGACTGCACCGGCCCGTGCTCGGCAAGTACCCGCTGGCGTTCCTCCAGTCGGTGCGGCTGCTCAGCGCGGCGGTGACCATCACGGCGTATTGCCTGTGGGCGTTCGAACGCTCGGCGGCCGGGCTGCGTGGCCACCACCACCCCATCTGGTCGGAGCTGTCGATCATCCCGGTCGTCCTGGCTGTGCTGTACCTGGAGCTGCACTACGAGCGAGGAGGGGGTGCGGCGCCCGAAGACCTGGCGGTGCGAGATCTCAACCTCCAAGTCCTGGCCGTGGCGTGGGTGGTGCTGTTCGCCGTCGGTGTGTACGTATGAGCGCACCGGCCCGCGTCGACATACGGGTGTCATCCGGAGCCACGCTGCTCAGCGGGTGGGGGCGCACCGCGCCGACGAGCGCGCAGGTCGTCGCTCCGGCGAGCGCGGATGAGGTGAGCGCCGTCCTCGCCGGTGCAGCCAAGGCGGGTGGGGTAGTCCCCCGGGGCCTGGGCCGGTCCTACGGAGACGCCGCCCAGTGCGCCGGGGGCATGGTGGTCAGCACCGACCGCCTCGATCGGGTCCTGGGCTGGGACCCGGCCACGGGGATCGTGCGGGCGGGCGCCGGCGCCAGCCTGGACGCCCTCATGCGCCATTTCGTTCCCCGCGGCTGGTTCGTCCCCGTGACCCCGGGCACCAGACACGTGTCGCTCGGCGGCGCCGTCGCCGCTGACATCCACGGGAAGAACCATCACCGCGACGGCAGCTTCGGCGGCTACGTCGAGAGCATGACCCTTGTCTCGCCCACCGGGGCCCATCGCCTCAGTCGTGGCGACGAAGCAGCCGGGTCGTACTGGTCGACGGTGGGCGGGATGGGGATGACCGGTCTCATCACGGACGTCTCGCTGCGGCTCGTCGCCATCGAGACGGCCTACATGCGTGTCGACACCGAACGGGCGGACACCCTCGACGAGGTGATGAGCCGCATGACCGACAGCGATGCCGGCTTCCGCTACTCGGTGGCGTGGATCGATTGCCTGGCCAAGGGGGCGCGGCTCGGGCGGGGCGTGCTCACCAGCGCCGACCACGCCCAGCTCGCCGATCTCCCGTCCCGGCTCCGGGGCCAGCCGCTGGGCTTCGCACCGCGCCAGCGCCTCGACATCGCGTTCACGGCGCCGAGCGGCCTGCTCAACCCGCTCACGGTGGCAGTCTTCAACGAGCTGTGGTTCAGAAAGGCGCCCCGGCGACGCCAGGGCCAGATCCAGGGCCTGGCCACCTTCTTCCATCCCCTCGACGGGGTGGGGTCGTGGAACCGGCTATACGGCAAGCGCGGGTTCCTGCAGTACCAATTGGTGGTGCCGCCCTCGGGGTCGGAGGTGGTCCGGCGTGCGCTCGAGGCGCTCGGCGCCGCCGGCGTCCCCTCCTTCCTGGCCGTGCTGAAGCGTTTCGGCCCGAGGGACCCGGCGCCCATGTCCTTTCCCATCGAGGGATGGACGCTGGCGCTCGACATCCCGATCGGCGGTCGTTCGCTCGGCCCCGTGCTCGACGACGTCGACGAGATGGTGGCTGCGGCCGGTGGCCGGGTGTACCTGGCCAAGGACGCACGCCTCCGTCCCGAGCTTGTGCCCATCATGTACCCGGAGCTCGACCACTGGCGGGCGCAGTGCCGCGTCCTCGATCCTGAGGGGGTCATGATCTCCGACCTGGGGCGCCGGCTGGGGTGGCTCGACACCAAGCCCGACATGGAGAAGGGGCGGTGAACGACGCCCTCGGCATGCCCCAGACCGCTGTGGTCGTGGGGGCGACATCCGACATCGCCCGCAGCATCGTGCGAGAGCTGGCCGCCCGGCGACTGGCCAAGGTCGTCCTCACCGGCAGAGACGAGGCGCGCTTGGACTCCGTCGACGAGGAGCTCGGGGCGCTCGGGCTGGAGACCCACACCGGGGTGCTGGACGTGACCGACGTCGCCGCCCACGCCGGGCTCGTGGAACGCGCCGCCGACGCCCTCGGTCAGGTGGACCTCGTCGTCATGGCGGCCGGCGCCCTGGGGCCCGACGGGCCGGAGCCTCCCGACCCCACCGCAACTGCGGAGCTCTTCGCCACCAACTCCACTGGCCCCGCCGCCTTGCTCACGGCCTTCGCCAAGCTGCTCGCCGAACAGGGCCAGGGTCGCCTCCTCGTGCTGTCGACGGTGGCAGCGGTGCGCGTCCGGCGCGCTAATTATCCTTACGGCGCGTCGAAGGCCGGTTTGGACGCCTTCGCGCAAGGGTTGAGCATGGGCCTCGAAGGGACCGGGGCGTCGGTCGTGATCGTGCGTCCAGGCTGGGTGGCGACGCGCCTGACGGAAGGGCGTGCGCCCGCTCCGTTTGCCACCACCCCTGATGCCGTTGCTCGAGACGTTGTGGCCGCCCTGGAGCGGGGTACGAGCGTGGTGTGGAGCCCACCCGTCCTGCGCCTCGTGTTCGGGGGGCTGCAGTTCCTGCCACGTGCCCTGTGGCGGCGTTTGCCCAGCTGACACGTTGAGTTCTCCCACGGTTGTCACCGGGTCGTCAGGAACATCGGCAAGGATGGAGCGGTGTCGCCGGTCGAACTGAGGACGCGCCCCAAGACGCCTCCGCCGCACCCGCCGGTGAGCACGAGCCTGCGATCCCGGCTCTCTCGCCTGATCGAGGCGAGCCGGGGCCCGCGATCCCGGCTGTTTCGCCTGATCCGGGCGCACAAGGTCCGCAGCGCTCTGGTCGCCCTGCTCATCCTGCTCAGCCCGGTGCTGTGGTCCCTGGGTTCGGCCTTGGCCAACCCGGCCATGGGGTCGAGCATGCCGGGCCGACTGGCCGAGTGGACTCGGGAGCACGGCGGAGGGTCCTTGGTCGTGTGGGTGGAGAACCTGTGGTACTCGCACCACGCGCCGCCCGTCGGCGGCAAACCGGCCAAGGCTGCACTGCCGTCCACGGCCCACGTCTCGGCACCGCCACCGGTGAGCGCCCCGCCCCATCTGTCGCCGCCGGCGCCCATCGTCCCCGTCGCCAGCCCGCCCATCTCCGGTGAAGGCCAGTGGCAAGCCGCCGGGCGCCTCATCGACGGCGTCCCCGCCGTATACGAGACCTTCGTCCGTCCCGACAGCGTGCACACGAGCGTGGTCACCGGCGTGGCCTGGATGGACACCGACCTGCTGTCGGCGACGCTCTATTCGGGCAGCCAGATCCCGGGCCACGGCCCCTGGGCGGACACCGCACCGGTGTCGGCGCAGGCGTCCACGTCGCTGGTGGCGGCCTTCAACTCTGGTTTTCTCATGTCCAATGCCAACGGTGGGTACTACAGCGAAGCCCGCACCGCCTACCCACTTCGCAACGGGGCGGCATCCTTTGTGATCTACAGCGACGGCCGGGCCACCGTCGGCCAGTGGGGCCGCGACGTCTCCATGGCTCCGAACGTGGCGTCGGTCCGGCAGAACCTCGTGCTGCTCGTGGACAACGGCCAACCCGTCTCCAACCTGAACGCGGCAGACACGAGCGTGTGGGGCTACACGCTCTCCAATCGTGTCTACGTGGCGAGGTCGGGGGTCGGGGTGACCGCCGACGGCGCCCTCGTCTACGCGGGCGGACCCAACCTCGACATCGTGGACCTCGCCGACGTCCTGGCACGTGCCGGGGCGGTCCGGGCCATGGAGCTCGACATCAACAACGACTGGGTGAACTTCGCCACCTACGCACCGCCGTCGGCCGCGGGCGCGGCAAGCGCAGCCAATGGCTCGACGCTCGTTCCGGGCATGGCAGGCGGGGCGGGGCGCTACTTCAGCTCGTGGTGGGCCCGCGACTTCTTCACCCTGTCGGCCCGCCCCTCGGCCCGCACTCCGTAGCGGCGAGCGGCGAATCTCCTGCTCCGGCGGGCGAAGCCGCGTCGGAACCCCGCCGCCTGGCCTGGATCTTTCCGGTCTCGTCCTCTCGTCCTAGTCTCGGGCTTGTCGGTACCCTGGTCGGCGAGGAGGTACGAATCATGGATGCGCACAAAGGAGACCGGCTGTTCATCGACGGGAACAAGCTCGGCCAGGCCTGCCGGAGCGGCAAAGTGCTTCGCGTCGAGGGTGACTCCTCGCACCAGAGGCTGTGGGTGCGCTGGGACGACGGCCACGAGTCGATGCTCATGCCCGGTGCCGGGGCGCGCTTCGAGAAGGCGTCGGGCAAGCGCGCCTGATTGGTGTTCTGTCTCACTGAGCCGACGTCAGGAGTCGTCGAGCGAATCCTGGAAGAGGCTCGGGAGCAAGGCTTCTCTTATGGCGACGTGGGTGGGACCGCCGAGCGTCAATTGCCCAGCGGCTACACCCACGACCGTTACCACCTGACGCTCGGGCCCGCCTCGCGCTTCGACGCCGCCGCGGACGGGTTGCGTCACTGGCGGGCGCATCTCGGCGCTGGGGTGCGGGTCGAGCCCACCGACCCGGTCGCCACCGGTGCCACGTACCTGAACATCAAGCGGGTCGGCCCGATGCACGTGCTGGCCCCCGTGCGCATCGTCTACGTGGTGGACGAGCCTCACCGCTTCGGCTGGGCCTACGGGACGCTCCCGGGGCACCCAGAGGAAGGCGAGGAGCGCTTTGTGGTGACGCGGACCGAAGAGGGCGTCACCGACTTCGACATCACCGCCTTTTCCCGGCCGGCCGAGCTGCTGGCTCGGTTGCTGGGCCCGGTGACGAGGGTGATGCAGAAATCGACCACACGGGGATACCTGCGCGGCCTCGAGCAATATGTATTTGTCGCCTGAGTAGTCGAGACCACAGGACGCGGCTGCATCGCCTCTCTGCTGGCCGTCAGGTGTTTACGACTTTTTAACGGTCATCCCGGCGCATTCAGGTCGCGTTCATCCCGTGCAGGCGGATACTCGCTGCATGGCTGACTTTTTGGTCGTCGTCGCAATCGTCGTCTTCGTGGCGGTGATGCTCGGGTTGATCTGGGGCCTGGACCACGTATGACCTGGGTCCAGGGGGTCCTTCTCGCCGTGTCGATCGTGATGTTCCTCTACCTGGGCGTGGCGCTGTTCAAGCCCGAGTGGTTCTAGATGGGCTTCTTCTGGACCATCGTTGTCCTCGTCGTGGCCCTGGCCATCACCTGGCCGCTCTTGGGCCGCTACATGGCAGGCGTCTTCGAAGGCCGTGTCAATTACCTGGCGTGGGCCGAGCGGCCCTTCTACCGGCTGCTGCGCACCAACCCCGAGCAGGAGCAGTCGTGGAAGCGCTACGCCGCCTCGGCCGTCGTGTTCTCCGGCGTGTTCCTGGGGCTCGGCTACCTGCTGCTGCGCATCCAAGGCTCGTTGGCGCTCAACCCCCAGCATCTCGGGGCCGTGCCGCCCGCATTGAGCTTCAACACCACGGTCTCGTTCCTCACGAACACCAACTGGCAGAACTACGCCGGCGAGACGACCATGTCGTACTTCTCTCAGATCGGCGTGCTCACCGTCGAGCAATTCGTGAGCGCAGCCGTCGGCATCGCCGCCGCCATCGCCATGGTGCGGGGCTTCAGCCGCCGGAACTCGCCCACCATCGGCAACTTCTGGGTGGACATCACCCGGTGCATGCTGTACATCCTCCTTCCGGTCGCCTTCGTGGCCGGCATCATCGTCGTCGGCCAGGGCGCCGTGCAGACGCTGGCCGGGCCGGTGACCGTGCACGACTCGCTGAACGGGGTGACCCAGACCATCGCCCGGGGACCGGCAGGCTTCATGGCGTCGATCATGCAGCTGGGGACCAACGGCGGCGGGTTCTTCAACATCGACCTGGCCCACCCGCTCGAGAACCCCACGGGCCTCACCAACCTGCTCTTCATCTGGCTCACCCTTTGCATCCCGTTCTCGCTCACCTACACCTTCGGCAAGATGGTGGGCAGCATCCGCCACGGCGCCGCGCTGCTCGGGGCCATGGTCATCATCTTCGGGTGCTGGGTCGGCTTCAGCAGCTACGCCGAGCACCAGAACAATCCCGCCGTGGCCGCCGCCGGGGTCCATTCCACCGTGGGGAACACCGAGGGCAAAGAGGTGCGCTTCGGCGACACCTCGAGCACCCTGTTCGACATTTCGATGACGCAGACCTCGGACGGCGCCGTCGACAGCGCCAACGACTCCTACACCCCCATGGGCGGCTTCGGGCTGCTCACCGGCATGATGCTCGGGGAGGTGACGCCCGGCGGCACCGGCAGCGGGCTCTACACCATCCTCATCTACGCCATCATCGCCGTCTTCATCGGCGGGCTCATGATCGGGCGAACACCGGAGTACCTCGGCAAAAAGATCCAGGCCAAGGAGGTGAAACTGGCCGGGCTGGGGGCACTGGTCATGCCCATCATCGTCCTCGTCTTCACGGCGGTGGCGGTGTCGATCCACGCCGGACGGGCCGGTCCACTCAACTCCGGTCCCCACGGGTTCACCGAGATCCTGTACGGCCTCACCTCGCAGGGCAACAACAACGGCTCGGCATTCGCCGGACTCACCGGTAACACCGCCTTCTACAACGTCATCGGCGCCGTCGACATGCTCCTCGGGCGCTTCGGCATTCTCATCCCGGCCCTGGCGCTGGGCGGATCGCTGGCGGCCAAGAACGTGGTGCCGGCCTCGCTCGGGACCTTCCGAACCGACAACGCCATGTTCATCGGTCTCACCATCGGCGTCATCATCATCATCGGCGGGCTCACCTTCTTCCCCGCCGTGTCGCTCGGCCCCGTCGTCGAGCAGCTGAGCCACGGGAAGTTCTTCTGATGACGACCGTGACGACACAGCCGCCGCCCCAGCCCTCGGCGGCGCCGGCTCCCCGGGGCGTGGCCGAGGCCCGCAGCCTGTTCGACCGCCAGATCCTCCGCCAAGCCCTGTTCGACTCCTTCAAGAAGCTCGACCCCCGGGTGCAGGTGAAGAACCCGGTCATGTTCGTGGTGCTGGTGGGCACGGTGGTCACCTTCATCGAGTCGGTGGCCCACCCGGGCATCTTCGACTGGTCCATCACCATCTGGCTGTTCCTCACGGTGATCTTCGCCAACTTCGCCGAGGCCATGGCCGAGGGGCGGGGCAAGGCCCAGGCCGACACGTTGCGCCGCATGCGGGCCGAGACCGAGGCCCGCCGCCTGCGTCCCGACGGGACCGAGGAGCGAGTGGCGGCGTCGGCATTGGCCGCCGGCGACCTGGTGGTGTGCGAAGCCGGCGACGTCATCCCCTCGGACGGGGAGATCACCCAGGGCATCGCCTCGGTGGACGAGTCAGCCATCACTGGCGAGTCGGCTCCGGTGATCCGTGAGTCCGGCGGCGACCGCTCGGCGGTGACGGGCGGCACCAAGGTGCTGTCGGACCGCATCGTGGTGCGCATCACCGCTGAACGCGGCCACACCTTCCTCGACCGGATGATCAACCTTGTCGAGGGGGCCAACCGCCAGAAGACGCCCAACGAGATTGCTCTCACCATCCTCTTGGCCGTGCTCACCATCGTCTTCATCCCGGTGGTGGTGACGCTCCAGCCCTTCGGCCACTTCTCCGGGGCGACGGTGTCGGTGGTGATCCTGGTGGCGCTCTTGGTGTGTCTCATCCCGACCACCATCGGAGCGCTCCTGTCCGCCATCGGCATCGCCGGCATGGACCGCCTCGTCCAGCGCAACGTGCTGGCCATGAGCGGCCGAGCAGTGGAAGCCGCCGGCGACGTGCAGACCCTGCTGTTGGACAAGACCGGCACCATCACGCTCGGCAACCGCATGGCGTCGTCCTTCATCCCCGCCGGTGGCGTCACCGAGGAAGAGTTGGCCGATGCCGCCCAACTCGCCTCGCTGGCCGACGAGACCCCGGAGGGCCGCTCCATCGTCGTCCTGGCCAAGGAGCGCTTCGCCATCCGCGAACGGGAACTGGGCGAGGAGCACGCCTTCGTCCCCTTCTCGGCCACCACCCGGATGTCGGGGCTCGACGTGGACGGGCGCCACATCCGCAAGGGCGCGGCGGACTCAGTCCGGCGCTGGGTCGAGGAACAGGGCGGGACGGCACCCGATGGCCTGGACCAGGTCGTCGAGCGTCTCTCCCGGGCCGGTTCCACGCCACTGGTGGTGGCCGACGGTCCTCGCATCCTCGGGGTGATCGAACTGAAGGACGTGGTCAAGACCGGCATCCGCGAGAAGTTCGACGAGATGCGTCAGGTCGGCATCCGCACCGTCATGATCACCGGAGACAACCCACTCACTGCTGCGGCCATCGCCCAGGAGGCAGGGGTCGACGACTACCTGGCCGAGGCCACCCCCGAGGCCAAGATGGCCCTCATCCGCTCCGAACAGGAGGGCGGGAAGCTCGTGGCCATGACCGGCGACGGCACCAACGACGCCCCCGCCCTGGCCCAGGCCGACGTGGGCGTGGCCATGAACACCGGCACCACGGCAGCCAAGGAAGCCGGCAACATGGTCGACCTCGACTCGAACCCGACGAAGCTGATCGACGTCGTCGAGATCGGGAAGCAATTGCTCATCACCCGGGGCTCCCTCACCACCTTCTCGATCGCCAACGACGTGGCCAAGTACTTCGCCATCATCCCCGCCCTCTTCGCCGCCACCTACCCGCAGCTCGAGACGCTCAACGTCATGAAACTGCACAGCCCGAAGAGCGCAGTGCTGTCGGCGGTCATCTTCAACGCCCTGGTCATCGTGGCTCTCATCCCGCTCGCACTGCGGGGGGTCCGGTTCAGGGCGGCGTCCTCCGCTGCCATCCTGCGTCGCAACGTCCTGATCTACGGCGTGGGAGGCATCATCACGCCCTTCATCTTCATCAAGCTCATCGACCTCATCCTGGTCGCCGTGCACGGATACTGATGGAGGCCCGCCGATGATCGTCAACCTGCGCCGCTCCATCGTCTCGGTCCTCGTCTTCACGATCTTCTTCGGGTTCGTGTACGCCTTCGTCGGTACCGGCGTGGCCCAGCTGCTGTTCAAGCACCAGGCCGACGGGTCGATCACCGCCAACGGTTCCACGTTGATCGGACAGACCTGGTCGAGCCCCAGGTGGTTCCACGGCCGGCCCGACAACGCCGGTCCCTACGCCGCCAACCCCAAGGCCAGTCCTCCGGTGCCGGGCGGGGACAACCCGCTTGTTGCCAACGGGGTGAGCGGGTCGTCGGGGGCCACCAACCTGGGCCCGCGGTCCAAGGTGCTGCTGGCCGACACCCAGCAGCTCATCGCCTACTGGCACAGCGTGGGGGTGAACCCCACACCCGACCTCGTGACGACGTCGGGCAGCGGCCTCGACCCCGACATCTCACAGCAGGACGCCTTGGTCCAGATCCCCATGGTGTCGGGGGCCACTGGCCTCTCCCCGTCGGCGCTGCGGGCGCTCGTCATCCGCCAGACCCAGGGCGCCGAACTCGGGTTCATGGGGACGAGCTACGTGAACGTCCTGCAGCTCAACGAGGCCCTCAACAAGCTCGAGTCGTAGCCGCACCCGACGGCGTGGCACCATGCCGGTGGTGCCCAGCGATGCAGCCGAGGTGTTCGACGATCTCGAAGCCGAGCAGGACCGGCTGGAAGCGCTGTTGTCCGGGCTCGACGAGCGCGCCTGGACGACGGAGTCGGACGCGGCGGGCTGGAGCGTGGCCGACGTCGTCCTGCACTTGGCCCAGAGCGAGGAATTGGTGGTGGCCACCTTCGGCGGCCCCGTCGAGCCCCGTGCCGCAGGCGTCGAGGCGGCGGCGGGTAGCTCGATGGACGAGATGATGGATGCCGCCGTGCGCGCCCAGCGCGCCCCTGGTCCGGTGGTGTTCGAGCGGTGGCGCCAGGCGCGCCGCCAGGCGCTCGAGGCCTTGCGGGCAGCTCCCCCTGACACCGCGGTGCCCTGGGCGGCGGCTCCGCTTCGTCCCGGCACCTTGGCCACCACCCGCCTGGCCGAGCACTGGGCCCACGGCCTCGACGTCGCGGCGCCGCTCGGGGTGACCCTCGAGGACACGCCCCGGCTGCGTCATGTGGCCTGGCTGGCCCATCGCTCGCTGCCGTACGCCTTTACGCTGGCGGGCCAGGAGGCACCCCCTGTGCGCTGCGACCTCACCTTCGACGGCGAGCACTGGGTGTTCGGTCCGGAAGGCGCCCAGTCGCGCATCGAGGGCGAGGCGGGCGAGTTCTGCCGGGTGGCCGCCCAGCGCATGCCGGCGGGCAAGACCGGGCTGCGGGCGAGCGGCCCTCACGGTGCCGCTGCCCTGGCCGTCTTGCGCACCTACGCGGCCTGAGTCGAGCGGCACCTAGGTTGGCCGTCGTGACCGAAACGGCTCCGAAGCCGCCGCCGCTCCACCCCGACGTGGTGCCGCTGTCGTTCCTCCTCGGGACGTGGGTCGGCCATGGCGAAGGCGACTACCCGACCGTGGCGTCCTTTCACTACGACGAGCAGTTCGAGGTCTCGCACGTGGGCAAGGCCTTCCTTACCTGGTCCCAGCGGACATGGGGCACAGAGGACCGCCGCCCCCTCCACGCCGAGACCGGCTACCTCCGCCCGGGCCCTCCCGGGCACGTCGAGCTGGTGCTGGCCCACCCCAACGGGATCGTCGAGCTGTCGGAAGGCACCGTGTCGGGAAAGGTCCTTTCGCTGCAGAGCCGCCTGGTGGGCCGGACCTCGACCGCCAAGGAGGTGACGGCCCTCACTCGACGGCTCGAGGTGGACGGCGACGAGCTGCGTTACTCCCTTGCCATGGCGGCCGTTGGTCGCGCCCAGGCCGATCACCTGCGTGCCACCCTGCAGCGCAAGACCGAGGCGGCGGCGCCGTGACCCCCGAGCCGGACGAGGGCGGGCCCCGGCTGACGCCGCTTCCCCAAGCGGAGTGGGACGAGTTCCTGTCCCGGTTGGTGGACGCCTCGGGCGGGCCGGCGCACGCCCTCAATATCTTCACCACCTTGGGACGACATCCAGAGCTCTTTCGCCGTTGGATCGGGTTCGGTGGCGCCCTCCTCGCCGGCCAGCTCCCCGGACGGCTGCGCGAGCTCGTGATCCTCCGTACCGCCGTGAGGTGCCGAGCCGATTACGAGTGGGCGCATCACGAGGAGACGGCCCGCCGGCTCGGCGTCAGCTCCGACGAGCTCGAAGCCCTGCGACGGCCGCTCGCCGACCGTGCCTGGGCCCACGACGACCTGGTCGTCCTGCAGGCCACCGACGAGATGCACGACACCTGGAATCTGGCCGACGAATCGTGGGCGGCGGTGCACGGCCTGCTCGGCGACGCCGGGACCATCGAGCTCGTCATGCTGGTCGGGCAGTACCACCTGGTGGCCCTGGCCCTGCGGACGCTGCGGATCGAACTCGAGCGTCCGTAGAAATCAGCTGTCGGCGACCACCGCTTGCAGCAACAGGTCGATGAAGGTCTTGAACAGCTTTCCTTCGTCGGGGTCGAGGAAGGCCCAGGCGAGAAAACCCTCGGCCGACACCTCGAAAAGGTGCGCCAAGCGCGCCGGGGGGATCTTCCACTTGAACGACGCCGAGCGGGCCAGGTCCTGGATGAAGCCGGCCACCGCCTTGGTCATCTCCCGGGCGTTGGCTACGTAGCGGTCCCGGAACTCCGGGTTCCGCAAGGCATAGAGGCGGCCCTCCAACTCGAGCGCGAACCAGTCGGGGTCGCGGGCGAGGATCTGTCGGAAGGCGGTGGCCAGCGGCAGGTGATCGAGCTCCCCCGGTTCGGGCGGGTTTTCGTCGAACCACTCCGAGAAGGCGGCCAGCGATCGCTGATTCTGGTAGTCCAACGTGGCGAGGAACAGCCCCTCCTTGTCCTCGAAGTTCTTGTAGATGGCCCCCCGGGTGAAGCCCGCCGTCTCGGCGATCTCGTCCAGAGAGGCGCCGTAGAAGCCCCGGCGGGCGAACACCTGGGCGGCGGCCTCGATGAGGGCGGACCTGGTCAGCTCCCGGCGTCGCTCCGGGGTCCAGCGCTCGACGGCCATGAGCCTCCATTGTGGAACTTCAGGACGGGATTGACTTCTGGAACCACGACGGTATCATAGATACATGTTCGTATCTCGGTATCAGACACGTAGCGAGGGGCAGGAGCAAGAGGCAGCCCTCACGTGGCTGCACAGGCAGATGGCCTGGGAAAGGGTGCTGAACCGTCTCCGGGAGGAGGCGGGTGTCCCAGCCGTCTCGACTAGGGACGACGGGGCCATCCCGGACCGGCCCGCCGCCTGATTTCGGCGAACCGCCTCGCTGGCCGGCCCCTGCAGGACGCTGGTCGACCGGGGCGCAGTCAGGTAGTCATCCGGTCGATGGCCCAGCCGACAGGGGCAGGGAGGTCGGCGAGAACCACCACGCCGCCGCCCGCCCCGGCCACCGTCGGACGTCAGGATGTTGTCTTGACCGTGAGGCGGTAGCCGACGCCCGGCACCGTTCGCAGCGCCACCCCGTCGTCGTCGCCCAGCTTGCGTCGAAGGCGGTAGGTGTAGACGCGCAGGTACTCGACCTCAGTTCCGTAACGTGGGCCCCACACCCCCTGCAGGATCATCGTGTGGGTGCAGACCTTGCCGGCGTGACGCACCAAGAAGGTCAGCAAGGCGAATTCACGGGCCGTGAGCTCGAGCGGACGCTCGCCGAGCCTGGCCTCGTGATGAACGAGATCGACGTGGAGCGGTCCCAGATCAAGCTCCTTGGCGTCGTCCGGCTGCAGGGCGGGACGATGTCGAAGGGCGACGCGCAGCCGCGCTTCGAGTTCGCCCATCGAAAAAGGCTTCGTCATGTAGTCGTCGGCGCCGCCGTCGAGTGCGGCGATCTTGCGGTCCTCGGTCCCGTCCGCTGACAGCACGATGATCGGGACGTCGCTCCACTGACGGATGCGCCGGCACACCTCCATGCCGTCGAGGTCGGGCAGCCCGAGGTCCAGCACGACGGCGTCGGGGTCGACGAGGGCTGCCTCGCTGACCCCCCGTTCACCGGTGTTGGCCGTCGTCACCGAATGGCCGAGGGCCTTGAGGCCGATGCCGATCGCCCTCAGGAGAGCCGAGTCGTCGTCGACGGCCAGGACCACGGCCATCAGCCCTTGCCTCCTGCATCCTCGAAGGCGGGCAGGGTGAAGCAGAAGCGGGCACCGGGCCGCCCCGACTCGTCGAGCCAGATCCGCTCGCCGTGGGCTTCGACGAACGCCTTGGCGATGGACAACCCCACGCCTGCCCCCTGTCCGGGGCCGCGGTGGTGGAAGAGTTCGAACACGTGGCCCTCTGACGATGCGCCCACCCCCGGTCCTTGGTCGGCCACGGTCACCACCACCCGGTGTTCGTCGTGGCGGGCGACGTCCACCGAGATCGGTGTCCCGGGCGGACAATGCCGCAGCGCGTTTTCGACCAGGTTGACGAGCACCTGCCCGATGAGCACGGGGTCGGCCGTCACCGCGGGAACGTCATCGGCGGCCGACAGCGACAGCTGGCCGGCGGCAAGCACCGGCTCCATGCACGTCAGTGACTCCTCTAACAGATCCGGCATCGACACCGGCTGGAGGTCGACGATGAGGGCACCGGATTGCACCCGCGTCAAGTCGAGGAGGTTCGTGACGAGACGAGCCAGTCGATCAGCCTCGACGTCGATGGTCCGCAACAGCTCCTGACGGTCCTCGTCGTTCAGTGCGGCGTCGGTTTGCCGCATAGTCGAGGCCGAGACCTTGATGGTGGCAAGCGGAGTGCGCAGGTCGTGCGACACCGCGCCCATGAGCGCTTTCTGGAGCCGCTCGGTCTCCTCGGCGATCTCGGTCCGCAGCGCCTGCTCGCGCAGGCGCGCTCGCTCCAAGCTGAGCGCCACCTGGTTGGCGACCCCCCGCAACAGGTCCCGGTCCTCGCCGCCGAGCACGGGCCCCCGGAACCCGAGCAGTCCCACGGGTGCGCCCGTGGCGGCCAGGGCGAGCGTGCGTATGCCGCCTTCGGCCGTCTCGGCGCGCACGGGCACCCGGGCCCGCGGCATGAGCGCCGCCAGCTGCTCCTCCGACCACGGCTGGCCGGCCTCGGCTGCCACCACAAGACCGTGCGATCTCTGGAGCAGCAGGGCCACGGCATCCATGTCGAAGGCGTCGCGGACAGCGGTCACCACGCGACTGAGGAAGCTGGCTTCGCTGTCGTCTCCGACCAGCAGCTCCGAGAGCTCGAGGAGCCGGCGGACATGGTCCTCTCGGCGGCGGGCCTCTGCTCTGGCCGCACTCAGGGCGGAGACCACTTGGGCTACGAGGAGCATCACCGCTGCGTAGACGGCGAGCGCCACCCAGTCGCGCGTCGCTCCGACCGACAACGTGCCGTAGGGCGGGATGAACAGTAGGTCGAAGGCAAGGAACCCGATCGCCACCGACACGACGCCGGCCACGAAGCCACCGGCTGCCACGCCTAACACCACGGGCACCACCAACACGAGTCCGCTGGTGGCCGTGCCCAGTTGAGGGCGGAAGGGCACCATGCAGGCAGACAGCGCGGCGGTGACCATGAGGGCCAGCCCCGACCCCAGAAGCACACGGCGCCAGGACAACGACATGCTCACCTCGCCGCAAAAGGCCCTGGGGCCGCCGCCGGCGGCACGCCGGCAGTCCCTCCAATCGATGAGGATACCGGTCCGTTCGACGAGTAGGCCCTTCCACCGGGCACAATGACCGGGATGGCAGCCTCCGACCAACCCCAACCGGCCGTGACCGCCACGACGGCCCCCCGGGAGATGGATCGGCGCGAGGCAGACGCCGTTGGCCCCACCGGGCGCTTTCGCATCTACATGGGCGCTGCCGCCGGCGTGGGCAAGACCTTCGCCATGCTCGACGAGGGCTGGCGGCGCCACCGGCGCGGCGCCGATGTCGTCATCGGCTTCGTGGAGACCCATGGCCGGCCCCGCACCGCCGAGCTGATCCGCGACATCGAAGTGGTGCCGCGCAAGTTGGTGCCCTACCGGGGCGCCACCTTCGAGGAGATGGACCTCGACGCCGTCCTGCTGCGTAAGCCGGAGGTCGCCCTCGTGGACGAGCTGGCCCATACCAACGTGCCCGGCTCCGGTCGAAACGAGAAGCGGTGGCAGGACGTCATGGAGCTCTTGGACGCCGGCATCGGCGTCGTCACCACCGTGAACGTCCAGCACCTAGAGAGCATCGCCGACGCCGTGGAGCACATGACCGGGGCCAAAGTGCGGGAGCGTGTGCCCGACTGGGTGGTGCGCAAAGCCGACCAGCTCGAGCTGATCGACTCTTCGCCCGAGCAGCTCCGACGGCGCCTCGTGCACGGCAACATCTATTCCGAGGAGAAGGTCCCGGACGCCCTGCGCCACTTCTTCCGCACTGAGAACCTGGTGGCGCTGCGGGAGCTGGCGCTGCGGTTCGTGGCGGACGAAACCGAGGAGGAGCTCCTCGAGTACCTCCGGGGTCGCAGCTCGGGCGCCGTGTGGGACACCCGTGAGCGCATCATGGTGGCGGTCACCGGGGCACCCGGCACCGACAACGTCATCCGCCGCGCCGCCCGCTTAGCGGCTCGAACCAAAGGCGACTTCCTCGCCGTGCACGTGATCTCGGGCGAGCGCGACGGCGGGCGACCCATCGACGAGCTCAAGCGCCTGGCCGACGATCTCGGCGCCGAGTGGCACGAGATCAACCGCGACGACCCCGCCCGGGCGCTCGTCGAGTTCGCCGAGGAGCACCAGGTGACCCAGATCGTCATCGGTGCCACCCGGCGCAGCCGCTGGGAGGAGCTCACCCGCGGCTCGGTGGTGCGCCGGGTCATCCGCTTCGCCAACGACTCCGACGTGGACGTGCACGTGATCGCCCGGCGTGACGCCGGTGCCGTGGAGGCCGACAGCCTCGACACCTGATCGTCTGGCGTGTCGGCGATCACCCAGGCGTCGGGGGATCAGCCCGGGATGGGCACCCGCCAGTCGATTGCCGTGCCTTTGCCGTTTCGGCCGGGGCTGACGGTCATGGACCCTCTCCGCCCCTCGGCCCGGGCGCGCAGGTTGGCGAGGCCACTCGAGCGGGTGCGGCCCTCGGCCCCCTTGCCGTCGTCAATGACCTCGATCACGAGTTGATCGCCCTCCGTCCGAACTCTCACCTGCACGGTGGTGGCGGCTGCGTGGCGCGCCGTGTTGGAGAGCGCCTCGCGCACGACGGCCAAGACATCGGGGACGAGCTCTTCGGGCAGCCGAGTGTCGATGGGCCCGTCGAACTGCAGCCGCGGCTGGAAGCCCAAGGCGGGAGCGGCCAAGCTGGCCGCGTCAAGGATGCGGGAGCGGGCGCTCTTCTCCACATGCTGAGTGGCCTGGATCTCCAGCGAGAAGATCGTGCCCCGGACGTCTCGGATGGTGGCGTCGAGCTCCTCGACTGACTCCTCGATCCTTTCGAGGACGGGGCGCTCCGCGATGGAGTTGGCCGCCGCCTGCAGCGACATTCCCACGGCGAACAGACGCTGGATCACATGGTCGTGGAGGTCCCGAGCGATCCGCTCCCGGTCCGCCACCAAGGCGAACTCGGAGCGCTCGAGCTCGGCGCGCGCCACTTCGATGCCGAGCCCGGCCTGCTGGGCGAAGCTCTCCACCAGCCGCACGTCTTCGGGCTCGAACGGGGCACGCCCCGGCGTGCGGGTCACGATGAGCACCCCGGTGGGCCCCGCCGAGCTCGTCATGGGGGCCAGCACGATCGGGCCGATCGCCACCCCCGAGAGCATGGATGTGGGAGCGGGTGAATCGCTGTGCAGGTCCTCGCTCACGATGGACTGGCCGCTTTGGAACACCTGGCCGGCCAGCGACACGTCCATCGACATGGTGCCGCCCACGTCCAGGCGGGTGTCTCCGCGCACGGCGGCCACCGCCAGGGACTCGGGTTCGTCTTCAGCCGGCAGCGCCACCAGCACGCCGTCGGCGTCGATGAGCTCACCGACCCGGCGGGTGATGAGGTCCAGCCATGCCTCGGTCTCGGTGCCGGAGAACAGCGCCAGCCGCACTTCGGACATGGCGGTGAGCCAGCGCTCCCGACGTTGGCTCTCGGCGAGAAGGTGCCGGAGTTCGAGCTCGGCGCGGCGCCGCTCGCTGATGTCGCGCAGCACGGTGGCAAAGCCCACCGGCTCGCCCGCCACGTCGGTGACGAGCGAGATGGTCTCGGCCACGTCCACGTGGGAGCCGTCGGTGCGGAGTCGGCGGGTGTCGTGGGTGGGGACCCGCATCCCACTGCGCACCCGGGCCATGCGCTCTTCCATCTGCATGCGCAGATCGGACGGAACGAGGCGCCAGAAGGGCCGCCCGACGACGTCCTCGGCGCGGTGACCGAACATCCGCTCGGCAGCCGGATTCCAGCTCACGAGCGCTCCGCTCAGGTCCATCGACATCATGGCGTCGTCAGAGGAGGCCACGATGGCCGCCAGCCGGGCCTCGGCCTCCCAATCGGCGCGTTGCACGCTGATGTCCCGAATCGACGCCATGGTGAGCTGGCGCTCCCCCGCCTGCAGCGGTGTCAGGCTGATGTCGACGGGGAATTCGGTGCCGTCCCGCCGCCGGGCCCACAGCTCGAGACCCGCTCCCATCGGTCGCTGCCCGGGCCGGGCCACGAAGGCGCTCCGATGACGAACGTGCCGGGCGCGCAGCCGGGCGGGGACCATCGCTTCCACAGGAGAACCGGTCATGCCCCCGCTCGGGAAACGGAAGATCCGCTCGGCCATCTGGTTGGCGGCGACGATCGTTCCCGCCCCGTCGACCACCACGGCGGCGTCGGGCATGAGGCGGAGCACGGCCTCCACCAGCTCGGTCGGGGCCTGCGTCAGTGCCGCCCCCTCGCCGGACGTGGTGGTTACCTTCCTTCCGGGTGTCGCACCACCCGAAGGCTACTGCCGTCACCGCGTCTGCTTCGTCGTTCACAGACGCGGTGGATGTGCGGCGTGCTGGGGCACGACGCCCTTCAGGCGTCGTCGATGCCGTAGAACAGCCGCTCGGTGACGCGCCGGGCCCGGCGCGTCACCCGCCGGTACTCGTCTCGCAACGCCGATGGGGTCGTGCCGAGGCTTCGAGCGAGACGCGACAGGTCGGCGCTGCGCGCCGGAAGGGCGTCCCCCGGCCCGGTGCCCCCGGGTAGCGCGCCTACCAGGTGCCAGCGGTTGCGAGTGTGCTCGCAGAACACGTAGCTGGCCCGCAAGGCGGCGGCGTCGTCGCCGTCGAGGGCGCCCCGCGCCGTCAGGGCGTCTAGGGCGGCCAGCGTGGACGACTGGGCTACCTCGCTGCGCAGCTGCAGCAACTGCACCGTCCACTCCACGTCCGACAGCGATCCTCGTCCCAGCTTCAAATGGAACTCCGGGTCCTCACCGCTCGGGATGCGCTCGCGTTCGATGCGCGCCTTCATGCGGCGGATCTCGGCCACCTGGTCGTCAGTGAGGGGCGTACCCCACACGAATGCGTCGGCGGCCTCGAGGAAGCGGGCGCCGAGCTCGCCGTCACCGGCCACCACCCGGGCCCGGAGCATGGCCTGGCGTTCCCAGGTCTGGGCCCAGCGCGAAAAGTAGAGGCGGAAGCCCGCCACGGAGCGACTCAGCCGGCCTTGGGCTCCTTCAGGACGCAAACCGAGGTCCAAGGCGGCGACGCGGGTGGCCGGGCTCGTCCCGTGGAAGAGGTGGAGCAACGTCTCAGCGACCAGCGCAGCGGCGTCGTCGCCGGCAGGTCCGTCGTCGCCGTGGACGAGGAGCACGTCGAGGTCGCTGGCGTAGGCCAGCTCGCCTCCGCCGAACCGGCCCACGCCCACGATGCAGAAGGAGCCGTCGTAGCCGACGCGGCTGCGCACGTCGTCGAGGGCGGCCTCGAGTAGGGCTTCGGCGGTGGTGGTGAGGGCGGCACCCACGCCCCCGACGTCCTCCAGGTCGAGCAGGTCGCGACTGGCGACGCGGACGAACTGGTCCTGGCGCAAGCGCACGAGCTGGGCGCGCCGGGCCTCGTCGTCAGCGGCGCGCCCCGTGCGCTGCCGGGCTTCGGCCGCCAGCTCGGCGCGACCCGCGGGACGGAACGCCTCGTCATGGTCGAGGCGGGTGATGAGCTCGGGATTGCGGCTCAGTGCCTCCGACAGCGCTCGGCTCGACCCCAGCAACAGGCACAGACGGCGCGCAGTCTCGGGGGACTCCCGGAAGGACGCCACGAGCATGGCCCGGTGGTGGCGGTGGACCACCAGATTGCGCAAGCCCAGCAGACCCAGGTCGGGGTCGGGGGTGAGCGACAACCAGTCGAGGAGCAGCGGGAGCAGTTGTCCCATGAGGCGAGAGCTGCGGGTGAGCCCACCGGCCAGATCTTCGACCGCAGCTGCCGTGCGCCGGGCGTCGGCGAAGCCGAAGGCGGCGAGGCGCCGCTCGACGGCCTCGGGGGTCATGACGGCGTCGGCGCCGGAGAACGACTCCAGCAGCGGACGGAAGAAGAGGCGCTCGTGGATGGCGCGCACCTCGGCCAACCGCCGGCGGAGCTCGGCGTCGAATCGGGCCATGGCGCTCGCCTCGGGGCCGTCGGAGAATCCGAGGACGCGCGCCAGCCGCTGGCGCGCCGTCGTGGAGGTGGGCACGGCGTGGGTCTGCTCGTACTCGACCAGCTGCAAGCGGTGCTCGACGGTACGGAGGAAGCGGTAGTGCTCGGCCAGCGCGGCGGCGTCGTCGGCGGAGACGTACCCGGCAGCACCGAGCTCGCTCAGCGCCTCCAGCGTGGCGCGTCCGCGTATGGCGGGATCGAACCGGCCGTGGACGAGCTGGAGCAGCTGCACGGCGAACTCGACGTCACGGATGCCGCCCGGGCCCCGTTTGAGCTCCCGGCCGGTGAGGCCGCGGCGGTCGACGAGCGCCTCGGTGCGGGCCTTCATCGAACGCAGCTGGGCGAGCTCGTCAGCGGAGAAGCTGCGGTCCCACAACGCCTCTTCGACAGCGGCGGCGAAGGCGTCCCCGACGGCGGCGTCGCCCCCGACCGGCCTGGCCTTCAAGAGGGCCTGGAACTCCCACGCCGAAGCCCACCGGCGCCAGTAGCCCTGGTACGACTCCACCGTTCGGGTGAGCGGTCCCGACCGACCCTCGGGGCGAAGATCTGCATCCACCCGGAACGCCTCCCGGGCCAGTTCGATCACCCGCCGCGCCTGCGCCGCGGTTTCGTCGTGACCGCTCACGAACATCACGTCGACGTCGCTGGCGTAGTTGAGCTCGGCGCCGCCCAGCTTTCCCATGCCGATGACGGCCAGCCCCGCCGATTCACCGGCGCCGTCGGCGGCGAAGCGCACCGCCCCGTCGAGCACCCCGGCGGCCAGCGCTGCCAACGACGACCCCACCTCGGAGAGCCCTTCCATGCCGAGCAGGTCGCGCGCCGCGATGCGTAACCCTTCGAGTTGGGCAGCGTGGACCAAGCTGCGCTCGTCTTCGGCGTCGAGACCCAACGGGCGCTCGAGGTGGGCCAGCACCCCTGCGGCGGCGGGATCGGCAACGCACAACCGCCCGAGGGCGTTGCTGGCCTCGGCCACGGCCACCACGGCACGGCCCAACTCGCTCAGCTCCCGCCCGTCGATCAGCCGGGGAAGCAGCTCGGCGTCCTGCTCGACCAGTCGCTGCAGCACGGGGCGGACGACTTCGGGCGCGGCCGACCGCTCAGCGGCGATGTCGAGCACCTTGGCGTCGGTCACCTCCGCAGCATGCCAGCGGCGTCGCCTCCGCCCTGTCGGCGCCGTGGCCGCCGTTACGCTGCGAGGGTGGAGCGCCTGCGGCTGGCACTGGGTCAGCTCGACACCGTGGTGGGCGACGTCGACGGCAACGCCCAGCGGGTCCTGGCCGCCTTGGCCAGGGCGGAGGAAGAGGGCGCCGACGTCGTCGCCTTTCCCGAGCTGACCCTCACCGGCTACCCACCTGAGGATCTGCTCCTCAAGCCGGCGTTCCTGGCCGACAATCTCGCCGCGCTGTCGAGGGTGGCCGCCGCCACCTCGAGCTGCGCTGTGGTCGTGGGCTTCGTGGACGTGGTCGGGACCGACAGCCTGGAACAAGCGGCGGCCGGCGCGGCGGGGGCCGGTGCCCACTCCCGGGAGGCGGCGGTGCGCGGGGCGCCCCGATTGCTTCGCAACGCCGCCGCGGTGTGCGCCGGCGGCAGGGTCGCCGGTGTGTACCACAAGCGTCTGCTCCCCAACTACGGCGTGTTCGACGAGGAGCGCTGGTTCGGGCCCGGGACCGAGCCCATGGACCTCTACGTCATCGGCGGGGCGCGGATCGGGGTGTCGGTGTGCGAAGACGTGTGGTTCCCAGAAGGGCCGGTCACCTGCCAGGGACGCGCCGGGGCACAGCTCGTCGTCAACGTGAACGCTTCGCCCTACTCGGTGGGCCGGATCCACGACCGCCTGGCCGTGCTGCGCAGTCGCGTCGCCGAGGCGGGATGTGCCATCGCCTATGTGAACCAGGTGGGCGGACAGGACGAGCTCGTCTTCGACGGCGGCTCGATGGTGGTGGCCGCCGACGGCGAGGTGGTGACCGCCGCGCCGCAGTTCGCCGAGGCCATGGTGGTGGTGGACGTGGCCCTACCCGACAGGGACTCGTCCGGCCCGGAGTCGCTCCGCACCGTGGCGGTGAGCGAGGCTCGGCCCTCCCAGCCGCGGCGGCCTGCACCGCCGGTGCCCGAACCCCTCTCGGAGGAAGCCGAGGTGTACGGGGCGCTCGTGCTCGGTACCCGTGACTACCTCCAGAAGAACGGCTTCACCGATGCCGTGATCGGCCTGTCAGGGGGGATCGACTCCTCGCTGGTGGCCGCCGTGGCGGCAGACGCCATCGGCGCCGACCACGTCCATGCGCTGTCCATGCCCTCTCGCTATTCGAGCGAGGGGTCGCGTGGTGACGCCGCCGCTCTGTCGGAGGCGCTCGGCATCGACCTGCGGGTGGTGCCCATCGAGCCGGCGCATGGCGCCCTCGGGAAGATGGTCGACTCGGCGGTCGGCCACCCCGTATCCGGGCTCACCGACGAGAACCTGCAATCGCGCATCAGAGGAGTGTTGCTGATGGCGGTGTCGAACGCCATGGGGTGGATCGTCCTCACCACCGGCAACAAGAGCGAGCTGGCCACCGGCTACTCCACGTTGTACGGCGACTCAGCGGGTGGGTTCGCCGTGATCAAGGACGTCCCCAAGACCCTGGTGTACCGGCTGTGTCGCTACCGCAACACCGTGACCGCCATGCCGGTCATCCCCGAGTCGGTCCTCGAGAAACCCCCGTCGGCGGAGTTGCGCCCCGATCAGCGCGACGACCAGAGCCTTCCTTCCTACGACGTGCTCGACCCCGTGCTCGAGCAGCTCGTCGCCGAGGACCGCTCGGTCGCCGACGTCGTCGCTTCGGGGTATCCGGCCGAGCTCGTGGAGCGCGTGGCGCGACTGGTCGACATGGCCGAGTACAAGCGCCGCCAGTCACCGCCCGGTGTCCGCATCTCGGCCAAGGCCTTCGGAAAGGACCGGCGCATGCCGATCACCAACCGCTACCGAGACCGTTCCTCGCTGCAACCGTCCGGCGACGCCGTCGGCGGGTCCGGTGCGCCTGTCTCCCGCCGGGCCATGGAGGGGAGGCCGAGCGGTGACGCCTGACGGTTCCCCTGCCGGCGCCGAGCACGCCGGCGAGCGGGGAGGGATCGGGATCGAGGAGTCGGCTCGCCTGCTCGGTGCCTACGCCTGGGTCGAAGGCCGGCTCTTCGAAGTGCTCGGTGCTCTGGCCGCCGACGAATCCTCCGGTCGCCTGGCTGTTCTCCTCGACTCCTCGAGCCAAGAGCACGCCTGGCACGCAGAGCTGTTCGCCGAGCACATCCCGCTGCTGCCCGGCACGGACCCCGAGGCCTTCGTGATCGCCCCCGGGCCCGAGGCGGCCGAGATGCTCGATCGCCTGGGCAAGCTGCCTGGCGGTGCGCCGCGGGCGGCGGCGCTGGCCCGGGTGGTTCTGCCCCGCCTGGTGACCGGCTACCGCCGGCATTTTTTCCGGGCGAGTCCCTTGTCAGACGGGCCCACCCGACGGGCGCTGCGCCTGGTGCTGAGCGACGAGGTCGAGGCCCAGCTCGAGATGGAGGAGGTGCTCGAGGGCCTGCTCAGCGGGGTCGCCGATCCCGAGACGGTGCTCGACGAGGCTGGCCGGCTGGAGGAGCTGGTGGCCGGCTCGGGCCTGGGATTTGCCCCCTGGCCCGGGGGGTCAGGGGACTTGACGGTCCCGGTACAGTGATATCCACAGGGGGCGGTTTCGTGCCCGCCCTGGCGGGGGGTCGGTCGCACGGGACCGTGCGGCCTGTGCGTCGGAAAACAAACGTGGTGTAACGCCCCCTCAGGCGTTACCGGCTCGGCGAAGGGTTGAAGGCGTTGGCAAAAGAGCGCGTCGAGCGGGACGAGGAAGACTTGGTCAGGCTGTACCTGACCGACATCGGCCAGTACCCGCTGCTCACGAAGGACGACGAGGTCCGCTTGGCCCAGACCATCGAGGGCGGCCGGGACGCCGAAGGCGACCTCGCCAAGGCGGCCAAGGAGCTCACACCGGCCAAGCGCCGTGAGCTCAAGCGCAAGGTGCAGACGGGCGAGCAGGCTCAGCAGACCTTCGTGCAGTCCAACTTGCGACTGGTCGTCTCGATCGCCAAGAAGTACCAGGCGTCGGGACTGCCGCTCCTCGACCTGATCCAAGAGGGGAACCTGGGGCTCATGCACGCCGTCGAGAAGTTCGACTGGCGCAAGGGCTTCAAGTTCTCCACCTACGCCACATGGTGGATCCGCCAAGCCATCACCCGCGGCATCGCCAACACCGGCCGCACTATCCGCCTCCCGGTGCACGCCGGCGACACGCTCGCTCGCGTCCAGAAGGCCCAGGCCCGACTGGAGCTCAAGCTGGGCCGGCCTGCCACCCTGGCCGAGCTCGGTGCCGAAGTCGAGATGCCCGAGGACAAGCTCATCGAGGCGCTGCGCTTCCGAGCCGAGCCGCTGTCGCTGTCGGAGCCGCTGCGCGAAGACGGCGATGCCGAGCTCGGCGACGTCGTGGAGGACCGCTCGGCCGAGTCACCCTTCGAGGTGGCGGCCACCTCCCTGCTTCCCGACGAGATCAACCGCCTCTTGTCGCCGCTCGACGAGCGCGAGCGAGAGATCCTGCGTCTGCGCTTCGGCCTCGACCGAGGCGAGCCGCGGACGCTCGAAGAGGTGGGCGAGCACTTCAACCTGACCCGGGAGCGCATCCGCCAGATCGAGGCCCGGGCCATGTCCAAGTTGCGCCACCCCTCGTCGGACACCGGGGCCCGCGACCTGCTCACGGTCTGACCGGGCGGGCCTTCCGCCCGTCTCTGAGCACGGCGGGCCGCTCCTGGGTACCATGCGCGGCGTGAAGAAGCTGATCCTCCTCGCCATCCTCGTCACTCTCGGCGTCGTCGCCGTCCGCCGCCTGCGCGAGGCCTGATCCCCTGGCCGCTCCGCTCGGGGCGGCCTCAGGGAATCCGGCTCGCCGCGGCGTTCAACTCCCCAGTCGCTGACGCCCCAGGCGCCAGGCCAGTACCGCCGCGCCCGTGGCGGCCAGGGCCACCCCGCCGACGGCGGCAGCGGTGGGCAAGTTCGGCACCGGCACCCGGTCACGCAGGCGCACGGGCCGGGTGAACTGGCGCACGTCCCAGCCACGCTCGCGAGCCAGGCGGGCCAGCACCCGATCGGGGTTCACGGCCACGGGATGTCCGACGGCCTCGAGCATGGGCACGTCGGTGTAGGAGTCGCTGTAGGCGTAGGAGGCTCCCAGGTCGATGTCTTCGAACATGGCCAGGTCGCGGATGGCCTCGGCCTTGAACGGGCCGTAGGCGTAGAACGCCATCTCGCCGGTGTAGCGGCCGTCGAGGTCGACAACTGCACGACTGGCGATGGCGCCGTCCACCCCGAGGTACTCGGCCAGGGGTTGCACGATCTCCTCCGGCGCTGCCGAGACGATGTAAGTGCGTCTGCCCTCGGCCTGGTGCTGCTCGATGAGCTCGAGGGCCTCTGCGTAGATGATGGGCTCCACCACCTCGTCGAGGGTCTCGCGCACGATGCGCGCCACTTCCTGCTGATCCCATCCCCGCGTCATCACGAGCACCTGCTCGCGGATTCGCTCCAGCTTCTGCTCACTGGCGCCCAGATGGAGGAACACGAACTGCGACGCCAGGGCCCGCACCACCGTGCGCCGGGAGATGAGCCCACCCCGGTAGAAGTGGTGGCCGAAGGCCGCCATCGACGCCCGGGCGATGACGGTCTTGTCGAGGTCGAAGAAGGCCGCCTCCACGCCGCTCGAGTCTACGGTCGCGCCGCGCCGCCCTCGGGGCCGACGAGAAGTTCCTGCACGAGGTCCTCGGCCTCGTCGGTCACGAGCAGCAGGACTTCGTCGCCCACGCTGAGCACGGTGTCCCCGCGGGGAACCACCAAGTGGTCGTCACGGACCACCGCCACCACCGTGGCGCTGCGGGGCATGGCCAGGTCCGCCAGCGACGTGCCCCCCGCCGGGGACCCCTCGGCCAGCGTCACCTCTACGAGATGGGCCGAACCCTTCTCGAATTGCAACAGCCTGACCAAGGCGCCCACCGATACCGCCTCTTCGACGAGGGCGGTCATGAGCGCTGGTGTGGACACCGACACGTCGACACCCCACGACTCGTTGAACAGCCACTGATTCTTGGGGTGGTTGATGCGCGCCACCACTCTGGGCACGGCGAACTCCTGCTTGGCCAAGAGCGAGATGACGAGGTTGTCTTCGTCGTCACCGGTGGCGGCCACGGCCACATCGGCGAGCCCCATGCCGGCCGCGTCCAGCGAGCTCACCTCGCAGGCGTCCGCGGCCACCCATTCGATGTCGAGCGTGGGCCGCAGGCGCTCGACGAGGTCGGGGTCCTTCTCGATGAGCATCACGTCGTGCCCGTTCTGGTGCAGTTCCTTGGCGATGGCGGTCCCGACGCTCCCGCCTCCGGCGATGGCCACCTTCATCGGGCGTCGGTTCCTGTTCGAGGCCGCAACGCGTCAGTGCCGGCCACCAGCTCCTCGAGCGCGTCGAGGGCGTCGATCAGCACGGCGAGATGGAGGACGTCCCCTTCCTGTCCCACCAGGTCGGCCACGTCCAGCCGGGGAACGCCGCTGCGGGTAACGGCGACCAATGTGGCGCGTCCCGGCAAACCGACGTCGCGCAGGCGCCTGCCCGCCCAGCGCTCGGGGAGGAGACGGTCCACCATGGCCAGATGTCCGGTGTCGTCGGTCCACTCGACGGCGGCCTCGGGCACGAGGCGGTGCATCACCTGGTCGATGGTCCAGCGCACGGTGGCCACGGTCGGGATCCCGAGGCGCTGGTAGATCTCGGCCCGCCGGGGGTCGTAGATGCGGGCGACCACGTTGACGATGCCGTAGGTCTCGCGGGCGATGCGGGCGGTGAGGATGTTCGAGTTGTCGCCGCTCGTCACGGCGGCGAGCGCCCCCGCCCGCTGGGCGCCGGCCCGCTCCAAGTCGCCGCGGTCGAAGCCGGAGCCGACGATGGTGGTTCCCGGCCATCCTTCGGGCAGGCGGCGAAAGGCCTTGGCCATCTTGTCCATGATGCTCACGCTGTGCCCGCGGTCCGAGAGCCCAACGGCCAGGCCCGAGCCCACTCGACCGCACCCCACGACCACCACGTGCACGGCACCATGCAACACGGCGCCGCGCCCGCTGACAATTCTCTTGTCGCTCCTGTCGGTCCCAGCCGTTTGCGCACTTGAGGTCGTGCTCTGTCCGAGCTGGCCGTGTGGTTGGCTGGGACCCATGAGCGATCCGGTCCTCGGTCGGGGAGAAGGTCGTCGCCTGGCACCCACGGCCGTGCCCGGGCCGCACGACGTCGTCCTGCCCGAAACCCTTCCCTACCGGATCAAGAACCTCCTCCTGGGGCCGCCGCTCGCCACCGAGCGCCAGGCGGTGGAGCGCCTCGGCAAGCCCACGGCGCTGGCCGTTCTCTCCTCGGACGTCATCTCGTCGTCGGCCTATTCGACGGAGCAGGTGCTGGTGCAGTTGATCCCGGTCATCGGGATCGCCGCCTTCACCCTGGTGGTGCCCATCACCTTCGCCGTGCTCGCCGTGCTGGTGGTCGTGACGCTCTCCTACCTCGAGGTCGTCAAGGTGTACACGCAGGCTGGCGGGGCCTACGTCGTCGCCCGGGAGAACTTCGGCTTGAACGTCGCCCAGTTGGCGGCGGTGGCGCTGCTGGTCGACTACACGCTCACCGTGGCGGTGTCCGTGGCGGCCGGCGTGGCCGCCCTGACGTCTGTGTTCTCGGCGCTGACGGGGGCGACCGTGTGGATCTCCATCGGCCTCGTCGTGCTCATCGCCTACGGCAACCTGCGCGGCGTCCGAGAGGCGGGGCGGATCTTCGCCGTGCCCACGTATTTCTTCATCGTCAACATGCTGCTGCTCATCGCCGTGGGCCTGGTGCGCGCCGTCCTGGGTCAGCTCCACACCCACTCCGTCCACCTGGCCGGTGCCTTCCGGCCCGGAGCACGGGGGAGCGGGCTGCTGCTCGGGGCGTCGGTGTTCGTGGTGCTCCGGGCCTTCGCCTCGGGAGGCTCCGCCTTGACCGGCACCGAGGCCATCTCCAACGGGGTGAGCGTGTTCCGCCGGCCCGAGTCCCGAAACGCCCGCATCACCTTGGGCCTGGTGGCGGTTCTCCTGGGCACGCTGGTCCTGGGCGTGGCCGTGCTGTCGGCGATCGTCCATCCGGCGCCGCGCATCTCGGGCACGCCCACGGTGGTGGCGCAGATCGCCAAGTACGTCTACGGAACGCACGCGCTCGGCCAGGCGGGCTTCGTGGCGCTGCAGGCGGGCACGATGTTCGTGTTGGTGCTGGCCGCCAACACCAGCTTCACCGGCTTTCCCTACCTGGCCAGCTTCGCCGCCGAGGACTCGTACCTGCCGCGCCAGCTCACGAGACGGGGTCACCGCCTGGTGTTCTCCACCGGCATCATCGTGCTCACCGCGGCGTCGGTGGTGCTGTTGCTCGTCACCCGGGCACAGGTGAACAGCCTGATTCCCCTCTACGCCATCGGGGTGTTCACCGGCTTCACCATGGCCGGTGCCGGGATGGCCAAGTACCACCTCGTGCACCGCGAGCCCCAGTGGCGCCGCCGGCTGCTCGTGAATGCTTCCGCCGCCGTGCTCTCCTTCGTGGTGGACATCGTCTTCGTGGTGACGAAGTTCACCGAGGGGGCCTGGGTGATCGTGGTCCTCATGCCGGTCGGGGTGCTTCTGCTCGTCCGGCTCCATCGGCAGTACATCCGAGAGGACGAGCAGCTCGAGGTGGGCGCCGCTCAGGCGTGCGAGGCACCCATCCTGCGCCGCCACAACGTGGTCGTCCTGGTCGACGGGCTGGACATGGCCACCGCCCGTGCTCTGCAGTACGCCCGCACCTTGATGCCCGACGACCTGAGAGCCGTCCACTTCGCCGTGGACCCTCAGGCGGCCGCCGAGCTCGAGGCGGAGTGGAGCCGGCTCGGGCTCAGCCGCATGCCCCTCGACATCATCGAGGCGCCGGACCGACGTCTCGGCCGCGCCGCCCTGGAACTGGCTGCCAGCGTCACCGCCGACGGCGCCACCGAGCTCACCGTCCTGCTGCCGAGGCGTGGCTACAGGGGAGGATGGCAGCGGCTCCTGCACGACCGGACCGCCGACTCCATCGCCGCGTTGTTGAGCACGCTGCCGCACGTGAACGCCACCATCGTCCCCTTCCAGCTGAAAGGCGGCGTGCACTTGAAGCGGCCAGCCGTCCTCGGGCGCCGGCGCGAGGACAGCCACCGGCCGCCACGTGTCGAAGACGAGGATCGGCTGTCCCGGGTGGCCGGCACCACGCCCATCGCCGAGGCCACTTGGCGGTCGCGGGTGCGGGTGGCGGGGCGCATCCGTCAGGTCCGGGTGCCCACCAAGGGCGACGTCGCCAACCTCGAGTGCACGCTGGTCGACGACACGGGCGCCATCCTCCTCGTGTTCCAAGGACGGCGCCGCATCGCCGGCATCCAACAGGGGGCGAAGCTCGTGGCGCAGGGCACGGTCGGGTCGTGGGGTGGCCGGCTGGCCATCTTGAACCCCACCTACGAGCTGCTGTCGGGCGCCGAGGAGACGGGGGCCAGGGTCTGAGGACGGCGGCGCAGGCCGCGTCCTTGCCGCTCGAGCGGGGAAGTCGGTATCGTCTGCGCCCGACCTTCCGGCCTCCTGACTCACGCGCCGAGGCTCGGACGGGTCGCCGTCTCCGGGTCGCCTCCCGCTCGAGTGCCGGAGGGGACAGCAGCGCTATCGAAGGGAGCAGCACGTCATGGTCCACCTCCTGGCAGCCGAAGGGGGGTACCAGAGCTTCGTATTGACCAGCACCGAGAAGACCTGGCTGGTGCTGGTGCTGGTAGCGGCGCTCGTCGGGATCGCCGCCGGGTTGGTGCTCATGCGGGGCGTGCTGCGGGCCGACACGGGCACCGACTCCATGCGGTCGATCGCCGCCGCCATCCAGGAAGGCGCGGTGGCCTTCTTGCGCCGGCAGTTCCGGGCCATCCTCCTCGTGCTCGTCCCGCTGGCGGTCCTGATCTTCTTCACGGCCACCAAAGTGGTCCGACCGGACGGCTCGGTAGCGCTCAGCTTCGGGTCCGCCGGAGGATTCCGGGTGCTGTGCTTCGTGTTCGGCGCCTCGTTGTCGGGGCTCACCGGCTTCATCGGCATGAGCTTGGCCGTCAGGGGCAACGTGCGGACGGCGGCGGCAGCGCGCGGCGGCAAGATGGCCGGTGCCCTGCGGGTGGCCTTCCGCACCGGGGCCATCACTGGGATGCTCTGTGTGGGGCTCGGGTTGCTCGGGGCCGCCATCATCGTGTTCGCCTTCCAGAACACCGCCACCGCCGTGCTGGTGGGCTTCGGCTTCGGAGCGTCGCTCCTGGCGCTGTTCATGCGAGTCGGCGGCGGGATCTTCACCAAAGCGGCCGACGTGGGCGCTGACCTGGTGGGCAAGGTGGAGGCCGGCATCCCCGAAGACGACCCCCGGAATGCCGCCACCATTGCCGACAACGTGGGCGACAACGTCGGCGACTGTGCCGGCATGGCGGCCGACCTGTTCGAGTCCTACGTCATCACGATCATCGCCGCCATCATCCTCGGGTTCGCTGCCTTCGGCTCACTGGGCGGGTCCCTCGCCGCCCACTCGTCGCGCGCTGTGGTGTTCCCGCTCATCATCCCCGCCATCGGCATCCTCGCTTCGGTGGTGGGCGTGTACGTGGTGCGGGCCAGAGAGCAGGACCGTACGGCCATGGCCCCCATCAACCGCGGCTTCTGGACGGCGGCTGCCATCACGCTGGTCGGAGCGGGGCTCGTGGCCGGCCTGTACCTCCACTACATGAAGGCGTTCTACGCCGTGCTCGTCGGCGTGATCCTGTCCCTCGTGGCCAGCCAGATCACCGAGCACTTCACCTCGACCGAGCGCAGCCCGGTGCGGGAGATCGCCGAGTCGGCGCGCACCGGTCCCGCCACCACCGTGCTGTCGGGCATCTCCTTCGGCCTCGAGTCGACGGTGTGGGCCATCATCGCCATCGCCGTCGCCATCGGGGCTTCGGTGCTCATGTCGCACGGCAACGTCGAGCTGACGCTGTACCTGGTGTCGCTCACCGGCATCGGGCTGCTGTCGACGGCCGGCATGGTGGTGTCCGAGGACAGCTTCGGCCCGGTGTCCGACAACGCCGCAGGCGTCGCCGAGATGTCGGGGGAGTTCACCGGCGAGGCGGAGCGGATCATGGTGAGCCTCGACGCGGTGGGCAACACCACCAAGGCCATCACCAAGGGTGTGGCCATCGGCTCGGCCGTGATCGCGGCCGTGTCGTTGTTCGGGTCGTTCGTCGAGACCATCGCCTCGCAGCTCAACCTGCACGTCTCGGGGGCGGCGCTGTTCAGCCTGCCGGAGACCCAGGTCAACGTGGCCAACCCCACCATCTTCATCGGACTGCTGATTGGCGGATCGGTGGCCTTTCTCTTCTCGTCGCTCGCCATCCGGGCCGTGGGGCGCTCTGCGGGCACGGTGGTGCACGAGGTGCGCCGCCAGTTCCGCGAGCACCCCGGCATCATGGACTACACCGAGAAGCCCGAGTACGGCCGGGTCATCGCCATCTGCACGGCGGCCGCCCAGCGCGAGCTCGTGACCCCGGCCCTGCTCGCCATCCTCACGCCCGTCATCGTGGGTTTCGGCATCAGCTATCTGGCCCTCGGCGCCTTCCTCGCCGCCGCCATCCTCACCGGTCAGCTCATGGCCAACTTCCTGTCCAACTCCGGTGGAGCGTGGGACAACGCCAAGAAGTACATCGAGGACGGGCACCTCGGCGGCAAGGGATCGGAGGCCCACAAGGCGGCCGTCATCGGCGACACGGTGGGCGATCCCTTCAAGGACACCGCCGGGCCGGCGCTGAACCCGCTCATCAAGGTCATGAACCTGGTGTCGCTGCTCATCCTCCCGGTCGTCATCACCTTGCGGCACAACAACGGCGCCCGCTACGGCATCGCCGCCGCGTCCCTCGTCGTCTTGTTGTCGGCGGTCGCCTTCTCGAAGCGCAAGTCGGAGGGCTTCGGCGCCGAGGAGGACGCCCCCGTGGAGCCGCTGCAGGGGACCCCGGTGAACGAGCAGGTCAGTACGCCCGCCGCCTCCGCCGGCCTGGGGGCGTGACGGCCGGGGCCGTGCCCCCCGGTACCGTCAGGTCCCGACCGCAGGCGTCCACCGCGTCGCCGGCTTGAGGCGAACCCATGCCCGCTCGGACACAATCGTCATCGAACCAGACTGCGTCGAGCAGGACTGGGTCCACCAGGACCGGCGCCGGCCGGCCGCTGGTCATCGTCGAGTCGCCGGCGAAGGCCCGCACCATCGCCGGCATGCTGGGCCCCGACTACGTGGTGGAGTCCTCGGTGGGACATATCCGCGACCTGCCCCGGCGCGCCCAGGAGGTGCCCACTGCCTACCGGGGTGAGGGCTGGGCGCGGCTCGGCGTCGACGTCGACAACGGCTTCAAGCCGCTCTACGTGGTGGCCCCCGAGAAGAAGGACGTGGTCTCGAAGCTGAAGGCGTTGGTCAAACAAGCCAGCGAGGTCTACCTCGCCACCGACGAAGACCGAGAAGGGGAGTCCATCGCCTGGCACTTGAGCGAGGTGCTGTCGCCCACCGTGCCGGTGAAGCGCATGGTGTTCCACGAGATCACCCCCGCCGCCATCGAGCGCGCCGTGCAGGATTGGCGCGACCTCGACCGCAGGCTGGTGGACGCCCAAGAGGCCCGGCGCATCCTGGACCGCTTGTACGGCTACGAGGTCTCGCCCGTGCTGTGGAAGAAGGTCATGCCCCGGCTGTCGGCGGGGCGGGTCCAGAGCGTGGCCACCCGCATGGTCGTGGAGCGCGAGCGCGAGCGCATGGCATTCCGGGCGGGGACGTGGTGGGACCTCGAAGGCACCTTCTCGAAGGACGCAACCGCCGACGCTGCCGACCCGTCCGGCACCGCGCAGTCCTCCGGGCCCAGCTTCGGGGCCACCCTCGTCGCCGTGGGGGGCACGAACGTGGCGACGGGGCGCGACTTCTCGCCGACCGGCGAGCTGACCAACCCGTCGGTGGCCCTGCTGGACGAAGCACAGGCCACGGCGCTGGCCGACGGGCTCGGTGGCCGGCCCTTCGTGGTCAAGTCGGTGAACGAGCGGCCCTACCGGCGATCGCCGGCGGCGCCGTTCATGACCTCGACCCTGCAGCAGGAGGCGAGCCGCAAGCTTCGCTTCAGCGCGCAGCGCGCCATGCAGGTGGCACAGCGTCTCTACGAACAGGGCTGGATCACCTACATGCGTACCGACTCGACCACGCTGTCGGACGAGGCGCTGGCGGCGGCGCGCGCTCAGGCCGGTCACCTCTACGGGCAGGAGTTCGTGCCGGACGCACCTCGCCGTTACGAGCGCAAGGTGAAGAACGCCCAGGAGGCGCACGAGGCCATCCGCCCCGCCGGGGAGGTGTTCCGAACTCCCGACGAGGCCGCCCACCACCTGCACGGCGACGACCGGCGCCTGTACGAGCTCATCTGGATGCGCACGGTGGCGTCGCAGATGGTGGACGCCACCGGCACGAGCGCCCAGGTGCGGCTGGTGGGCACTCCGGCCGGCGCCGGCTCCGACCAGGAGGCCGAGTTCGCCGCCTCGGGGACCGTCATCACCTTCCCGGGCTTCCTGCGCGCCTATGTCGAGGGATCGGACGACCCCGAGGCCGAGCTGGCCGACCGCGACGTGCAGCTGCCGCCCCTGCAGCCCGGTGACCGGCTCCAGGCCGAGACGCTCGAGGCCAAGGACCACACCACCCAGCCCCCGCCGCGCTATACCGAGGCCTCGCTGGTAAGGAGGCTCGAGGAGCTGGGCGTGGGCCGGCCCTCCACCTACGCCAGCATCATCGGCACCATCCAGGACCGCGGCTACGTGTGGAAGAAGGGCACGGCCCTGGTCCCGTCGTTCACGGCCTTCGCCGTGGTGGGTCTGCTCGAGCGGTACTTCGGTGACCTCGTCGACTACAACTTCACGGCTTCCATGGAGGATGAGCTCGACGAGATCGCCTCCGGTGAGCAGGAGGCCCTTCCCTGGCTGACGCGCTTCTACTTCGGCGAGCCGCAGCCGTCGGTCTCCGTCGACGGCGAGGTGGACATGCGCCGCGGCCTCAAGGAAGACGTGGCCGCCCACCTGGGGCAGATCGACGCCCGTGAGGTGAACTCCATCCCCATCGGCTCGGGTTCCGACGGCAACGAGATCGTGGTGCGGGTGGGGCGCTTCGGGCCGTACCTGCAGCGCGGCGAGGACCGGGCGTCCGTGCCCGACGACATGGCCCCCGACGAGCTGACGGTGGAGAAGGCCCTCGAGCTGCTGTCCGCTCCCTCCGGCGATCGGGAGCTCGGCACGGATCCCGACACGGGCTTGCCCGTCATCGCCCGGACCGGCCGCTTCGGGCCCTATGTGCAGCTGGGAGAGACCGACAACGGGTCGAAGCCCCGCACCGCGTCGCTGTTCAAGTCGATGTCGCTCGACACCATCGACCTCCCTCAAGCGCTCCAATTGCTGCGCCTGCCCCGGGAGGTGGGCACCGATCCCGAGAGCGGACAGAAGATCGAGGCACTGAATGGGCGCTTCGGGCCCTACTTGAAGAAGGGCACCGACACTCGCAGCCTCGAGCAGGAGGAGCAGCTGTTCACCGTCACCCTTCCCGAGGCGATGGCCTTGTTCGCCCAGCCCAAGCAACGCCGCGGCCGGGGAGCGGCTGCGGCACCGCTCAAAGAGCTCGGCCCCGACCCCGACAGCGGGGCGCCGGTGGTGGTGCGTTCCGGACGATTCGGACCGTACGTGACCGACGGCTCGACCAACGCCTCGCTGCGCCGGGGGGACGACCCGGACACGATCACCATCGAGCGCGCCGCGGAACTGCTCGCCGAGCGCCGCGCTGCCGGGCCGGCCAAGCGGGCCGGACGCGCCGCCAAGAAGACGGCCAAGCGGACTCCGGCCAAGAAAGCGGCGGCCAAGAAGGCCCCGGCCAAGAAGGCCCCGGCGAAGAAGGCGGCGGCCAAGAAGGCGGCGGCCAGGCGCGGCCCTGCGTCCGAAGAGGCGTCGGACGTCGACGAGGCGCCCGGCGCTTCGGATGAGGGCTCCCAGGAGGGCCACGGCTGACGGTGGACGAGCGCGGCCGTCTGATCGCCATCGAGGGCATCGACGGCAGTGGCAAGAGCACGCAGGCACGGCTGCTCGCCGACGCCCTCGGCGCCCTTCGCACCCACGAGCCTGGCGCCACCCCTCTGGGACGATCGGTGCGGGCCTTGGTGCTCGAGCCTGACGGAGCGCCGGTGTCGCCACGGGCCGAGGCGCTGCTCATGGCAGCCGATCGTGCCCAACACGTCGCCGAGGTCGTCGCTCCCGCCCTCGATGCGGGGCGGTGGGTGGTGACCGACCGCTACTGCGGGTCCACGCTGGCGTACCAGGGTTACGGCCAGGGCCTGGCTCTCGACGAGCTCGAGCGGTTGGTGCGGTGGGCGGCGCAGGGCATCGACGCCGACCTCAACGTCCTGGTGGACGTGGCGCCCGATGTGGCCGACGCCCGGCGATCGGCGGCGCCCGATCGCCTCGAGAAGCTCGACGCCGGGTTCCACACCCGGGTGCGAGAGGGATATCTGGCCTTGGCTGCCGCAGACGCCGGGCACTGGGCGGTGGTGGACGGCAGCGGCAGTGTCGCCGAGGTCGCCGACGCCGTGCGGGCTGCCGTGGAGAGCCAGCTTGGATGGCCGTCGAAATGGCGACGGTGACAACGGGCGACGTCTTCGACGGGGTAGTCGGCCAGGACGATGCACTCGAGCTCCTGCGGGCGGCGGCGCGCCGGCCTGTGCACGCCTACCTTCTCGCCGGCCCACCCGGGCTCGGGCAGCAGGCCATCGCCCGGGGATTCGCGGCCATGCTGCTGTGTCCCGACGCAGGGTGCGGCCAGTGCGAGGTCTGTCGCCGCGTGCTGTCCGGCGTGCATCCCGACGTCGTCGAGGTCGAGCGAGCCGGCGCGGCCTTGAGCGTGGGCGATGCCGCCGAGGTGGTGCGCCTGGCCCAGCGCAAGCCCCTCGAGGGACGTCGCCAGGTGATCGTCGTCTCCGACCTGCACACGGCCCGGCTGGCCGCGCCGGTGCTGCTCAAGACCCTGGAGGAGCCCGCCGGCGACACCGTGTTCGTGCTGTTGGCCGACTTCGTGCCCGCCGAGCTGGCCACCGTGGCCAGCCGCTGCGTGCTGGTGGAGCTGGCGCCGCTCGCCCCGGAGGTACTGGCGGCGGCCCTGCGGGCCGAGGGCATCGACGCAGCGGCAGCCGAGGAGCTGGCCCACGCTGCGGGCGGGAGCCCGGAGCGGGCCCGGCTGCTCGCCGCCGACACGCATCTGGCGCAGCGCCGCACCCTGTGGCGTTCGGTCCCGACCCGTCTCGACGGCACCGGCGCCGTGGCGGCGGCATTGGCGTCGGAGCTGCTGGCGTCAGCCGAAGAGGCGACCGAGCCGTTGCAGGTCCGTCACGCCGAGGAGCTCGAGGCGTTGGCCGCCGAAGCCGAGACCTGGGGACAGCGCGGCGTCCCCGGCCGCAAGGCCATCGAGGACCGACATCGGCGCGAGGAGCGGCGGTGGCGGATCGACGAATTGCGCGCCGGCTTGGCGGTGCTCGCCGGCGCCTACCGGGACCGGATGTCGCAGGCGAACGAGCAACGGCTGGCGGCGCTGGCTGCTGCGGTGGCCGCCATCGAGGACGCCGGCCGCGAGCTCATTCGCAACCCCAACGAGCTGCTCATGCTCGAGGCGTTGTTGGTCAAACTGTCCGCCGTGCCGGGGTAGGCCGGCGGAAAGGCTCCGATAGCCTTCTCGATCTCGCCTGGGTAGCTCAGTTGGTAGAGCAGCGCATTCGTAATGCGCAGGTCAGGGGTTCGAGTCCCCTCCCAGGCTCTCGCCTCGAATTTTCTCGGCGCGTTACGAGTTCGTGTGAGTCAGGCCGTCGTCGACAGGGCATCGCCCATGGCGAGCACGGTGTCGACGTACTCGGTCACCATGTCCTGCAGCACTTGTCGCGCCGGCTTGACGGTCGTGAGCCGGCCCACTACCTGACCGACGAAGTAGTTGGCCAGCTGCACGGCGTCTTCGTTGCCCGCCGACGCAGCTCGGTCGATGCGCTCGATGGCCTCGGCGACGAGAAGGGGTTGGAGCGGCATCGGCAACGGCTCAGGAGCGTCAGGTTGCTCCCAGGCCTCGGTGAAGCCCGAGCGCAGCTGTCGTGCCGGTTTGCCGGTGCGGCACCGGGAGCGAACGGTGTCACTCGAGGCCGCCCGGAGCAGCTTCTCCTTGACCACGGGGTGGGTCTCGGCCTCCTCGGTGGTCAGCCACACCGAACCTGTCCATACCCCCTGGGCGCCGAGGGCCATGGCGGCGGCCATCTGCCGGCCGGAGGCGATGCCGCCGGCGGCCAGCACCGGCGTGGGCGCCACGACGTCCACCACCTCGGGCACGAGCACCATGGTGGCGATGGTCCCGGTGTGGCCGCCTGCCTCGTATCCCTGGGCCACGATCACGTCGACTCCTGCCGCTTTCTGGCGCAGCGCGTGGTCCTTGGTCCCGACGAGAGCCGCCACCAGGACGCCGCGGTCGTGCGCCTCGCCGACCAAGTCGGGAGGGGGCGGACCCAGAGCGCTGGCGATGAGTCGGACGGGATGGGCCAAGGCGACCTCGGCCAGCGCTTTGGGCGGGTTCAACAGCCGACGTGCTTCGGCACCACCGTCCGGGAGCTCGGGGATGTGGTGCTCGGCCAGGAGCTGGGAGACGAACTGCCGGTGCTCCGCCGGGAGGATGGGCGTGGGGTCGTCGAGGAGGTGCTCGAGCTCCTCGGCGGAAAGCCGAGCAGCCGCATCAGCGGTTCCCACCGGAAGCAGCAGGTCGACGCCGTAGGGGCGGTCACCGACCTGCTCTTCGATCCAGCTCAGCTCGACCTCGAGCTGCTCGGGCGTGTACGTGACGGCACCGAGGACTCCCAGCCCGCCCGCCTTCGACACGGCGGCGACCACGTCACGGCAGTGGCTGAAAGCGGCGATGGGATACTCGGTCCCGAACAGCTCGTTCACAGGCGACGACGACATGGGCCAATCGTCGCAGCTCCCGATGCACGTTGCTGGACGGTGGCCGAGTTGTGCCGAGATTGCCTGCTACGACGCGCCTCCGGTGGGCACAATTACCTCTTCGCCGGGCGGGCTCTCGCGCATCATCTCCGTCCTGTCGCGACCCACCGACAACAGGGGGAGTGTTGCAATGCGTGCACTGACCGGGATCGACTCGCTGTTCCTCTCGCTCGAGTCGCGCACCAATCTCTTTCACGTGGGGGCCGTGTCCGTGCTGGATCCCTCCACCGCGCCGCCTGGTGCCCCGCCTCCTTACGAGGCGCTGCGCATGGTCGTGGAGAACAGGATCGAACGGATCCCGCCCTTTCAGAAGCGACTGGTCGAGGTGCCCGCCGGGCTCGACCACCCGCGCTGGGTGCAGCAGCAACCAGATCTGAGCCGTCATCTTCGGCGAGGGGCGTTGCCTGCACCCGGGGCGGAGCGCGAGTTGGCCCAGTACGCCGCCGACGTGCTCGCCCGGCCGCTCGACCGGTCGCGCCCGTTGTGGGAGATCCACGTCGTCGAGGGGCTCGAAGGCGGGCTCGTCGCCGGTGTGGCCAAGCTCCACCACTCGATCGTGGACGGGGTGTCGGGGACCGAGGTCACGGCGGCCCTCATGGATCTCGAGGCCGTCGCCCCGAGTGCCGACGGCTCCGATGAGATCGCCAGCGAAGCGGTGCCGGGCCGGTTGTCGCTGCTCCGAGACGCCGTGTTCAACACGGGACGCCGGGTGGTGCCGGCGGCCCGGCTGGTCGGGCGCCTGGCCAGCACGGCAACCATCATGCGCAACCGCAACCGGCTGGCCGAGGTGAGCGCGCCGCCGGGGATGTTCGACGGGCCCCGGACGTCGCTCTCGGCGCAGATCGGCACCGAACGGGTGGTCGGTCTGGCACGGGTGGAGCGCGCCGACGTGAACGCCGTGCGCGAGGCCACGCACGTCAAGGTGAACGACGTCGTGCTGGCGCTCGCCGCCTCTGCGCTCCGTCTCTATCTGGACGAGCGCGGCGAGCTTCCATCGGAGCCGATGGCCGGGTTCGTCCCGGTATCGGTTCGTGGCGAAGCAGACGGGGACGATCTCGACACGGGGGTGAACCGCCTGTCGGGCATGCTCGTGAGCCTGGCGACCGACGTCGCCGACCCCCTCACCCGCCTCATGGCCGTGGCCGAGAGCTCACGCAGCGCCAAGGAGCAGCATCGGGTCCTCGGAGAGACCCTCTTCTCGGACATGGCCTCCATGGCCGTTCCCGCCCTCCTCGGTCCCGGGAGCAGGTTGTACCGATCGCTAGGGCTCTCCTCGCGCTTCCCCCCCTTCAACGTCGTGGTGTCGAGCTTCCCGGGCCCGGACTTCCCCCTCTACTGCGCCGGGGCCGAGATGGTCGCCTACCACCCCTTCGGCCCCGTGATCGACGGTGCTTGCGTGAACATCACGGCCATGTCGTACCGGGACCAGATCGGGTTCGGCCTCCTCGGCTGCCGGGACGCCGTCCCCGACATCGAGGTGCTGGCCCACTACATCCCCGAGGCGATGACCGAGCTCACGAAGGCGGTGTCGGCGGCCGGCCACCGGACGAGCTCCCCGCCGGCTCGCCCCCTTCGGGGGGTGTAGGGCCACCGGGAGGCGCGGCAGCCGAAAAAGAGATCACAACTCACCGCAAGGAACGGAGAGTTGATGGTTACCGGGGTGACGGTGGTGGGTACCGGGCCGCCCAGATGATTCGGGTGGGAATGACATCCATGGGTGGAGCGGGTGGACGAGCCGGAACGCTGGCTGGCGGGCCAGCGCCGGCCTCCCGCCCGCCCGGCCTGCTGATCGAGCTGCCCGACCCGGTCACCGAGCTGACCGAGCCGTGTGGGCCGTGTCCCGACCCGGTCACAGAGCGCGCCGAGCGCCTCATCCAGGTGCACTGTGAGGTGTGCGGGCTGACGTTCCAGGCTGTGGCCCCGGTGGACGAGTCGGACATCGGCGTCGAGAACCGGCGTGACGCCCTGCTGGTCCACCTCGTGGAGTCGCCCGAGTGCGACCGGCGGACGGCACGGGTCGCCTGACCCAGCCTTCCCGACCGGTTTCCTGCACCCTTACGCCGGGTCACCTCCCGCGCCGTCGCGCCCAGCTCGCCGCCGGAAGCGCTCGACCACGTAGTCCGGCGTGTCGTCGAGAGCAGTGATCTCCATCCTGGCGATTCGCTCCCCTCGGAACGAGAAGCGGTGGACGACCACCGCCGGTGGGCCGAAGGTCCCTCCCGCTCGCTCGTAGACCTGACGGTAGGCCACGGCCACCACGGCGTCGCCGATCTCCACGACCTCCCCGAGGATCTCGGTGGGCACGGCCACCTCGAAATGGCGCGCCCAGTAGGCCCGTACCGCGTTTGTCCCGTACAGAACCGAGTCGTTCACGGCGTCCGGCCACTCGACGTCCGCATCGAACAACTCGAGCACGCCTTCGAAGTCCTGCTCGTTGAAGCGCTGATAGGCACTGCGAACCACGTCCGCCCGGGTCGTCACCGGGCCAATGCTAGGGGGCCGAGCCACGCCCGAGCGCCAGGAGCCGGGCTGTTCTAGCGTTCTCAGCTCGGTGGGACGGCGCAACATCACGACGCGGCGTCTTCTCACGCCCAAGCACTGGCGCCTTCTCACCCTGCTCGGTGTGGCCAGCTTCTTCGAGGGCTACGACTTCAACATCATCACGGTGGCGCTCAAGCCCATCCGACAGACCTTCGGCGTGAACCAGGCGGCGGCGTCGGAATGGATTGCGCTGGTATACCTCGGTGCCGTCCCAGCTGTACTGGCGGCTCGGCGGGCCGATCGGCACGGACGTCGCCAAATCTTGCTCGGAGCCATCGTCGGATACACCGCCATGACGGCAGCCACCGCGCTCTCTCCCGATCTCGGGAGTTTCGTGGCGTTTCAGTTCTTGGCCCGTTTCTTCCTCGTCGTCCAGACCGCGATCGTCTGGACGATCATCGCCGAAGAGCTGCCGGCGGGCGCCCGGGGTTTCGGGTTCGGCTGGCTGGCCATGCTCAGTGCGCTGGGCACGGGGTGGTCGGCCATCTTGAACGGCGCCGTGCTCAGTCCGTTGCACGCCTCGTGGCGCTACCTCTATGTGGCTGCTCTTCCGGTGCTGTTCGTGGTGTTCCGCATGCAGCGCTCGCTCGGCGAGACGGCCCGCTATCGCGCCACCTCGGGCACCGTCGCCGTCGAAGGGCGCTGGACGGCGATCCTGTCGCCCCCGCACCTGCGCCGATTGGTCCTTTTGTGCAGCGTCGGAATCCTGGCCAACCTGGTCACCCAGGCCACCGTGTACGTGGTCGACTTCATGGAGACCCAGCGCCACCTTTCCTCTTCCGCCTCGAGTCTGACGTTGGTGGCGTCCGGGGCGCTCGCCATCCCGGTGCTGCTCCTGGCCGGGTCGCTGAGCGACCGGATCGGTCGCAAGCCCGTGCTGTGCACCTTCCTCGTGGTGGTTGTGCTCGGCCTCTACTTCTTCTTCCATCTGGCCCGGACGCACGTCGAGCTGTTCCTGTCGCTGGCGCTCGTCTACGTGGGGGTGTTCGGGTCCTGGCCCACCGGCAGCGGGTTCGGCACTGAGCTCTTCCCGACCCAACTGCGTGCCTTCGGCAACTCCTTTGCCAACGGGGCCCGCTACGTGGGGCAGTCGGCGAGCTTCCTCGTGGCCGGCGCCCTCATCGCCGGAGCCGGCAACCTCCCCAAGGCGGTGCTCGTGCTCTCGGCCGGCCCGCTGCTGGCCGCCGTTCTCATCGCCGCCTTCTACCCCGAGACCGGCGGTCGGGAGCTCGAGGACATCACGACCGTGGTCCCCTTCGCGGCGGACGCCGCCGTGGCGGACGCCGCCGCGTTGGACGCCGCTGTGCCGGGCCTTGGCACCTCTATCGGCCCCGATTAGCATGCGCAGTGCCTACGGGGGGGTGCATGTTTTCACTCGGCTACGCCTGGAGCGAGCTGACGCGGCGCGCCGGGCGCACGATCGTCACGGCGCTCGGTCTGGCGCTCGGCGTCGGGATGGTCGTCGCGATCATCGGGGTCTCGGAGGGTCTGTCCGCCAGCCAGAGCCGGGCGCTATCGCCGCTCAGTTCGGTGGGCACCGACATCGTGGTCACCCGCACCGTGGCTCCCACATCGGCGTCGTCGTCATCATCGTCCTCGTCCTCTGCTGGCAACCCGGCCGGGGGGCCGCAGGGCTCGAACGTGCTGAGCCAGGGAGCCGCCTTCTTCGGTGGTGCCTCCGGGAAGGCGCTGAGCCAGCTCAACACCGCTGACGACGCGGCGCTCCTTAGCTCCAACTCGAGCGTCCTCACTGACCTGTCCAAGCTCGGACCCCCCGGGACCCAGTTCATCCACGACTTCTTCCTGCCCGGCACCTTGATCACCTTCCCGCAGCAGGCCGTGAAGGTCGTGCGCGGTGTCAAAGGGGTGAAGACGGCTGCACCGGCGCTGTCCATGCAAGCAGAGCACGAGACAGGGACGGTACCCACCATCACCGCCACCGTCGTGACTCCGGCACAGACCATCAACGCACTGGAGAACGTGCCGCCCCTCACTCCCGCCCAGGGCAGCCAGATCGCATCGTGTCTGTTCTCCAACCCCAGCTTCGCCGCCGCACTGAGCCAGCGAGGTTCCGGCGGCAGCGGTGGCGGCTTCCCGTCTGACGCCGGGGCCCTCGCCCCCGTCCTGCAGCAGTGTCTGCCCGCCAGCTACCAGCAGTTCGTGAGCCAGGTGGTGGTCCCCGCCGTCACCATCAACCAGGTGGTGAACCCTCCGAGCACCGACATCAACACGAGCAGCTACACGGTGGGCGGTGTCGATCCCGGCCAGTCAACCCTTGGTCTCGTGACCAAGACACAGGTGGTGAAGGGGCAGTGGTTTGGCGCCCATCCGGCCGACCAGGTGCTCGTGAGCACGGCCTACGCCAGCTCCAAGTCCATCAAGGTCGGGCAGCAACTCCCTATCGACGGCAAGACCTTCACCGTGGTCGGGTTGGTGAACCCGACCACCTCGGGCGCCACCACCGACGTCTACTTCGACCTGCCCACGCTGCAGGGACTGTCCTCGTCGCCAACGCAGGTGAACGAGGTCCTGGTGCAGGTCAGCAAATCGTCACAGGTGAACGTGGTCGTGAAGCGCCTCCGTCGTCTGCTGCCGGGCGCGCAGGTGCTGGCCGACGATTCGCTCGACAGCACCGTGACCGGGAGCCTGGCCAACGCCCACACCATCGCTTCGGACTTCGGCGGCGCCGTCGCCCTCATCATCCTCGTCGCCGCCTTCGTCATCGCTGCCCTGCTGACCCTGTCCAGCGTGTCGAAACGGGTCAGGGAGATCGGCACCCTGCGCGCCGTGGGCTGGTCCCGAGGGCGGGTGGTCGGCCAGATCGTGGCCGAGACGACGCTCATCGGCGTATTGGGGGCGGCGGCGGGGTTGGGCATCGGAATTGCCGTGTGCGGGCTGATCGGTGCCGTGGGGCCAAGCCTCACCGCCGTGTCGGCGTCGAACTCGATCGGCGCCTCGGCCGCCAGCGCCCTGTTCCACCAGTCGACACGCACCTCGGCCAAACTCCTCATCCCGCTCACGGCGCCGGTGCACGCATCCACCCTGCTGCTCGGGATCGCCTTCTCGGTGGTGGGAGGCTTGGTGGCGGGCTTGGCGGGCGGGTGGCGGGCAGCCCGGCTGGCGCCCGCCTCGGCGCTCGCCGACATCGGCTGAGCGCATCCCGACGACCCCACCGCGTAGGCGGACCACCTCACCCCGAAGGAAAAGCCGAATATTCGCGTCTCCCGACCGTTTCCAATCCGTGGTGGCGGGTAAAGGCGTGCCGTGATTTTGACCACGATCGCTGCACTGGTGTCGCGCGGCCTGACTTCGCACCGCGCTGGGCCTGGACATTCGCCGTTTTCGGCGTCCCCCTCGCCCTGTGGTGCCGAAGTGTGGGTGGGCCCCGTTTCCGGCGCGGCGCGATGCGAGCTCGAGTCCGGCCATGGAAAATGGCACCGCAGCGAGGACGCCGGCTGGGAGTGGTCCAACGGCCAGCTGTGGCCCTTGCCCCGCAAGGTTGCCTGACCCGGGGGACATCTTCCTCGTGCGCGCTGGCATCCGCACCGCCGTCGCAGCGTTCCCCTCCTCATCAACATGACCGCCGGCGCCACCGAGCTGGTCGCCTTCGATCGGAGCTTCGTCGCCCTGTCGCGCTCGGTCGAGCGCCTGGCGGCGACGCTCACCTCGCTTTCGCCGGAACAGATCCGCCGTCCCTCGTACGCCGAAGACTGGACCATCGCCCAAGTGGCTTCCCACCTCGGTTCTTCAGCCGAGATCTTCCGATCGGTGATCGAATCGGGACTCCAAGGACAGCCGCCGCCCGAGCGAGCGCAGTTCGAAGCGGTGTGGGACCGCTGGAACGCCAAGAGCCCCGATGATCAGGTCGCCGACTCGCTGCGCAGCGACGAGGCGCTGTTGGCGCTATTCGACTCCATACCCGACCATCTGCAGCTGCGGTGGCGACAGCACGTGTTCGGGGCCGAACGAGGATTGACCGACGTGGTGGGCATGCGCCTCAACGAGCACACACTGCACAGCTGGGACGTCTGGGTGATGCTCGAGCCGGGCGCCACGTTGGCGGTCGACGCTGTGCCGATCGTCCTGGATGGCGTAGCGGCCCTCGTGGAGCGGACGGCGAAGCCCGTACCCGAGGACGTGCGGGTGGCGGTGTCGACCACCGGCCCGGAGCGCAGCTACGTGCTCGATCTCTCGTCCGGCGGGGCGCGGCTGACGGACGGCGGTGACGGCGCCGGCGCCACGGCTGCGCTCACGCTTCCCGCCGAGTCGTTGGTCCGTCTCGTCTACGGACGTCTCGATTCCGACCACACCCCGGCGCTGGTGCAGGCCCAAGGCATCGAGCTCGACACCTTGCGCCGGGTCTTCCCCGGCGTATAGCCCAGCGCGGCCCGCAGTCAGTGTCCGAAACAGGCGATGGGGGTGGGCGACGGCGTTCACCTCGACCCGTGGGCAATATGGGAGGGTGCGAGGCGAGAGGGGCTTGGGCCTGGTCGGCTTGCTGGTGTCGCTCGCCGTGCTCGGGATGCTCGCCGGGGTATCGCTGCTCGCTCTCGGGGGCGGCGGGGCCGGGCCCGCGGTGACGTTGCCCGGCGAAGGGGGCGGCCCCGGCGGATCGGCGGTTTCCTCGGGCTCGGGCGGAGCCGTGGCGCTCGCCGCCGACGAAGCCGCTCAGGAGAACCTGCGCGCCGCGCTCGACGCCCTGGTGCAGACCGCCGCCGTCGACGGGTACGGCTCGGTGACCGTGGCCGATCTCGAGGACTCGATGCGCGGCGTCACGTTCGTGAGCGGTCCGTCCACCGGCGCGTCCGTGCTCAGCCTGACCACCGACTCCGCCGCCGGGGGCGCGGTGAGCATGGCGGCGTTGGCGGCGTCGGGCACGTGCTGGCTGACCTGGACCACCGCCACCACCACCTCTTTCGGCGCCGAACCCGAGGCCGCCAGCTGCGTCGCTCCGGCGCTGGCCCTGCCCCCCGCTGCTGGCTCGCCCGCCCCCGGCCACATCGGATGGCAGACAGGGGCCTTCCCGCGCGGCTGACCGGCCCGAGGTCGTCGCAACCGGTGAGTATGGTTGCTCCGTGGCCGACCGGTCCCGATTCTCCGAGCTCGCCATGGAGCACATGCCGGCGCTCTACACCGCCGCGCTTCGCATGACGCGCAACGCCGCCGACGCCGAGGACCTGGTGCAGGAGACCTTCTTGAAGGCGTACCGGTCATTCGACCGATTCGAAGAAGGCACGAACCTTCGGGCTTGGCTGTATCGGATCCTCACCAACACCTTCATCAACTCCTACCGGGCGGCTAAGCGCCGTCCTGAGAAGGCGGACGTGGAGGACGTGGAGGATCTCTACCTGTACCGTCGCCTGGACGACCTCAACTCCGACCTCGGCCGCTCGGCCGAGGAGGAGGTCCTGGACAGCATCACCGACGACGAGGTCAAAACGGCCATCGAGTCGCTGCCCGAGAACTTCCGCATCGCCGTGCTGCTGGCCGATGTCGAAGGGTTCTCCTACAAGGAGATCGCCGAGATCACCGACGTACCCATCGGAACGGTCATGAGCCGGATCCACCGGGGAAGAAGGGCGCTGCAAAAGGCGTTGACCGAATACGCGATGGCTGGGGGCCTGGTGGCCTCGACTGATACGGCCCGGTAACCAGGCGGATCACGAGGAGAACGAGGGGAGCATGGGATCCGAGGAGCCCGGCGACTGCGACGAAGTCATCCAAAGGCTGTACGTCTATCTCGACGGCGAGCTGACGGAGGAGCGTCGGGTCGAGATCCGGCGCCACCTCGACGACTGTGGGCCCTGCCTGCAGGCCTTCGACTTCGAGTTCGAGCTGCGCAGGGTCATCGCCCAGAAGTGCCGGGACCGGGTGCCGGACAGCCTGCTGGACCGGGTACGCGCCGCCCTGGCTGAAGAGGAGCGCTCCGCCGGCGGAGGCGCCTGAGGGCCCCAAGGGTCCGCTCTGCTGCGGGCCCCCGCAGAGCACCCATTTCACAACGACTCCACAACCCCATTCCTCGGGGGTTCTTCCGCCCGCCCCGTCGGTCGATACGCCAAGTGAGCGTCGATTCCGACCGAAGGAGGAGGGATGGAGGAGCGCACCGAGACTGGCGAGCGGTTCGAGGGGTCGATCGGCGGGAGTGCCTTCACCGGCACCGGCCGACCTTCGCGCACCTTCACCCGGGGCCGGGTGTGCGCCGAGGACGGCTGCGGGACCCGACTGTCCATTTACAACGAGGGTCGCTACTGCTGCCAGCACGAGCCGCAGGCCGCCCCCCGTCTGCGCGGCAAGAAGATCGCCTGAGGACCGGCTGACCGGCCCTCCCTAGACTGGCCCGATGGCAGGGCCGGTGTCGTGGGAGACCGCTGAACGCGTCGCTACGTGGTTCGCCTCGGGACGCGCTCCCCTGGGGCCGTCCACCCCGCCGCTCGATGCCCCGACCGAGAAGCAGCTGCGTGACGACTTCGCGGAATTCACCGCCCGCGCCGAAACCCTCGTGGTGGCCGAGACCGGGCTCGTCCCGGCGTCGGGCCCCCCGCGCGGCGTCGTGGTGGACCGGGCCGAGTGGGCCCGGCGCAACATCGCCTCCTTCCGCCGACTGCTCGAGCCGTTGCTGTCACGACTCGAGGGCTCGACCATGCGAGGGGCCTTGGGCGGGGCTGCCCGCACCACCGCCGGGGCGCAACTCGGCTTCATTCTGGGGTGGATGTCCACCAGGGTGCTCGGCCAGTACGACTTGCTTCTGACCGAGGGCGACGACAGCGGCGACGTGGTGGCGTACGTCGGCCCCAACATCGTGGCCTTGGAGCGCCAGCACCGCTTTCCGCCTCGGCAGTTCCGCTTGTGGATCGCCCTCCACGAAGTGACGCACCGATGCCAGTTCGTCGCCGTCCCGTGGCTGCGGCCGTACTTCCTCGAGCAAGTGGACCAGGCGATGTCGGTGATCGCGCCCGATCCGCGCCGCTTCGTCGAGGCGATGCGGCGCGCTGCCGACGCCGTGCGAAGCGGGCACAATCCGCTCGAAGATGCCGGGCTGCTCGGCCTGGTGGCGCCGCCGGAGCAGCTCGAGGTGATCTCGCGCATCCAGGCCCTCATGAGCCTCCTCGAGGGGCATGGGGACGTGACGATGAGCCGAGCCGGAGCGGGGGAGATCCCCGAGGCCAAGCGCTTCGCCACCGTGCTCAGCGAGCGCCGGGCCCGGGCGAGCTTCCCGGCGCGGGTCCTCCAGCAGCTCCTCGGCATCGAGGCCAAGCTCAAGCAGTACGCCATGGGCGAGCGCTTCATCGCCGCCGTGGAGGCCGCCGGTGGCCCGCCGCTCCTCGCCCGCGTGTGGGAGGGCCCCGAGATGCTCCCCACCTTGGAGGAGATCCGGGACCCGGGGCGCTGGATCAGCCGGGTGGGCCCGCCCCAGCTCGCCACCGGGTGATGCCGGGCCCGGCAGACGCCCTGCTGGGCCGCTGCACCTTTGCGCCTGCGGGAGCAGAGCTGCAGTGCGCGGTGTCGGGCGGGCCGGACTCCCTCGCCCTGTTGGCCCTGGCGGTGGCGGCGGGATGTCGGGTCACCGCCGTGCACGTGGACCATGGCCTGCGCCCAGGATCCGCGGCCGAGGCCGACGTGGTGGCCGACGCGGCGGCACGCCTCGGCGCCGGCTTCCGAGCCGAGCGGGTCAGGATCGATCCGGGACCCAACCTCGAAGCGCGCGCCCGCCTGGCTCGGCGCCAGGTGCTCGGCCCCGACGCCGCCACCGGCCACACCATGGACGACCAAGCCGAAACCGTGCTCGTCAACCTGCTGCGCGGTGCCGGCCGCGACGGGCTTGCCGCCATGCGGTCCGGCGTCGAGCATCCTCTGCTTTCTTTGCGGCGCGCCGAGACCCACTCCTTGTGTGCGTCGCTGGGCCTCCACGCGATCGACGATCCGAGCAACCGTGACAGCCGCTTCCTCCGCAACCGCGTGCGCCACGAATTGCTGCCGCTGTGCAACGCGCTGTCGGGGCGCGACATGGTTCCCGTGCTGGCTCGCCAGGCGCGACTGATGTCGGAGGAGTCGGAGGTGCTGGAGGCGTTGTCGGCGGACCTCGACGCCACCGACGCCCGAGCCCTCGCCGCTGCGCCGCTGGCCTTGGGGCGCCGGGCGGTACGTCGCTGGTTGCGCGCCGGCGCCGGCTACGCGCCCGACGCCGCTGCCGTGGAGCGGGTGCTCGAAGTGGCGAGCGGCGCAGTGCGGGCCACCGACGTGGCGCCCGCCACCCGGGTGCGGCGTTCGCGCGGGCGTCTGTCGGCACGTCCGGTGACCAGCCGATCGGTGACCGGCACAGGCCTCCGGTAGTGTCGCCCGCCGTGAGCCACGGCGACGCCGCAGAGGCGGAACCGATCGGCGCTCTGCGTCCGGTGGGTGTGGCCGAGCGCTGGGAGCGGGATCCGGACCTGGGGCGGGTGGTGGTGCCGGAGGACGTGCTCTTGAAACGCGTGTGTGAGCTCGGCGACGACATCACCGCCGACTACGAGGGCCGGCCGCCGCTGTTGGTGGGCGTCTTGAAGGGCGCCTTCGTCTTCATGAGCGACCTGGCCCGGGCCATCCGCCAGCCCGTGGAGATCGACGTCATGGCCGTGGCCTCCTACGGGTCTGCCACGACCACCAGCGGGGTGGTGCGGATCGTGAAGGACCTGGACTCCGATCTGACCGACCGGCACGTCCTCGTGGTGGAAGACATCGTGGACAGCGGGCTCACCCTGTCGTACTTGCGGCGCAACCTGCTGGCCCGGCGCCCCGCCAGCCTCGAGATCTGTGCGCTGCTCGTGAAAGAAGGCCGGCAGCGGGCGAACATCGACTTGCGCTACGTCGGGTTCCACATCCCGGCGGATTTCGTGGTGGGCTATGGCCTCGATGTGGCCGAGCGCTATCGCAACGTTCCCGACATTCGCGTCTACCAAGGGCCGGTGCCCGTGGACTGAGGTGCCTCCGATCGGGCCGATCAGGCCGATCGGGCCGGTCTTGCCAGCCGGGAGGCGCCGGTGAGCGTCGACAAGGAGCGCGTCGAGCGTCTCGTCTTCGAGTTGCTCGAGGCCATCGGCGAGGACCCCCACCGAGACGGGCTGGAGGCCACGCCCCGCCGGGTGGCCAACATGTTCGAAGAGCTGTTCGCCGGCCACGAGGGCGATGCCGGCCGGCACCTGACCGTGACCTTCGCCGCCGAGCACGACGAGATGGTGATGGTCCGCGACATCCCCTTCGCCTCGCTGTGCGAGCACCACATGATCCCGTTCATCGGGAAGGCGCATCTCGCCTACATCCCCGGCGACGACGGCCGGATCACCGGGCTGTCCAAGCTGGCTCGCCTGGTCGACCACTACGCCAAGCGGCTCCAGGTGCAGGAGCGCATGACCACCCAGATCGCCGACACCCTGGAACAGGTGCTCGACCCCCGGGGGGCGCTCGTGGTGCTGGAGGCCGAGCACCTGTGCATGTCCATCCGCGGCGTGAAGAAGCCCGGCACCCTCACCATCACCTCCGCGGTGCGGGGACTGTTCCGCGACGACCCCCGGACCCGGGCCGAGGCCATGGATTTCGTCCATGGCCGCTGAGCCCCCACACGGACGCTGAGGGCCGCCGTCTACGCTCGCCCCATGGCCAGGCCGAAGGTCATGGGCGTGCTCAACGTCACCCCCGATTCCTTCTCGGACGGCGGCCGGTTCCTCGATCCCGAGGCGGCCGTCGCTCACGGGCTGTCCATGGTTGCCGCTGGGGCCGACGTCGTCGACGTGGGTGGGGAGTCGAGCCGCCCTGGGGCACAGCCCGTGGCTGAGGCCGAGGAGCTGGCTCGGGTGATCCCGGTGATCGAAACGTTGGCGCCGCACGTGCGGGTGTCGATCGACACCGCCAAGGCGGCGGTGGCAGAGGCGGCCCTGGCCGCCGGGGCCACAGTGCTGAACGACATCTCGGCAACGCTGTGGCCGGTGGCGGCCCACGCCGGGGTGGGATACGTGGCCATGCATATGCGTGGCACCCCCGCCACCATGCAGGACGATCCCCACTACGACGATGTGGTGGCCGACGTCTTCGGGTTCCTCCGCCAGCGCGGCGACGAGGCTCGCCAAGCCGGGGTCGAGGAACTGTGGGTCGACCCGGGAATCGGCTTCGGCAAGACCACTGCCCACAACGTGCGCCTCCTTCGGCACCTGCCCGAGCTGGTGGCGAGCGGCTTCCCGGTGGTGGTCGGCACCAGCCGCAAGGGCTTCATCGGCCGATTGGCCCCCGGCCCCGACGGTGTCCCGGCGGGCGTCGACGACCGGCTGCCCGGGTCGCTGGCCACGGCGGTGTGGGCCATGCTCGCCGGCGCGGCGATGGTGCGGGTGCACGACGTGGCCGCCACCGTGCAGGCGGCGGTGTTGGTGGGCGACACCCGGCTCCCCGACGCCGATTGCGCCGCCCCGCTGGCCTCGGGTGCCTCGAGGGGACTGGCGTGAGGGGCAAATGGGCGGCGGGCATCTCGCCACGCAACTTCACGTGGGTGGTGAAGGAGCAGCTGGCCGTGAGCGAGCGGCCGGGCGGCTTCGCCCCCAACCACCGGCGGGTGCGCCGCCAGGAGGAGATCATCTGGCTGCGCGTCCAGGGTTTCGACCGGGTGGTGTCGCTGCTGCCGTCGCCGCACAACCTGGCTGCGTACGAGGAAGGCAGCTTGGCGTGGTCCCACTTCCCGCTGCCGGTCGCCGGTGACATACGCGAGCAACTCCTGGAGCTGTACGAGAACCTCGACGGCTGGCTCCACAGCGGCGAGCGGGTGCTGCTCCATCAAGAAGAGTTGGGCGACCGCGTCATGGGTGTCATCGGCGGGTTCCTGCTGTGGTCGAACCGGTTGCCGGGAGGCGCGCAGGCCATCGCCGTGGTCGAGCGGCTCGTCGGCCACCAGATGGGGCCGGTCGGCCGCGACCTCGTCGCCCAGGCCGCCGATCTCTCCACCGAGGCTCAAGAGACCAAGGAGTGACGGCCCCCGCGCGCGATCCGGGGATGGCGGGCGCGGACTGCGTCGAGATCCGTGGGCTTCGTGTCGAGGCCGTCCACGGTGTGGGCGAGGCGGAGCGCCGCAACCCGCAGCCCTTCGAGGTGGACCTCGACTTGTATCTGGCCGATGACGGCGCTGAGTCCCGCGCCGACGACCTGGCGGTCACCGCCGACTACGCCGCCGCCATCGAGGTGGCGGCGCAGGTGCTCGAGGGGCCACCGCGCCATCTGCTCGAGACCCTGGCCGAGGAGGTGGCCGCCGCCGTGCTGGCCGATCCCCACCTCTCGGCCGTGACGGTGTGGGTGCGCAAGCTCCATCCCCCCGTCCCACGGGACCTGCGGTCGGCGGCGGTGCGGATCACCCGCCGCCGCTCGCGCTGAGGAGAGCGGGGAGCCAGGTCGGTCGTGCGGGCCTTTCTCGGGCTCGGCGCCAATCTGGGTGATCGCCGGGAGCAGCTGCGCCGGGCCGTGCACAGCCTCGCCGACGTCGTCGCCGTGTCGCCCGTCTACGAGACCGAGCCGGTGGGCGGCCCGCCCGGCCAGCCCCCCTATCTCAACCTGGTGGTGGAGCTGGACACCGAGCGCTCGCCCCGGGAGCTGTTGGAGCTGGCCCAGCGGCTGGAGGCTGAAGCCGGGCGAGAGCGAACCGTCCATCACGGCCCCCGCACCCTCGACGTGGACGTGCTGCTCGTCGACGAGCTCCAGGTGGACGAGGCCGACCTGGTGGTGCCCCATCCGAGGATGTGGGAGCGGCGCTTCGTGCTGGCGCCGCTCGCCGACCTGGCGCCCGAGCTCGTCCCTCCCGAGGCCCTGGCCGGCGCTGGTGGTTCTGTCGTCCCTGCGGGTAGTATTCCTGTCGACTAATCCGATCACCTGACGCGACCGGCACCCGTCTGTGGGCTGGAGCGCAGAAAGGGGTCCGGTGCTCTCAGTACGCCTCGTCGGGCCCGGTCGTGCGGGCCGGTCGCTGGCCGGCGCCTTGGTGGACGTGGGATGTGATGTCGTCGGCGTCCTCGGACGTGGTGACGACGTGCGCGCCGCGGCGGCAGGCGTCGACCTGCTCGTGCTGGCCACGCCCGACGCCGCCCTGCCCTCGGTGGCGGCTGCGGTGGCGCCCTCGGACGACACCGTCGTCATGCACCTGTCGGGGGCGCTCGGCCTCGACGTCCTCGCCCCCCACCGCCGGCGGGCCGCCCTCCATCCCCTCGCCCCCCTGCCCTCGGCCGAGGTGGGCCGGGTGCGCCTGGGCAGCGGCATCACCTTCGCCGTGGCCGGTGACCCCGTGGCTCGGCACGTGGCTGGCCTGCTCGGGGGTCGGGTCGTCGAGGTGGCCGACGAGGACCGTGCCGCCTACCACGCTGCCGCCTGCATCGCTTCCAACCACGTGGTGGCGTTGCTGGGGCAGGTGGAGCGGGTCGCCGCCTCCGCCGGCCTGGACGTCGATGCCTTCTTGGGCCTGGCCCGCGCCGCCCTGGTCGACGTGGCCGACCTGGGACCGGCGGCTGCCCTCACCGGCCCGGCGGCGCGTGGCGACCACGCCACCATCGACCGCCACCGCGCCGTGCTCGACCCCGAGGAGCTCCCCGGCTACGACGCCGGCGTGGCCCTGGCCCGCCGCCTGGCCGAGGAGCGTCAGGCATCGATGAGCGGGGCAGCTCCGGTACCGGCGGGGAGGCCGTCCGATGGCTGAGTCGGTGGTGCCGATGGCGGAGCCGCTGGTACCGCTGGCGGAGCCGGTGGTGGTCACCGGGGCGAGCGCCTTTGCGCTGGCGATGGACGCCGAGCGCGCCCAGGGCCGGCAGGTCGGCCTCGTGCCCACCATGGGCGCCCTGCACGCCGGGCATGGCGCCCTGATCGAGCGGGCGGCGGCGGAGTGTGACACCGCGGTCGTCACCGTCTTCGTGAACCCGCTCCAGTTCGGCGATCCCGCTGACCTCGCCGCCTACCGGCGCGACCTGCCCGGCGACGTCGCCCTGGCGGCGCGCGCCGGCGCCAAGATCGTGTTCGCCCCCGGCGTGGAGGAGATGTACCCCGGGCATCCCGAGCCCCCGGCCTCCACGGTGCACGTGGCCGGTCTCACCGAGATCCTCGAGGGGGCGTCGCGTCCCGGCCACTTCGACGGGGTGGCCACGGTCGTCACCAAGCTGTTGGCGCTGGCGGGCCGGTGCCGGGCCTACTTCGGCGAGAAGGACTTCCAGCAGCTGGCCGTGGTGCGCCGCCTGGTTGCCGACCTGTCGCTGCCGGTCGGCGTGGTGGGCTGCGCCACGGTGCGCGACCCCGACGGCGTGGCCCTGTCGAGCCGCAACGCCCGGCTCGGGCCCGAAGCCCGGGTGGCGGCCCGCTCCTTGCGACGGGCCCTCGACGCCGGCCTGTCCGAAATCCGCAGCGGTGAACGCCGTCCGGCCGCGGTACGTGAGGCGATGTGGGCCGAGCTCGTCGGCGACCCCCTCGTGACCGCTGACTATGCCGAGGCGGTCCGAGCAGGCGATCTGCGCGTTCCCGATCGGCTCCACGGCGACGTGCGTCTTCTCGTGGCGGCCACGGTGGATGGGGTGCGGCTCATCGACAACGACGGCGTCCGGGTCGACGCCGGCGATGGCGTGGCCGACCGATGGCGGCCACTGGTTTCGGCGGTTTCTGTCCACACGACAAAGGAGCAGTGAGACATGCGGCGGCGCATGATGAAGTCGAAGATCCACCGGGCGACGGTCACCGACGCCAACCTTGACTACGTCGGTTCGATCAGCCTCGATCCAGAGCTCATGGCCCTCGCAGACATCCGCGAGTGGGAACAGGTCGCGGTGCTCGACATCGACAACGGCGCTCGCTTCGAGACCTACGCCATCGTGGGGGGACCGGGCGAGGTCACGTTGAACGGCGCGGCCGCCCGTCTCGTCCACCGAGGCGACAAGGTCATCGTCATCACCTACGCCGAGTACGAGGACGCTGAGCTCGAGAACTTCGCGCCGCTCATCGTCCACGTCGCCGCCACCAACGCGCCGGTCGACGAGCAGACGGCGCAGCTCGAGGCCGAGCTCCGGCGGGCCGTCTCCGCCTGAGCCCGCCTTCGCCGACGCCGCCCGGGCCCGTGGACCTCGACGTCCTCGTCCTCGGTTCGGGGGTGGCCGGCCTTTCCGCCGTGGTCCGCCTGGCCGAGGTGCCCGGGCTGCGGGTGGGGGTGTTGACCAAGGGCGAGCTCTCGCAGTCGGCCACCCGGTGGGCCCAAGGCGGGGTTGCCGCCGTGCTGGGCGGCGACGAGGACTCCACCGATCTGCACCTGGCCGACACCCTGGCGGCAGGCGCCGGGTTGTGCGACGTCGATGCGGCGCGGGTGCTCGTGGACGAAGGGCCGGCTCGGGTGAGCGAGCTCATCGCCCTGGGCGCCGTGTTCGATCGCGAGGCCGGGGGCGGGCTGGCCCTGGCCCGAGAAGGCGGCCACTCCGAGGCCCGCGTGCTCCACGCCGGTGGCGCCGCCACCGGCGCCGAGGTGGAGCGGGCGCTGGTGGAGGCCGTGGCCAGCACGGCTGCCGCCGTGCTCGAGCGGTGGTTCGCCCTCGACCTGCTCGTGCGCGACGACCGCTGCGTGGGCGTGGTCGCCCTGGATGCCGAGGGTGCCCGCCGGGAGGTGCACGCCCCCCACGTCGTGCTGGCGACGGGCGGCGCCGGCCAACTGTTCGCCGTCACCACCAATCCCCACGCCGCCACCGGGGACGGCATGGCTATGGCCCTGCGAGCCGGTGTTCCCGTGGCCGACGTGGAGTTCGTGCAGTTCCATCCGACCGCCCTTCATCACCCCGCCATGCCCAGACCGCTGCTGTCAGAGGCGTTGCGCGGTCACGGCGCCCTGCTGCGCGATGCCAGGGGTGAGCGCTTCGTCGACGAGCTGGCGCCGCGCGACGCCGTGAGCCGGGCCATGGCGGCCCGCATGTTCGAGGAGCGCGTGGAGCACCTGTGGCTGGATGCCACCGGGCTCGAGGCCTTCGAGGACCGTTTCCCCACGCTGGCGGCGTCGCTGGCCGAGGCCGGCCTCGACCCCGCCTCCGACTGGCTGCCCATCGCCCCGGCTGCGCACTACGTCTCCGGCGGCGTCCTCACCGACCTGGACGGTGCCAGCGCCTTGCCCGGGTTGTGGGCGGCCGGGGAAGCCGCTTGCACCGGAGTCCACGGGGCCAACCGGCTGGCGTCGAACTCGCTCCTCGAAGGGATGGTGTTCGGCGCCCGTCTGGCTGAAGCCATCGAGGCGGGACGACGCGGCCCGAGCGACACCGGCGCCTTGCGCGGCCGCGGCGGGTTCACCGGCGCCGTCGCGTGGCGAGCAGCGTCCCGTTCTTTGGTCGACGAGGGGTCCGGTCGCCCCGGGACCGCCAGCTCTGCGGAACCTGGCCACGATGCAGCGCTGGTGCCGACCTCGGACCTGGCCAAGCGGCGGGAGCGCCTGCAGCGAGCCATGACCGAGGGCGCCGGCGTGCTCCGGTCGCGCCCGTCGCTCGAGGAAGCGGCGGCAGTGGTGGAACAGACGTCGCCGCCGGCCGGAGCCACCACGAGCGCGGAGGCCGGTGAGCTCGCCAACCTGGGTGTGCTGGCCCGGGCCTTGCTGGAGGCGGCGCTGGCGCGGACCGAGACGCGCGGCGCCCACGCTCGGGTCGAGTACCCGGCGGCACGAGAGCAGTGGCGATGCCGGCTCGTGCACGGATGGCAGGAGCACGGGTGAAGAGGACGGGCTTCGATCCTCCCGACGACGCGGTGCGAGGCGCCGTGGCGCGGGCGCTGGCCGAAGACCTCGGGCCGCTCGGCGACATCACCGCTGCCCTCGTGCCGCAGGACGCCCGGGTTCGCGGTGCCCTCGTGGCCCGCCGTCCAGGGGTGCTGGCCGGGCGTCGCTGCGCCCAAGCGGCCTTCGACAGCGTCGACCCCGAGCTGTCTGTCCGCTGGCTTCGTGCCGACGGCGACCACGTGGACGGCGGTGAGGTCATCGCCGAGGTGGAAGGAACGATGCGTTCGCTCCTCACGGCCGAACGCACCGCGCTCAACTTCCTGTGTCGCCTGTCAGGCGTCGCCACCCTCACCCGCCGCTTCGTGGACGCCGTGCACCAGGCCAACCCTGCGGCCCGGGTCCTCGACACCCGCAAGACCACGCCGGGGCTGCGCGCCCTCGAGAAGGCGGCGGTGCGCGCCGGCGGTGGCACCAACCACCGCGCCAGCCTGTCGGACGCCGTGCTGGTGAAGGACAATCACCTGGCCGGGACCACCATCGCCGACGCCGTGGGCGCCGCTCGGCGGATGTGGCCCGGACGGATGGTCGAGGTGGAGTGCGACACGCCTGTACAGGCGGAGGAGGCGGTCGACGCCGGTGCGTCGGTCGTGATGCTCGACAACATGAAGCCCGGTGACGTGGCCGAATGCATCGCCCGTCTACGCAAGCGGCCGGGAGGCCAGGCGGTGTTGGTCGAGGTGTCCGGTGGGCTGACCCTCGACAGCGCTCCCGCCTACGCCGCGGCGGGAGCCGACCTGTTGTCGGTGGGAGCCCTGACGCACTCGGCGCCCGCCCTCGACATCGGGCTCGACGTCGTCACGCAGGATCGCCGAGGAGGCTGACCGTGCTCTTGGCCATCGATGTCGGCAACACCGAGACGGTCATCGGGCTCTTCAGCCTGGGCCCCGGGGACGACCCGCCCGTCGACGCCCGCCCTGCCCCGCCCGTACCCCCCGAACCGGCGGGCCTGTCACACCACTGGCGGCTGTCCACCGTCGACGACCGCACCGAGGACGAGCATGCGCTGCTCGTCTCGGAGCTGCTCGACCTCGACGGCATGGACGTGGGCCGCGTAGTGAGCGGCATCGCCGTCACCTCGTCGGTGCCCCGCGTGACGAGCGCCCTTCGCCGCATGGCCAGCCGGTGGTTCGACGTGCCGTGCGTGGTGCTCGAACCCGGGGTGCGCTCGGGGATGCCCATCCTCTACGACAACCCCAAGGAGGTCGGGCCCGACCGCATCGCCAACGCCATCGGCGCCTACGACCTCTACGGCGGGCCCTGCATCGTGGTCGACCTGGGCACCGCCACCACCTTCGACGCCATCTCGGCACAAGGGGAGTACCTGGGCGGCGCCATCGCCCCGGGGATCTCCATCTCCATGGACGCTCTCTTCCACCACGCCGCCGCCCTGCGCCGCGTCGAGCTGGTCGAGCCCCGCAACGTGATCGGCAAGTCGACGGTCGAATCGATCCAGTCGGGCGCCCTGTACGGCTACGCCGCCCAAGTCGACGGTATGTGCAAGCGCTTCATGGAGGAACTCGGTCGCAGTGCCGTGGTGGCGACGGGGGGCCTGGCCGATGTGGTGGCACCGCTGTCGGAGACCATCGAGCACCGCGAGCCGTGGCTCACCCTGCACGGCCTGCGCCTCGTCTACGAACGCAACGTGAAGGCAGCAGCCGGATAACGTCCCCGCCTATGTCGGGGGTCCCCTACCGGTTCGAGCGCACCGCACAGGCCGCGGAGCTCCAGGCCCGGTACGGGAGCCTCGCCCCCGGCGAGGAGACCGCCGACGAGGTGGCCGTGGCGGGCCGGGTCATGCTCGTCCGCCCTCAGGGGCGTCTCGCCTTCGCGACGCTGCGCGACTCGTCGGGCCAGGTGCAGCTCTTCGCCCGGGACGAGGTCACCCGAGACTTCGACGCCTTCGCCAAGCTCTCCCTCGGCGACTGGGTGGGCGTCACGGGCAAGATGGTGAAGACGCGCCGCGGTGAGCTGTCGGTGCTCGTCGACCAGTGGGTGCTCCTGGCCGAGGCGCGTCGCTCTTTCGGTGACAAGTGGAAGGGCGTCACCGACGTGGAGACGCGCTTTCGCCAGCGCGAGGTCGACCTGTGGGCCAACGAGCGCTCTCGTTACGTGCTGCTTCTCCGCAGCCGCCTGGTGTTGCACCTCCGCCGGCACCTCGAAGAGCGCGGCTTCGTCGAGGTGGAGACCCCGATCCTGCACGCCATCCCGGGCGGGGCCATGGCCAAGCCCTTCGTCACCCATCACAACGCCCTCGACGCCGACCTGTTCCTTCGCATCGCTCCCGAGTTGTACTTGAAGCGGCTGGTGGTGGGTGGCTTCGACAAGGTGTTCGAGATCGGGCGGGTCTTCCGCAACGAAGGACTGTCGCCGCGGCACAACCCGGAATTCAGCATGCTCGAGCTGTACCAGGCCTACGCCGACTACGCCGACTTCCTCACGTTGGTGGAGGAGCTCGTGTCCCAGCTCGCCGTCGAGCTGACCGGCTCGAGCCTGCTCCACTACGGAGGCCGGCCCATCGATCTGAGCCCCCCATGGCGCCGGGTGACGATGGCAGAGCTCGTCTCCGAGGAGACGGGCCACACCGTCGACGTGCACAGCCCGCCCGAGGAGCTGCGTCGGCTGCTCGCCGCCGTGGGCGCCGAAGTGCACGAGGAGTGGGGCCCGGGGAAGCTCTTGCTCGAGCTGTACGAGAAGACGGTCGAACCGCAGCTGTGGGGACCGGTGTTCGTCATGGACTTCCCGGCGGAGGTGTCGCCGCTGGCTCGGCGCCATAGACAGGATCCCGAGCTGGCGGAGCGCTTCGAGGGCATCGTGGCCGGACGGGAATTGGTGAACGCCTTCTCGGAGCTCGTCGATCCAGAGGACCAGCGCCGGCGCTTCGAGGCGCAGGCCGCGGCGCGCGCCGCCGGCGACGAAGAAGCGATGGTGATCGACGAGGACTACCTGCGCGCCCTCGAGTACGGGCTCCCGCCCACCGCCGGGCTCGGTCTGGGTATCGACCGCCTCGCCATGCTGCTCACCGACAGCGCCAACATCCGCGAGGTGATCGCCTTCCCCACGCTTCGTCCCGAGGCGCCGGCCGGAGGTGGTCCTGACGACGAGGGTCCGGACAGCCGGCCTTAACAGGGTTCTAACAGCTTCTTTGCCCCCAGCTCACCTTGGAGTGGCATAACTGCTCTGTGGCCCGCCGAGCGGCGGCGGGTACGGGAGGGTCGAGATGTCGGTACGGACGAAGATGCTCGGAGTGTTGGCGGTGAGCGGGGTGCTCTCCTTGGCCCTGGCCACACCGGCCCTGGCGGCGGACAACGTCAACTCGGGCACCGCCACGGTGGCGTCGGGCGCAGCGACGTCAGGGGGCGGCGCCTCCGGGAATCCGAACGGCTCAGCCAACTGCAGCGCCGCCGGCGTGCGACTGGCGCGCCTCGAGAAGGTCCAGACGCGCATCTCCACGGCGCTTCCCAAGCTGGAGGCGGCCGAGGCGAAGGCGAAGAGCAACGGGCACCCCAAGCTGGCGGCCCGCCTGGCTCACCGGGTGTCGCGTCTCGAGAAGCTGCAGACCAGGGTGTCCAATCGGATCACCCGTATCGAGCGGCGTTGCCCGGGTGCGTCCCCGAGCGCCGGCGGTTCCTCGACGCCTTCCTCGAGCTCCTAGACAGGCCCTGAGCTCCTAGACAGGAAGGTCGTGCAGCAGGCCACGGGCTAATCCGGCCATGGCCTTGGACAGCCCCGCCGGCGACAAGGCGCCGGCCGCCTCGACGGCATCGTCGACGAAGCGCCCCGCCCGCACCACGGTCTCGTCGACCGCCGGCGAGGACGCCACCATCGACTTGGCCTTCTCCCGCTCGGGCTGTCCGAGAGGGCGGCCGAGCAGCGCCTGCAGCTCCGGCCCGATGCCGGGATGGCGCAGTGCCAGGAGGACCGGCAAGGTGTAGACGCCTTCCGCCAAGTCCTGTCCGGCCGGCTTGCCCAGCTCCTCGTCGGTGGCCACCACATCGAGCAGGTCGTCGCGCAGCTGAAAGACGATGCCGAAGCTGCGTCCGAATGCGGACAGGGCGTCGACCTCGGAGCGAGGCCTCCCACCGGTGAGGGCGCCGATGCGACAGGACGTCGACATGAGCGCGGCGGTCTTGCCGGCGATGGCGTCGAAATACTGCTCCTCGGTCCGCCGTGTATTGAAGGCCACCCGGACCTCCGACAGTTGTCCTTGGCAGAGACGTCCCAGCGTGTTGGCGAGGAGTCCGGCGATCTCGGTGCCGAGCGAGGCGGCGATCTCCGCCGAGCGGGCCAGGAGGAAGTCGCCGGCGACGATGGCGACCAGGTTGCCCCAGCGGGCGTTGACGCTCTCCACGTTGCGACGCACGGCCGCCTCGTCCATCACGTCGTCGTGGTAGAGCGAGGCCAGGTGGACGAGCTCCACCGCCACCGCCCCCTGGAGGTCTTCGTCGCGAGCGCCACCAGCGCCCCCGGTGGCGGCCGCCAGGGCCAGGCCCGGACGGAGCCGCTTTCCCCCTGCGTCGATGAGGTGGGTGGTGACCTCCTCCAGGAAGGCGTCGCCGGAGCGCACCGCGTCACGCAGGCATGGCTCCAGGCGGGCCAGGTCGTCTTCCATGCCGGGAAGAGACAGCAGGGCGGCGGCGTTCACGACGGTGCACGATAGGCCACGAGGCCGGACGTACTGCCAACGGGAGTGCCCCGCAGCGGCATGGCCGCGGGGTGCTCCCGGACGATTTTTCGTGTGCTGGGCCGCCCCCGTCACGGGTCGGCGAGTCCCTGTCGTCGCAGGTCGGAGCGGTTCCAGGAGTGTGGGACCGGTCCGGCCACCGTATGTGAATGTCGTAATGAAAGGCCCCCGTTGTGCCGATGGAGGTAGAAGGGGACCGTGGTCAGCCCCCAGGGCAGTCCAAAGCCGGTGCCGTCAGGCAGGGACCGGCCAGTAAACTGCCCTCCAGATTCGAACCGTCGAGGGAGGCGGTCTGGTGTTCGAACGGTTCACTGATCGAGCTCGCAGAGTGTTGGTCCTGGCGCAGGAAGAGGCGCGCCTGCTGAACCACAGCTTCATCGGGACCGAGCACATCCTTCTCGGGCTCATCCACGAGGGCGAAGGTGTCGCGGCCAAGGCGCTCGAGCAGCTCGGCATCTCCCTCGAGGCGGTGCGAGAGAAGGTGGAGGAGACGATCGGTCTCTCGGGCACGGCGCCGACTGGTTCGCCGCCGTTCACCCCTCGCGCCAAGAAGGTTCTCGAGCTGTCACTGCGCGAAGCCCTGCAGCTCGGTCACAACTACATCGGCACCGAGCACATGCTCCTCGGCCTCGTGCGCGAAGGAGAGGGCGTTGCCGCTCAGGTGCTCGTGAGCCTGGGCGCCGACCTGGCCCGGGTGCGCCAGCAGGTCATCCAGCTCCTGTCCGGTTACCAAGGCAAGGAGACGGCCGGCGTCGGCCCGGGTTCGTCGGCGTCTGAGACCCCGTCGGGCTCGCCTGTGCTGGACCAGTTCGGCCGCAACCTCACCCAGCTCGCCCGCGAAGGAAAGCTCGACCCCGTCATCGGCCGCGAGAAGGAGATCGAGCGGGTCATGCAGGTGCTGTCGCGGCGCACCAAGAACAATCCCGTGCTCATCGGCGAGCCGGGCGTGGGCAAGACCGCCATCGTGGAAGGCCTCGCCCAGCGCATCGTGGCCAACGACGTCCCCGAGACCTTGAACGGCAAGCAGTTGTACACCCTCGATCTCGGCGCCCTGGTGGCGGGCAGTCGCTACCGCGGCGACTTCGAGGAGCGCCTCAAGAAGGTCCTCAAGGAGATCCGTACCCGCGGCGACATCGTCCTGTTCATCGACGAGCTCCACACCCTGGTGGGTGCGGGGGCCGCCGAAGGGGCCATCGACGCCGCGTCGATCCTGAAGCCCATGCTGGCCCGTGGCGAGCTGCAGACCATCGGTGCCACGACCCTCGACGAGTACCGCAAGCACCTCGAGAAGGATGCCGCCCTCGAGCGTCGCTTCCAGCCCATCAAGGTCGAGCAGCCGACGGTGGCGCACACCATCGAGATCCTGAAGGGTCTGCGCGACCGATACGAGTCGCACCACTCGGTGACGATCACGGACCAGGCCCTCGTGGCGGCGGCCAACCTGGCCGACCGCTACCTGGCCGACCGTTACCTGCCCGACAAGGCCATCGACCTCATCGACGAGGCCGGCAGCCGCCTGCGCATCCGGCGCATGACGACGCCGCCCGACTACAAGAAGCTCGAGGCCGAGATCGACCGCATCCGCACCGACAAGGAGTCGGCCATCGAGCGTCAGGCCTTCGACCAGGCCAAGAAGCTGGCCGAGCAGGAGAAGGAGCGTGTGGACCGCAAGTCGGCCATGGAGGCCGAGTGGCGGGCCGAGGGCGTGGAGCTCTTCGACGTGGTCGACGAGGAGGTCATCGCCGAGGTGCTGGCCAACTGGACGGGCATCCCCGTCTACCGCCTCACCGAGGAGGAGACGGCCAAGCTGCTGCGCATGGAGGACGAGTTGCACAAGCGGGTCATCGGCCAGGAGGAGGCCATCAAGGCCCTGTCCCGTGCCATCCGCCGCACTCGTGCCGGCCTCAAGGACCCCAAGCGCCCGAGTGGGTCGTTCATCTTCCTCGGCCCCACCGGCGTGGGGAAGACCGAGCTGGCCAAGACTCTGGCCGAGTTCCTCTTCGACGACGAGGACGCCCTCATCCAGCTCGACATGAGCGAATACATGGAGAAGCACACCGTGTCCCGCCTCGTGGGCTCGCCCCCGGGCTACGTGGGCTACGAAGAGGGCGGCCAGCTCACTGAGGCGGTGCGGCGCAAGCCCTTCTCGGTGGTGCTGTTCGACGAGGTCGAAAAGGCGCACCCGGACGTGTTCAACGCACTCCTCCAGATCCTGGAGGACGGCCGGTTGACGGACGCTCAGGGGCGGTCGGTCGACTTCAAGAACACCGTGCTCATCATGACGTCGAACCTCGGTACCGCCGATCTGCGCAAGGCCAACCTCGGCTTCGCCAAGACGTCGGAGGCCGTGACCTACGAGCGCATGAAGGCCAAGGTCAACGATGCGCTCAAGAACCACTTCCGGCCGGAGTTCCTGAACCGCATCGACGAGGTGATCGTCTTCCACGAACTGTCCACCGACGAGATCGTGGAGATCGTGGACCTGATGACCAAGCGGGTCGGGGACCAGCTCGAGGGCCAGGGGATCGGCCTCGAGCTCACGCCGACGGCCAAGGCCTTTCTGGCCGACAAGGGCTACGACCCCACGCTGGGAGCGCGGCCGCTGCGCCGGGCCATCCAGCAGTACGTCGAGGATCCGCTGTCCGAGCGCATCCTGTGGAAGGAGTTCCGCGTCGGCGAGACGGTCGTCGTGGACGTCGAAGACGGCGAGATCGTGTTTCGCTCGATCCAGGGGCTGGAGCCACCTCCGGTCGAGCTGGCGGGGGCTGGTCCCACCAGCTGACCAACCCCCCCACGGTGTGAAGATCGGGCGCGGCCTGCAGGCCGTGCCCGATTCGCGTCACAGCCGTCTCGTAGCTTCGTCCCGTGAGCCGTGCGCGCCAGGAGTTTCGTTGCCGGGGTTGTGGCGCGCCGTCGACCCGGTGGGCGGGGCGCTGCGGCGGCTGCGGGGAGTGGAACACCCTCGTCGAGAAGCCGCCATCCGGGTCGGCCGCCGCGGTGCGGCACGGCCGTGATCGGCGCCTTCGTGTCGTCGACGGCGCCGCCCCCGTTGCCCTCAGCGCCGTCGACCTCGATGTGGCCGGGCCCCGTACGACCGGCCTGCCCGAGCTCGACCGCGTCCTGGGGGGCGGGCTCGTGCCTGGCTCGGTGACTTTGGTGGGGGGCGAGCCAGGTGTGGGCAAGTCGACTTTGCTCCTGCAGCTCCTTCGGGCCCGGGCCGAGGCGGGCGTGCCGGTGCTGCTCGTGTGCGCCGAGGAGTCGGCGCGCCAGGTTCGGCTGCGTGCCGAGCGGCTGGGCCCGCTGCCCGATCGCCTGTACCTGCTCGCCGACACCGACCTGTCGTGTCTGGCTCCGGCGGTCGCCGACGTCGGATGCGAGCTCGTCGTGGTCGACTCGATTCAGGCCGTCCGCGAGCCGGGAACGTCGGGGTCCGCCGGCAGCGTGGCCCAGGTACGCGCCTGCGCCGAGCTGGTGGTGAGCCTGGCCAAACAGACAGACGTGTCGGTCGTGGTGGTGGGCCATGTCACCAAGGAGGGGGCACTGGCCGGACCGCGACTGCTCGAGCACGTTGTCGACACCGTCTTGAGCGTGGAAGGCGACCGTCATCACGCCCTGCGCATCGTCCGCGCCGTCAAGCACCGCTTCGGCCCCACGGGCGAGCTCGGGCTGTTCGAGATGGGGGAGTCGGGCCTGGGGTCAGTGGCGGATCCGTACCGGCTTCTTCTCGGCGACCGCCGTCCCTCTCAACCCGGCACCATCGTCCTCCCGGCGGTGGAGGGGAGCAGCCCGCTGTTGGTCGAGGTACAGGCCCTGGTCGCCGGCACGGCCTCTGCCATCTCCGGTCCGCGCCGGCAGGTGCAGGGCCTCGACGGCGGACGGGTGGCGCTCTTGCTCGCCGTGCTCGAGCGCGCCCTCGGGCTGTCGCTGGCTCAGCGCGACGTCTTCGGTTCGGTGGTGGGCGGCATCCGAGTGGGTGAGCCTGCCGCCGACCTCGCCGTGTGCCTGGCGCTGATCTCGGCCGTCACCGGCCGGCCGGTGCCCGCCGACGTCGTTGCGTTCGGCGAGGTCGGCCTGGGGGGAGAGGTGCGCCAGGTTCCCCACGCGCCGCGCCGCTTGGAGGAGGCGGCACGGCTCGGCTTCCGACGCGCCGTCGTACCAGACAGTTGCCGCAAGGCGCCCGACGCCATGCGCCTCGTGCGTGTCGGCGACGTCGGCGACGTGCAGGCACTCTTCTCTGGCTGACGGCGACGTCATTCGCTCAAGACGCTGACGGCCGGCCGAAGGAGCTGCCGGTACCATCGTGGCGTGGCGGACCGCCTCAGCTCGGCCATGGCCGATTCGCTGGCCCTGGTGGCACCGGGCCGACCTCTGCGCCTGGGCCTCGAGCGCGTGCTTCTCGCCAAGCGGGGAGCGCTCATTGTCATCGGCGACGATGCCTCGGTGTTGTCCATCTGCACCGGTGGCTTCCTCATCGACGCCGAGTTCAGCCCTCAGCGACTGACGGAGCTGGCCAAGATGGACGGGGCCATCATCATGTCGTCTGACGCCAGTCGGATTGCCCGGGCCAACGTGCACCTCATGCCGAGCTCGTCGGTGCCCACCTCGGAGACGGGGACCCGGCATCGGACCGCGGAGCGGGTGGCACGTTCCATCGACGTGCCCGTGCTGTCGGTGTCGGCGGCTATGGGCGTCATCACGGTGTACCGCCACGCCGAGAAGCACGTGCTGCAGGCTGCCGGCCGGCTGCACGACACGGTGAGCCAGTCGCTCCAGGCCATCCAGCGTTTCCGTCACCGTTTCGACCTCGCCGTGACCTCGCTGTCGGCACTCGAGATCGAGGACACCGTCACCCTGGCCGACGTCGCCGCCGTGTTGCAGCCTGCCGAGATCCTGCTGCGCGTCGGCCACGAGCTCGAGCCGATGTTCATCGAACTGGGCGATGACGGAAGGTTGCTGCGCCTGCAACTAGGAGAGCTGATCCAAGGAGTGGAGCCCGTGCGGCGGCTCGTGGTTCGGGACTACCTGAGAGCCGTCGCCGACGGTGGAGACCCGAGTGCCGAGGAGGAGAAGGTGCTTGGCGCTCTGGCGCGACTGAGCACCGCCGAGCTGCTCGACGGCCGCAAGGTGGGGACGGCGCTCGGCCTCCCCGCCCAGTCGGATCTGGAGGAGTCGCTCGAGCCGCGCGGCTACCGCCTGCTGTACCGCTTGCCCCATTTCTCCGAGGGGCTCGTTGACCGCATCGTCCGGCACTTCGCCGGGCTCCAGAAGATCATGCGGGCATCGGTCGGCGACCTCGAGCAGGTGGGGGGTGTGGGCCAAGCTCGGGCACGGTCGGTGAAGGACGGGCTGTCGCGCTTGGCCGAAGCCAGCATCCTCGATCGCTACTCCTGAGTGGCGAGGGCGCGCATGGGCTGGGCAGCGGCATGACGACGCCGGTTGCCGATTGCGATGCCGGGACGGCTACGGCCCTGGTCACGGTACAATGGGTAGTCCATTCGCCACGCCACATCGGCTTGGCGTCGTCGTCTGAATCCCTCAGGAGAGAGCCACGTGGTGTTCGACATCGGTGACAAGGTGGTCTACCCCCACCACGGTGCAGCGATCGTCGAGCGACGCGAGGTCAAGGAAGCTTTCGGCCAGAAGCGCGAATACCTGGTGCTCCGCCTGGCCTACGGGGACCTCACCCTGATGGTCCCTGCCGACAACACCGACGGGGTGGGGTTGCGCGAGGTCATCAACGACGAGGAGGTCGAGGAGGTGTTCGCCGTCCTTCGGAAGAAGGAGGCGCGCATGCCGACCAACTGGTCACGGCGCTATAAGAACCACTCGGAGAAACTCCGCTCTGGCGACATCTACCAAGTGGCCGAGGTGGTGCGGAACCTCTCCATTCGCGACAAGGACAAGGGGTTGTCTGCCGGCGAGAAGCGCATGCTCTCCCGAGCCCGCCAGATCCTCGTGTCCGAGCTGACCTTTGCCCTCGACGTGGACGAGGCGACGGCCGAGAAGCGCCTCGACGAGGCGCTTCCCTGATCGTTCCCGGGCCGGCTGCTCGATCCACCCGGCACCGGCGCTCCGGGTACTTTCGGCCGTAGCGGGGCCCCCGGCATGATCGCGTGGACCGTGGTGGTGGCGGGTGGCAGCGGTGAGCGCTTCGGCGCCCCCAAGCAGTTCGCCATGGCAGCAGGACGGCCCCTCGTCGAGCTCGCCATCGACGCAGCACGGGGGGCGTCGGACGGCGTGGTCCTGGTCGTGCCGGCCGGCTCCGGGCACGAGGACCGGCTGCACGGCGCCGATGTCGTGGTCACGGGCGGGGACACCCGGGCGGCGTCGGTGCGGGCCGGGTTGGCGGCTGTCCCCGCCAACGCCGAGATCGTGGTGGTGCACGACGGGGCTCGCCCCCTGGCGAGCGCAGCCCTGTTCCGATCCGTCGTGGCCCAGGTCGTCTCCGGTGCCGATGCCGTGGTGCCGGCGTTGGCAGTGACCGACACCTTGAAGGTCGAAGTCGACGGCACCGTTGCATCCACCATCGACCGCAGCAGTCTCGTGGCCGTGCAGACGCCGCAGGCGTTCCGGGCCGACGTGCTTCGCAAGGCACACGCCGGCGGTGCCGATGCCACCGACGACGCCGCCCTAGTCGAGGCCATGGGCGCTACCGTGCGCGTCGTGCCCGGCGAGCCCCGCAACGTGAAAGTCACGACCCCAGCCGATCTCGAGGTGGTCCAGGCCCTGGTCGGACGGTGAGCGCCGCGTCTTCCCCTTCTTCCTCTTCGTCATCGCTGCGGGTGGGACAGGGCTTCGACGTGCACCGCTTCTCCGATGACCCCGACCGTCCCCTCGTCCTCGGCGGCGTGTCCGTGCCCGAGGGGCGCGGACTGCAGGGTCATAGTGACGCCGATGTGGTGTGCCACGCCCTCGCCGATGCCTTGCTCGGTGCCTGCGGTCTCGGCGACCTGGGCCGGCACTTCCCCGACACCGACCCGCAGTTCGAAGGGGCCGACTCGGTCGAGCTGCTTCGGGGCGTGGTGTCGATGGTGAAGGCTGAGGGCGGCCGCCCCGTGAACGCGGACTGCACGGTGGTGTGTGATCGCCCGGTGCTGGCACCCCATCTCGGCGAGATGGAACGCCGGATGGCCAAGGTGATCGGCGCCCCGGTAAGTGTCAAGGCCACCCGGGCCGAGGGACTCGGGGCCCTGGGCCGGGTGGAGGGCATCGCCTGTTTGGCCGTGGTCCTGGTGGCGGGGCCGTCGGCGACACCGGTGCGCAGCGAGACGTGAGCCCAGCTCGGGGGGCGGGCGGGCCGAGCCCACCAGGGCCGCGGCGGCGTCCGGGGCCCCAGCGTAAGACGGGCCGTCCCACGGGGTCACCGTCACGGGACCTTCCCTCGAAGCCCGACCGGCGCGCACCGTCGTCTCCCGAGCGCGACCGCACTGCTCGAGGCGTCCGGCGCAACGACGCTGCGCTCGGCGGCGAGCAGGTGGAGGGCCGGCGAGCGGTACTCGAACTACTCAGAGCGGGGAGGCGTCCCGTACGGGAGGTCTGGGTGGTCGAGGGGCTGGAGCCGTCCAAGCAGCTCGACGAGATCGAGCGCCTGGCGACCCGGCGACGCGTGCCGCTCAGGTTGGTGGGACGGGGAAGGATGGCGTCGGCGGCTCGCACCGAATCAGCACAAGGGGTGCTCGCCCGCGCCCGGGCCCTGGACGAAGCCGACCTCGACACCATCGCCAGCGCAACGAACGGTCGCCCCGCCTTCGTGTTGGTCCTCGACGGCATCACCGACCCCCACAACCTCGGGGCGCTGCTTCGCGCCGCAGAGTGTGCAGGAGTGTCGGGCGTCGTCGTGGCGCGCCATCGGGCGGTGCACGTCACTCCCACCGTGGCCAAGGTGGCAGCCGGCGCCATCGAACACGTCCCGATCGCCGTGGCTCCAGGTGTGCCCAACGCCCTGCGGCGGCTGGAGCAGCTCGGGGTGGTGACGATCGGCTTGGATGCCGAGGCCAGACAGTCCCTGTACGACCTCGGTTCCGAGACGGACGGGCCGGTGGCGCTCGTGCTGGGCGCTGAAGGCAAGGGGCTCGCTCAGCTCACGAAGAAGCGGTGCTCTTCCCTCGTGTCCATTCCCCGGGCCGGGCGCATCGAGTCGCTCAACGTGGCCAGCGCCGGGGCAGTGGCGTGCTTCGAGCTGGCCCGCCGTCGTGGTCTCGGACAGGAGCGCTGACGCGGCGCCGGCGGAGCTGCCTGGGCCTTGCCGTCAGCCACTCACCAGCGGGGGGACAAAGAGCGGGCACGTCGGCGGGGGCAGTGCTGCCACCGTCGAGAGGTTGTCGGCCAGAGCGTGATCGACATCCCACAGTGCCACCGGGTCATAGATGATGCCGATGTGCTCGGTTGCATCGGTCGGGCACTGGTCCTGCAACCGGATGTTGGCCACTTGGTCGGTCGGGCCGTGCAGGAAAGCCGAGGGCCATTCGCCCAGCGCTTCGTCCACGGGATTGGGCGCCGGCGTGACCACCTCGTCGAACGCCGATTCGATCACGTAGTACAGCACTCCGGGAGTCGCTTCCAAGCTGCTCCCGGGACCGTTCAACGCCTGGAGGAACGGGCTGTTCGCCTCCTGCTCACCGCAGGCGCCGCAGCCGGCGGCCTCGGGGAACATCCACGTCTGGGCACCGAACAGCTGCTGGAACAGCGGCACCAGGCCGTACGCATCGGCGCCGTGGTTGGACGGGGCCATTCCCACGAGCATGTGCACATCGGTGGCCCCGCGTTGTCCGGCGGCGTCGTCCTGGAGGCACCGGGCGCCATAGGGCGAAGGTGTCGGCGCCGCGCAGTTCCAGCCGTGCTCGATGAAGTAGCGAGGCATCATGCCACCCTGCGAATGCCCCACCAACTCGATTTGCGTTGCGTGTGAGCCGCTCGGTTCGGTCGTCCAGGCCAGGACTTGTTGCACGAAGGCGGCGAGCTCGGCAGCAGAGTGCTCGATGTAGTCGAGGGCGTACTGGTGATCGCCGAATTCCGTCGTCGTCGTGGTACCGCCGTAGTTCAATCCGAACACGCAGTAGCCCTCGTTGGCCAGCATGGGAGCGAGCGTCTGCCAGCTGAAGTTCTCGTTGACGAAGGTCCCGTGCACGAGGACCACTGGATAGGGATGCGCTGTCGACGGCGTGCACGGCGCGTTCACGATGCCAGGGGGCATACCCGTGGGGTCGGAGAATTCGCTGGCGATGCCGTCGAGCTCATTGCCCACCGGGTAGTGCGAGGCCCCTGCCGGCATCGCCGTCGAGACCAGCGCCGCCGTTGCTGCCAACGTCCCCACCAGGGCACTGGCCACCAACGGCCGTATCCGTCCGCCGTCCGCCGCCCTCGTCACCGTTCTGCTCCTTTCGTGCCCGTGCACTTCGTGAGCCGCGTGAGCCGCCCGCTCTCGCGAGCCGGTGGTGGGAGTCGAACCCACGACCTGACGATTACAAATCGCCTGCGCTACCACTGCGCCACACCGGCGGAGACACAAAAGCTACTTGGCGTCGAGACCCGCCTCGGCGAGTGTCTCCTGCCGCCGGCGTGAATGCTTGCTTCTGCGCGGGTGCATTGGCAGGCTGGATGTGCCATGGCGCTTAGCGAGGGGGATCGTGCTCTGCTCGATTTCGAAGGCACGTGGTGGCAACGGCCGGGATCCAAGAAGGTGGCGATCCGTCACCATTTGGGCATCTCGGCCAGCGCCTACTACCGCCGTCTGGCCGATCTGGTGGACAGCGCCGACGCCTTGGACCATGCTCCCCTCGTGGTTCGACGCCTGCGGAGGCGCCGTAGCGTGCGGCGCAAGCATCGATTCGAAGGAGCAGTCGCCCCGAGCCATCCGGCGCGATGAGCCCTCTGGGTCACGGCGAGCAGGGGGGCGACGAGTTCGACATCTTCGGTCCCCTCGAGCGGTCCGGTGTCGCCCGCGGCATGCTCCTCGTGATCGCCGCCGTCGTCGTGGGCGCCGTCCTGCTGCCCTCGGCCACCCGCCCGCCCTTGAACTCTGCTGCGACCGCCGCTACCACGACGCCGACGTCACCCTCGTCCCCCTCGGGATCGTCGACGCCCCCAGCTTCGACATCGACCACGACCACGACCCCGGTCAGCGTGTCGCCGTCTGCTATCAAGGTGCTCGTCGCTAACGGCACCAACAGCAACGGCGCCGCCGCCGCGGTGTCGTCGTTTCTGAACGGCAAGGGCTTCGGCACCCTGAGCCCGGTGGACGCGCTCACCACGGTGAGCGCCAGTCAGGTGTACGCCATCGGCGGGGCGACGGCTGCCGCCCATCAGGTGGCGACCGCATTGGGGCTGAGCGCGACGTCCGTGGAGCCGACGACGCAGCCAGTACCGGTGTCCAGCGTGGGGAGCGCCACGGTGGTGGTCATCGTGGGCCCCGACCTCACCTCGCGGGCGTGAGCCCGGACAGCGCCGCCTGAAGGCACCGAGGTGGCAGACGAGCGCTCCGGTCTTCCCGACGCGCTCGCCGTCCTGACCGAAGAGCCGCGACGCAGCGCCGTGCTGTGCGACTTCGACGGCACCTTGGCGCCGATCGTCCCGGATCCGCAGTCCGCTGCTGCGGTCCCCGGGGCGGCGGAGCTGCTCGGTGCCCTGGCGGCACGCTTCGCCGTGGTGGCCGTCGTCTCCGGCCGCCCGGCGCCCTTCCTGGCCCGTCATCTGGCCGGCGCCGGCTCGCGACTGCTCCTCTACGGTGGGTACGGGGCCGAGTGGGTGGCCGACGGCGCTCTGCACCGTTCGCCTGCCGTGGAGCCATGGATCCCCGCCGTTTCGGAAGCGGTGGCGGCGGCGCGGCGCCAAGCACCGGCGGGGCTCGGCATCGAGGACAAGGGATTCGGCCTCTCCCTGCACTGGCGGAGGAACGTCGAGACTGGGCCCTGGGCGCTCGAATTCGCCCGTGACTGGGCCGAGCGCACCGGCCTCGCCGTTCAGCCCGGTCGCCGCGTGGTCGAGCTGCGCCCCCCGGTCGGTCCCGACAAGGGCACTGTCGTCGAGGAGCTGGCGGGCTCTTCCCACGCCGCGTTGTTCGCCGGTGACGACGCCGGCGACCTCGCCGCCTTCGATGCCCTTGACCGCTTGGCCGCTCGTGGGACGTCGGCCGTACGCATGGCCGTGGCCGACGAGGAGTCACCCCCCGACCTCGTCGCTCGTGCCGACCTGGTGGTGCGCGGGCCGCACGAGGCGCTGGCCGCTCTGGCCGCGTTGGTTCGGGCGGTGCCTGCTTAGCGAGGTTCAGGCGGCGGCGGCCAGGAGATCCGAGAGCCAGTCCACCGGCTTACGGCGCTGCACGAGTTCGCGAAGTGCCTCGGCGCGTCGCGTCCGCTCGGCCGGTTCCAGATCCACCGCCGCCGCCATGGCGGCGGCGGTGGCCGAGACGTCGAAGGGATTGACCTCGAGCACCTTCCCCCGCAGCTCCTCGTAGGCGCCCGCTTCGCGCGACAGGGCCACCATGCCGTCACGCTCGTTCACGAGCGGTCCCTCCTTCGCGACCATGTTGAGGCCGTCGCGCAGGGGGTTCACGAGCAGGACGTCGTAGCGGGTGAGGGCGGCGAGAGAGCTCGCCGTGTCGTCGGCCACCTCGAGCACGACCGGCTGCCAGTCGGCCGTTCCCCACAGCTCGTTGACGCGCGCCGCGGTGTGTTCAACCTCGTTGGCGTATGCCAGGTACTCGGCCAGCGACTGCCGGGAGTTGTAGGCGTGGGCGACCATCACCAACCGGCCTCGCAGGTCGGGCCGCCGGTCCAGCAGTTCGTCGAACGCCCAGAAGCCGCGCAGCAGGTTCTTGGACGGCTCGATGCGGTCGACGCGCGCCACCAGCTGCCGACCGCCGAGCATGTCGTCGAGCCGTCGGCGGGCCTCGACACACTCCGCGCTGGAAGCCCGAGCGGCCAGGTGTTCGGCGTCGGGGGTGAGCGGCGACACGAAGGTGCGGCCCGGGTCCACCCCCAGATCGGCGCAGCACGCCCGGTAGCCATGCTCCCATCGGGCGGTGTGGAACCCGCAGCTGCGAGAGGCGGCCATCCCCGAGAGCAGGTCCCGGGCGACCCGGGCGGGCAGGACCCGCATGATGCCGGGGTCGGCGAACGGCGTGTGGCTGAAGTGCACCGTGCGCAGGTCGGGCCGCGCCCGGTGCAGCATTCCAGGCAGCAGATAGAGGTGGTAGTCCTGCACCAGCACCGTGGCCCCCTCGGCGGCCACTTCGCACACCGCGTCGCTGAACAACTGGTTGAGCTCGCCGTACGCCTTCCAGGCCTCCATGAAGCGGTCGTCGATGCGGGGCCGGCGCGCCAGGTCGAAGAGGTGGTGGTGCATGAACCAGAGCGTCGAGTTGGATACCACGTCGTAGGCCATGCGGTAGGTGTCCGGGCTGGGCTCGACCGTGCGCAGCTCGATCCCGCCGTCCTTCATGAGCCCCTGGGCGGCAGCGGCCCGGTCCGCCTCGGACATGGCGCAGGCCACCCAGGTGGCGCCGCTCCCCGACAGCATCGGGTAGAGGGCGGCCGCCAGGCCGCCGGCCGAGCCAGCAGGAACGGGCCTTCCGGTGTCGTCCAGCGAGAACGACAGCGGCCCCCGGTTGGAGGCGACCACAAGGTCGGCGCCGGTCACCGTGGGGGACGCTACAGGTGCTTCGGCGGGAGGGGAGCCACCATGGCCGTATGCCCACCGCCGATAGGGACGAACCCCGGGCCGTGCTTGCCCCCGACAAGCTCCGGGGGACGCTGAGCGCTCCCCAGGCGGCACAGGCCCTGGCAGCGGCGGCCCGGGCCTCGGGCTGGGCCGCCGACGCCGTCCCCCTCTCCGACGGTGGCGAGGGTTTCCTCGACGTCCTGGCCACGATGGGTGGCGCCGTGCAGCGGACAAGGGTGACCGGCCCGCTCGGCGCACCGGTGACGGCGGCCTGGCGGCTGGTGGGGGACCTCG
>Ga0307479_10000094_pt1 | contig 88523 bp, 73 predicted proteins | sample atmos_gasesECM4C_FD_203743 | JGI IMG/M metagenome (GOLD analysis project Ga0307479, IMG submission 203743) | Hardwood forest soil microbial communities from Morgan-Monroe State Forest, Indiana, United States - atmos_gasesECM4C_515 | ecosystem: Environmental > Terrestrial > Soil > Temperate... | reverse complement strand
TAACCGCCCGCCCTGGGCGCAAAAAACCAAGTCCAAACCCGATGCGAATTCCACCGCAAGTTCCGGCGCGGCACCTTCTACGCCCAACGCTTCCCCTGTTGGTGAGCCCGGCAAAATCGTTTTGCCCGTTTCCGAGCAGCCCCCCGCAAAAGATGAGTCCCAGGATCCCGCCTTGCAGCGCAACCGCATCCGCGTAAACGTCAATCTCGTCACCGTCCTCGTCAGCGTCCTCGACGAGCACAACCGCCCGGCGCCCGATCTGCCCCGCGAAGCCTTCCAGCTCTTTGACGAAGGCAACGAGCAAAAAATCGACATCTTCGAACCCGAAACCTCCCAGCCACTGGACCTCGCCCTGATGATCGACGCAAGCCTCAGCGCCCACAAGGAAATTTCCTTTGAGCAGGAAGCCGCCGCTCATTTCATCCGCCAAGTGCTTCGCCCGGGTGACCGCTTGTCCGTCTTCTCCTTCGACGAGGATGTCGCACAGCGGGCCGCCTTCTCCGACAATGTGGGCGCGCTCCAGGACGCGGTCCGCAAGATCCCCAATGGCGCGGGCACCTCCATCTACGACGCCGTGCTCTTGGGCTCCCGCGCGCTGGCCCAGCGCGGCGACGACCGCCGGCGTGTCATCGTTCTTGTCACGGACGCCGGCGAAACCACCAGCAGTTCCGACTTCGACTCTGCCCGCAAAGAAGCCGTTCGGTCCAACGTGCTCCTCTACACCATCGTCATCCGCCCGGTGAAAAATGAAAACGGCCGCAACACCGCCGGTGAGCACGCCCTGCAAACCATGACCGACACCACGGGCGGCGCCATGTTCTTTCCTGATACGGCTCAGGATCTGGCCACAATTTTCGATCGCATTGACCGTGAGCTCCGCACGCAGTACCGCCTCGCCTACTACCCCAATCCCCGGGGCCCCGCCAACACCTACCGCTCCATTGAAGTGAAAGTCTCGACCGGCAATTACCAGGTCCGCCACCGCAAGTCTTACCTCACCGCTCCTCAATGACACGCGCTGTTCGCATTGTGAGCTAATGCCGTTTTAGCCACTTCAGTACTCGGGGGCTATGGATTCCCCGCATCTTGCGGGAGAGCATAACTAGGCGGGAGCCGTTTTCCTAGACACTACGGGGAATCAGGGAGGTTCACATGCTGAGACCCATGAGCTTGCTGACAGCCTTACTTTCGCTGGGGACTCTTGCGATACCGGCGGGCGCCCAGGATCCCGCGCCCCAGGACCAGCCTCCGCCATCGCTGGGCGACATTGCGCGCCAGGCGCGCAAGGACAAGGAAAAGAACGCCTCTAAGCCTAAGACCGTCATCACCGACGACTCCTTTTCACCCAGCAAAAGTGTAGGCGGATTGGGGCTCAGCGACATCGGAAGCTCGGAAAGTGCGGGGACCAGCAACAACCTGGCCTCCGCCATGGCCAAGGTCGATGAAGCCGAAGCAGCGCTGAAGAAATTGGACAGTTTGGACCGCGCCACGCTGGCGAAAGCGGTCTTGATGGACAATGATGTGGATTTTCCAAACCGCCGTGCCTGGGAAGACAAACTCTACGCCGCAAAAGGGCACTACGTCTCGCACGAACACGATTTGATCGTTGAGCTGCGGCAGATCGTCGGGCAAGTGGAGTCGATGCAGGCTGCCCAAGGCGGGGGCAAATTAGACCCTAAAGACCCGCGAGTGTCGCAACTAAAAAGCAGACTCTCGGATATTGTCCAGGAGGCCGTGCGCACGGAACAGGATTATCGCGCCGTGGTTACGGAGGGCTGGGACCTGGCCAAACAGACTAAACACTAGCCGTCCGGCGGTTGTTTCGCTGTTCAGTTCGCCGGCGGTTTTTTTTGGCCCCGGCTCCGTCCGTAAGGGAATAAGAAGTGCGCGGCCACCAAGAAATTCCGAGAGCGGTTGTTAACAAGGTTTTTAAAGCAGCAAAGTTCAACTTCTGAGGGAAGCCCGGATGCCCGGGTACAACAACACCGGCAACCGCAGCAAAGCGGTGGTAGCCTATCTCGACGGCCGCCGCCAAAAGGGCTATGTCTGCGATTTTTCGCCGCAGAAGGATTGCTTTCGTCTTTTCCCGGAGCAAAACGGCCAGCACCCCGAAGGCGCCGAAGTGCAAATGAGCGAGCTGAAGGCCATCTTCTTCGATAGGAACTTCACAGGCAATCCCGAGGATCACGGCTCGGAAGAGCTTGCGCAACCGGGGCAGGGCCGCCGCGCCGAAGTCACTTTTCACGATGGGGAAAAGATTGTGGGCGACGCGGGCACCTACCATCCAGAAAGGAAAGGTTTCTTTGTCGTGCCCGCCGACCCGCGCTCCAGCAACCTCCGCGTCTTCATTATCGCCAAGAACGCCCAGCAGATTCGCTGGATCTAGCCCCCCGTTTGCCGCGGCAAAGCATCCTTCGTAGCCGCCTTTTGCCAGTGCCGCCGGTGCAAGCCCTTGCCTTGCCCCGCCGCAAAGGTCGCAGCTTCGGGAACAAATTTATCCCGCTGAGTTCCGCAATTTTCGCTTGACAACTCCGTTTCTATAGCATAACCTCATGGTTGTACAACCTATAGGTTATGTAATGACTTCTTCCAACCGTCTGAATGCCACCTTCGCTGCGTTGGCCGACCCCACGCGCCGGGCCATCCTCGCCCGTCTGGCCCGTGGCGAGGCCTCCGTCCTCCAGCTGGCCAAGCCTTTCGCCATGAGCCAGCCGGCCGTCTCCAAGCACCTCAAGGTGCTCGAACGCGCTGGCCTCATTTCCCGCAGCCGCGACGCCCAGCGTCGGCCACGCCGCATCGAAGCCAAACCACTCGCGGAAGCCACCAACTGGCTCGAGCGCTACCGTAAGATTTGGGAAGCCAATTTTCAACGCCTTGACGCTCTTCTCGAGGAACTAAAGGCCCAACACAATAATCCCCGAAGCAACAAACAAAAGGAGACGATCCATGACTGACACCGGAAGTTTGAAGGTGACTACGCCAAGCGACCGCGAGATCAGGATGACGCGGGTCTTCGATGCTCCGCGCCAACTTGTCTTCGAGGCCCACTCCAAGCCAGAGCTTCTGAAGCGCTGGCTGCTCGGTCCTCCGGGTTGGGAGATGGTGGTCTGCAACGTTGCCAGTAAGGTCGGCGATCGTTACCGCTACGAATGGCGCAATACCGCCACCGGGAAACAGTTTGGCAATGGAGGCGTCTGCCACGAGTTGGTGCCACCAGAGCGGGTTGTCTCTACGGAAGTGATGGATGGCCAGCCCGGCGAAGCATTAGTCACGACCACGTTTGTGGAGCAGAACGGCAAGACCACGCTCACCCTTAATATACTTTTTGAGTCGCGGGAGATTCGCGACATCGCACTTAAGTCCGGCATGGAACATGGCGTGGCCGCCAGCTACAACCGCCTCGACGAAGTCTTGGCTTCGGGTGGGGCTCAGGCGAAATCTCAGGGTTCCGTTTAGAAACAGCTCTCTCTCGGGGGTGTGCAATAGTCTTGGAGACGGCAGACCCCCACCACTTGACTCCCATAGAGCTATGAGGTTGCGCAAGAACCCTGGGAGAGCACGCCGACCAGTCGCCTCTTCCTCGCAACCTCCATGGTCTTTCCTCTACAATTCTTCACATGCCCAAGAACTATCTGCAATCTGCCGTCGAGATCGCCCGGGAAGCCGGCAAAATCCTTATGGAGGAATTTTCGCATCCGCCGGAGATTCGCTACAAAGGGGACGAAGTCGATCTGGTCACTCAAGCTGACAAGCGCTCCGAGCGATGCATTGTCGCGCTGATCAACAAGCACTTTCCGGGCCACGCCATCTCCGCCGAAGAGGGCACGGGGCAGGACACAGCCTCGGAATTTCGCTGGCACGTCGATCCGCTCGATGGCACCACCAATTTTGCTCACGGCTATCCCTGCTTCTGCGTTTCCATCGCGCTGGCGCAGCGCGACACCCTGCTCGCTGCCGTTGTCTTCAATCCCTACCACAACGAGCTGTACATCGCGGCGCGGGGCGAAGGTACCACCTTCAACGGCAAGAAAATCTTCGTTTCCCAAGTCGCCACACTCTCGACGAGCCTTCTCTGCACCGGCTTTCCCGTTCGCAACCGCAAGCTCAGTCCGAATCTTCAGTATTACGGTGAATTCACCCAGCGCTCGCACGGCGTGCGCCGCGACGGCTCCGCCGCGCTCGACTTGGCGTGTGTAGCCGCAGGGCGCTTCGACGGCTTTTGGGAATTTGGCCTCCACAAGTGGGATACCGCAGCGGGCGCGCTGCTCATCGAAGAGGCCGGCGGCAAAGTCACAGATCTTGAAGGCAAGCCGTACCAGTTGGGCGGACCGGTCATCCTCGCCACCAACGGCCTCATCCACAACGAAATGTGTAATGTGGCACTGGAAATTTCGCGGCGCGGGAAAGGACCCGGATAGCTAATGACAACCTTATAGAACACTTATGGTTTTCTTACGCGGCGAAGCGTAGCATCTTCAGGCAAAACGAAACTCTGCTGCACCTGCCAAAGAGGTAGCCTCGAAGCAAACGAACCCATCGACATCCGCGGTATGGGAGGGAAAAATGCGTGTGCTCATTAGCAACAGAAAAATCTTGTGCATGCTCTGGACCACGTTGCTGTGGATGTGGGCCCCGCCGGTGTCGTTGGTAGCTGCAGACGGCGCCAGCGGCGCTGAGAAGAAGGCGACGCCGGTGAAGATGGATCCGCCAACCACCCTGACAGACCGCGAGCGCTGGCTACTCGACCGTATTGAGGAACTGGAGAAACGCGTCGCCGAATTGGAGGCGAAGGATAGTTCGCCCGCTGCCACGCCAAGCGGAGCCCTCGCGGCGCAACATGTTCCGGCGGAAATCGCGGTTGCGCCGGCAGCGGCATCTGCAAGCGGCGAGGTCGCAAAGACGGGCGCGCCCGGCACGACGATGGAGAGCAATGCGAGCATTGCTGCCGCCAGCCCGCCGGTCATTTCCTCGACCAAGCAAGACCAGGCGCCAGCGGGCAAGCCGGCGAAGGCGGAACCTTTTGCGTTCGCAGATTTCACCTGGCTGAACGGAAATGCAAGAACCAAGGAAGTGCCGCTGGACACGAAGTTTTTTACGCCGGAAATCAGAGCCGACGCCAGCTACATCTACGACTTCAACAATCCGAAAGACGACACCATCGGCGGCTCGAGCGAAGTGTTCCGTTCGAAAGAAGTTCAGCTTACGCAATTGGGTGTCGGCGGTGATTTCCATTATGACAACGTGCGCGCGCGCTTGATGACGCAGTTCGGGATGTATTCCTTCACGACGCCCCGCAATGATGCCAGCCCGGCGCGCGGGCAGTGGGATCTGGCCACGGCTTACCGTTATATCTCGGAAGCGTACGGCGGCTACCACTTCGATGTGCTACACGGGATTAATGTGGACGCGGGAATTTTCATGTCCTACATCGGGCTGTTCAGCTACTACAACTTCGACAATTGGGCGTATCAGCCCTCGTTTGTTTCCTCGAATACGCCGTGGTTTTTCAACGGCGTGCGCGTCCAGATTTTCCCGACGGAACATCTCAAGATCGAGCCATGGTTCACCAATGGCTGGCAGTCCTACGGGCGCTTCAACCATCGGCCTGGCTTCGGAATGCAAATCCTGTACCGGCCAAATGGATGGCTTTCCGTGCTTGGAAACCAATATGCCTTTGGCGAAGAGACGCTGGGCGTCCCGGGGCGTGTGCGCTATCACACGGACGACAGCATTGAGGTCAAGTATTACGACAGGCCGGAAAACTTTATCAGCAAGATGGCGTTCTCTTTGACCGGGGACGCGGGATGCGAGCACGGCGGGGGCGTGAGCTGCTACGGAGGCTCCAAGAAGGGACCCAAGCAGAGCTTCCTTGGCTACATGCTGTACAACCGCTTGTGGTTCGACAGAGACAGATACGCGCTCACGCTTGGTGGCGGCAGAATCAACAATCCGGGGCGCTATCTCGTACTGATTCCGCCCATCAACGGCGCGACGGCGCCGTCAGCAGCCATCAATTCCCCTTACTTCACGGAGAATCCCGGCGATCCTTTCAAGGCCTGGGATGCTTCGGGCACTTTCGACTGGATGCCCAGCCAGTACATTACGTTCCGCTGGGAGTTCGATCATCGCGCGGCGAACGTGCCGTACTGGTCCGGCCCGGGCGGAATTACGCCACCTGGCGGAAACAACGGCAATCCGACGCAGTTCGTGTGCATGGATGGCACGCCTTCGCCCACTGGCAATTGCGGCCTGAATGGCGGATTGTGGACGCCAGACCTGAGGAAAATAGAGAATCGCATTAACCTGGCGATTCTTGTGAAGTTTTAGTGCGAAAGCAATGAGACGACGATCAGGGGAACCGGCCAGCGCTCCTGGAAATCCTTGCGTGCTCCTCAGACGTCGAGGTACCAGGGGACGTTGATGACCACAATGCGCTGGTTGCCGCGGAGCAAAAGGAGCGCCTTCAAGACGGAGGCGCGTTTGTTGTGGAGCAAGTAGTGATACCAATGGCGTTCCACTAGTTCAGGAATCAAGACGGCGATTTGCTGGCCGGGATTAGCACGCTCGGCTTCCAGAACATAGTCCACGATGGGCGACAGGATGAGCCGGTAAGGAGAAGGCAAGACGGCCAGTTGCGGCGCAGCCACTCCAGCCTGCTTGGCTGGCTCCTCAACATAGAGCGACCACTCACCGCAAAAAACGGCCGAGCCCTCTCCACAATCGACATGGACGGCTCGGACGTGCGGAGAAATCTTGAGCGCGAAGCGCAGCGCTTTTTTGACGACGCGGTTCCAGCCTTGGATCGGCAAAATGACCAGCGGCGGGGTCAAGTCGTTCAGGTCAAGGGGCGTCGCGCTGCGAACTTCTAGCAAGACGTAGTGGTAGTGGCGCCGCACAAGGCCCATGGCGAGCAGCAGCCCGGGGATGAGAAGAACCGTAATCCATGCGCCTTGCACGAATTTCGCCACGAGCACGACAATCACGGTGATCCCCGTGGCAAATGCGCCCAAGCCGTTGATGAGAATGCTGCGCGTTGCGCCTTCGCCGCCCACGCGGCGCCAGTGGCCGACCATTCCGGCTTGGGAAAGGGTGAAAGCGAGAAACGCTCCGACGGCAAAAAGGGGAATCAGGCGATCGGTAACGCCGCCAAACAAAATGAGAAGGAACCCTGAGAGAGCTGCCAGAACGAGAATTCCTTGCGAATAGACGAGCCTGCGCCCCCGAATGGCAAACGAATGAGGTAGACAGTTGTTCTGCGCGATGGCGCGGCAAAGACGAGGGAAGTCCGCGAAAGCCGTATTCGCAGAGAGCGCCAGAACCAGCAGAATAGAAGCAATAGAGACGTAATAAAACACGCCTCTGCCGCTCACAGCGGCGAGCAGGATCGAAAGAACGCTCTGATAGCCGGGCTGGCCTGGATCTGTAGCTTGGATACCGTAGACCCGTATAAGGTAAGCGATTCCCGCGAGCAGCACCATCAAGAGCGCGATGATTACGGTGAGAGTTCGCCGGGCCGTGGCCACCACGGGTGGGCGGAACGCTTTCACGCCATTGCTTACAGCTTCGACCCCGGTCATGGCCGTGCAGCCACTGGCGAACGCTTGCAGGATGAGCCAGGCTCCGGGAACGGCCGCGGCTTGAATAGTTCTGGGAAGGGGCTCGACGGGTGCGGGATGCCCGCCGGAAAGAAACGTCTTGAACAAGCCGACAGCGATAGCTACGAAGAGAGTCCCTAAAAACAAATAAGTAGGGGCCATAAAGATCAACCCGGTATCACGCACGCCACGGAGATTGATCACAGTGACGAGGACCAGAATTGCAAGGCAGATGGCTAAGGTGTGGGACTGCAGGCTTGGCACCGCAGAAACAAGCGCGCCAACGCCGGCGGAGATGCCCACCGCGACGGTCAGCACGTAGTCAATCATGAGCGCGGCGGCGGCCAAAAGTCCTGCGGTGACGCCCAGATTCTGGCGCGCAACGGTGTACGAACCCCCGCCGCCGGGATACGCCTGGATGGTCTGCCGATAAGAAAAATAAACGATAGCGAGCAGGAGGATGATGCTGGCGCTGATGGGAACCATGTAGGCAATTCCCGCGGCGCCAAGTGGAATTAACAGAGTGAGGGCGGCTTCGGGGCCGTAGGCTGCGGAGCTCAGCGCGTCCAAGCCGAATATAGGGATGCCGGCCGCGGTGCCAACGCACTCGGCGCGGGCCTCGTCCGAAGTAAGAGGCTTGCCCAGGAGCAAATCGAGGAGAGACATGGAAGGCATTCTCCTATAACTCGGCGGAGTTGCGAAAAGCAAAATTCAAAGAGAACCAGCGGGACTTCTTGAGATACCTTGTGGCAAACGTGTCGCGATCTGAACGAAGCAGTGCCCTGAAGTTGTCCGGAGGACCAATGCGCTCTTTGGAGATCGAGGCTAGTGGACGGCGCTTTGCAAGCCTTCGGCGGCGCCCTTATTCGTAGCGCAAAGCAACCATGGGATCGACGCGCGCGGCGCGCCAGGCGGGCAGGAAGCACGCCACCAGAGAGACGAACGACAAAACCACGAAGGCGTAAACCAAAGCAAGCGGATCGCGGGGACTTACTTTGTAAAGAAGGTATCCGAGCAGCGGCGTCAATCCAAGCGCGGCAGCGGCGCCAATCGCCATGCCGCTCGCTGTCAGAAACAGGCCGCGTGACATCACCAGCCGAAACAGGTCCGCCGACCGAGCGCCCAGCGCAATCCGCAGCCCCAGCTCCCGGATGCTCTGTGAAACGGTGTAGGACATCACGCCGTACATGCCAATGGCGGCAAGCAGCAACGCCAAGCCTCCTAGAATCTCGGTCAAAGTGACCGCCACGCGCTGCGGCGAGGTGGAGCGCTCGAGCTGCTCCTGGAGGCTGATGAGTTCAAACGGCGCGACGTTCGGATCCAGCGCGCGCAACTCCCGGCCCAGCGCTGAGACCATGACTTCCGGGCCCAGCCTCGTGCGGATGTTCAGAGTTGCGTTTAGGGTGAAGTTCTGCCGCAGCGGCACATAGAAAAGCGGTTTCGGCAATTCGCGCATGCTTTGGTACTTCGAAGTTTTTGCGACGCCGACCACTTGCATCCAGCGATCCTTCACCTGAAGGCGCTGGCCGATGGGACTTTTGCCCTGCCAATACTTGGCGGCCATCGTTTCATTGACGACCGCGACCGGCGCAGCGGACTCGTTGTCGGCGCGGCTGAATTCGCGGCCGGAAACGAGCGGAATGCCGGCAGTTACAAGATAGCCGGGGCCCACTTCGTTGTACGATACGGTGGGAAGCTCGTCGGGCGGTGGCACGTATCCATCCACGGCAATGCGAGCCGAGGAAAAAGTGCCGTAGCTCAATGGCGTGCTGCGCGCAAAGGCCGCGGATTCCACGCCGGGAAGCGCCTGGAGGTGGTCGATCAGCTCATCTTGAAAATTCTTGGCACGCGGCGCGTCGTAGTTGGCGGACAGCAAATCCACACCGGTGATCAGGACATCGCGCGTCGAGAAACCCGGGCTGTCCGAGCGAATGCGATGCAGACTTTGCAGCAGCAGGCCCGTGCCGACCAGCAAGACAAAACTCAGCGAAACCTGGACGAGCACCAGACTCGAGCGGGCCCATGCTTTTCCGTGGCCTCCAAAGACGCCGCCTACTTCCGATTTCAGCGCTCCGGCGACATCGATTTTGCTGGCCTGCAGGGCCGGGAACAGGGCGAACAAGAGCGTGCAGACCAGGCAAACGGCGCCACTCAACGCCATCACGCGCCAATCGATCTCCCCGGGCAGATGCATGGCGATGCCGCCGCGCGCGGGCAGCAGCTTCACAAGCGCATGCCGGCACCAGTAGGCGACGAGCAATCCTCCGGCTGCGGCCAACGACGAAAGAATCAGGCCCTCCGTGAGAAGCTGGCGCAATAAGCGTGCGCGCGCGGCGCCCACTGCGATGCGCACGGTCATTTCATGTTGCCGCGCGAAAGATCGCACGAGCAGCAGGTTGGCGACGTTGGCGCAGGCTATCAGCAGCACTAAAATAACCACTGTGAGCATGGTGGCCAGAGTCGGGAGCAGTGTTCCGGCGTTATTGAAGGGCGTTTGCCATAGGGGCCAAAGCTGGACGCCGCGGCCGCGGTTGGTTTCCGGAAAATCGTTTTCCAGGCGACCGGCGACCGCAGAAATCTCCTGCTGCGCCTGGGCGCGCGTCACGCCCGGCTTGAGGCGCACGTAGGATTCAATCCAACGAGCGCCACGATCTTCCAGTTTGTATCCGCCGGCCTCGAACGTATCTTCCATGGAGGCAGGGACCCAAAACTGCATGGCCCAGCCAACGAAAGTGCCGTAAAAACCTTCGGGCGCAACGCCGACGATGGTGTGAACAAGACCGTTGATGCGCTGGGTCTTGCCGATAATTTGCGGATCGCCGCGAAAGCGTTCCTGCCACAACTGATAGCTGATCACCGTCACGGGATGGGCGCTGCTCCCGACGTCCTCCTGAGGCTCGAAGGCACGCCCGAGAATTGGCTGGACTCCCAGGGCCTGAAAATAGTTCGAGGAGACAATGCTTCCTGTCACACGCTGGGCGCGCTCGCCAAGGCTGAGCGTGCCCCCGGTAATTTGCGTCACAAAAAACGCGTCCAACAGCGTGCAGCTCTTTTGCAAGTCCAGGAAGTCAGGCCAAGAGAGGCCCGTGTGGCCGGCCTCTCCCCGCGCCGTTCCCGTGACGGCAAGTAGCCGCTCCTGATGCACGACCGCGGGGTAGGGGCGGAAAAGTAAGCCTTCGATCCAACTGAAAACCGCGGCGGTTGCGCCGACACCGAGCGTGAGGCAAAGGATGGCAAGAAGAGAAAAGCCGGGATTGCGCCGGAGCATGCGAAAACCGAAGCGTGCATCCTGCAGGGCGGTTTCGGCGAAAGGCAAGCCGCGCACGTCGCGGTGCTGTTCTTTGGCCTGCTGCGCGCCGCCAAAGCGGAGGAGCGCCTGGCGGCGCGCCTCGGCAGGCAAGAGGCCGCGCTGAAGATTCTCCTCGATCGCGAGATCCAGGTGGGCGGCGATTTCGGTATCGAGTTCGCGGTCATCCCGTGCGCTGTGAAATAACGCGCCAAGGCGGTGAAACGATTGCCGTAGCCAGTTCGTCATTTGTCGCTGCTTCCCTCAGGTAGAGCCAAGACGCGGCCAATAACGCTCGACAATCTTTGCCAATAGGCGGCGTCCTGTGAGAGCTGCCTACGGCCCCGTTTCGTGATGGAATAGAATTTGGCTTTGCGGTTGTTATTGGAAGTGCCCCATTCCGCAGCAATCCACCCCCGCTGCTGCAGGCGGACGAGAGAGGCATAAATAGTGCCTTGGTTCAGCAGCACGGCGTCGCCACTGACCTGCTCGATGCGGCGGGCGATGCCGTAGCCGTGAAGCGAGCCCATGGCAGCGAGAGTTTGCAGGACCATCAGGTCCAGAGTTCCCTGCAACAAATCGAGCTTTGATGGGGCCATAGGCGCTCCTGTGTTATGACCACAGTAAGGTAACACAGGTTGTGTGGCAATACCACAGGAAAATCGAACTAGAAGCTAGAGACGACTAGAGGTCAGAGGGACCTGCGTCGTTCGGCAGTTTCGAGACACTTGGTCGGGAAGGCGCTTGTGACGCGGCGAAAAGCCTCAGGGTGGCTTGGGACTACACGGACACGCTGCTGGGAGCAGCACGGCGCAGCGGTTTTGATCCAGGGATTGGAAACTCCATGTGCCAGAAGTTGATTTCCGGAGAGAGGAATTCCACGCCGACGTACTGTTTCCCGTCGCGGGCGCGGTGCGCACACACGATGCGGCTCTCCGCGGACTGCGCTGTATGGTCATTCACCACCGTGAGGATCTGACCCACCATTACAATCTGTTCAAGACCAAACAAGCCGCCATGGCGATTAATAGATTGCGAATTAGTCTCCGAGCTGAAAGGCTCGCCGCCTTCTGTTTTCCCCCGGACCGTCAGTGGTACTTCTATAGCCACTCTCAAAGTGCGGCGGCGTTCTTTGACTCGGAAGTGAAGCAGCGACATCTATCCATTACCTCAGAATCTGATTTAGAGCTTCATCAAAGGCCAACCGGTCGGATTGAAGCCCGATGAATACGCCTGCAGTGCCGTGCCAGGAGCGTGCTAAAACGAAAGCACAGGAAGAGCGAAGCGACTAGCACGAACCTTGCCCACACATCCTTATGCTGCCTGTCGAGCTCCGACAGAACAATGGCTGAACGGTACCACAAAAGGGTGGCTCAGTCAGTACCCTCGTACTGCCCTATTTTCTCCGCCCGGCGAGGAAAGCTCCATGAATGAGTTTGCTTACGGTATACTGTTCGGAGTTCAAGCCTCTTGCAACAGGTTGATTCTACACCCTTTGCGCTTCAGACGCAGCCGCAAGAAAACCAAGATCGAAGCAGTTTTTCGGCTCACACGTGCGCTTGAGTAGTGCTTGAGTTGGCTAAATTCGTTTCACAGCTATCAATCTTTCGTCCGCCATACCGGCCAGGCCGAAAGCTCACTCGCTCCCCAGAAGTTTTACGAGCTGAAGCGGGTTCACACGAGCACGCTGTATGGTGAGTCCCCAATGGAGATGCGGGCCGGTAACGCGGCCAGTGGCGCCCACCTTTCCGACCACCTGCCCGGATTGCAATTCGTCACCGGCCTTGACATCGATCTCCGAAAGGTGATTGTAAGAGGTGTAAATGCCCAAGCCATGGTCGACAACCACGGTATTGCCGCCAAAGAACAGTTCCTCGGCCAGGGCCACGCGGCCGCTCTGGGCGGCATGAACGAGGGTGCCTGTCAGCGCCGGGAAATCCACGCCGCTGTGCGGCGAGCGGGGCTGGCCGTTCAAGATGCGGCGCTTTCCGAAATTGCCGCCGGTGGTTACGCCGTCCAAGGGCACGCGAAAATCTCCGGACCACAATTTCTGCGTGGTAATCTGATCGAGAATCGCGTGCAAGCGCTCGCCTTCCTGATCGGCGCGCTTGATCTGTTCGGGAGAAGGCTCGACGAACTCCGGAGCGACTTGCAGTTTCTCGACGGCGAACTTCCCCGCGCGAACGGGAACCTGAAGCGTACAGGATTTGGGGCCGGTTGGTGCAACGTGCACCCGGACAAGCAGGGGATAGGTCCCCGGCGCTTTCTCCAGGTCGATTCCCAGGAGCGCCCTGCGCGACTCACCGGCGGGTGAGGCAGCGCCGCGCCTTCCGCCGGAGGACTGCCAGAACGGGACGTTCTTAGAGTTCCATTCGGCCGACAACTCGGCGAGCGGCTTGCGACTTCGAACCTCCAGCAGAAGCAGGCTGCCCTGAGCAGCGGTCGGCGCGCTCAGTTTCAGAGTTACGCCCGGGCCGCAGTTTTGCGGAGTTTTTGCATCCGTTGGAGAGGGAAAAGTAATCGCTCCCAACGCGAGAGCTAGAGCAATAAAAGGCAGATTCGCGGCGCAAGTTCGGCGGAGCAAATTCTTAGGCCCCCTGCTTCGGACGCAACATGGGCACGCGCGCTTCATCGACCGTTGGTTTTTTCGGCATATTTCCTCCAAGCATTTGTGAAGTGTCATTCTACCGTTTGGATAGGGGTCCCCGGGTGCGGTTTTTTCCGACGCGTGCCCTGAATACTGGTGCAGCACCGTGCGGGCCCCAAGGGGAAGCGCGGCTTGTTTCTTCGCAAACAACGGCTTGCGGGGGACGCCCGGCTTAGTATTGAATAAAACCATGCCTGGCATGCTGCCGTCCAAAGGCCCCGCGCCCACCGTTAACAATCGCCGCTCGCAGCGCATCCTACTGAGAATGCAAATCAAGGTGATTGCGCAGATAGGTGACGGCCAGCCCGTGACAGAAGACACCACCACGCTGGAAGTGAACGCGCACGGTGCGCTGATCTCCCTGGCGATGAAAGTTCACCCTGGACAGAAGGTCCTTGTGCGGAACTGGGGAACATCGAAAGAGCAAGAGTGCCGCGTTGTCCATGTGAGAGAGAAACCTGGGGCCAAGAACGAAGTAGGCGTAGCTTTTACGGAGGCGATGCCAAGCTTTTGGAACGTCTCTTTTCCGCCGGCCGATTGGTCACCGTTCCTGGGTTGAGGATACGGTTTACGCAAGGCGCTGACCTCGGAATGCGGAGCCGGTTAGCGGCGCGTGACGTTGGCGCGCAGCTTGAAGCGCTGGATCTTTCCTGTCGCGGTTTTTGGAAGTTCGCCACAGAAACACACTTCGCGGGGAACCTTGTGAGAAACCAAGCGTGCCCGGACATGACCGCGAATTTCCTCCGCCAGCTGGTCTGATTGCGCGCACCCTGGCCGCAGGGTGACGTAGGCAACCGCGTAGGTCAATCCGCGCGCATCGGTTGCCCCTACCACAGCAGCTTCCACTACGCGAGGATGGCTGAGAAGGGCATTTTCGACTTCCACGGGGGAAACCCACATGCCGGCTACCTTCAACATATCGTCCGCGCGGCCGCAATAGTGGTGATGGCCATCCGGTTCACGAAGAAATTTGTCGCCAGTGACAACCCAGCCATTGCGTCTGGTACGTGCGGTGAGCTCGGGAATCCGCCAATATGCGGAAAATGCGCTGGCGCCGCGGACCCACAGATTGCCGATCTCCCCCGGAGGCAATTCGTTGCCGGAGTCGTCAACAATCTTCGCATCATAGCCGGGCACGGGAAAGCCGCAGCTCCCCGGCTTGCACAGGCCCGGCCGGCTAGAGATAAAGATATGAAGCATCTCCGTCGAACCGATGCCATCCAGGATTTCCAGGCCGAAGGTTTGCTTCCAGCGCGCAAAGATCTCTGCCGGCAGCGTTTCGCCCGCCGAGACGCATCGGCGGACGGAGGAAAAATCGACACGCGCGCCGGCGGCTTCCGTGGCCTGCAGGATGGCGGCGTAAAGAGTGGGAACGGCGAAGAAAATCGTGGGACGGTGTTTGGAAACCAGCTCGACGACCCTTTCGACGCTGGTGCGCAGGGGATTGAGGACTGTGCTTGCGCCACAGGAGAGCGGGAAGTACATGCCGTTGCCCAAGCCATAAGCGAAAAACAGCTTCGAAGTGGAGAAGGCCACATCATCCGCGCGCAATTCGAGGACACCTTGCGCGTAATTGCGCGTTGCGACCACCATGTCTGCGTGGCTATGCACAGCGGCCTTCGGCGTTCCTCCGCTGCCGGAGGTGTAAAGCATGAAGGCGGCATCGCTGGAGGCGGTCCCGGCGGGCGCCAGAGTCTCAGCCGCTCGGGCGAGACAATCGCTCCAGTTTGCGCAGGAGACGCTGGGCGTTTGGATCTGCCCTTGGCTTGAGTCGCCTACGACTGTGATGGGCATGTGTGGCCGCCGGCCGGAAGCGGGCAAGAAAGCCTCGAGCGCCTCCGTGCAAACAAACGCTGCGCAAGGCTCGCTGTCCTCGATGTAGTGGATGTAATCGGCGGTTCGCGCAAAGGAGTTTACCGGCACGGCTACGGCGCCGATTTTGGCCGCGCCAAAGAAAACAGCCATGAATTCCGCGGAGTCCGGCAGCACAATAAGAACGCGATCGCCAGGGGATACGCGTTGTTCGCGGAGCGCATTCCCAGCGCGGTTGGCCAGTGCTGCGAGCTCCGCGTAGGTTACCGGGCGAGGTTCGCCGGCAACAGCGATTCTCTGCGGATGCCGCGTTGCCGCTGCGTCCAGAAAGAATTCGGCAATGTTGAGCTTTTCCGGGATCTCCGCCGGCAAGAGGTCGCTTGGAGAAGTCACCGTCATGTTCGAGTGGCGCTCAGCAGTGCGCTATTGAACGGACGGAGTCGCCCCGGTGATGCGAAATTTGAACCAGGCTGTCCCGGCGGGGTATAGGGCATCGTTGATTTCCGAGTTTTTCTGGCCGCCCGGCGGGATGGTTTCTGCGATCGTGCCCTTGTTGATGAGGATAGAGTTGTTGTCGGCACCGACGTAGGTGGTTTCATACTGAATATTGCTATAGGTGTAGTTCGCGGATTTGTTCTCAATACTGACGAACCATACAGCGGTTGTGCCCGTGCGATCCTTATCCATAGTGGCGCGCTGAACCTTCAAGTCGTGAAGGGCATCCGCTTCACCCGCGGGCTGAGCGGGGACCGCGGCAGCGGACGACTGGCCGGCAGTTCCCTTGTTGTGGATATAAAAATAAGCCCCGACGGCCACGGCAACGGCCACGACAACGATGCCGAGCCACAAGCCTTTGGAACCCAATGGTTTTGCTTCTGGAGACGCTTCAAACATAACTCCCCCGTTTCTGCCCCGGCGATCCCTGCAGAAATGCCGAGCGAGTGCGGCGGAAGAACGATTGGAGCAGCTCTGCAAGGGAGAGATTCGCGATAGCGCCCAAGAGCGCCTCCCGATCTCGGGGCGAGAGCCGTCTTACAAATACCAAAGAAGCAGGCTGAAGTCCATCCCCGATGGTTGCTGGTCTTGGGTGAATCCGCAAACTGGCGGCGCTACGGCTTTTTCTTTTTGAAGAGGCCAGTGAGAGCATCAACGGCATCCGCCGGGGTCGCGCTGGGTTGCGACTTGCCGCTCGCCGCTGTGCTGCTGGCTCCGAGGCAGCCAAGCTTGGACTTGAACATATCCGCCGCCAAGCCGCCTACGTCGGGAACGAATTTTGGATCGGAAGTGGTGCCCTTGATTTGGAACGGCACGGTCAGGCCGCTCTTGCATGCGCCGCCGGCCACTTTGCCCAATAGGCCACCGAGGCCAGCCGTGGCGTTCCCCGCAGAACCGCCAGCCTCAGGCTGTTGAGAACTATTGAGCGTTGCGACCATCTTGAAATCGAGATTGTTTTTTGCATCGGCTGTCCCTGCGCCGGTGAGGCTGCCGAGTTGCGGCAGGACGGCGACGAAGTTATCCGCCTGCAGGCCTTGCGGAGCCATGCGCACATTTGAGCTGAGCTTATCGATGAGTAGATCGCTCCCGGTCTTGATGCCTGTGAGCGCGGTCACGGCAGACATCTTAGAGCCGAGGTCGAAGCCTGCGAGCTTGCCATTCAACAAGCCCACGTTGCCCGCAATGACCAGCTTGTTGGTGGGGCCGGTGATGTCGAGATCGGATTGGAGCGTTCCAGCTGCGAGCGATGCGCCCGTAGGGAGATGGATACCGACCGCGGGCAGGAAGGCTTCCAGATCTTTGGCGGGCATGTCCTTGGCATCCATCTTGATTTTGACCACGGTGACGTCTTCCGCGGTCTCGTACGTCCCGGCGAGATGGGCGGCAGCGCTGCCGATTTTTAGCACCGATGGATCGAGCACTCCCGCATTTTTGCGCACATTATATTTGGTATGGAAGTCTATGGTGACCGGGACGCCCGCCGGCGACCCGCCCGCAACCAGAAGGGCCTTGGAAAGTTTAACGTTGCCATTGGTTTCCGCCTCGCCGCCCCGCGAGGTGAGAGTGCCGTCAAGATCGACAATGCCACCAAGACCCGCGGATGAATCCAGGAAGCCGGTCGCGGCGAGATTCAACGCGCTGACGGTAAGTTTGGCCTCGAGCGGTGTGAGAGATGTGTCCTCTTGATCCACGGGACCCGCGGTGCCTTCGAGCTTGAACTTGCCGCCGTCGGGAAGGTCTGCCGTCACGGCCACGGGAAACTTGGAGGTCATGGAAACGTCGGAAGCAGTGATATCGAGGTTGTCGTAGATGCTGCGTTTCTGGGAATTCACAGAGCCCACGGTGATCTTTCCATTCTTCAGCTCGAGTTTTTTGACGGAAACTTGCGGCGCGCTCGAAGTGTTTTCCGCAGGCGCCTGCTTGCTTTGTGCTTTCGCCGCTGGGCCGCCGAGCGAAGAAAAATTCCACACGCCGGCGGCATTGTGGAGCACGGTCACTTGCGGCGTATCGATGGTCACGCCGGTGATGTTCATCGTCTTCGAGAAAATCAGCGGCAAAATGTCCACGCCCACCTGGAGGGACTTGGCGGTGAGAAACGGCGAGGAGCTGAACTTGGGATCGTCGGCGATGGAAAGGTTTTCGGCCGACAGCGAGCCGCTGAGCAGCGAAAGGCTCAAATCTCCAAGCTGGACTTTACGCCCGAGGGCTGCCGAAGCCTTTTCTTCGATGGTTGGACGGAACTGGTTCACGGGAATCAAGAACGGCGCAACGAGAATCAGGACGATGAGGATGCCGACGACGATGAGCACAACGCGAAGTTTGCCCTTCATAAGGACCTCCAGCACGGAAGGCACGGTCCACGACCAGAGTGCGGAGCCTGGATGATAGCACAGGCAACCACGCGACTTGCATTTACCAGACACCGTTCAGAGTGCACAACTTCACTGCATCGCGCGTGAAAATTGCGTTATCCTGAAAAGGTGAACTCCTTGTCCCGCATCGTTGCGAGCGCAACGACGGAAGGGCTTTGCCGCCGAGGGAAGGCTGTTCCTCTACCGCGTGGCTCCCGGCCCAGCCGCTCTCAGCACGGTGTGACTCTTCTCGAGCTGATTATCGCTTCCACCCTTCTTCTTGTACTCGCAACGGCGGCGCTGCCGGTCGTTCGCTTCACCATCGTCAGGTCCAGAGAAGCGCAACTCCATAGAGCGCTGCGCGAAATGCGCGATGCCATTGACCACTACAAGGATTACGCGGACCGCAACCTCATCCGCGTGGAAGTAGGAAGCGAAGGTTATCCACCGGACCTGGAAACGCTGGTGACGGGCGTGCAAATCGGAGCCGGCACTGACCGCAAAATCCGCTTCTTGCGCCGCATCCCCGTGGATCCCATGACCGGCCACGCCGATTGGAATCTGCAGGCAGTCCAGGACGACCCCGACTCCACGTCCTGGGGAGGCAAGAACGTTTTCGACGTGCACTCCAAGTCACAGGGCACGGCTCTCGATGGGACACACTACGCAGACTGGTAGAAGCGGCTACCGCATAAGCTCTCTGTGGCACCTTGTTGAAAACTCCCGCCACGGGCCACCAACAAGAACGACCCTCAGAGTCGCAGAATCGATGCGCAGCATTTTCCACCAGTGGGCAAGGCTCGTGTTAGCATGCCTGGATGCGCTTCCCCGCATGGATGTGCCGATACCTGGTGTTGACACTGACTTTCTCTGCTGTGGCATGGACGCAGGAGCAGCCGAAGCCTTTGCCCGACGCACCCGTGCCAAAACAAGATGTTTCGCCGCAAAAGCATGAGAATGCGCTGCAAGGCACCATCGGCATTCTGGGGCGCAGGTCGCTCTTTTTTCCGGACCTGGCAACCAGCAAAGGACCGCTGTCTACAAGGCAAAAATTCGAGCTTTCTGCCGATGTGAGCGTCGCCCCTTACCATCTTCTCGGTGCCGGAGTAGGCGCGGGAATCTCACAGGCCCGCAATGCATGGCCGGGATACGGCCAGGAAATCGGCGGATACGGAAAGCGCTTCGGGGCGGCCATGGCTACATCGGCAGCGGACAGTTTCATCGGCAAGTTCGTGCTGGCATCGATACTGCGGCGCGATCCACGTTATTTCGTTCTGCTGCAGGGAGGCCCCGGGCGGCACATTGGCTACGCGCTGAGCCGCCTGGTGGTGGGCCGCACGGATGAAGGCGCGCGCGCCGCAAACTGGCCAGGGCTTGTCAGTCCTTTGCTGGCCGAGGCCCTGGCGAACAGTTATCTTCCGGGCCGTGAACAGACCACGGCAAAAACGTTTCAAAGGTACGGGATACGCGTTGGCTTGGCCGGTGCCGCCAATATCGCCAAGGAGTACTGGCCGACAATTTTCCGCAGCTTGCGCATCGCAAAAATTGCTCCTGGAATGAATCCTGCCCCGAGTCCGCCCGCGTCACCGCCCGGCGCCGCCCCTTGCCTGCCGTGACTGCGACAGTTGGAAACGAGCGGCCCCGGCCGTATTACAATCAGAGCGTGGGGCTGTAGCTCAGATGGATAGAGCATTGGTTTCCTAAACCAAGTGTCGGGAGTTCGAATCTCCCCAGCCCCACCAGAGTACGTTGGTTACTCCGTCAATCCAGCCGATGCGGTCTCGCTCGGGTAGTTGAAGAAGAGCTGATTGCCGTCGGGATCATCGACCACCAGGAGACGGTAGCCCCACGAACCTTCCTTGACCGAAACGCCCTTGGCCTCGAGTTCCGCGCGCAGCGCGTCCAACGCGGCGGTCGCAGCCTCGCGCGTCTGCTGCTCAACGTTCACGGAAATGAACATCAGTCCCTTGCCAATTTTCCCCGGCCACGCGTCGGCTAGTATAAGCGCGCAGCCCTGCCGGTCGACCTGTGCAACGTGCGCCCTGCCATCCTCCTCGTAGCGCCATGGGCTCGTGAAGCCGAGCCGGTTAACGTAAAAGCGGAGCGAGGTCTCAACGTCGGTCACGTGTAGGACGGGGCGTGCGAACCAGTCTGTCATAGGCTATATATCCTCGAATGAAGAGAACTTCTTTCTGCGTTTTGAATGCTACGGGTATCTTAGACGCAATCAGACGCCCGCGAGAGCAAGATTCTGTTGTGCTTCACAACAACTCCCGATAAATTGGCCAAGCGGACAAGTCGGTCCTGGTACCCGCGTTCCGGCGGCGTATCCGGAGGCACTTGGGCGCAGGCGACCATCGACGCTCGATGCTCTTCCTTCCAATCAGAGCCGCGAAAGCTCTCCAATGTGGGGAATCCCTGCGACGATCTGATCCGGCGGAAGAGTTCTAAAATCGTTCCCCAAGGCCCTCCAGACTGCGTTGGTTACTCCGTCAACCCACCCGCACTATTCGCGTGCCCCGCAATCAGCGCATGCCAGAATTAAGACGATAGGTTATTGCATTGCGGATAACTTTGTGTTCATATCCGCAGAATTCTCGCCGCGTCTTGGGAGGGCAAAATGGCGGACTTGAACCTCCGGCCGATGACTCTCGGAGAAGTTTTGGACCACACGTTTCGCTTGTACAAAAACCATTTTTGGCTGTTTGCCGGGATTACGGCCCTTCCTTTCTTGCTAATCCTTGTATGTCAGATTGCCCTCGCAGCATTCGGGAACGGCGTAGGACAACCAGCTCAGCCCCCCACGATCTCGCCGGGTTATCTGGGAAGCGTGATGGCAGGGGGCACGCTGCTTCTTGTTCTCTATTTCTTAATGGTTGGGTACGCGCACGCTGCCACCATTTTTGCTGTTTCGGACTTGTATCTCGCCCGTCCAGCAACCGTGAGAGGATCTTTCGCTAGGGTAGGTGCAAAAGTCTTCAGGATATTGGTCATTTTTTTCCTACTGTTTCTTGTAGTCATCGTTGGAATCGTTGCGGTTGCCATTGTGGCCGGCGTCGTTGCTGCCATACTGAGAAGCCCGGTGTTAACGGTCTTCCTCATCTTCTTGGCTTTCATTCCGGCATTGATATTTTTCTGCCGGACAGCACTGGCGATTCCGACGGCCATGCTCGAGAACGTCGGCGCGGTCCGTTCTCTTGAGCGAAGTATCCACCTTACCAAGGGTTTTGGCTCGCACATCTTTGTCATTTACTTGCTCGCCGGTTTTCTGACTTATGCCGCCATGCTTGTATTTCAAATGCCATTTCTCACCCTGGCGATCAAGTCGGCGGCCTCTCACACCCCGCTGGCATTCGGTATTGTCGTATTGCAGGATCTGGGAACATTCATCTCTCAGGTTTTAGTCGGACCGATCGCGACGATTGCCACATCCCTGATGTATTACAATTTACGAGTGCGCAAGGAAGCATTCGACATCCAGCACTTGATGAGTTCGCTGCAAGCCGCACCCACGACCATCTAAATGAAAATGCACCGGCCCGGGCGCGCGCGCCCGCAACGAATCGGGTCTCTCCTCATTTTCGTGTGGGCAGCGGGATGTTTGTCTGTTCCAAAGCTCCTCTTCGCTGCGCAAGCCCCGCAGACGAATCCCTCGCAGGAACTAACCATCGACAAGTATCTTGCGGAACTCGATCGCTGCGCTAGCGCGATCCAGAGCCCTTCGGAGATTCCACAGTTGCAGACCTCGCTTCCTCCGGTCTGGACCGTGCGTAGCGGAGATAAGCGTGTAGAAGTTTCCACAGCGCCGATTCAGTCGCAGCTTAAGCAGCTACAACAGCATGCCGGCAATTCCGGAAAAGCAGCGCGAGATCTGCAGCAACTGCTCAATGCCATGAAGCAAGAAGCAGAGAGCATGGCCGCTTCCCCGAGAAATACTCCGGCGGCCAAAGCTGAGCCACTGTTGGAAAACATTCTTCATCGCAAGGAATTTCGTGACGCCGTGGGGCCGAGCACAGAGGAGCTCCTCAGGGCCAAAATAAATCGATGGCTCTTCGACATGTTTGTTCGCTTGCTCAATAAACTGCACCTCGGCAAGAAGACAGGTAACATCCTCGCTTGGAGCGTGATTGGCCTGGCCTTCCTGCTATTGTGCACCATCGTGTGGCGATGGCTGGCGAGAGGGGCCCAGCCAGGCCCGGCTCTTCCTGCCATTTCCGTTGGGCCAAGCGACGCGCGGAAGTGGGTGCAAGAGGCACTGGCCGCCGCGGAACGCGGAGACTATCGGGCGGCGCTGCACTGTGCGTACTGGGGCGCCATTGCCAGGCTCGAAGACCTGGGCCGGCTGAACCGCGACCGCGCGCGCACCCCGCGGGAATCGCTGCGCCTGCTCGAGGACCGCCCCACCGAACATCGCCTGCTGCAAGGCATCACGGGAATTTTCGAGCGCGTCTGGTATGGTTATCGCGTGCCTTCGACGGCGGACTGGACCGGTGCGCGGGAACTGCTGGAGAAAATAGGATGCCTCAGCGCCTCGACAACGCCGACCGCAAACTCCTGATCGGCGCCGGCGTCTTGCTGGTTGGCTTGATCGTTGTCTCCGCGGCGCTCGCTCCCTCCAGGAATGGCGGTGGCTCGAGTTTTCCTTCGAGCTACTCGAATTCTTGGGGCGGCGCAAAGGCGGCATTTCTATTGCTGCAGGAATCGGGCTATAAAGTGCAACGTTGGGAGCTTTCCCCCACCGAGCTGGACGAAGACTCAGCACACGAAGTTCTGGTCTTTGCCGACCCGCTGATGCCGCCTACTAGCGAGGAAAAATCGCGAATCCTGGGATTCTTGCAGAATGGCGGTCGGGTGGTGGCCACCGGTTTCAGCGCGGCGTCGCTCTTGCCGGAAGCTGAATCCTTTGCCCCGGCCGACGAGCTCGAAGACAAAGTGAAATTTCCCGCGCTCCTGCCTTCTCCACTTATCGCCGACGCCCCGGAAATCACCATGGCGCCGCCGAAGGATTGGAAACCCGCCAGGGTCTCGCACCTGGTGGTCTACGGCAACAAAGACACCGCGGCGGTGATTACCTATCGCATCGGAAAGGGACAAGTCATCTGGTGGGGCTCGGAAACGCCCCTGACCAACAGAGGTATTCGCGAACCCGGCAACCTCGCTCTGTTTCTGAACTCCGCAGCGCCCTCGCCTGGCAAGCGCATCTTGTGGGACGAGTATTTTCACGGCGCGCGGGGCTCCCTGTGGAGTTATTTCGCAAAAACGCCTCTCCCCTGGGGCCTGGTGCAAGTGGGGCTGGTCTTCGTGGCCGTGCTGGCCACACATTCGCGGCGCAACGGGCCCATTCGCATGCCGGCGAAACCTTCGCGCCTCTCGCCATTGGAATTTGTCGAAACTCTGGGAGACTTGTACTCCTGGGCGCACGCCGGATCCGCCGCAGTGCAAATTCTTTATCAGCGCCTGCGCTTCTTGCTGACGCGGCAACTAGGGCTTCCTGCCAACGCCACCGCCGCGGAATTGGCGCGAAGCGCTAGCCAGGCGCTGGCCTGGCCCGAAGCAGGCATCCGCGAGACGCTCCAGCAAGCGGAACGGACTGCCACTAGCGGACAACAACTTAACGACGAGGAAGCGCTTCCTTTGGTTCAGGAATTATTTGATTATACGGCTCGCCTGGAAATGAAGCGTTCAGAGAAAAAGTGAGGGAACGAGAATGAGCACGGCAAACGAATTGGCGCTACACGTGCGCGGCGAGATGGAAAAAGTGATCGTCGGGCAGCGCGAAGCGCTCGACCAGCTCTTTTTGGTGCTGCTGGTGGGAGGGCACGCCCTCGTCGAAGGCGTGCCGGGCCTGGCAAAAACCCTGGCAGTGAAAGTGCTCGCACAGATTTTTCGCCTGAAATTCCAGCGCGTGCAATGCACTCCTGACCTCATGCCCGCGGACATCCTGGGAGCCAATGTCTTCAACATGTCCACCAGTGCATTTACTCTGCACCGCGGCCCCATTTTCACCGATCTCCTGCTGGTGGACGAAATCAATCGCACCCCGCCGCGCACGCAGTCCGCCCTCCTGGAAGCCATGGAAGAGCGGCAAGTGACCATTGACGGCACGCCCCACGATCTCTCGCGGTTCTTTGCCGTTTTTTCCACGCAAAATCCGGTGGAGTTCGAGGGCACCTATCCTTTGCCTGAAGCGCAGCTCGACCGCTTCCTTGTAAAGATTCGCATCGGCTATCCCGGCGCTGAGCAGGAGGCGCAAATTCTGCAAAACGTGCAGAACGGTTTCGACTCGCGCGAGTTACAGAAAATAAAGTTTCAAACCACGGCGCCGGAAATGCTTCTTGCCGCCCGCTCGGAAGCGGCCGCCGTGAAAGTGGAACCCGCCTTGTTCCGCTACATCGTGTCCCTGGTGGGGCGCACGCGAAACTGGCCTGCTGTGAGCTTGGGCGCCAGCCCGCGTGCCGCCGTAAATCTGATGCTTTTCGCCAAGGGCATTGCCGCCATCGAAGGCCGTGATTATCTGATTCCCGACGACATCAAGGCGGCGGCCATGCCCATTCTCCGTCATCGCATGATTCTGAAGCCCGAGGCGGACCTGGAAGGAGTTACCGCGGATCAAGTGGTTCGCGAAATCGTCAAAGCAGTCGAAGTTCCCCGATGAGCTCTGTTCCGCATCTTGTTTCGCCTGCCACCGGAGCGCGCGGAAGGATCTCGCGCAGGATTCCGGCGGCCTTTGGCCGGCGTTTTTTTCTGCTGCTGCTGATTGGGCTGGTTTGGATCGGTCCGGCATGGGCTGATCCACGGTATCTCCTGGCCATGCTGGCTTGGGACGCCGCGCTGCTGCTGGCCTGGTCGTGGGATTTCGCGAAGCTCCCCAAGCCGGAACAGCTGGAAGTCCGCCGCTTGTGGAGCTCGCCGCTTCAGCTTCTGGTGGAGTCCAAGGTCACGCTGGAAATCCAGAATCGCGGAAAAACTTACGTCGAAACCGAGGTTCTGGACGACGTTCCGCTTCGCCTGCGAAGCGAGATTCCAAAGCTCACCATCACGGTTCCCGCGGACGGGAAAGGCGCGGCAGAGTACGGCGTCTGCCCGCGGGAGCGCGGCGACGCGAGTCTGGGCGCGGTATTTTTCCGCTATCAAAGCGCCTTGCATCTCGCCGAGCGCTGGGCTTCCGCAGCGATGCAGCAAACCGTGCGCATCTACCCCGACCTCGACGAATCCAAGCGCGACACCATCTATTTGATCCGCAGCAAGCAGATCGCGTTGGAAAAACGGTATGCGCACCCGCGTGGACAAGGCCGCGAATTTGAGAGCTTGCGTGAATACCGCGAATCCGACGAGTGGCGCGACATTTGCTGGACCGCCACCGGGCGTCGCGGCAAGCTCATCAGCAAGTCCTACCAGATCGAGCGCAGCCAAACTGTTTGGCTGGTCCTGGACACCGGGCGCTTGCTGCGCGCGCGTGTGCTGGAGCTTAGCAAGCTGGACTACGCCATCGGGGCCGCTCTCTCTGTGGCGCAGGTGGCCATGTACTCGGGTGACCGCGTGGCCCTGCTGGCTTATGGCCGCCGCATTCAGCAGCGCTTGACCCCGGGGCGCGGCCCCGCGCATCTTCGTAATTTGCTCGAAGGTCTCGCCCAGGTTCACAGCGAAGAGCTCGAAGCGGACCATCGCCGCGCCGTGGAGACTCTGGCCGTGCACCAGAAACGGCGCAGCCTGGTCCTGTGGCTGACGGATCTTTCCGAAACCGCCACGACGCCGGACGTGGTCGAGAACGCGTCGCACCTGGCGCAGCGCCATCTCGTGCTGTTCGCAGTGATTGGGCAGCCGGAGTTGCGCCAGATGCTGCAAGAGCGGCCGGATACGCCGGGACAAATGTATCGGTATGCCGCGGCGCAGGAGATTGTGCAGCGGCGCGACATATTGCTGCGCACGCTGCGTCAGCAAGGAGCGCTAACTTTGGAGGTGGAACCCTCGCGTCTTTCCTCGGCGGTGGTCAATCAATATCTGTTGGCCAAGGAACGCAGTCTTATCTGATCGCCGCGGTTTCGGCGACGGTTTCGCCCGCCGCCTGCTCTCTCGCCGTTCTCCCACTAAGCAGGTAAAGGACCAGCAAAGTTCCCAGCGCGCCCGATAAGAGGAACTTGATCTTGTAATTCAAATCCGTTGGCGAAACAAACCCTTCCACGAAGCCGGCAATCAGCAGCATGGGAATGGTTCCCAGCACCAGCCGCACGCTCCGCGCCCCCGCGCGCGCCAGCGATTCGCGGCGCGGCAAAGTGCCCGGAAACAGCAGCCCGCGCGCAATGCCAAGTCCCGCGCCTCCAGCAATGAAAATCGCGGGCAACTCGAGTATCCCGTGAGCGGCAACGAAGCTCCACAGCTGCAGGCTCATTCCTTCGCGCCAGCACGCCACGCTCACCACGCCTATCAGAAGCCCGTTTACCAGCATCATGTACACGGTTCCCACGCCGGCGGTAATTCCCAATGCAAACGTGGCGAAGCTCACGCTGAGGTTGTTCGTCAGAATCATGCTCGACGCCAGCGGCTTGACGGTCACGATCGAGTCCGTCCACATCTTGTGCTTCTCGATGGTCTCGATCATGTGCGGGCCGAGCAGGTGCCGCGAGAAAGCGGGATCGGCAATTCCCATGAGGAATGCCGGAATCGCCGCAGCCAGGAAAATGACAAAAGCAGTCAGCGTGTCTCTGAAAGTTTCGCGGAAAATCGCGGGGAAACCTTCCTTGTAGAAGGTCCAGATTCCCCGGCGGCTCGCTTTGCGGCCCATGTAGATCAGATTGTGCGCGCGGCCCAAGAGCTGATTCAGGTAGCGCGCCAGCGTGCTGTTGGTGGGGTCTTCACGAACCGTGGCGAGATCGGAAGCCGTTTGCCGATATAATAGCGCCAGTTCCTGGAGGTCCGCGGGCGCGAGCGAAGCGACGCTTTTCCCACCGCTCGCCTTTACCAGAGATTCCAGGCGTTCCCAATGGGGGCGCCGTTTATCGATCCAGCGGGGTGAACTCACGGATGGATTCTCACGACCATCTTATCATCGACACGCCGGAGCAAACGTCCCTGGAATTCCCTCTTGCCGGAATCGGCAGCCGCTTCTTAGCCATGGCCGCGGATACGGCCCTTCAAATTGTGGCCGGAGGAATCATTTTCATTGTTCTGGCGCTCTTGACTATCCCGGAGATAAAGCTTTTCGGCGTGAGTTCAACCAGTTGGGTCATCGCCGTCGTGGTGATCATTTTTTTCCTTCTGAACTTCGCCTACTTTGCCTTCTTTGAAGCGGTGTGGAATGGTCAGACTCCGGGCAAGCGTTTCGCGCAATTGCGCGTGATGAAAGACGACGGACGCCCAATCAGCGCCTACGACGCCGTCGCGCGCAATCTGCTGCGCATCGTGGACTCCCTGCCCGGTTTTTACGGGGTGGGAGTTCTTAGCGTCTTCTTCAGCAAGCAAAGCAAACGACTGGGCGATTACGTCGCGGGAACCGTTGTCGTGCACGAGACCGCGCTCGAAGGCGTGCGCCCTTTTGCGGGAATCACCGTGGACCAGTCGCTCCCCGCCTTCGACGCTTCCAGCATTACGGTTGAGGAATTTCGCTTGATCGAAACCTTCGTGCAGCGACGCGATAGCCTAGATCCCGGCTTGCGCTCCTCCATGGCCGCCCAGATTGCCGGCCGCATCGGAGAGAAACTCCAGGTTAAGGTGCATGGCTGGCCGCGCACCGAGAATTTCCTTGAGGCTGTTCTGCAGCAATGCCGCGAGCGCGGCCAATTTCGCAGCTAGCAGGAGAATCTCGCCGCGCAGCGTGGTTCACCATCGGCTTTGGCTTTTCTAATCGACAGGCTTCACATCTTCCATCAAGCAGAAAAAACCTTCGGCCAGCGTGGGATGAATGTACACCGCACCTTTCAGCAGCGTGTATGGTTGATTTGACGGCATGAGCGTGCCGAGAATCTGCACCAGTTCGCCGCCCTCCGATGACAGGATCGATGCACCTAGGATGCGGTCGTTCGCAGCGTTGACGACAATCTTCATGAGGCCGGCCGTTTCGCCCCGTTCGATGGCGCGCGCCACGTTGGTCATCGGACATCTTCCAATCTTGAGTTTGTATCCTTTCGCGCGCGCTTCTTTCTCGGTTATGCCCACGCCGCCGAGTTGCGGATCCGTGAACACGCAATACGGCACGGGCCGGTTTTCCGTGCTTAGATTCTTTCCTTCCACCAGGTTGCCATAGACGATTTGAAAATCGTTGTACGAGATGTGCGTGAAAGCGGGTCCGCCCTTGCAATCCCCCAGCGCCCAAACGCCGGAAACGTTTGTCTCCAACCGATGATTCACGCGGATGGTACCGTCTTTATTTTGCTCGATGCCGGCCTTATCGAGCCCCAAAGTATCTGTGTTGGGGATGCGCCCTGTCGCCAACAGTAGATGAGACCCGGTTATTTCGGACTTGCCCGCAGGGCCCGTGCAGGAGAGCCTGATGGAGCGGCTCGATTGCGTCACCGATTCCGTGCTGGTGTTCAATGCAAATTGCAGACCCTCAGCTTCCAGAGCTTTCTGCAATTCCGCGGCAATCTCCGCATCCTCGTGCGAGACGATCTGCGGCCCTTGATGCACGATGGTGACGCGGCTTCCGTACCGGCGAAACATCTGCCCAAATTCCAGCCCGATGTATCCTCCTCCAAGAATGACCAGGTGCTCCGGAACGCTTGTGAGCTGCATGATCGACTCGTTCGTTAGAAAGGAAATGTCCCGAAGGCCGGGAATCACAGGAAGGCTTGGGCGACCGCCCACATTGATAAAAATCTTTTCGCTCTCCAGCGACTCTTCGTCAACCTGAAGTTGATACGGCGCGACGAATCGCGCATGGCCGCGATACAGGCGCAGGTTCTTGCGCGCATCGACCCGCCGCTGCAGTCCTCCGCGAAAGCTCAGCACCACTTCGTCTTTCTGCGCAACAATTTTCCCCAGGTCGACGCTCACTCCGGTAGTGTTGACGCCCCAGCGTCCTGCATTGCGCGCGTAGTGCGCCACCTGCGCGCGGTGCACCATGGTCTTGGTCGGCGTGCACCCCACGTTGATGCACGTTCCGCCCAGATTCTTCTCCTCGATCAAGGCCACCGCCCAGCCCAAATCTGCCAGCCGGTAGGCAAGCGGATTGCCGGCCTGGCCGGAGCCGACAATGATGGCGTCATATTTCATGGTGAAAGCCTCCTAGAGAGGGAACCGAAGGCTCCAAGACTTTACTATCGGATGCTCCCCTGTGGGAGGAAGAGGGTTAAAAAATCCCGGATTTCGCAAAATGCTGGAATATTGCTGGGTCACAGTTAGTCACTACTTAGCGTGCCTCAAAAGTTGACGACAACCTGACTGCGAGGTAGCGTAAAGAGATGGAGATGCCAAACGCAAGAGTCGTGGCCGCGCGCCGCTGGTTACCGTCCGTGACCAGCCTGGTCACGCTCCTGGCGCTTGTTTTGGCGCCGATCTGCTCGCCTCTGTGTGCCGCGCGGGCTTGCTCTCTGGGTTCCTCCGTAGCAAAAGAATCTTCGGCAAAGGAAGCGCCTTGCCATTTCGATCAGGCAGCGCAGCGCGAAGGCCTTTCTGTACATGGCCAACAGAATTGCCGCGCGTTGGAATTGCAGCTCACCGGGCCGGTCTACCCTCGAACGGACGTTTTCTCCGCAACGAGTCGGGCTCGGGTCTCCGCAACCGCTACCCAAGCCTCTTTCCCAGCGCTTCTTTCTGCGCTGAGACAAACACGCTGCGCGAGTAGTCCCGGTTCTCCACCGCCCGGTGATCCCGCCACTTCAGCCTCTTTGGTCGTCCTGCGCATCTGATTTCCCTTCTCTGAAGCAATTCAATCGGAAACCATCGGCCTGTCTTATTGCAGAAGCTGGTTCACGCGGCTTGTAGATCCATCTTGGCGCTGCACGGTTGCAGCCCATCAGGAGACGAAAATGAACGGCACAAGAAGAAGGTTTTTTCAGGACGCGGCAATGCTCGGAGCAGGTTTCTTCGGACTAAGCAAGAGCCTGCACGGCGAAGAGCAGAAACGCGCGCCGGCAAACGTGCGCGAAAGCGACCAGAGGCCCGCAGCGGCACGCAGCAACGACTATCTGCCCATGGCGACGCCGGACGTGGGCGATCTCCCGCACGAATTGGATGCCGGCGTGAAAGTCTTCCATCTCGTCGCCGAGCCGGTGAGGCGCAAGATCGCGCCGTACAAGACCATTGACGCCTGGGGCTACAACGGAAGCTGCCCCGGCCCGACCATTCAAGTGCAGCAGGGCGATCGCGTTCGCGTGATCCTCGAGAACTGCCTGCCCGAGTCCACTTCCATGCATTGGCACGGCTTGGAAGTTCCCATCGAACAGGACGGCGTGCCCTACATCAGCCAGAAGCCGGTGGCTCCGGGAGAAAAATACACTTACGAATTCACCGTCCGCCAGGAAGGTACATTCTTCTACCACGCGCATAGCGCCATGCAGGATATGATGGGGCTGGTGGGATTCTTCATCGCCCATCCGGAAAAAAACTACAAGTCCCGTGTGGACCACGACTATGGGCTGGTCTTGCAAGAGTGGGCCGTTTTGCCCAGCAACACCGTTCCGAACACCGCCTCCATGGAGTTCAATTGGCTGACCTTCAACGGCGTCGCAGCCCCGATGACCACGCCTCTGCTGGCGCGGCTCGGCAGCCGTGTGCGGCTGCGCTTTCTGAATCTCGGTATGGATCATCACCCCGTCCATTTGCACGGCAATCAGTTCGTTTTGACGGGCACCGAAGGAGGCCGCGCGCCGGAATCCAGTTGGTTTCCGATGAACACCGTGCTCGTGGGCGTGGCCCAGGCTCGCGTCGTGGAATTTGACGCGAAATACCCCGGCGCCTGGATGATTCACTGCCACCTGCCTCATCACATGATGAACAGCATGATGGATTTACTGCGTGATCGGCAGATCCAAACTGCCGACTTGACGGAGGCCAAAGCCATGAGCCAGATGATGTCGCTGGCCAAAAGCGTCCCATTCCAGCACGTTCATCCTTCGCCGGTTGCTGCCAACGCGGAGACGGTCCCGGGATTTCCCCAGGATGCCTTCATGGAAATGGGCATGGACGAAGTGGTGGAAAAGCCGGAGACCTATGGCCTGCCGAAAAACTGGAGCGCGGGAATGATGGGCATGATGACCATGGTGCGCGTCCTGCCCGACAACGAATACGAAGCCATCCTCGCGCGCAAGAAATCCGCGAGCGGCAATATGTAGTGCGGGCTTTAGCCGCGTGGCTTTTTGCAACACTGCGCTAGCCGTATCCAATGCACGGGCGATGTCCAAAGAAAGAAGAAAAGGAACAACATGCGAATTGCAACTAGACTTGAAATGCTTCTTGTCGTCAGCCTGCTGCTGATTGCCGGCTCAGCCCACGCGCAAGAAATGGCCATGCCCGCGCAGCAGCACGAGGGACATGCCGAAATGGGTGTCATCCAGGCAAAATCCCCCCGCCTCGGCCGCGCCCAAGAGCATCCGGAAGGTGCACTCCTCACCCTGGAGCAAGCGCAGCACATTGCCGGCGACTCGAACCCTACGTTGCGGCAAGCGGAAGCCGAAATTCGCGCCGCCAAGGCGCGCCAGCTGCAATCGGGGTTGTATCCCAACCCCACGGTTGGCTACACCGGCGATGAGATTCGCGGCGGCTCCGTGGGCGGCGGCAAGCAGGGATTTTTCCTGCAACAAGCCATCGTTACTGGCGGCAAACTTGGCTTGAGCCGCGCCGTATTTGGCAAAGACACGCAGCTTGCGGAAATCGAGGCGGAGGAACAAAAAGTCCGCGTGCAAACCGCGGTGAAAATGGCCTTCCTGCGCGTGCTGGCTGCCCAGGAATTGCTCGATGCGCGGCGCGACCTGGCCGCCATCGCTCTGGACGCGGCGGATTCGCAGCGCCGCCTCCTGAACACCGGCCAAGCCGACGAAACCGAGCTGCTCGACTCGGAAATCGAGGCGCAGCGCAGCCGCATGGCCGCGCGTATGCAGGAAAACGCGCTGCGGGAAGAATGGCGCACCCTCGCCGCAGTGATCGGCCGGCCGGAGATGCTCCCGGCAGCAGTCAGCGGCGACCTCGAGCAGGGCTGGCCGGAGCTGAATGAGGACCAAGCAGTGGCCGCCATTGCTGGTGAAAGTCCGGCGGTTCGCGTTGCCGAGGCTTCGCAATCGCGCGCGCAGGCAGTTCTCGCTCATGCAAACCGCCAGGCCATTCCCGACCTCCTCTTGCGCGCGGGCATGGAATACAACCACGAAACGCTCGGCAGCGCTCCCTTCGCCAAAGGCTGGGAAGGCATTGCCGAAGCCAGCGTCGAGATTCCTCTTTTCAATCGCAATCAGGGAAATGTAGCCGCCGCTCGCGCCGATGGTGACCGCGCCACCGAGGAGCGCCGGCGCATCTCGCTCACCCTGCGCGAACGCGCCGCCTCAGCCGTCGATCAATACGCCAACGCGCGCCTCATGGCCGTCGAATACCGCGAGGAACTCCTCCCACGCGCCAAGAAAGCCTACAGCCTAATGGTGGAAAAGTACGGCCGCATGTTGGCTTCCTATCCGCGCGTCCTTGACGCACAAAGAAAGCTCTACGAATTGCAGATCGAATACATCGCTTCGCTCGAGTCCGTATGGACCAACGGGATCGCCCTTCAGGGCTTCCTCTTGACCGACGGTCTCGAAGCTCCCGCGCGCCCCGCGGAAGTCGACCGCCCCATTCGCGAGACCAACGTGCCCATGCCCGAGCGCGCGATGTCGCCGAGCGAGCCAATGCCCAATCCGTAGCCAGCCGGCCTCCAGTGTGCTCGTTTCGCTTGCCGCGCCGGCCAGCTAAGCTACCCAGGTATTTACTCCCGTATCGACTCCGAAACACTGGTACCCCGGTAGCGTTGACCGGTAGAAGGTTCCGTGGGTACTGTGCAAAGTAGGGCGCCCGGGTGTCGGCGGACGTATGTCTGCTCAAAAAAGCTTGTAATCAGCCGATGGAAGTCCCTGCAGTTCCGGGCATTACCTCGCAGGCAGGAGTGGTCTGCCCGGGCGAATTTGGAAGCCCGCGAGCGGCGGCGACGCCATAAGAAGCAGCGTTTGAAGCATGGATACGATAACAAAAGCCGGTAGATACGAAATCTCGGGCGAACTCGGCCGCGGCGCCATGGGTGTCGTCTACAAAGCAATCGACCCCGTCATCGGCCGGCCCGTTGCCGTAAAAACCATCCGCCTGAGCGAAGAAGGCACTGGCCTCAAGCGCACGGAGCTCCTCGCACGGTTCCAAACCGAGGCTCGCGCCGCTGGCCTGCTCACTCATCCCAACATCGTCGTCGTCTTTGACGCCGGCGAGGAAGGCGGCCTCTACTACATCACCATGGAGCTGGTGGAAGGCAGCAGCCTGCAAGCCCTTCTGGATGAGCGGCAGTCCTTCCCGCTTCCGCGCACTTTGCGCATCATGGAACAAACCTGCGGCGCCCTGCATTTCGCGCATGAGCGGAACGTCGTACACCGCGATATCAAGCCCGCAAACCTCATGCTCACCGCCGACGACACCGTCAAGATCACCGACTTCGGCACCGCCAAGATTCTCCAGTTCGGCACCATGCAGCAGACTTCCCACGTCATGGGCACGCCCAGTTACATGTCTCCGGAACAAGTGAAGGGCCGCGCCGTCGACGGCCGCAGCGATATTTTTTCTCTGGGTGTCGTGCTCTATGAAATGGTCTGCGGCGAAAAACCTTTTCCCGGCCAGAACATAACCACCGTCATCTATAAGATCGTCAACGAAAATCCCGTACCTCCGCGCCAGATCGATCCTTCTATTCATCCCGGCATCAGCGCGGTGGTCATGAAAGCGCTGGCCAAGGAACCCGAGCAGCGCTATCAAACCTGCCGTCAGATGCTGGAAGACTTGCAGAATTATCGTGCTTTGGGCCCCGGCGGCGCGCATCCCAATTCGACCGTCGTGATGACTGGCGGATCGCCGGCGGCTACTTTGGTCTCCCCAAATTCTGGGCCGCACGGCCTTCCCCCCAACGATCCCTCCGTCCTCGAGACGGTGCGCTCCCTCAACACGCGAGCCGCGAGCCCCACGCAAACCCCTGTCGTGCGGCGCACCGGTCCGCTCACTCTTCCCGCGCCGCCTCCAAAGAAAAAGAGCGTTGTCGGCACGATTTTTGCTGCGTTGCTCCTCCTCTGCGTGATTGCTTACGGTGCTAACAAGATCAAACCCGTTTTCGAAGCTGCCCGCGAACTCCACGCCGCTCAGGTCAAAGACACCGAGCCACAGCCCATGGCTGCGAGCTCTCAACCGTCCCAGCCTGCCTCGGACAATCCCGCCTCAACCACACCCGGAAGCGAAAACTCAGCGCCACTCAAAGACCCTCCCGGCAACGCCGCAGCTCCGGGCGCCGAACCTAAAACCGCGGAGCCGAAGTCCCTTCAACCAGTTTCCGAAAAGACCGCTCCAAAGAAAACGGAAAACACCCTCAGCTCCAAAGCGGCGGAATACAAGGGCCGTATCGAAGAAGCGCTCTCCGAGAAGGGATTGGAGGGCCGCGCAAAGATTCAAGGGACAGGCAACACCCTCACGCTTTCCGGCAAACTCCATCCTGCGGAGCACGGCGACCTCCTGAAATTCTTGAGGAGCGCCCCTCCCAGCGTCCATGTCATCGACCACATCGAGTATGACGATGCGCCGGTGGCCGGGGCGGGCGGCTCGGACGAGAGTAGTCACCCTGTTCCAGCGGCCGGCCGCGGCGCCATCCACGTGGTCACCGACGTGATTGGCGCGTCGGCTCTTCTCCACGGTCCCGCCGGCCGCGTTGTCAGCAAATGCGAAACGCCCTGCAGCTTCAACAACCTCAATCCCGCGCGCTACAGCCTGGAAGTTCAAAAAGACGGCTACCAATCCGTTCAGACCGCGCTCCAGATCAAGAGCGGCGAAGTGAACGACCAGAAAATCAAGCTCGAGTCCCTGGCCAAGGGCATCTTCATCACCACCCAGCCCCCGGGCGCCGATGTCTTCATCAACGGTGCCAAGCAGTCCGGCCAGACTCCCGTCACCCTTCCGCTCGCGCCGGGACAATACAACCTGGTCCTGCGCTTGGTAGGCTACGAGCCCTACGCCGGCAACATCCAAGTCAAGGACATTCAGACCCCGCTCAACGTGGCTCTTACTGAAAAATCTCCCTCTCGCGTCGCTTGGGCCCAGGTCAGCAGCAATCCAAAAGGTGCGGAAATCGTCCTTGATGGAACCTCGACCGGGCAAGTCACGCCCGCCCGCATTCAAATACCTACGGGCATTCACACGATTACGCTTCAACTCAACGGTTATCTGGTAGTGCGGCGCACCGTGCAGGCCAGTGAGGGCGGCACAGTCCCCCTCAACGAGACCCTGCGCCTAAAGTAAGGAGGATTTTCGGTCCGGCAATGGCATCTTAGCTCTTTCAAATGCATTCCCGGCGGGCCCACCAAAGCCTACCGAAAACGTAACAATTTGTTACATAAAGACGTGTTTGACTTAGGAACTAAACCCCTCCCATGTTAGAAACAAAGGATTTAGTGTGAGCCCAAGAGGGCTGGACACTTGCTTATTACCTAGGCAGGGTCCATCGCTTCCCCGGCTAATGGAACTAGGACCCTGATGATAAGGCAAAAACTACCGATTACTTTCGGCAAGAAGCCGACGGAGCTACCCTTGCGATCTCAGGCCCGATTGCCGGTCATAGTAAAAGACAGCGGAACACCTTCCCAGGCGTCACACGATCCGGCTTCACGGCAGGTCACAGCCGGCCCCATGACCGCGATTTCCGCTTTGTCTCCGGCAGACTCTGACAAGAAATCCGCCGAGCTTCATCGCGCGCTCCGCAGCTTTCACTTACTGCTGCGTTCGGAGCGCCTCTACGAAAAGAACCATCCGCAGCGGCTTGGCAGTTTGGAAACGGCTTACCATTCGTTGCGCCAAATCACCCAAGCACTGGGTGAGTTGGAGCTTCACGTCGAGCGCGGCGGCATTGAGGCACCCGGAGTCGGCCAGGGGCACCTCCCGGACGCGCGCGGCGAGATGCAAGCCCTGGCTGCGGATTTGCTTCGCGCTGGAATCCGCTCCGTGGTCTTTTCCAGGAAATTCCATGTAGGCGAACTGGACACTCTAACGCAACTCATGCGGGACTCATTGTTAGAATCGGAAGGTCCGGCCACCAGTAAAGGCAATGCTTGGTGGCTGGCGCGCCTGCTGGAGAACCGCGTGGAGGGCATTTCCATAAACACGCAAACCGAGCACAAGGTGGACACGGTACTAGCAAGTCTGATTGGCGCCCTCGTGGCCTACGGCGGACATTCGCCGCGCGACTCCGACGACGCGCCCATCAAGCTCCCCGACTTCGAGGATCTAGCCTCCACGCTTCGTCTGCTGGCCCGCCTCACGCCCCCGCTGGAAAGCGCTCGTGGTCTGTCTGCCGAAGAAGGGGCCCGTGCCATTCACCACGCTATGGAAGAGGCCAGCCGCGACAGCTTGCGCACGTTGCTCAGTTCCGTCTCGCAGTACGCTCCGCGCGATAGCGAGCAGCCGCTCCCATATCTGCTCCGCCTCTCCGAAAACATCGTTCTGGAGTTCCTCAGCGCAGAGTTTGCCGCCGGATCCTTGACGCCTCCCGCTGTCCGGATGGCTTTCCATCGTTTCGCGGATGTTCTTGTCGAGTGGGGCGTGTATTCCGGTCCTCATTCTTCGCAGCATCTCTCTTCGCTGGCCATCACCTGGGCTACGGATACGCAACGCGAAAAACTCATCGACCGCTTTTGGCTGGAACTTCCCGCTCGCGAGAAATCCGCCGTCTTGCGCGGGCCAGATGTTTGGTGTATTCCGGTGGCTGCTCTTCGCCAGACCCTTGGACAACTTGCCGCCGCCGGCGCTGATGCTCCGCGCCGCGAAGCCCGCAACATTGTCTTGAACTACGCGCGGCGCCTGGATCTCGCCGACCTTCCCGCAAGGCGTTCGGTTGCTGCCGGACTCATGGAAATTGCTCCCATCATCGAATCGCTATGGCCCAACCAATTGCCGGAAGATCTCAGCCGCGGGGCGATGAAGGCGCTGGAGGCCGAGTCGACACCAGAAACCGCCGCACTGATCGCCGCTTTCGTTGAAGCCCTGGGCCGCATCGGCGTCAATCGCGCAGACTATACCGGCTTCGAGACTATCCTCACCGGCCTCGAACGCGCTCCCCGCGACCAGCAGCATGACCATATGTCCGCTCTTTCAAGCCGCCTCGTCGCTCAGGACCGCTGGTTCTTGCTCGTCGATGCCGCGCTGGCCAACCGTCCTCTGGACCCCGTTCTTCCGCGCCTCCTCCAGCGTGACCCCGAACGCCTCCTCGACCGCCTCACTCTTTTGCTCACCGAGCCGCGCGGTGCCGACATGCTACCGGCCATGGCCCGCCTTTTGCGCACCATCGGTGTGCCCGTCCTCAATTTGCTCGAGACCAGGCTTTACGAAGCTCGCCGCCAGCGCGTGACCGCCGCTATCCGCCTGCTGGCCTCCGCCGATCCGGAGCGCCTGTTGCGCGGCGTGGCCCGCGCACTCGCCAGTTGGGAATGGAATCTCCAGGATCTCGCGGTCAGCGAGCTTTCGCGGCCCGCCAATTCCGGCTCCATGCAAAGCGCGGCTTTTGTTTTCTCCGCCATTCTCGCCAACGCCCATCCCTTGGTCGTGCCCATGATGATTGACCAAATTGGCTTGGCGCAGGAAACCACCGCTGTCCCCCAGCTCCTGGAAATCGCCGCCGGCGAACACGAAATCTTGCGCGACCAATTCGTGCGCATCAAGGCTATCGAAGCCCTTGGCCGCATGCGCTCTTCCGATGCCTTGGAATTGCTTCACACGCTTGCCGAACGCCGCGACGGCCTGGCCTATGCCGAGCCCGCCGGTTTGCGCGCGGCCGCCCTGGACGCCCTGACGCTCATCGAGAATCGTTCCTCCTCCCTGCAGGTCGCAGCCGCCTATGGCGCGTCGCCGCTCTCCACTTCCACTTATCTGGTTCAGCGCCGCTACTTCCGTGTTCCTCTGGAATCTCCCTTGCGCGCCCACATCGAAGGCGCTCCCACGGGCCAGGCACGCGTCAAGAGCATCAGTCTGGGCGGCGCTTTCCTCGAGTCTCCGCGAAAACTCAACGTCGGCGATTCCATCAAACTCGAAGTGCGCGCCGGTTTTCGCAAGATTGCTTTTACCGCCGTGGTTCGCAATACCGCTCAGGATGGTAACGGCATCGAATTCGTGCACATGCACCAAGACGACCGCGAAAAGCTCCGCAAATTCGTCCTTCGCCACCTCCAACTCTAAGAAATCCTATCTTCAGCTCTCGAATTTATGCTAAGCCGCCAATAAGCCAATAATCTGTAGGTTGCAAATCCTCAACCCTTTCAGCCTCCGCTGGTACCGCAACGACTATACGACGACAATAAGCGACATCCCTATCCTTTCTCCCCGTTTCCGCTCTTGTCGCTTGCTCCCGGACCACGAGACTGTCATTCTCCCGTCGCACCTTAGCGCAAAGCTCACGGTGGGGTGCCAAAAAGTTTTAGTTGAAAGCCAGTCAGCATTGCAGTAAAAGCCCTGTATCCAAGTTACTGCAGGGTGCGCAGGGCGGGGGTGCCCGCCGCCGCTAGGGGTAGCGGATAGACTCACAGGTGCCACAGGAGGAAACTCATGCAACGCAGGCAAGGTGTGTGTGCTTCGCCCGTTTCCCAGTTGGTGATTGCGGGAATTTTGCTGGTCTTGCTTGGCATCGGCGGGGCCACGGCTGCTTGGGCCCAAGGCGTCAACACCGCAACGCTTTCCGGAACCGTGACCGACCCTCAGAATCTGGCCGTCAAAGGCGCCAAGGTCACCCTGACAAGCACGGGTACGGGCGCCGCACGCACCGCAGTCACTGATGACAGCGGCCGTTACAACCTCGTGGGGGTTCCTCCCGGCCAGTACAAGCTCACCATGGACGGCGGCGCCAGCTTTTCAATCTACGAGAACGACAACGTTGTTCTCACCGTCGGCGAGGCTGCAACTCTCGATGCGCAGTTGCAATTGCGCAGCCAGCAGCAAACTGTGGTGGTCTCCACGGAAACCGCGCCCATCGAAACTACGAAAACAGAAGTTTCCGATACCGTGGATCAGCGCCGCATCGACAATCTCCCTATCAACGGCCGAAACTACATTAATTTCACGCTCACCAACTCCCAGACCACCCGCGACGTTTCCCCCACGATCGGCCCAGCACCCAATAGCGGCCTGAGCATTGGCGGCGCGCGCGCACGCGGATCCATGGTCAGCGTCGATGGTGCGGACGCTGTCGACAACTCCGTCAACGGCATCCGCTCCACCATTTCTCAGGAGGGCGTTCAGGAATTTCAACTCATCCTCAGCAATTACAACGCGGAATATGGCCGCGCCACGGGCGGCGTGGTCAATATCGTTACCAAGAGCGGCGGCAACGAATTTCACGGCGATGCTTTCGGTTATTTCCGCAACAAAGCCATTCAGGCCCGCAACCCGTTCTCTGGGCAGGTCGATCCGGTGACCGGCGCCCTAGACCCCGCAAAGCAAGCCTACACGCGCACGCAGAGCGGCCTCACCTTTGGCGGCCCGCTGAAGAAAGACAAAATGTTTTATTTCTTCTCCTACGAATACACCCAGCGCGAGGAGAGCGGCTTCGCCAGCATCGGCCAGGCGCAGGGCGGCGGCGGGGCTTTCGGCTTGTCGCCTTTTAGCTGCGGTGGATGCGCGCTGCAGGGCCTCTTGCTGACCCCCAGCCAGGCCACTGCAACTGGGGGGTTGCTGCAAGCCGCAGGAGCTGCGGCTGCCGGCGGCAATGCCGCCCTGGCGCAGGCACTCCAAACAGAAGCAGGCAGCTATGCCCTTTTGATGGGCTCGGCATCCAGCGTCGCGGTGAATGGTTTGGATCCCGGCGCTCTGGTGACAAACTTGTCCGGTGGCTCCATCACCCCAGTCAATCCCGTTGTTACTCCGCAGGGAGTCTTCTTTGCCGAATTCCCATTCCCGGTGGCTTGTCCCAGCGGCACAAAAGTGAATGCCGTCAATTGCAGCGGCGCGGCCGCGGTTGGTCCGGGTGGTTCGGTCGTTGCGGCTGGCGCTGTGCCTCTCCCCGGCTTTGGCGCAGGCACTCCGCCGTGCCCTACTGCTACTTCCGCCGCGGCTTTTGTGCCCCTCAACTGCGTGCGCGGGAATTATCCGGTAATGGAGAAGACCAGCCTGTGGTCCGCGCGTCTCGATCAGCGCTGGAACAATACCAATACTTCGTTCCTGCGCGTCGGAGTCTCCCCTTCTCTGGTTACCGGCCTGCCTTCCACTTCGCAGAACCAGGTCTTCGGCCAGAACTCCGGCTCGCGCGCCGGTTACAACCAGTCGCGCGATCTCAACATCACTTTCCAGCACGATACCGTCGTCGGCCCCAAAGCTTTCAACCAATTCCGCATGCAAATCGCGCGTCGCGGCCTGCACTTCGGCTTTTCGCAGCTCCCCGGCGGCTCGGACATTGGCGTGAATATCCCGGGTTACGCCTACATCGGGCGCGAGCCCTATTCCACCGTCGACCGCATCGAACGGCGTTTCGAGTTCACCGACAATGTCAGCGTCGTTCGCGGCGCCCACACCTTCAAATTCGGCGGCGACTACAACCTGATTCAATTGCGCTCGAAGAAGGCGCAGATCTTCGAACTCGACTTCGGCGGCGACGTCAACTTCGGCGGCTTCTCGGCCGGCACTTTCCTGTTCGACTGCGTCGATCCGGCCACCGGCGCCAACCACAAAGGCTCCTGCGCTTCCAACGAGATTGCGCTGCCCGGCACCACTGCCCTGCAATCCTACGGCCTGGGAATTCCCACTTCCTATATTCAGGGCATCGGAAATTCCAACAACCCGTTTGACAACATTCCCATGGGCTTCTTTGCGCAAGACAGTTGGCGCGTCAACCGCCATCTGGCTCTCAACCTGGGCGTGCGCTACGACGTGGAAATCAGCCCGTTGTTCTCGCCGGCAACCGCCGTCAACGCCGCGGCGGAAAAAGCGGTTGGCGTGGTCGAGGGCATTCCCCGCGATTACAACAATGTCGCTCCGCGTATGGGCTTGGCCTGGGATCCCGCGGGGGACGGCAAGACAGTGATTCGTGCGGGCTACGGCATGTTTTATGACCACCCGCTGTTGGCCACAGCGTTCGATGCCGCCACCGCCGATGGCGGCCGCTCGGTGCAATTGCTTTCCACCGGTGGCACGCCTTCCTCATGCCCATTGATACTCCCGCCGGCCGGTCCTACCCCTCCGGGGTTTTGCGGCGGCGGATTGGATGGCCCCACGAATCTGAATGGCTCTTCCATCTTCCAGGGTGCGCTAAATGCACTTCCCAATATGGCTTACCTGGCAAGCCAGCAGAGGTTCGATCCGCTCGCTTCCGGTTCCCTGTTCGCCAATCAAGCCTATCTGCAGGTTGGATTCCCCCTGCCCATTTTGCCGTTCACGCTTCCCCTCTCGAGGAACTTTGTGTACGCCTATGCGCATCAGGCGAATCTCACCGTTGAGCGCGAAATTGCCGGCTCTTGGAAGTTCAGCCTCGGCTACCAGTGGACTCGTGGCTTGCACTTGAACCGCCCGGTGGACATCAATTCCACCGATCCTCAATTGCTCGACGTAAATTTTGCCGACTGCAAAGTAGCCGGCTTCACCAGCTCCGTCTGCGGCTCACTCCCCTTCAGCATCGCCGTGCCCGGGGCCACCGTGACAACTGCTAACGGCTGCACATTTACTCCGGTTATCCCCAACGTGCTGGGGGGGCTGAGCGGCTGCCCGGGCCCCCTTGCGTTCCTGAATGGCACGCCCTTGAGCACCGCAGCAGCTTTCAATTTCTTCCGCCCATCCGGTCCGAACCCGTCCTTCGCCGGGCCCGGTGCCGCGCTCTACCCATTACTGGCTGGCGCGGCGCAGACTGCCTGCTTCCCTACCGGGTTCCCCTTGCTGGGGAATACCGCCCCGAAATGTTACCCGGGAGGCTTCGGCGTTCCCGTGCCTTGGAACAGCGTGGACGCACAGCTCTCTACAGGCAACTCCTGGTATAACGCTGTAACATTTAACCTTTCGAAGCGTTTCTCCAAAGGGTTTGAGCTGCTCTCCAGCTACACGTTCTCTCATTCCATAGACGATTCCACCGACCTGCAATCCCCGCTCGAGCCGCAGGACAGCCGCTTCCCGAACCTGGAACGCGCCAACTCCGACAACGATCAGCGCCATCGCTGGGTCACCAGCGCCGTCTTCCAATCGGCCAGCGCCAAGTCCGGCGACAGCTTCTTCAAGCATTTCATTGGTGATTTCACGCTTTCGCCGATCGTCGAATTTTCTTCCGGCCGGCCATTCAACGTCATCACCGGCGAGGACACGCGCCTTGACCTGGGCGCGTCGCAAGCCCGCCCGTCCCTTGGTGGAGGAACGACGTCCACCTTCATTCCGGGGGTAACGTTCGGAGTGGCGAATCTTTGCCTCACCAATAGCGGTTCCGCATTTGCGATTCCAGGCGTCACAACCGCAGGAGCCGGCTGCGACGGCAACCTCGGGCGCAACCGCTTCGTCGGCCCCAACTTTTTCCAGTGGGATATGCGCCTCTCAAGGCGCTTCCCTTTTGGTGAACGCTTCAAGCTGGATGTGATTGCCGATGCCTTCAACCTCTTCAACCGCACCAACATCGCGGCGGTCAACCAGCTTTGCGATCCGTCGGCGGGTGCGACCTGCTCCGCAGGCCAGCCCACCGCGTCCTACGACGCGCGCCAGTTCCAGTTCGCCCTGAAACTGACTTGGTGACGGTAACTCGCGCATTGTCATCCTGAGGGTCCTGATCTTCCTCGGGGCCCGAAGGATTTCTTCTCCCACACTGTCTCGGCTCTGTCCCTAACGCGCAGAACCTCAAACCGTTTATCCAACTTCCTGCGTCTTGTTTCCTTTTCAGCTTTCAACCTTCGGCTTTGAACCTCTGCTAAAGTAGTAAGACCGTTTCCCGCAAGCGAAGGGAAGAACGCATGAACATCCTTTTGGTCGGTGGAGTGGTCGTTGCCGCCATCATTGTCTTTCTGATGGCCGGCTGGCTTTTCCTGCAAGCCGCGCAAAGCCGCAGAAAAGAAGAAGAAGCCCGCGCGCGTACCGAGCAGTTGCAGCGCGACCTGCAAACCCTTTCGGGGCAAACCCAAAACTTCAGCCAGCAGCTCGGCCAGCTCACCCAAAACGTGACCAAGAGCCTCGAAGGCGTCACTGGCGCGCTGCAAAAAGGCATCACCGACTCCGCCACCATCGCCGCCCAGGCGCAATCGGCCATGGCCGGTGAACTGAAGAATTCCCGCGAGGCGCTCGGGCAGATTCAGCAGCAGCTCGGCGCCGTCCAGCAAGCGGGGAACCAGATGTCGCAAACCGCGCTGACGCTGCAAAACATTCTCGGCGGCGCTAAATCGCGCGGCTCGCTCGGCGAAGTCGCGCTCGAACGGCTCCTCGCCGACGCTCTTCCCCGGGAGCGCTACCAGCGGCAATTCCGCTTCACCACCGGCGAAATGGCCGACGCCGTAATTTTTCTGCGCGACAAAATGCTGGCCATCGATTCCAAGTTTCCTCTCGACGCCTTCCGCCGCATGAGCGAACGCAAGATAAGCGAGCGGCAGACGAGCGATAGGCAAACGAGCGAGCGGCAGACGAGCGATAGGCAAATGACCGATTTGAATACAAGCGAGCAGAGGCCCGCGACCCCTTCTTCCTCTGCGCAACCGCCATCCGACGAGCCGCTCCGCGCCTTCGCCGTGGCCGTCAAAGGCCACGCCGATTCCATCGCCAAAAAATACATTTTGCCCAACGAAGGCACGCTGGGCATTGCGCTCATGTTCGTGCCCAGCGAAAACGTCTACTACGAGCTGCTGATGACCTCCGATGCCAAAGACCAGCCGCTCGACGAATACTGCCGCAGCCGGAACGTGATTGCCGTCTCGCCCAATACCCTCTACGCGCACTTGCAGGTCATCCTGATGGGGTTGCAGGGCATGCAGATCGAGGAAAACGCCAAGCGTCTGCAAGCCAGCCTCGCCGGCCTGCAGAAGCACATGGATAACTTCGGCGTGGTGTTTGGGCGCCTGGGCAACCACCTGAGACATGCCCAGCTCTGCTTCAGCGAGGGCGAGAAGCGGCTCACCAGGACGCAGGACACGTTGCAGGGCATGCTTGGCGGCGGCACCCCCGAGCCTGCCCTCGACACCAGCCAGGGCACCCTCGCGCTGTCCCTCGAAGCCGCCACGGGCGATCACTCGGGCACAGACTCCACCATGCCCGCCAGCGCCGGCGCTGCCAAAGGCGCGGACTCAGGTGTGGCCAGCAGCGCAGGCGATTGCCTAGGTGCAGGCGATGGCTCCTCTATCGCCGGTGGTGCCGGCCCCAGCGCCGCCCTCGCCGCCAAAAAATCCGCATAGTGCCGCCCCTTAGCGCATCTTATTCTGCGTATTCACTCGAAAAATGCCTGGTTTGGTGAACTTTGTTGAAAGGATGATGACTGAAGCGGGTCCTATTGGCTGCTCATTTTCATCAATATGCGGTGCCGTAACTTCCCGAGGGCTCGATTCAAGAAATTGTCGCGCCCAAGGAAAGCCAATAGCGGCGCTCGGCGAGAATCTGCCTTTTTGCGGGCCCGCTTTAGTCGCTCATCGTTACCGCATAGCCGCAAAGCGTGGTCCAGCGTATCTAAAGTCCTCTCGCGCTCCCCGGCCAACGCGCATACCTCTCCCAGATTCAGATGGAACTGGATTTCTTTGGGCTTTAGCTGGACCGCCGTCTCGCAAAGCTCCAAGGCTTGATTCCACTTCTGTTCTGCGCGTGCGATGGCCAATCCAAGAAACGAAATATAGTAGGGGTTATACTTGTCACTCTCGAACGCACGCTTGAATATCGCGGCAGCTTTATCGGGATAGTCGTTCTTGAGCAGCTCGACACCCTCTTTGAACTCAACGAGGGAGTCTTCTGTCATTCCCCGGGGTTTCTGCATTGCGGATTCGAGGCTCATGGGACGCCTTTAGACTCCTGAATTGCCCTGATACTAGCTTAAAGGATTTTCGGCCGGGCGGCCACTGGCCTAAAGGACAGGTATTAGCCCAGGGGGTAACTTCGAGCTTTGTTCGCTGCCGCTCATCTGGAGAGCCATTTTTGCAAAACCAGTAACTGGTCTTCCTCGATACTGGTGAAAACTACTCCCATGCCCATGTGCGGCATGACAAATACGACTGTGCCGGCAGCCGTAAATGTGGTCTTTTCGTGGAAGATTCTGACCACCACCTCGGTGCCTTCCGCCGAAGGGCTCATCATGTCGAGGAAGCATCCGCCGCTGCTCAAGTCGCTGGTTCTCGCCCTGCGCTTTGTGTTGGATGGAAGTTCAATTACTTCAGCATCGGCGGTGATATGGTACCGTGGCGCGTTCCGGCGCTCTGAGTCCATTCCTGGCGGCCTTCTCCTGCGGTCAGACAGCGAGCCTGTGTAGATTTGCCCAGAAATCTTAGGTCAGCCCGGCAGTGTAAGTCAATCGGGTAGTACTCTGATTTTGTACAGAGTCAGAGCAACACCAAGTAAATCCGTAGCAGTGCCCGCTAAGCGGCTTCCTGGGTCTGGGTTCATGTAGGGGCGTGCTCCATGCTCCAGCCCGTCCCTTTCTGGAGTGCAGCGGCTTGCCCCGCTTTTTCTTCTTTGAAGTCTTACTTCGGCAGCCCCGTCAGTCCCTCCCGCTGTCAACCCGCCTGCCCTGAGGAATGCAGCGGCTCTCCTAGTGTTTCTTGTTCAGTTGAAATAAAACATCAATCGTGGTGTCCACCTCGACTGGCTGGCCGTTCAATAGGGTTGGCTCGTATTTCCATTGTCTGACCGCGTCCAGTGCGGCCTGGATTAGAAGGGGATGCCCAGAGATCACCTCGAGTTGCAGGATCGAGCCGTCTTTGGCAATGATTGCGTGAAGCCGTACAATCACCAATCTACTTCGGCGCTTCCAGCGACGGCACCAGGCGGATGGAGATGAGGAAGTTGCCGGACTTCTGGCCGATGACCTCGAAGTGCGCCACGTTCTCCGAGCCGCCGGAGCTGACGCGCTCGACAGGATTGCCTCCGGCAAGCTCGGCCACCTTGGGAGCGAGGTTGCGCGCCTCGAGCGAAACTTTCTCCGTGGTTCCGCGCACGCGCACGGTCAGCGCGCGCCGCTCGCCGGGCTTCAAAGGCGACGTGTCGGCTTTGAGGACCAGCTCGACGAACGTGATGGAAAGTGCCGGCGCCGGGCGCTTGGCGCAAGAAATCTCAACGGCTGCAGGTCCCGGAGACAGCTCGTCAGGCGGAAGAATCACCAACGCCGCGGGCGAGGAGGCCAGGACCACCGCGGGCTGGCCGGCGATGGCGACGCGGTTCGCGTCGGCGTCGCCGCAAAAGCCTTTGCCGAGAATCTCGAAGCGGTCCGTCAAAGTGGCCGCGCGCGGGGCGGAAGAGACTTCAATCGCTGAGGCCGACGCCTCTTCGGGCGTGAGAATCACCGTCGGCACGCGTCCGCTGCGCCTCTCGATCGAGCCGAAAATCACGCCGGGGCTGAGCGGGGCCACGAAAAGGGCGCGGCCGGTGCCGTCCGTCTTGACGTGGTCGCCATTGGAAAAGGCGACCGAAGCGCCAGGGACCAGGCGCCCGCCGGCGTCCAGGACAGCGAGCGTGGCGCGTTCGCCGGAAACGATGCGCTGCGGCAGGAGCAGCGCGCGTGCCGCGGAGGCAGTCCCAGGCGGCTGCTGAGCAGCCAGGCAGGGCGCGAGAACACCGGCGAGGGCGGCAGCGCGCAGGAATCGGCGGCCCGGGAGCATGCGGAGCATGCGTGGCATTGTAGTGGAGAAGCTCTCAGACGCGATACCGGAGCGCTCTTGACGGAAGCGATTCTTCTGTCGCGGCCTTACTTCTCGGACACGATCGGCGTTTCTTCGGGCGAATAAACCAGCACCGTCCTGCCCATCACTCCCGCCGACAAGCGCCGCAAGCGATAGCGGAAGGGGCGCGGCTCCGGCCCCTGCGTGCAGGCCTCGAGGCGGTAAAACGCATCCAGATAACGCACGGTGCGCGGCGGGTCCCAATCCTGTTTTCGCCGGCAGGAACGAATCTCGAAGAACTCTTCGGCTTGCTCGCGGCTAACGCGCAGCTCATCCGGGACGATGGGCGCGTGCGAAGACCGGACCTTGTCGCGAAGCGTACCGACGTACGAGGACACGTTCCCCTCGGCGTATCCCGCTGCTTGCGCGATGCCCGGGCCGCTCCGTCCTGCGATTTTGAGCAAAACCTTGTCGAGCAGAAAAAGTGGGAGAATCCCCAGATTGTTTTCCGTAAATGCCGCGCCCACAAGCCGGACACTCCCTTCGACGAAAATAAAGGCAAGGAGCCAGGTCACAGGATGAGCGACAAGCATCACCCAGGCCGTGAAGCCGATCTCCTCGCCGGTCACGTTCGGGCCCATTTTCCCGGCGAGAGCGGCGTCCAATCCCCGGGATACCCAACTGTTCATGGAGAAGGAATACCAGTAAAAGAAAGCGACGATGGCCAGGAGCATCTCCTCGAATGCGCTGAGCATGGAAGCGATGCGCCATTCGATGGATTCGCGGAAGGACAGCGACCGGCGCCAGCGCTTGGGCAGGAGCGCCAGGAAGGGTCCGAGAAGAAAAGTCAACATTGCCAGCGAAGCTCCATAAAGAATACAAGAAGCGCCGCCCGCGCAGGCGGCCGGCCGGAAAATGCGGCCGGGGAGCTGGCAGCAGACGGTGCGAGCCTCTTAAATCATACAAAATAGGCCGATTTGCGGCCTGGGATGTGCCCTGGTTGCGACGTAATTAGTAGGGTTCAGAGGCTCAAGCGGGGCTTGGGGTGTGCTAGCGTGGAAAAAGGCGCAAGGGCCCAGAGTGTAAGCGTGGTGTAACTGGTGTGACTGCCAGCGAGGAACGGGAGCGCGTGTGCGAATTGTGTCCGGCGGCGTGACCGACGTGGGTCGCGTGCGAACCAACAACGAGGATTCCTTCCGAATCGTGCAGCCGCTGAATCTCTACGTGCTGGCCGATGGAATGGGCGGAGAAGCGCACGGAGAAATCGCCAGCGCGCTGGCGGTCGAGACGGTGGTGCAGCACTGCATGGACGAGGAGGCCAATCCGGCAGCGCGGGTTCTTGGACCGGTGCAAGCAGGCTGGAGCGCCAGGACCAAGCGGCTGTCGACGGCCGTGCATCTGGCGAACAAGAAAATTTGCAAGTCCGCGGAGGAGCACCCCGAACAGAAGGGCATGGGCGCGACGCTGACGAGCGCGTGGATTGACGGAGCAAAGCTGAGCATCGCGCATGTGGGGGACAGCCGGGCGTACTTGCTGCGCGGCGGAACGCTGCTGCAACTGACGCGTGATCACTCGCTGGTGGCGGAACAGGTGCGGCGGGGCATGATTACGGCGGCCCAAGCGGAAGAGAGCGAGATGCAAAGCGTGTTGTTGCGGGCGCTGGGGGCGCAGCCGGAAATCGAAGTGGATGCCGAGGAACACGTGCTATTCCCGCGCGATGTGTTGCTGCTGTGTTCGGATGGCTTGACGCGTGTGGTAACGGAGCCGGAAATCGCGGGGTTGTTGCAGGCGGAGAGCGACGCGGTGCGCGGAGCGGAAAAGCTGGTGGCGCTGGCCAACGAGCGTGGCGGGCCGGACAACATCACGGTGGTGGTGGTGCGGGTACTGAAGGATTCGGGGAGATGGTTATCCTGGCTGCGCCGCGGGGCGCGAAAAGATTTGGGAAACAATGGCAACACCGGAGGAAAGTGAAATGCCGAAGCTTAGCCTCATGTTCGACAACAAAGTCGTGAAAGAGGTGCCCGTGGGAGGCCGCGCGGTGACCATCGGGCGCGCCCCGGACAATGATTTGTACGTGGACAACCTGGCGGTGTCCAATTACCACGCGAAGATTTATTTCGAGGCGGGGCGGATGGTGGTGGAAGACCTGGACAGCCTGAACGGGACGTTCGTCAACGATTTGCGCATCGAGCGAGCGACGCTGCACGACGGAGACAAAGTACACATCGGAAAACACGTGATCAAGGTGGACACCAGCGGGGACGCGCCGGTGCCCTGGGAGAGCGGACGCAAGACGGCGGCGCCGCGCATCAACGAAACGATGGTGCTGGACACGAAAGAGCGGCGAGAGATGCTGCAGCAGGCGGCGGCCATGGGCGAATCGATGCAGTTTGCGTCGTCGCGCATGAAAGTGCCGACGCTGATGGTGCTGGGCGGAAAAACGGATCAGAAGGAATATGTTTTGACGAACAAGCTCACGGTGATCGGAAAGTCCATGATGGCGACGGTGAAATTGAAGGGCTGGTTCAAGCCGCAAATGGCCGCGCAGATCAATCAACGGGACGACGGCTACTACCTGGGCCCGGGCGACAAAGTACCCACAGTGAACGGCAATGCCATCGGCGGACCGATCCGGCTGCATGACGGGGACGTGATCGAAGTGAGCGGGGTCAAGTTGAACTTCATCTTCCGCGAGTAGACCGCGAACGCGATGGCAGCTCCGTCAGAAGGATACTGGCAGCGGCGGGGCTGGTTCAGCCTCTACGAAGTTCTGCAAACGTGGTGGCGGCACCGCGTATCGTTTGTCATCAGCGTGTTCCTCACCTTACTCGGGCTGGGGCTGTACTATTTCACTTTTTTCGGGGAACGGGCCACGCCCATTTTTAATTTCCTGCAGCGGCTGGAGTACGCATCGCTGGACACGCGATTCCGCTACCGGCCGCGCAAGCTGACCCCGGTTGATCCACGTATTGCCATCATAGACATCGATCAGCACTCTCAGGAGGTACTCGGCAAATGGCCGTTCTCGAGGACGTACTTCGCCAAGATGCTGGATGTGCTTCGTGCGGATGGCGCCAAGGTTGCGGCATTCGACGTCACGTTCAGCAAGGCGGACCAGAGCGCCGCGCCAATCCGCGCGCTGTGGGCGGAGCTGGAAAGCAAGAAGGAGCGCGGGGAGCGCGTGGACGCGGCGCTTCTGGACGAAGTGCAGAACCTGGCGGGAGCGTACGACGCCGATAAACAGTTTGCGGCAGCGATTCAACGCTTTGGTGCCGTGGTGCTGGGAAATTTTTTCCTTCATACGGAAGCAGACCTTCGGGGCATGGATGACAAAACGCTGGAGGCTTACGCCAATCAGATTGCTTTCTATTCGTTTCCGAGCGTCCGCCCACTGCATGCGGAAACCGGAAAACAGGACCGCGTCAACCTTATCGCAAAATTTGCGCCCGACAACCTGCTTCCGAGGGGCACGGAAGCGAATCTCGAAGAGCTGAGCAGCGCTTTGAGCGCGGAGACTTCCTCAACCGGATTTTTCAATGTGTATCCGGACGTGGACGGAGTGGTTCGCCAAGCGAACCTTCTTATTCCCTACGGCCGGTCGAAGGATTTCAACGATTGGGATATCTACGCGTCGCTGGACGTGCAAACGGTGAGGGCGTATTTGCGGCTGCCCAATGAGCAAGTGGCGCTGGAGTTTGGCCCGGTGGGGGCGTACCGCGTGGTGTTCGGGCAAGCGGCGCAGATTCGCACGGACGATCTGGGACGCGTGGTGATCAATTACCGTGGACCGGGATATACGTATCCGCATTATTCGCTGGCAGATGTAGTGGAGAAAAAATGCGCGGCGGAAGCGTTTTGGGGAAAGATCGTGCTGATCGGGGCGACCGCCACGGGGATCGGCGACCTGCGCACGACGCCTTTCGGGGGGCTGGACTATCCCGGGGTAGAAATTCACGCCAACGTCATCGACAACATCTTGCACCGATCGTTTTTGGTCCATGGCGCCAAGCAAACGCTGGCGGATGTGCTGCTGATTTTATTTTTCGGATTCCCGCTGGGGATCTGGATGGCCCTGGTGTCGCCGCGCTGGATGTGGTTCGGCGCGGCGCTGTCCGCGCCGCTGGTTGCGGCGGATTACTGGGCGTTTCTGCACGGGTGGTGGCTGAATTTCACGGTGCCGACGTTGACGCTGACTGCCAACGTGCTGCTCGTTTCGCTTTATCGCTCGCTCTTTGAGGAAAAGGAAAAGCGGCGCGTGCGGTCAGCGTTCGGCCAGTATCTCAGCCCGGAAGTGATCCGGCGGTTGCTGGTGAATCCGCAGCTTGTGGAACCCAAGAAAACGGAAATTACGGTGATGTTCAGCGACATCAGAGGCTTCACGACGATTTCCGAGAAGCTGGATGCCCAGAAGTTGGCGTTGTTCCTGAACGAGTACCTTTCGGACATGACCAGGCTGGTTTTCGATCAGCAGGGCACGCTCGACAAGTACATCGGAGACGCGGTGATGGCCTTCTGGGGCGCTCCGTTTGAAGAAGCGGGGCACGCCGCGAAAGCTTGCACCACCGCACTGAAGATGATGGAGCGCGTCCGGGAACTGCAAAAGAAATGGGAGGCGGAGGGCAAGCCGCATCTCGATATTGGTATCGGCTTGAACACCGGCCTGGCCAGTGTGGGGAACATGGGTTCGGCTCTGCGCTACGGCTATACGGCGCTGGGCGACGCAGTGAATCTCTCCTCGCGCCTGGAAGGGCTGAACAAGGATTACGGCACGCACATCATCGTGAATGAATCCACTTACGCCGCGGCGCGGAACGACGGATTTGTATTTCGCGAACTCGACCTCATCCGGGTCAAGGGCAAGCTCCAGCCGGTGACGATTTGCGAATTGATCGGACGAAAAGACGAGGGGTCAGTTTACGGCGAAGCGGAGGAAGTTAGCGCGCGCGTGGAGCAGTTCCAACGGGCGCGGGAGATGTACCGAGGGCGGCAGTGGCGGGCAGCGCAAGATGGATTTCAGATGGTCCTGGACAAATGGCCTGATGATGGCCCTTCACGCGCCTACCGGGAGCGCTGCCAGGAATATCTCAACGAAGAGCCGCCTGCGAACTGGGACGGCGTGTACACCATGACGCACAAGTAGCCGGTCGCTGGCAAGGAGGCTACAGGGCTTCAGCGATTCGTCGTGCCGCCGGCTCAGTAGATTGACCAGACGCCGGGGGTGGCGAGTTCCAGCAAATGGCGGTCGGGGTCGCGAAAATACAGGCTCCAGCCTCCCGCTTCCCAGTTGCGTTTCTCTTCCACGCTGATACCTCTCTCCTTCAGCCAGGATTCCCATGGGGCCAAGTCCGCAGAGGGAATGGCGAAAGCGACGTGTAGCTCGCCATCGCCGTCGTGAGGCGTGTCAGTGGCGAGCGAAGCTCTTTTTTTGAACAGCAACAGCACCTGGCGCGGGCCGGCTTGCAACGCGCAGCCGCGCTCGCCAAAATCGCTGATCACGGGGAATCCGAAAATCTCCTGATAGAAGCGAACGGAACGCGGCAAGTCACTCACATACAAAGAGGATTCGAGAAGGGCATCGATTTTCGGACACATGGGCGCCTCCCTCGCTAGCTCTTTGACCATAGCAGATTCACGCGTACCCAAAGGACGGGGTCTGCGAATCTAAGTAGAATTAAGGGGACGGGTACCTTTAAGAGAGTTTAGCTTTGGGCGAAGGCTGTCCGCCCAACAGGGGGAACGGAATCAGTAATTTGGATTGTCCGATTAGCGCTACGCAGGCCATACACATTCGTGGTGATGGCTCTGGTCATTATCCTGCTGACGCCGATCGTACTGTTGCGCACCCCCACAGACATTTTCCCTGACATCGACATCCCGGTGATTAGCCTGGTGTGGAACTACACGGGCTTGGAACCTCAGGAAATAGAGCAGCGCATCACGTCAAACGTGGAGCGCGGCCTACAAACGTTGGTGAACGATGTCGAGCACATTGAATCGCAATCGCTCAATGGCATCGCCGTGATCAAAGTTTTCTTTCAGCCGGGCGCAAACATCCAGACGGCGCTGGCGCAAACGGCGGCGATTTCGCAAACGTTTCTGCGGAACCTCCCGCCCGGCACTACACCCCCGCTGGTGATTGTCTATTCGGCTTCAACCGTGCCGGTTATACAGATCGGACTGACCAGTGACACGCTGAGCGAGCAACAGCTCTTCGACCAGGGCAACTATTTCATCCGCACGCAACTCGCGGCTGTCCCCGGGGCCGCCACGCCCTATCCGTACGGGGGCAAGCAGCGGGTCATCAGCGTGGACATCGATCCGGCGTCGTTACAGGCCAAGGGCCTGACGGCCGTTGACATCGTCAACGCGGTGAACGCGCAAAACTTGATTCTGCCCACAGGCACGGCAAAGCTGGGACCGCTCGAATACAACGTGGAGATGAACGGCAGCCCGCAGAGCATCCAGGAACTGAACGAACTGCCGGTGAAGACGGTCAACGGCGCGACCATTTACATGAAGGACGTGGCGCACATTCGAGATGGATTTTCGCCGCAAACCAACATCGTTCTAAACAATGGCCAGCGTGGCGTGCTGATGAGCATTTACAAGACCGGCGCAGCTTCGACGATCGACATCGTGGACCGCGTCAAGCAGGTTCTGGAATACAACAAATCGTCGATGCCCGAGGGCATAAAGCTGACGACGTTCTTCGACCAGTCACTTTATGTGCGGGCGTCCATCCAGGGGGTGCTGCGCGAGGCGCTCATCGCGGCCTGCCTGACAGCGATCATGATTTTGCTGTTCCTCGGCAACTGGAAAAGCACGCTGATCATTGCCGTGTCGATTCCGTTATCGATTCTCGTGAGCATCCTTTGCCTGAGCGCACTTGGGCAAACCATCAATATCATGACGCTGGGCGGGCTGGCGCTGGCCGTGGGCATCCTGGTGGATGACGCGACGGTGGAGATCGAGAACATCAACCGGAACCTTGCGATGGGCAAGGAAACGGTGCAGGCGATTCTAGACGGAGCGCAACAGATAGCCGTGCCGGCATTCGTATCCACGCTGTGCATATGCATCGTGTTCATCCCGATGTTTTTGTTGTCGGGTGTGGCTAAGTTCCTGTTCGTGCCGCTGGCGGAGGCGGTGAGCTTCGCGATGCTGGCGTCGTACATGTGGTCACGCACGATCGTGCCGACTTTGGCGATGTACTTGTTGAGCTCGGAGGATGAATTCCGCGCCGAAGAGCACATCGGGGAGAAGATGGGGTTTCTACGGCGGTATCAGCAAGGGTTCGAAAAGAGATTTGAGGCATTCCGCGAAGGCTACCGAAGCGCGCTCCACACGGTTTTGCACTTTCCGCGGGTTTTCACGGTCAGCTTTCTTGGATTCTGTCTTCTTTCGGTTTCGATCGGACTGGTTCTGGGCCGCGATTTCTTTCCGAAAGTGGACGCCGGGCAAATCCGGCTGCACATGCGCGCCCGCACCGGACTTCGCATCGAGGAAACCGCAAAGCTGGCGGATCAGGTGAACGCCGTCATCCGCCGGACTGTTCCCAAAGAAGAACTGGTCACGCTGCTGGATAACATCGGGCTGCCGTACAGCGGAATCAATTTGACCTACAGCAACGCGGGCACCATCGGATCGTCCGATGCGGAAATTCTCGTACAATTGAAGGAAGAACGTGGCAGGCCGACGTCAGCATACGTCGATGAATTGCGTGAAAAGCTGCCGCAAATTTTCCCCGGCGTGCAGTTTTTCTTTCAGCCAGCCGACATCGTCACGCAAATTCTAAACTTCGGCGCGCCCGCGCCGGTCGACGTTGAAATCACGGGCACGAATCAGCAGGGAAACTATCTCGTGGGAGAAAAACTGGCCAGCCAGTTTCGGCACATTCCCGGCGCGGTGGATGTACATGTCCATCAGGAATACGACAATCCAACGCTGTTTATGCAAATTGACCGCGCGCGCGCGCAGTCGGTGGGCATGCAATCACGCGACATAGCGCAGAACGTGCTGGTTTCGCTGAGCTCCAGCTTCCAAACCGCGCCGGCTTTCTGGCTCGATCCGAACAATGGGGTGGAATATACGGTCGCGGTGCAGGAGCCGCAATACCGGGTGGACAATTATCAGGCGCTGCAGAATACTCCGATTAACGGCAGCCTGCCCGGAGCCACGCAGCAAATCCTGGGAAACCTGGTGCAAACCAGAACGACGACGCGCCCGGCGGAGGTTTCGCATTACGGCACAGTTCCGATGATCAACGTGTATGCCTCGGTCGATGGCCGCGACCTAGGCAGCGTTTCCAATGAGATAGAGAAGCGCGTCAAAGCAATTGAAGGCAACTTGCCGAAGGGCAGCCACATCGCTATTCGCGGCCAGGTGCAGACCATGAAGAGCTCGTTCACCGGACTGGGCTTCGGGCTGCTCGGAGCGATCGTGCTGGCGTACTTGCTCATTGTGGTCAATTTCCAATCCTGGCTGGATCCCTTCATCATCATCACCGCGTTGCCCGGGGCGCTGGCGGGGATCTGCTGGATCTTGCTGCTGACACACACGACATTGAACGTGCCTTCTCTGACAGGCGCGATCATGTGCATGGGCGTGGCCACGGCCAACAGCATTCTGATGGTTTCGTTTGCGCGCGAGCAATTGGACGAAGGCAAAGGAGCGCGGGAAGCGGCGCTGCAAGCCGGATTTGTGCGCATACGCCCGGTGCTCATGACCGCCCTGGCGATGATCATTGGAATGGTCCCGATGGCGATAGGCTTAGGAGAAGGCGGCGAGCAAAATGCGCCGCTGGGGCGAGCGGTGATTGGCGGCTTGATTTTTGCAACCTTCGCAACACTGTTTTTCGTGCCATGCGTTTTCTCCATGATTCACGGGCGCCGCGAACGCAAGGCGGGGCGCGAGGAGCCGCTAGCGACGGCGACAGCGTAAGAGATTCTTGGTATGGAAGTTGAAGTGGGATTTCGGCGATGATGGAGGCCAGAGTTTCGATGGAACCGGAAAATCAGGGGCATCCGCGCAAGAAGATCAGCAAGGTGTTCACCACCCTTATCTTCGTGGCGGTTCTGCTGGTGGTTCTTGGCGCGTTCACGTTGTTCCAGCGTCGCGCGCAATATCAAGCGTTGGCAGAAGAGACGGAAACGCTGGCGATTCCCACAGTCGCGGTGATTCATCCCACCACGGAGGCCTCGCAAGAGGATTTGGTCCTGCCAGGTACGCTGCAGGCTTATGTGGAGTCTCCCATTTATGCGCGGACCAACGGCTACCTGAAACAGTGGTACCACGATATCGGCAGTTATGTCCGCCAGGGCGAATTGCTTGCGGATATCGACACGCCGGAAGTGGACCAGCAACTCTCGCAAGCTCGCGCCGACTTGAACACGGCACAGGCTAACGCCAACCTTGCCAAGATCACGGCGGCACGGTACCGGGAGTTGGTCAAGACCGATGGCGTATCGAAGCAGGAAGTGGATAACGCAGTGGGGGACTTGGAGGCCAAAGTCGCCGCGGTGAATTCCTCCGAAGCCAACGTACGGCGTCTCGAGGATCTGGAGTCGTTCAAGCACGTTTACGCGCCCTTCGGGGGCTACATCACGAAGCGCAACGTGGATACGGGCACGCTGATTAATGCCGGCAACGGCGGGGCATCGCAGCAACTTTTTGTGCTCTCGCAGATCGATCCGATCCGCGTTTACTTGAGCGTGCCGGAAACGTATGCGGCCTCAATTCATGCGGGGCTGGGAGCGTACCTGGAACTGACGCAGTATCCCGGGCAGAAGATTGAAGGCAAGGTTGTCCGCACGGCAGAGGCTATCGACCTGGCTACGCGCACGCTGAACACCGAAGTGGATGTTCCCAACCGCAACGGAGCGCTACTGCCGGGTGGGTACGCCCAGGTGCACCTCGAAGTGAAGGTTAGCGGAGCCCGGCTGCAAGTCCCGGTGAACGCTCTGCTGTTCCGCTCTGAAGGTTTGCGGGCGGTGGTTGTGGATGGGAATCACAAAATCCATTTGCGCGCGATTACGGTGGGCCGCGACTATGGCACGGCTCTCGAAGTTCTGCAGGGGCTGGAGCAGAAAGATTGGATCGTCGTCAATCCCGCGGATTCGCTCGAAGAGAGCCAGGAAGTTCGCGTGAAAGAAATGGCAAATGGCGGCGCGGCGGCCGAACAGCGGCCGGCACCTAAACAGGGTTCCAGCAAGCAATAATGAGGAGAGCAACGCATCGCGGTGTCCCGGCCAGTGCCGTTGTCTTTTTCCTTGCGCTCTGCGCAACCGGCTGCACGGTGGGGCCGAAATATCAGCGTGCATCCGCGCCCGTGCCTGCCAAATGGGATGTCGCGGAGCCTTGGCGGGAAAGCGCGCCGAAAGATGGCGTGGCCAAAGGCGAATGGTGGAGCGTTTTCGGGAACGAAGAACTTGCCGCGCTCGAAAAACAGGCGCTGGGGGCCAATCAGACCATTCAAGCGTCGGTGGCGCGGCTAGAGCAAGCGCGCGCATCGGCGGCGCTGCAAATCGCCACGCAGTTTCCGACTTTTGCGACGGCGCCCAGCGTGGAACGCCAGCGCATCTCCGGAAACCGACCCGCTAGCAGTAATTTCCCCGTGAGCTCGCCGGTTTCACAGACCAGCGTGGTTCTTCCCTTCACGGTGGGGTACGAGGCGGATCTGTTTGGCCAACGCCGCCGCAACATCGAAGCAGCACGGGCCTCCTATCAGGCCAGCGCCGCGGATCTCGAAAATGTCCGCTTGATGATCACGTCGGAGCTGGCCGGAGATTATTTCACTCTCCGGCAGCTCGATTCCGAGATCAGCATCTTGAGGCGCACCGTCGAGACGCTCGAAAAAGGGTTGCAATTGGTGGATTCGCGGCATGCCGGCGGCGTGGCGTCGGGGCTGGACGTCGCCGAAGAAGAGACGCTGCTGAACACAACACGGACGCAGGCGATTTTGCTGCAGCAGCAGCGAAAGCAGTTTGAGGACGCAATCGCCGTCCTGCTGGGGCAGCCCGCGCCAGACTTTCACCTAGCCCCGAAAGAGCTGAACGCCGAGCCACCGGGCCTGGACGCCGGATTGCCGTCGGATCTCCTGGAGCGCCGCCCGGACATTGCAGAGGCAGAGCGCCAGATGGCCGTGGCCAACGCGCAAATTGGAATTGCGCGCGCGGCTTATTTCCCTTCGCTGAATCTTTTTGCGAATGGCGGATGGCAGGTCGCGGACGTCGCCAAACTGCTCAACGTGCAGAGCACCTTCTGGGCTGTTGGCGCCAACGCAGCCGAGGCCATTTTCACCGGCGGAAGCCGGCGCGCGCAGACGCAATTCGCCAAGGCCGGGTATGAGGGCAGCGTGGCCGCTTACCGCGACACGGTTTTGAACGCGTTCCGGGAAGTGCAAGACGACGTTACCGGCTTGACGGTTCTCGAGCAGGCTTTCCGCTCACAAGAGAAGACTGTGGATTCGGCGCGGCGAACGGTGGATATCGCCACCAACCGCTATGTCGGCGGCCTGGTGAATTATCTCGATGTTGTCAACGCGCAGCAGAATTTATTGAACAACGAGCAGGAGCTTGCGGTGATTCAAGGGCAGAGGCTGGTGACCAGTGTTTTGCTAATCAAGGCGCTGGGGGGCGGCTGGGATGCTTCGAGCCTTGCAGCAGTACAGATCAAGACCAAGCTGAGGGATGTTGTGGCGCCTTGAAGAAAATCGCGACGGAAAGCGTGTGAGTAAGTCCAAGGGGACCGCTTAATTGTTTCAGTAACAATTGCTCTTGAAACCGTAGCTATTCCCCATAATTGCAAACAGTTGCGGCAGAAGGGCGACCTTGCGCCATTTTCCGGAGTGTCCCATTTTCCAGGTCAGCCAGTTCACGCCGGTTGCAAGCGCCAGCCCGGCCGCATAGTAAGCGGGCGTAGGCAGATTCACGAGCGGCTTGGCCAGTGGATCGCGTTCGTACCACCACGAATATTGCTTGTTGTGCATGGTTTGATGCATGTCGGCTAGACCCGCCGCGTAAACGCCAGCGCTGAGGATGAGAAACCGCTGCCTGTTAAAGTGCGCGGGGAGCTTTTCACCTTTGCTGATGCCCACATTCGCTGGGAGTTGTTTGGGAACGGCAACTGCGGCACCGGGTGTCTTACTTTCAGCCGTAAATGGCGCCGCGTTCACGCCGGACTCGGGCACCTTGCCTTGCGCCCGGTTCACGGGCGCCAGCAAAGCGGAGGTCAGGATCACAGGAATAAAATAGCAAGAACGCACGAACTCTCGCTCCAGCCGATGGACGCGGCTTGGAGGGAGTTCGCAATTGCCCATCCAACGACGGAAAAAACTACCCGAGTGAACCTCTTTGGCACTGCCTCTCACAAGTTGGCGAGTTTGTTGTACTTGTTGTCGCTGAGATTGCTTTGTGCGGTCCCGATAAGAATGGAACCCAAGGTTGCAGGAGGGGACAGTTGTCCCATCCCGTGGGTGCTGTTTCAACCTGGACCACATTCTGGATCGGCCTTCTCTTACGGATTCCCCTGTGTCGCGAATGCGCAGCAGCTTTCGCTGCCCGCTCCGGCAGTAGCGACTGAACAAACAACTCCGCCAGCCTTTTTCGGGCATAGCGCGGCGATTGTGCTATAGATGGGGGCAGAGATGGAGGCAGGCACCCAGCCGCCTGCGAAATGCCGATCAGGCAGGTCTTATGCGACCTGGCGGTGCTGCCCCAAACAGCTTCGTGTTCTAGGGAGAGAAGGCTTATGCGCAAAATCCTAGCAGGAATGATTTTTATGGCTTTGGCTGGAACGCTATCCCTGGCCGCGCCGCCCCAGGATCGCGACGACCGTCATGACAATGGCAAGCACAAAGGCCAGGAAAAGCAGGAACGAAAGGAAGGCGATCACCACGACAACGGTGAGCACAAAGGCTGGGACAATCCCCACAATCCTCACTACGAGCGCTGGGATGCGGACCATGATCGCATCAAACCGGGCCGCGCCTATCCGTATGGCCGGTACGAGCACGTGCGAGAAGTTTTTGTCGCGCGCCGTATCGACTATCACACTCGCCGCGTGGTGCTCTTTGACAATTCAAACTGGGTCGTGGCTTCTTACGACCTCGACCGCTGCCGCGACTGGGAATGGGACCGCGATCGCGTGTACGTTTATGATGACGACCATCACCCCGGCTGGTACCTGCTCTTCAACGCCCGCCTGGGGCGCTACGTTCACGTCGAATACTCCGGCGTGCATTAGAAATCACAGGTTATCTAAGAAGAACTGCATGACGCGCCGCATGAGTACGCGTCTCGCGGGCGGGTCGCTCACACCGTGGCCGCGTCCGGGGAACGCCAACACTTCCACGTACTTCCCTGCATCAATCAAGCTGTTAATCACAGAAAGCGTGTTCGAATAGTGCACGTTGTCGTCGCCCGTGCCATGGGCGATCAGCAGTTTGCCCTTAAGTTGCCCGGCATATTTCAGCGGAGAGGAGTCCTCGTAACCCTTTTCGTTGTTTTGCGGCAGGCCTAGATAGCGTTCTGTATAGATCGTGTCGTAGTAATGCCAGTCGGTCACCGGGCCTCCTGCGAAACCAGCCTTGAAGTCATCGCCGGCTTCAAACATGGCATGCAACGTCATGTGGCCGCCGTAGCTCCAACCCCAAATCCCGATGCGCTTGCCGTCCATGTACGGCTGGGTCCTCAGCCAGGCCACGCCGTCGCGCTGGTCCTCAAGCTCCTGCTTGCCCAAACGAAAATGCAGAGGCGTTTCAAATGTGTGGCCGCGGCCCGCGGAGCCGCGGTTATCCAGAGAAAAAATGATGAACCCTTTCTGAGCCATCAGCTGGTGCCACAGAAAATTCGACCCGCCCCACGCGTTGCGAACGACCTGGGCGTGCGGGCCGCCGTACGTGTATACCAACACGGGATACTTCTTCTCAGGATCAAAATCTGGCGGCTTAATCATGCTGGCGTTCAGCAGCGCGCCGTCTCGAGACTTCACCGTGAAAAATTCCATCGGAGAGAGGTGGAAGCTTACAAGCTCTTCAACACGGTTTTCGTTAATCACCGCAACGCGGCGCCCGTCGGCCCGGAACAAATCCTGCCGCGGCGGGTTCATGGTGTTGGAGTACGTGTCGAGAAATGCGGAGGCGTCCGGCGCCATATTGATTCCGTGTGTGCCGTCCGCCTGGGTGACGCGGGCAAGGCCGCCGCCATCTAGTCCCGCCCTGTACAGATGGCGCTCGAGCGGCGATTTCTCCGTGGCCGTGAAATACGCGTTGCCTTTCGATTCATCTACGGCATCCAGACCGGTCACCTCCCAATCACCCTTGGTGATTTGCGCCAGCTGTTTCCCCTCCAAATCGAAAACATACAAATGCCGGAACCCGCTGCGCTCGCTCGACCACAAAAAGCGCCTTCCATCATGGAAAAAATACAAATCGTCGCTCAGGTTTATCCAGTACGGATCCTTTTCGCTCAAGAGCACATGGCTCTTTCCGTCCGTAGCGCCGGCGATCAGGAGGTCGAGCTGGGTCTGGGTTCGGTTCAGCCGCTGAATCGCGACGTGTTTCGAGTCGCGCAGCCAGCTCACCCGCGGGATGTAAATATCCGTCTCCGTGCCGATGTCCATGGTCCGCGGTTCGCCTCCCTGTAGCGAGGCCACTACGACACGAACAATTGGATTCGTTCCTCCCGCTACGGGATAGCGCTCCATGTCGGCTTCTCCACTGGGTGAAGCAAATCCCACCAGCGGATATTGAGACACTTTGCGTTCATCCATTTCCAGATAGGCAATCGCCGACGAGTCCGGCGCCCACCAGTATGCCGTCCGGCAATCGAGCTCTTCCGGATAAACCCAATCGAGCTCACCTTTGCGAATTTCTTCCGACCCTCCTTGCGTCAGCGCGCGCTCCTGGCCATCCGCGACACCGACCAGCCAAACATTATGATCGCGAAGGAAGCTGACGTAGCGGCCATCGGGCGAAATCTTGGGGTCGGCAAGCGTCGCTTTCCCGGAAACCAAAGTGCGCGCGGATTGCGTGTTCAGATCGAGCCACGCCAGAGCGGTCGGGCTTTGGAAAAGCAGCGCGCCGCCGTTCGGTGCCCATTGATATTGCGAAGGCGGGCGGCGTCCCAAGCCTGTCGCCTGCGTGGACTTTTCTTTCTCACTGGGCAGCAACGACTCCAGTTTTTCAGCGGACATGAGCAGGCGGCTTTTGCCGGAGGCGACGTCCAGAATCCACAATTCGCTTCGCGCTTCCCGAGGCTCGCTTGCAGGAACATCCTTGAAAAAGCTGAGTTGTTTGCTGTCCGGTGTCCACGCGATGCCGCGCGTCAGTCGCCCATTCAAGCCGGGCTGGCCATAGATCGCCTCAATGGCCAGTTGCCGCGGCGGCGACTGAGGCTCCACGGCTTGGGCAGACTGGGTTTGCTGCGCTGGGGACGGAGACACAAGAATGGCTTGCAGAAAAACGGCGGCCGGAAGCACGAACAAGAGAACCGTACGGCGCAAAAAGGGCATGCATTCCTCCAAAGAACGCAGGCTAGTTTAAGCCGCAGCAACAAAAACCTCAAAATCCAAAGGAGCGATTAGGACGAGAGCTGTGAAAAATGAGCGCGATTTCTTGCAGTCCCCGAAAGGATCGAGAGCACATCGAAAGCGCTTACCCCGGCGGCCAGCGGAACGGGCGCCCGCCCAGGAGATGCAAATGCAAATGAAACACCGATTGCCCCGCGCCGCTGCCGTTATTGAACACCGTGCGGTAGCCGGCCAGCAGATTCCGTTCGCGCGCCAGCTGCGCGGCCACTAGTTGCAGCTTGCCCAGCAAGGCCTGGTCCTGCGCGCCCGCATCGGTTAGCGATTCAAAGTGCTTTCGCGGGCAAATCAGGATGTGCGTAGGCGCCTGCGGGCTGATGTCCTCAAACGCGAACAACTCCGGATCCTCATAGACAATCCTCGCAGGAATTTGCTTCGCCCCGATCTTGCAAAACAGGCAGTTGGCGTCCATCGCGAGCTCCTTGTTCAAGCATGCTGCGCAAGGATAGCGGGAAACCAAGATGCGGGAAAGTCAAAGAGCTTTGAGCGGGCTATTCGTCCAGACGAACGACGAATGGCTCGAAACCCTCGCGATCACGCAGTTGCTCGCCGAATTGCCGCGCCGCGTCTTCCCCGGAGATTCTCCCAACGCGCACGCGGTAAAACGCTCCGTCGGGGGCGTCATACTGCTGGACAAGAATCGGCGTGTAGGAACCGCTCAGCCGGTTGCGCAGCCGCTCCGCGTTCCCGCGATCCCGGAACGCGCCGACCTGCACGGTGAAGAATCCCGCGGTAGGATCCACTCCGCCGAGCACTTCTACGCGCACCGGCGCCGTCCCGGGACCCACCAATCCAATTTCCCTGGCCGCCGCCAGCGAAAGATCGATGACGCGATTTTCCACGAACGGCCCGCGATCGGTGATGCGCACGGTGGTGCTCTTTCCATTGTTCAAATTGGTGACGCGCACCCTGGTTTCGAAGGGAAGCGTGCGGTGCGCCGCCGTCAGTTTATGCATGTCGTAGACTTCGCCGTTCGCTCCGCGCCGCCCGTGAAACGGCTCGCCGTACCACGACGCGTTCCCCTCCTCGGCGTATCCTGCGGGCGCGCGCGCACCCGCGGGCCTGCTCGGCGAAGGCGGAGTGGGCGAAGCGGGCGATGCATTCGAAGGCGTTTCGGGAATGTCCGTCGCGCGTTTCGCGGATTCTTCCGTGCCCGGTGGCGTGCTCGTGGGCTGCGCCGGGGGCGGCTGCCGGCCTGCAATCCGCTGGCGCCCCGCGCATCCAGAGCAAACCAGGCTCATCACCAATAACACCGCCATGGAAAAATAAACCCCACCGCGCCTATTGCGTGGAATTGTCAAGACTCCGCGCAGCGTCAGGGCTACCCGGCCCGCACTCACAATTCCAAGAAGCTTTGTGAATGAATTCTTCAAGGCTGACCGGGTCGGGAGCTGGAGGAATTTGGCGGCTTCTGTGAATTGCGCGCGGCGTTGCGCTCTTCGATCCAGCTCGCAGCTTCCGTCAGTTTCTCGGAGACTTCACGGAGAAATTGTGCCGTACGCTTCTCCGTTTCCGGGGCAACATCCTCTTTCACAAAAGTCTTCAAACGGGCCAGTTCTTCGTCCACTCGTTTCCCAAAATCTTCAAAGTTTTTCATGCGCTTCAGCCTCGCGACTTCGTCGTCGATATGTTTCCCGAACTCTTCGAACCGCCCCATCTCAGCCTCGTCCGCTCGCCGCGACAATCCTCGCGATTCCGGTATTATAGAAACCCAGTTTACGGCTCGCAAGGAGCAGCCTTGGCGCTTCCGTATCGTTGGCAGTGGCGAATCGAAAGATGGAAAAACGCGGTGCGCGGCTTATTTGGCGGCGAGCAGCCGCCTCGCCCGAAGCTTTGCCCGGTCTGCGGGGCCTTGGTGGGCATCAGCGCCACGCGCTGCCACGAATGCGGCGCGAACCTGCGCTTTTCTCTCGCCGCCCTCAGCAAGAAGCTCTCCGGCGTGTTTGGCGAGAACGAAGCCCCGGTTACCACTGTTTTGTTGATTGCCAACGTTCTGATGCTGGGCGTGAGTTGGCTCTCGTTCGCTGCTGTGGGCGAAGGGGGAGGCTTAACCATCCTGTGGGGACTGATGGGCGAGCCGCAGTATCGCCTGGGCGCCAGCTTTGGCCCGGCCATCTTTTATGGAAATGAATGGTGGAGATTGATCACCGCCATGTTCCTGCACGCCGGGCTGGTGCACATCGGATTTAATATGATGGCACTGATGCAGTTCGGGCCGGCGCTCGAAGAGCTTTATGGGTCGTCGCGCTATCTGTTCCTGTATGTCGTCACGGGTGCTTTCGGTTTCCTGCTGAGCGCTGCCCGCGGCCACTTCTCGATCGGCGCCAGCGGTGCATTGCTTGGGCTGGTAGGAGCTACCCTCGCCATCACTTCCAAACGTGGCGGAACTTACATGCGCGAATTGAGATCTCGCCTGATCAGTTCTGTGGGCATCCTATTTGTGCTGGGTTTCTCCGGTTTCATGGCCATGGACAACTTTGCCCACGGAGGCGGATTGGCGGCGGGGTTCGTAATCGGGAAAATATTTGCCGACCGCCAGCCGGTGAATGTGACGGAGAAGCGCACGGCCTACGTGCTCGGCTGGCTTGCCGGAATTGCCGTCATCGCCAGCTTCGTTCTAATGCTCCTGCATTATCATGATCCGCTTCCTGGCCGCGGCTAAATCGAACAAGGGGCTTTGAGGAGCCGGGTTCCTTTACGAGGACGCCGCCGGAGCATTGAGGCGCCGCGCGATGAGGAAGCAATAGTGCAACCCTGAAAAGACGCAAAGCCCTGTCACCAAATAGACGAGGCCGCGATTCAGCAGCCTGAGGTGGAGCTCCCCGTACGCCGCGCCCAGCACTACCACAAAGACCAAGGTGATCTGCGATACTGTCGTGAACTTGCCAAAAATGCTGGGCGGAAACGGGCGGTACCCGGAAACGAGAATAATGGCTGCGGCAACGATCAGGATAAGCAAGTCGCGGCTCAGCACCAGGATGGTCAGCCACCACGCCAGTTGTTGCTTGAACGCCAGGACCACGAAGGACGAGGAGAGCAGAAGTTTATCGGCAATAGGATCGAGATAAGCCCCCAACGAAGAGCGCTGGTTGAACTTGCGCGCGATCAGGCCGTCAATGCCATCCGAAAAGCCGGCAATCACCAGGAACAGCAGCGCCCACCTGTATTTTTCGTAAGACATCAGAATCAAAAAGAACGGCAGGAAGCAGAGCCGCAGGAAAGTAATTTGATTGGGTACGGTCCAGATGCGCCTTTGCATTTCCCATGAGAATATCGCATTTTCCTTTGTTGAGTGAATGCAAACCGAGCGAAGGGCGCATTCCAAGATCGCCATTCACGCCGGTAGTTGCGCTTCACGCGAACTGCGCGAGATATTCCTTCAAAGACCGCCCCAGCTTGCGCGCAAAGAGTTCGTTCATCGACGGGATGGCGCCGGACGGCTCATCGAGCGCAATGCGTTCGACGCGATACATGGGAAAGAAAACCGTCGGGAAGCCCACGCGCTCGTCCTCCGGCTCATTCATTTGCCGCACGAAATGGTCGAACGAATTCAAGTCGATGCCCCGCAGCGTGACTCCCGAAGGATTGATGGCCAGCAGTTCCCCCCAGATTTTTTCCTTGGGCGTGTGCAGGCTCACAATGACGATGGAATGCGCGTCCATACTCAAGATAATCCCCTGCCAGCTAGTGTAGTACGTCCGACAAACCATAACTTAGGCGAGGGACCTGCGTGTTCTCTACTATCAACAAAATGGGGCAACTTTGAGGGGTTGTGTTTATGAGGGGAAAGCTGACAAACTGACGCGGACAAACTCCCATGAGCCAGCTCACTTTCAACCTTCGGCCCGGGCGCCAGGTTCTCACCGTCAGCGAACTTACCGCGCGGATCCGCGACTTGCTGGCCAAGAATTTCACTGACATCTTCGTCCAGGGTGAAATCTCCAACTGTCATGAAGCCCAGTCCGGCCACATTTATTTCACTCTGAAAGACGACCGCGCGCAGATCCGCTGCGTTTTCTTCAAGCAACAGCAACGCGGCGTCAAATTCCGCCCGGAAGATGGCCTGCAAGTCACGGTGCGCGGCAGCCTCAGTGTCTACGAGCAGCGTGGCGAATATCAGATTTACGTGGAGAAAATCGAGCCTGTCGGCCTCGGCGCTCTGCAGCTCGCCTTCGATCAATTGAAAAAACGCCTGGAAGCCGAAGGTCTCTTCGATCCCGCTCGCAAAAAACCGCTTCCGCTGCTTCCCAGCCGCATTGGCCTGATCACTTCGCCGCGCGGCGCCGCCGTCCGCGACGTCGTCCGCATCCTCACCCGCCGCTTCCCCAACGTGCATCTCACCGTTTTCCCCGTGCGCGTGCAAGGCGAAGGGGCTGCTGAAGAAATTGTGAAGACGCTGAAGTTCTTCAACACGAAGAAAATTGCGGACGTGCTGATTCTCGCGCGCGGCGGCGGCTCGCTCGAAGACTTGTGGGCGTTCAACGAAGAAATTGTGGCACGCGCCATCGCGGATTCTCAGATTCCCGTCATCTCCGGCATCGGCCACGAAACCGATTTCACCATCGCCGATTTCGTCGCCGATGTGCGCGCCTCCACACCTTCCGCGGCGGCGGAACTCGTAGTGCAAACGCGCCGCGAATTCGACAAGCACATCGCTGACTTGCTCGGCGCTCTTGCCGAGCAGATGCGCTACCGCATCCTAGTTTTGAGCCGGCGCGTCCACGATCTTTCAGCACGTCGCGGCTTCCGCCGTCCGCTCGATTTGCTTCGCCAGCAACGCCAGCGTGCCGATGAAATGACTGCGCGGCTCGCTCTTGGCCTACGCGAGCGCCTCAAGCATTCACTCAAACGATTCAACACCGCTCACATGCGCATCGCCTCTTTCGATTTTCGCGTGAAGATTGCGGCGTTTCGCTTGCGCTTAGAAAAACGCACGGGCGATCTCGGAGTTCGCGCCGAGCGCCTGCTTCGCGCCAAGCGTGAACGTCTGGTCCGCCTCGCCTTGCAGCTCGAAGAGCGGAGCCCTCTGAAAGTCCTCGAACGCGGCTACGCCATCGCTACCGACGCGTCCGGTGCCGTCCTTCGCGACCCCGCCCAAGTCCAAATCGGCGATTCCGTCTCGCTCCAGCTCCACCGCGGCCGTCTCACTACCGAAGTGAGGAAGAAGGAGACGTAACCTATGCCGCCCGGCCCAACCAGATTTATTTAGCGATGCGCTCGGTGGCTGTCAAAGGAATCCGCCAAGTGCCTCCCACGAGGCACCTAACTCAAAACTATTCCTCGTCAGAGGAGGAAACCTTAAGAACGGCGAGGAACGCTTCTTGCGGGATATCCACCTGGCCGACGCGCTTCATGCGGCGCTTGCCTTCTTTCTGTTTCTCGAGCAGCTTGCGCTTGCGCGTGATGTCGCCGCCGTAGCATTTGGCCAGCACGTTTTTGCGGATCGCCGCCACCGTTTCGCGCGCGATGATGCGGCTGCCAATGGCGGCTTGAATCGGCACCTCGAACAGTTGCCGCGGAATCAGTTTGCGCAGGCGCGTCACCAGTTCGCGCCCACGGTCGTAGGCAAAATCGCGGTGCACAATCAGCGCCAGCGCATCCACCGGCTCGCCGCCGACCAGCACGTCGAGTTTGACGAGATCCGATTCTTGGTAGCCGGCAAGATGGTAGTCCAGCGAAGCGTAGCCGCGTGAAGTGGATTTCAGCCGGTCGTAAAAATCGAGCACGATTTCGTTGAGCGGCAGTTCATAAGTGAGCATTACGCGCGTCGGCGACAGGTATTCGAACTTTTTCTGCGTGCCGCGCTTTTCCTGGCAGAGCTTCAGGATTCCGCCGATGGAATCGTCGTTGGTAATGATCATGGCCTTGATGATAGGCTCTTCGATCTTTTGGATGTCGCTGGGAGTCGGGAATTTCGCGGGGCTGTCTACTTCCATCACTTCGCCGGTCACGCGCGTGATGCGGTAGCGCACGCTCGGCGCCGTGGTAATCAAGTTGAGGCCGAACTCGCGCTCCAGCCGTTCCTGCACGATTTCCATGTGCAGCAATCCGAGGAAGCCGCAGCGAAAGCCGAAGCCGAGCGCGACGGAATTTTCTGGCTCATAGAAAAACGCCGCGTCGTTCAACTGCAGTTTCCCCAGCGCGTCGCGCAGCGGCTCGTAGTCGTCCGCAAGCACGGGAAAAAGTCCAGCGAAGACCATCGGCTTGATGGCTTCGAATCCCGGCAGCGCCGGGGCAGGCCGGTCGACTTCAATCACAGTGTCACCCATGCGGGCATCGGCAACGCGCTTGATGTTCGCGATGATGAAGCCGACGTCCCCCGCTTCCAGTTCATCCAGGGCAACAGGTTTAGGAGTTAGCGTGCCGAGTTGTTCGACTTCGTAGGTTTGGTCACCGGCGACAAGTTTGATTTTTATGTGATGCGCTACGCGGCCTGCTTTCACGCGCACCAGAATCACGGCCCCGCGGTAAATGTCGAACCACGAATCGAATATCAGCGCCTGCAACGGATTCCCCGCGTTGCCTTTGGGCGGGGGCACGCGCGCAACAATGGCTTCGAGCACCTCTTCGACTCCGAGGCCGCTCTTCGCGCTGATCAGCAGCGCGTCGTCCGCGGGAATGGCCAGCACGCTTTCGATTTGTTCTTTCACCTTATCCGGCTGCGCCGCCGGCAGGTCGATTTTATTAATCACAGGCAAAATCGTGAGATTGTGGCCGGCGGCGAGAAACGTGTTCGCGACGGTCTGTGCTTCCACTCCCTGCGACGCATCGACCACCAGCAGCGCACCCTCGCAGGCGGAAAGCGCGCGTGAAACTTCGTAGGAAAAATCCACGTGACCGGGCGTGTCGATGAGATTCAACCGGTAGGTGTTTCCATCCCGGGCCTTGTAGTGCAGGCGGATGCTTTTCGCCTTGATGGTGATGCCACGCTCGCGCTCTAAGTCCATGGAGTCAAGAACTTGCTCGTGCATTTCGCGCGAGCTAAGCGCGCCGGTCATTTCGAGCAAACGGTCCGCCAGGGTGGACTTGCCGTGGTCGATGTGCGCGATGATGCAGAAATTCCGTATGAATTGTGGATCCATGCTGTCCGGTTATCGGCAGGAGCCGCTTCTCTCGAGGGTATTACGCCACATGTAGCGTACATGCCCTGCTTACCGGCCGCGGGCAGGCAGCAGGCAAGTACAGGCAGGCGCAAGAAACCGTGCCGAGTAAACATTCAGTCTGCCATAAATCGGCAGGACGCGCAGCCGCAGAGGCGAGTTCACAGCCGACACAGCCGGCAGTTTGCAGCCGACAGGAATGGACAGAGTAAGTGCAATCGCATACAGTCTCCGCGATATTGGCGCTATTCGGATGGAAAAAACTTGCTGGCGCAATCCGCAAGTGAATGCAGGCCAAAGTGAGGAGAATGTAGGTTGTGGGTAACGAACCTGCCGGCACCTTGAATTCCCTCGAGAACAGGGCGATTCGGAAGCTCCAGCTCCGCCTCATTCCATTTCTTTTCTTGCTTTACGTTGTGGCCTTCGTCGACCGCATCAACATCGGGTTCGCCGCACTAACCATGAACCAGGACCTGGGCATCACCGGCCAACAGTACGGGCTGGTGGCGGGCATTTTCTTTTGGGGCTATTTCCTCTTCGAAATTCCCAGCAATCTGCTCCTGCACAAAATTGGCGCGCGGGTATGGATTGCGCGCATCCTGTTGAGTTGGGGACTAATCGCCACCCTTACGGGCTTTGCGCGAAACCTCGGGCATTTGTATCTAGCACGCTTCCTTCTAGGATTGGCGGAAGCCGGATATTTTCCCGGGGTCGTGTTGTACCTGACGTATTGGTTCAGGCGGCGCGAGCAGGCGCGCATGCTGGCGTGGTTCCTGACGGGATTTCCCGTCACCAGCATCCTGGGCGCTCCTGTCTCCGGCCTTATTCTCGATCACGTGCATTGGCTCGGCCTAGCAAGCTGGCGCTGGCTTTTGATCCTGGAGGGTGCGCCGGCCTTCCTTTTGGGAATGCTTACTTATTTTGTGTTGCCCAGCCGCCCGGAGGACGCCAAGTTTCTTTCTGTCGAAGAAAAGGAATGGTTGCAGGCGGAATTAGTCAAAGAAGAGCGCGCGAAATCAACCGGGCAAAGGCACACCGCGATGGAGGGCATTGCCAACCCACGCGTATGGCATCTCGTCTCCATTTATTTTTGTATGATGATTGGCAGCTACACGCTGAGCTTTTACGGGCCGAAACTGGTGAAGTCTTTGTCCAGCGCGTATTCCAACAGCCTGGTCGGATACTTGGTGATGATTCCTTACGTGGCGGCTTTTGTAGGGATGGTTCTTGTTGGCCGCAGTTCCGACCGCCGGCTGGAGCGCAGGTACCACGCGGCAACTTGTTTGCTCGTGGGCGGAGTTGGATTCTTGTCGTTAAGCCGGGTTCATTTGCCCTTTACGACTATATTCTTCCTATCGCTCCTGGCCGTAGGTTATTGCAGCTCTCTTGGCCCCTTCTGGGCGTTGCCCAGCGAATTCCTGACGGGCTTCTCGGCCGCCAGCGGCATCGCGCTCATCAATTCCGTAGGAAACCTCGGCGGCTTTGCGGGGCCCTATGTCGTGGGATTCATTAGTCAGAAGACTGGCACGCTATACGGTGGCCTCGCCTTTGCAGGATTCTCCATGCTGGTTGCCGCGGCCCTTGTGCTGTTCCTTCCAAGGATTGCCGGAGCAGGAGTGCGCGTAGAATCACAAGCGAGCCATTGAACCTGTTGACGCTTTTTTAGGAGCCGGAAAACGGACACGTGGCCGATACGTCTAAGGGCTGGGAGGGATCCTCGAATGATCAAGCGAATACCGATTTTACTGCTTTTGCTGGCGGCCACTCCTGTTTATGCGCAGGACAAAAAACCAACGAGTCTGCGCGACGTCTTGCTGGCAGAGCTGCAGACTACGCACGACAACGAAGACTGGTTCGTGCCCGCCAATATTGCGGTGAAAGGGTTAACGGCCGAACAGGCCAGTTGGACCGACGGCAAGGGAAATCATTCGGTCGGCCAACTGGCGTACCACATTCTGTACTGGAATCGCCGGAATCTGGCACGTCTGAAAGGCGAGCAGCTCGACAAGTTCAGCGGCAATAACGACGAGACCTTCGACAAGTTCGACAGCAAGAGCTGGAATGAAACCGTCCAGCAGCTCGACAACGTCATGAAGGAACTGGAAAAATGGGTGGAAGCGGCCGACGAGGCGAAATTGAAAGAAAACGCGCATGTCTTCACGCACATCAGCACACACAACGCCTACCACATCGGCCAGATCATTTACGTCCGCAAAGAGCAAGGCTCCTGGGACCCTAAGAACGGCGTCAGATAGGCGAGGCACTCTATGAGAGAGTCCTAACGCCGCCCACCGACCTGAAAGCACGGTGATAGAAGCCGCCAGCCAGGCGACTTTGCCGTTTACTGCAAGGCGTTCGCAGCGGGTTTTGCAGCCTCCGTTCCGGCGGTATCGGTATATAGTGGAAAATGGCGGCGCGGACCTCTCATGGCGCGCGGCCGGGCACGAAACTCAGCAACAAACGCCGCGAAGGCAATTCGAACGCATGGCCGTAGATATCAGCAAGCATTTGGACCGCGCCAAGCGCTGCCTCGAGAAGAACCGTGTCGAGGACGCCATCGAGGCCTATCTCGCGGTGCTGGATGAGGCGCCGCAGCACCAGGAGGCCACCCAGGCCCTCGGCGACCTCTATGCGCGCATCGAGCAGCCCGATCGGGCAGCAGTGTATTACGGCATGCTGTTCGATTTGCTCGTTGAGCCCAAGGACGAGAGCAAGGCGCTGGCCATCTACAACCGCTTTCTGCGTTCCAATGCAGCGCAACAGACCCCGGAGCGCATTGCGCGCTACGCCTTCCTCCAGCAGAAACAAAACCACGCCAGCGAAGCGGTGGAACAATACAACAAGGCGGGAGAAATGTTTGCCGCCGCCGGGCGCGATGAGGACGCCCTTTTCTGCTGGGAGAGGATCGCGCAGCTTGAGCCCGACAACCTGGCACGGCAGATGAAGCTGGCGGAAGGCGCCGAGCGCCTGGGTAAGAATGCGCTGGCGGCGCGCGCCTTCCTGCGGGCCGGGCAACTAGCCACGGTGAAGGGCTCCGCCTCCGATGCCCTGCACCTTCTGGGGCGCGCATATAAACTGACGCCGCAAGAACGCAGCGTGGCGATGCTGTACGCGCAAGGCAACATGCAAAGCGGCAATGCCGTGCGGGCCGTCTCACTGCTGGAACCCTTTGCCGCCTCGGAGAGCGACGCCCCCTTTCTCCTGACCTTTGCCCAGGCACTGATGGGCGCGGGACAACTGGAACGCGCCAACGAAGTGCTGGAGCGGTTGCTCAACGAGAAAAATGAGGGAATTTCCCAGCTCTTTGACCTTGCGGAGCGCTACGCGTCCGCCGGCCAAGACCAGAAGGCTATGGCCATCCTGCAAACACTGAAGCGGCGGATGTTCGCCGACAAAAAACAAAGCGAATTCGCCGCCATGCTGGATAGCTTGGGCACGAAATATCCCCATTCGCAGGCCATCCTGGAATTCTGGGCCGCTGTCCACAGCGAACTGAACCGCGAGTCGCAATACTTCGAAGTGCTGATCAAGCTGTTCGATCTCTATCTCACCTCTGGGAATGTGAAGAAAGCCGCAGAGTCGGTGGAGCGGCTGGTGGATATCGATCCGTACGACTACCGCAACCAGGAGCGCTTGGACATGCTCCGCGGCCGCGTGGATGACGCGTACGTGAATCGGCTGGCTAGCCGGCTGACCAGAGCGGGCCAATCCACCGGGGGACAAGCCGCGAGACCAAGCACCCTGCAGACGCCCGCGGTTTCCTTTGGCGGCAGCGAAGAAGGGCGGCAAATACAGGCGCTGGAAGATCTGATTGTGCAGACGGAAATCTTCCTGCAATACTCGCTGCAAAGCAAAGCGCTGGAGCGCTTGCAAAAAATCGCCTCGATGTTTCCGGGGGAGGAGACACGAAACGCGCGCCTCGCCAACCTCTATCAGGCAGCGAATTGGTGGCCGCCCGGCGCGGCCAAAGCCACAGGGGATGCCGGCGGAAAGGCCCAGGCGCCGCCCGCTGCCCCAGCGGAGCCTCAGCCCTCTGGAACTACCAGCAAGACCGGGGCGTATTCCGCCGAGACGCTGCGCGACCTGTCGAAAATTTCCGAGATCAATCAAAAGATCTTCCGCCAGCAGACGCCGCGCGCCATGCTCAACACCGCTGTCAGTGAAGTGGGGTCGTATCTGGGGGCCGCGCGGGCTCTGGCCGTGGTTGGTTCACCCGGACGGCCGCCGGAAATGGCCGCGGAATTCTGCGGAAGCGGCGTCAAGCCCGCTGCCGGCGCGCAAGTAGTGCTGTTGCTGGCGCAATTGGAGAAGGCTGAGCCGGATCCATTAGGCGGCCTGATGGTGCAGGCGGGGGAAGGCTCAATCTTGCGCGACCTGAAAATGCAAACGGCCCTGGGCGTGATGATTTCGGATAAAGAAACAAATATGCCCGCGGGAATGCTGATTGCGGCGCGGCCCGATGACCACAAGTGGAAGCCCAACGAAGTTTATTTCTTGCAGGCAATCGGCGACCAAATGCTGATGAGCGTGACCCACACGAGGCTGCGCTCGCTGGTGCGGCGCATGGGCGTTTCCGACGAGCGCTCCGGGCTGCTCAGCCGCAGTTCCTACGTAAGCTGCTTGCTGACCGAAGCGGATCGCGCGAAAACACAGGGAACGCCGCTGGCGCTGGCTGTGCTGCAAATCGACCGCGGAGCCGAAATCCTGAGGCAGCAGGGCGAGCCGCCCATGGAGCGTTTTCTCGAGCAGCTCGCGCGGGCGCTGCAACCCATCGTGCGGCAAAACGATGTGGCCGTGAAATACACAGCCTGGTCACTGGCCTTTATTTTGCCGGACACTACTTTGGCCGGCGCGAAGAACCTTGCCGATAAGTTGCGGCGGGCGGCGAGCGGTCTGCGGCCGCCCTGGGACTCCACGTCGATTACCCTCAGCGCGGGGATTGTGGAGGCCGTTCCGAAGCCCGATTACGACAGCGAGGACATCGTGACGGACTTGATCAACCGCGCGGAACATTCCATGGAAGAAGCGCGCAAGAAGGGCGCCGACAGCATCATCGCCCTGGAAGCGCCCAAGCTTTAGACACCCGGAGCGTTCGCTGAGGCGGATACTTTCTTAGATCCCCGACGGAAATCTAGCCTCCCATGTACATCACGTGGACGTACTGACCGGTGTGAATGTTGTACAGCATATACCAGCCGTCATGATCGGGATCTTCGTAGACTACGAAATCGTCGCTATCGCAGTCCCAGCACCAGCCCGCAGCGATGTCCCAATCCCACGAGGCGATCTGAAACGAAAAGCCGCCGGGAAACCAGAAAATATGACGGTCGCGGTCAAATCGCTCGACGCGATACCGATACGACGCGCCGAAGTGTTCGAAATGCCCGTGTTCAAATGGATGATCCACGTGATACCGCTTGTCGTTTGGTTTGTCGTGACCATACCAATGATCGTTGTGCACGTGAGGCAAGCTGTTGACACGCCCGCCTTCCCGGCGATCCTGCTCGGGAGGGGCAGAACGGGATTCGCGGCGCTGGGGAGGATCGGGGATGCGTCCTTGGTTGGCGCGGGGTGCGTTCGGCCCACGCTCTTGCTGTTTTTCCTCGCCCCGTTGCTCATTCGGGCGCCGATCTTCGGGGCGTTGCGCGAATGCAGGGAGTGCCAGCAGTAATACTGAAGCGGCCAATAAGGCCGCGCGATTTTTCATAGTTTTCTCCTCGAGGCGTATAAGCGGGGCCGTCTGACTCCGTTTCTGAGCTGGGAGTGACGCGAACTTACCTACCGTGCGACGTAGCAGGACGGCTTGTCGGGTACGGGCGAGGGGGCCATAAAGAGTCGCTAAGCGGCACTTATCCTTCTGCTGCATCGCGATTGGCGCTTTTGGGCTTCAACGGTAAACTGTATCAGGCTCGAAAGTGAGGCAAGAATGTTTCCGACGGATGTGGTGATCGTAGCAGGAGCGCGAACGCCGATGGCGCGCTACACGGGCGCGTTTTCGGACGTGAGCGCGATTGATCTGGGGGCGCAGGCTTCCAAAGAGGCGATTCGGCGTTCGGGCGTCGATCCCGGCGAATTTGACCACGCCATTTTTGGCAACGTGATGCAAACGAGCGCGGATGCTCTCTACGGCGCGCGGCACGTGGGGCTGAAAGCGGGATTGAAGATCGAAACACCAGCGGTAACGGTGAATCGCCTTTGCGGCTCGGGTATCGAGGCGATTGCCCAAGCGGCGCAACGCCTGCTGCTCGACGAAGCCACCATGGTGCTGGCGGGCGGCATGGAAAACATGACGCAGGCACCGTTCGTGATTCGCGGGCTCCGCAACGGATTGAAGCTCGGAGGCGGGGCCCTAGAGGATTCGCTCATGGCCGGCTTGACGGATACGTATTGCGGGCTGCCGATGGCGCTGACCGCCGAAAAACTGGCTGAGCAGCATGGCATCAAACGCAAAGACGCCGACGCTTACGCGCTGCGCAGCCAACAGGCGGCGGATGCGGCTTACAAGGCTTGCCGGATCAAAGAGGAGCTTGTGGCCGTGGAAGTGAAGCAAGGGAAAAAGGTCATTGTCGTGCGCGAAGACGATCACCGGCGGCCCGAGACGACCATGGAAACTCTAGAAAAGTTGCCACCGTCGTTCAAGAAAGATGGAATTGTGACCGCGGGGAATGCCAGCGGGATCGTGGACGGCGCGGCGGCAGTTGTGGTAACGCGCGAAAAGACCGCGAAAGAACGCGGATTGAAACCGGTGGGCCGCATCGTGTCGTGGGCCGTGGCGGGCGTGGATCCCAGCATCATGGGCATTGGGCCGGTGCCCTCTTCGCAGAAAGCTCTGAAGCTCGCGGGGCTGACGCTCGAGCAGATGGATCGCGTCGAGGTGAACGAAGCGTTCGCCGCGCAGTATCTAGCGGTCGAGAAAGTGTTGGGGCTGAAGCGAGACAAAACGAATGTCAACGGCGGGGCCATTGCCCTCGGTCATCCGCTGGGCGCAAGCGGGACACGCCTGGTCATTACCATTTTGAATGAGCTGCGGCGGAACGGCATGCGCTACGGACTCGCCACCGCATGCATCGGCGGCGGCCAGGGCATTGCAATGATCGTGGAGGCTACGAAGAATTAGTGAGCTGCGAGATGCGATTCTGGACTTCGGGAAACCTGGCACGTCCACAACATAAACCACCCCGACACTACATCTCTCAATGACTGTTTCTGATAGACTTTTCGTTCCCGGACGATGGGTTTGTCCGCGGTTTCAGCGAGGAAAAGCATGGCGATTCAAAAAGTAGGCGTCGTGGGGTGTGGGCTGATGGGTTCAGGCATCGCCCAAGTGTGCGCGACAGCGGGATTCCACACGGTCGTGCGTGAAGTGAGCGCCGACTTAGTGGACAAAGGGCTGAAGGGCATCGAGAAAAATCTGAACCGCCTGGTGGAAAAGGGAACGCTCACAGAAGCCGCAAAGAGCGAGATCCGCGGACGGCTGAAGGGCACGACAGCGATTGAAGATTTGAAGAATTCCGATCTGATTATTGAAGCCATCATCGAGCAACTTCCCGCGAAGCGGGAATTGTTTTCCGCGCTCGACGCACTCTGCCCGCCATCGACGATTTTTGCGAGCAATACCTCTTCGCTGACCATCACCGAAATCGCCACAGCCACGAAACGCCCGCAGCGCTTTGTGGGCCTGCATTTTTTTAATCCCGTTCCAGTGATGAAGCTGGTAGAAGTGGTGCGCACGATTGCCACCGATGAGGCAGTGTATGACGAAGTGGTGGCCTTTGGCGCAAAGCTAAGCAAAACGCCGGTGCGTGCGAAAGACAGCACGGGTTTCATTGTAAACAGGCTGCTTGTGCCCTACCTGCTGGATGCGATTCGCGCCCTGGAAGAAGGCGTGGGCTCAATCGAAGACATCGACAATTCCATGAAGCTCGGCTGTGGCCATCCTATGGGCCCGCTGACGCTGCTCGATTTTGTGGGGCTGGACACGACGTATTACATTTCGCAGATCATGTTTGATGAATTCAAGGAGCGGCGATTCGCCGCGCCGCCGCTTCTGAAGCGCATGGTGCTGGCGGGATGGAACGGACGGAAGTCGGGACGCGGGTTTTACGATTACGCCGATCCTCAGAAGCCGAGACCGATGAAGTTTTAGCCGGACCTTGGGAAAGGATTCGAAATTTAACACAGAGGGCACGGGGAGCGCAGGGGATCAAGAGAAGAGTCGATGGCTTACGAAAATATTTTGTACGAGAAGAAAGACGCGATTGCGCACATCACGTTCAACCGGCCCAAAGTGCTGAACGCGCTGAATCGCAAAACGGTCGAAGAACTACATCATGCGCTGCTCGATGCTCGCTATGACGCAAGCGTGCGCGTGCTAATTCTGACCGGAGCCGGCGAAAAATCGTTTGTCGCGGGCGCAGACATCAGCGAACTCGCGCTGCAAACACCCGTGAACGGCAAAGAGTTTTCGCTCTACGGCCAGGGCGTCTTTCATTTGCTTGAAACCATGGGCAAGCCCTCGATTTGCGCCATCAATGGCTTCGCGCTCGGTGGGGGCTGCGAGCTGGCGCTCTGCTGCACGATGCGCATCGCCAGCAAGACCGCCAAGCTGGGCCAGCCCGAAGTGAAACTGGGCATTCTGCCCGGTTACGGTGGGACGCAAAGACTGGCGCGGCTCTGTGGCAAAGGCGTGGCCCACGAGCTTTGCCTTGCCGGCGAAATGATCACCGCTGAGGAGGCGCAGCGCATCGGCTTGGTCAACCATGTTTACGAGCCGGCGGAGTTGCTTCCTGCCGCCGAGGCCCTGGCCAAGAAAATCATTGCCAACGCGCCGCTGGCTGTGAAGTACGCTATGGAAGCCGTCGAGCGCGGCGTGGAAATGCCGCAGGAGGAAGGCTTGTTCCTGGAAGCTACACTCTTCGGGCTTGTCTGCTCGACCGAAGACATGCGCGAAGGCACCAAAGCATTCCTGGAGAAGCGGCCTCCGCTGTTCAGAGGCAAGTGAGAGAAACTGTGGCGCGCAGCTCTAGCCCCGCAGCTTTTTCCATAGCTGAGGCGAAAAGTAAAGGAACGAAAGGCTACAATCCGATCACGACTCGAAAAATGACAGAAAAGATTCAGGCGGGAAAAATCGACGGCGGTTTGAGCGCCGAGGGCCTGCGCTTCGGAATCGTCGTGAGCCGGTTCAACAGCTTCATCACCGACCGGCTGCTGGCCGCCACGGTGGACGCGTTGGAGCGCGCGGGCGCCCCGAGCAAAGATGTCGCTGTGGTGCACGTTCCCGGCTCGTTCGAGCTGCCCCTGGCCGCGAAGAAACTCGCCGCCACGCGGAAATACGACGCGCTTATCGCCATCGGCTGTGTCCTGCGGGGCGAAACCTCTCACTACGATTACGTCTGCTCGGAAACCGCGCGCGGCTTGCAACTCGCGCAGATGGATAGCGGCCTGCCCATTATCTTTTGCGTGCTGACTTGCGACACCCTCGAGCAGGCCATTGACCGCGCGGGACTGAAGGGCGGTAACAAGGGTTTCGAAGCTGGCCTTGCCGCCATCGAGATGGCGCAGCTTTCGCGCAAGCTGCGCGCCCCCGGCCCACAGGCGGCCTCTTCCGGAAGGCCACGGCGAAAGTAACGTGTCGCTCCGCAGCAAAGCCCGCGAATTTGCCATGCAGATGCTCTTTCAGTGGGACATGAGCCGTCAGGATTCCTCGAAACTCGAAGCCAAATTCTGGAAAAGTGCCAAAGCCGCTGACCAGACCCGCGCTTTTGCGAACCGGCTTTTCGAAGGCGCCTCCAAAGAAGCTGCCGCGCTTGACGAAATCATCGCCAAACACTGCGAAAATTGGCGTTTCGAGCGCCTCGCGGCCATCGATCGCGCCATCCTGCGCCTGGCCATTCACGAGATGAGCGCGACCAACACCCCACCGAAAGTCGTGTTGAACGAGGCCGTGGAGCTCGCCAAAAAGTTCTCCTCAGAGGAGTCAGGTGCGTTCGTCAACGGGGTTCTTGACTCCGTCTATAAGCCACTGAAAACAAAGTAGTTATACAAGAACATCTTCCTTTTCCGCATCTGTTCGCAAAGCCTTGCCCCGAAACTTTCGGGCATTCGCAGTGTTTGATTTCTTAAGTGTGGTGGTGAACTCAGGAAGCTTCTTCAAGGAGAGGAACAATGAAAGCAGAACTCTTGATCCGTAGAGGTGTGCTCGCGTTCGCGTTGGCTGGCTTGCTGGGTGCCGGTGCCTATGCCCAGGATCCGACCGCGCAGCAGCAGGACGTTCCGAGCGACAAGAAAGATATCAAGCATGATAAGAAAGACCTGGCGAAAGATCGCGCCGACCGCAACGCCGATCAGCGCGACATCAACAAAGATAAGCACGACCTCACCAAAGACCGCGCGGATCGCAACGCCGATCAACGCGACATCAATAAGGACAAGAGCCAGTTGGCTAGCGACGCGAAGACCTACGGCGCCAACAGCTCCCAGGTCCAGACTGATCGCAAGGATCTCCGCGCCGATCGTACCGACCGTAATGCCGACCAGCGCGACATCAACCACGACAAGAAGGACCTTGCCAACGATCGCACGGACCGCAACAAGGATCAGCGCGATATCAACAAGGACAAGCGCGACTTGCACAAAGACCGCAAAGACCTGCGCCACGACCGTCGCGGTCACTAAGAGCAGCTCTCGCTTCGCAGTTCTCCGCCTTTAGTTTTCTGCTGAGTAGAAGAAAGGCCGCTCCAAATCTCCGGGCGGCCTTTCTGATTTTTGCATTATTTGTAGCGCCGGCATCTTGCCGGCTCTTTCCCGTCTCGGGCCTGGCTCCGCTCCTTCAGATGCGGATCGTACCTTCAAACACTCTAACCGCCGCTCCGCTGACGCGCGGTACCAGCTTCCTCCCCGACTGCGTGACGTGCACTTCAATGTGGCTCGGTCGGCCCATTTCTTCTCCCTGAAGAACGCTGAGGGTGTGACCCGGGGCGAGCTGGCCGTATTTTACAAGGTACGCGCCGAGGGACCCGGCTGCCGAGCCCGTCGCAGGATCTTCGTAAATCTCCCAGGGAAGCATTCCGCGCGCGAAAACTCTTCCGTTGCCTCCCTGAGCAAAACAGTAGGCCATGGTCGCGTCTTTGCCGATAAGCTTACGCAACTCGAATATGTTCATGGCAATCTTCCCGAGCGCGGCCCGATTGCGCAGCGGCACCATGAGATTGAAGATTCCCGTGGACACGCACTGCAGATCTAAGTTCGCGTCAAAATCTTTCGGGCCAAGGCCAAGCGACTTGGCAAGTGCGGCTTTCTTGAACTTGACCGGCCGAAACGCAGCTTCGGTCTGCGTCATCGTCACGCGCTGCGGCCGGCCGTCCTTGAAGCGGATCTCCACGGGCAGCACGCCGGCGCCGGTTTGTTGCATCACGTGCACGCCGCCCTCCTGCGCCGGCACCACCCCGAGTTCCGCAAGAAGAAACCACGTGCCCACCACCGGATGTCCGGCGAGCTTCAATTCCTCCTGCGTGGTAAAGATGCGCAACCGGGCCAGCGCGCGCTCATCGCCGGGCTTTTGCACGAACACCGTTTCCGCCAGATTCATCTCCCGCGCGATGCCTTGCATCTGATCCTTCGTGAGGCCATCTCCGTCGGTGAAGACGGCCAGCGGATTGCCTTCAAACCGAGTGGTCGTGAAAACATCCAGCGTGTGGTAACGGCGTTCCATGTCGGCGATTTTCCTTTAGGTAGAAATTCCCGCGGTTTAAATGCGCTGCAGTTCTGGAACCGTTCTTTCGTTGACGACATTACCCGTATTCAGAGTGGATTTTGGCTCGATCAGCACAACCTGTATCTCTTCATCAGCCGTGGGGCAGTGTTCCACCCCGCGCGGCACGATGATGAATTCGCCTTCCCGCACGATGGCTTCGCGGTCGCGAAACTTCATCCGCAACGTGCCTTTCACCACTAGGAACATCTCGTCCTCGTTTTCGTGGTGGTGCCAGACGAAGTCGCCCTTGAACTTCACGGCTTTCAGGAAGCAGTCGTTGACCTCGCCGATGATGCGCGGATTCCAGTGATCAGAGAACTGTGCAAATTTCTGGCTGAGATTGACCGTTTCCATGGCTCACCCTTTGCCCTTAGAGATTGTGAACGATTCCCGTGGCAGCGTCGAGAACGCGGCGCGTTGTCTCCGCCTCGCCGGTCTCCGCATAGATGCGCAGCACGTTTTCGGTGCCCGACGCCCGCGCCATCACCCAGCCTGTATCTCCGAGATAGAGTTTAATGCCGTCCAGGTCCTCTCGTTGTACCACGGGGAAATCCAGAATCCGGTTGAGCCTTTCGTTCGAGAAGTGCGCAATCGCTTTTTCTTTCTGCCCCGGCTTGAGTTCGAGGTCCACGCGCCCGTAGTGGTATTCGCCAAACTCGGCGTGCAACGCAGCCAGCAGCTCCTCGAGCGATTTGCCATGCCAGGCCATCAATTCCGCTAGGAAGAGTGCGGAAACGGTGGCGTCCCGCTCCGGAAGGTACAGGCTTGTGCCGATGCCGCCGCTTTCCTCGCCTCCGATCAAAATGTTTTGCTCCAGCATCAATTCGCAAATGTACTTGAAGCCGATAGGCACTTCATGCAGTTTGCGGCCAAATTTCGCGGCCAGCTTGTCGATCAGCTTCGTGACGGAAAATGTTTTTGCAATGTCGCCGGGAAGGTTCCTCGTTCCCGCCAGGTGCCATACCAGCAGCGCCAGAATCTGGTGCGGGGTGACGAACGCCCCGCTGCGGTCGATGGCGCCAATGCGGTCCCCGTCGCCGTCCGCGCAGAAACCCGCGTCATATCCGCCCGCGAGTACGGCTTGCCGCAGCGCTTCGATGTGCGGCTTAATCGGCTCGGGATGTACGCCGCCGAAACGCGGATCGCGCGTCCCGCGGATTTCGTCGCACGAGATGCTGTTGCGCCGGAATAACTCGGGCAGTAGCCCCGCCGCAGCTCCGTGCATGGGATCGAAAACGAATTTCAGTCTTGCGCCGCGCAGGCGTTGCCAGTCCACCAATTTTTCGAGTGCCTCAAGATACGGCACGCGTGGTTCAAGCGAATGAATTAAATCCTTGCGCGGCGGAAGCGGCGGCACGCCTTGCAGCACGCCCGTGAGCTCCTGTTCGATTTGCGCGACAATCGAAGGCAGCGCGCTGCTCCCGTAGCTCGCTTTGTACTTGATCCCGTTCCACCGATAGGGATTGTGGCTCGCCGTGATGACCACGCCGCCGGCGGCTTTGTGGTGCCGCACCAAAAACGAAATCGCTGGCGTCGGACACGGCTTGTCCGTGAGCCACACCGGAGTTCCCGTCTCGCTGATGACTTCTGCGGCCGCGGCAGCAAAGCGGTCGGATGCAAAGCGGTGATCGTAGCCGACAATCACGCCGCGCCGCGCGTCTTCGCCCCGAACCACGTAACGCGCAATCGCCTGGGCCACGACGCGTGCGTTCGCGAGCGTAAAGTCTTCCGCGATGACCCCGCGCCACCCGTCCGTGCCAAATCGAATATCCGTCACGGCTTTCGAGTATAAGCGAAAGCCCTGCGCCCCCAACAGCCGCTTTGGCCTGTTCACGCACACCAAGGTGCGCCGGCGTTGTAAAGGCGCAGCTTTACCCTCAGCGAAGCGAAAGGATGCTGCGTCCCTACTTGGAAGGTGGCATAAATCTCAAAGCAGGTCGCCGCGCTTTTTTTCTTCCAGCCATTTCACGATTTTGGCCGCGTCTTGCGCACGGTCGCGCGGACAAATAAGCAGCGCGTCGGGCGTATCTACAACGACGAGATCATGAATCCCGATCGCACCCACGAATTTCGTTGGACTCCACAGCAAATTACCCCGCGCGTCGAGCACATAGCCATCGCCCGCGAGAACATTTTCGCCCGGCTGTTTCGCGAGCAATTCGTAGACTGCGGCCCATGACCCGATGTCGCCCCAGCCCACTTCCGCGGGAATCACGAAGACGCCCGCCTCATCATGCCCGCGCGTCGCCGGCTCGAGGATGGCGTAGTCTACGGAAATATTTTCGACGGCGCGATAAACAGCACGCAGTTTGCGCTCGTATCCGAGCGTTCCGATCGAATCCGAAAGATGTTCAATCGCTTCGTGAGTATTCGGAAGATATTTCTTGAGATTTTCAAGGAAGGTGGAGACGCGCCAGAAAAACATTCCGGCGTTCCAGTGGTAATTGCCGGAAGCAACGTATTCCTCGGCTTCTCTCAGCTCTGGCTTCTCGGTGAAACGCCGGACGGCGAAAACAGGGAAGTTCTTCACCGTGAGCGGGTCGCCCATCCGCTCGATATACCCGAAGCCCGTGTCCGGCCTCGTCGGCGCAATGCCCAGCACCACCATGCGGCCAGGTTCGCAAGCCACATCCAGCGCGGCGCTGACGATCTGCCGATATTTCTCCCCCTGAGCGATGTAATGGTCCGCAGGAAGCACGGCCATCAGCGCGTCGCCTCCGGCTTGCGCGCGCACGTGAACCGCCGCGAGCGCAATCGCCACTGCCGTGTTCTTCCCCATGGGTTCTGCAAGCACGCGCTTGCGTGCCGCGGCAGGAATTTGCTTTCGAACCGGCGTAGCTTGCTCCGCATTTGTGACCGTCCAAATGCGCTCCGCGGAAATCAGCGGACGCAGACGCGCAACCGTTTGCTGCAGCATCGTCTTTTTGCCGATGATGTTCAGCAGCTGCTTCGGCGTGCGCGTCCGGCTCCGCGGCCAGAACCGCGTCCCCCGTCCCCCGGCCAGTATTACTGCGTGAATCGAAAGGTTCTCTTTCGTCATCTTGTTTCCGCTTAGTCGAACAATACACTTGCGAGATCCTTTTCCGAAACCCCCTCCTGAGAAAGTCCTTGGCGGAGTGCAGCAAGGTCAGGAATGTAGGTTCGGAGGACGGTTGTGTTTTTTTTCGGCTTCAGCTCGAACATGCCAAGCGACGCGGGGACAAACCAGCACTCGCCATGCTGGTAGTCCTGGTCGCCTCCTTGCGACTTTAACGTGCCGCTTCCCGATGGGAATACAAGAATTTCGAACTGAGTCGGATTACTTTGGGATGGCACATCCCACTCAAATTCCCAGCGTTCGGTCGCAAAATAACGGCAAGCGGCAAGTAAGAGCTTGAGCGCATCGTGTGACAGGAGGGACTGAGTCTTTAGCAGTGGGCTTCCCGAATCCCCGAAATTCATCACTTCAAGGGCCTTCCTGATATGCAACTCACGCGGCTTGCCTTGAGCATCGACGCGCCCGTAGTCGTAGACGCGGTAGGTCAGGTCCGAGTATTCCTGTACTTCACAGATGACCATGCCCGGACCGATGGTGTGTGGCGTGCGCGCGGCAAGAAACAAAGTATCTCCAGCGTTTACAGGCCAGGAGACAAAGAGGTCCTCCAGGGTCTTTGCCTCCAGGGCGGCCAGAAATTTCTCTTTTGTGGTTCCCGGTCTTAGGCCCACAAGGACTCTTGCTCCAGGCTCGGCGCAGATGACATGCCACATCTCCGTTTTTCCACGCACGCCTGCAGCTCGCTCGTGCGTGGCCGCGTAGGCATCATCCGGGTGGACCTGAATGGACAGTTTGTCATTCGGAAAAATGAACTTAATCAGGATGGGAAAATCGCCGGGCTCCGCGAAGCGCGTGCCACGCCACTCGGGCGGCATCTCCCGCCACGCTTCACCTAACGTCCTGCCTGAGAAGGGGCCGGTTGCGATTTTGCAATCGATGCCCGTGAGCCAGACCTCGCCGATCGGCTCCAGCAGATTTGTTTTTTTCGGATAAAGCGGGGCCAACGATCGCGCTCCCCAAATACGCGGCACAAAGGTGGGCCCGATTCGAAATGGTTCGGGGCGAATCGGCCTGGTATTCACGTCTTACGCGGCGGCTTCCGCGCGCGCGAAAAATCTCTCCAGGCGCCGCAAGCCCTCCTCGATGCGCTCGAGAGAAGTGGCATAGGACAAACGCAAATAGCCAGGCGCACCGAACGCTGCGCCGGGCACGACGGCAACATGCGCACGCTCGAGAAGCATTTTTGCGATTTCCTCGCACGACTTTGCCAGCGCCGGCCCGCCCGCTCCACTCGACAGGTGCGCGGAAATGTTCGGGAACGCGTAGAACGCCCCGCCGGGCCACTCACACGTGACGCCCGGAATCGCGCGTAACCCCTCCACAATCCGTTTGCGCCGCTTCGCATACTCGGCCAGCATCACAGGCACGGTCGCCATTGTTCCCCGCATGGCTTCGAGCGCGGCGTACTGCGCGATAGACGTGGCGTTCGATGTGGACTGGCTTTGCAGCTTGATCAGCGCCTGAATCAGCGCTTCCGGGGCCAGCGTGTACCCGATGCGCCAGCCGGTCATGGCAAACGTTTTCGACGTCGACCCGATGATGATGACTTTGTCTTTCGCCCCCGGCGCGCTGGCAATCGAGTACGGCTTGTTCTGTTCGTAGGTAAAGTGCGAATAACACTCGTCGCCCATCAGCCACACGTTGTGTTTCTTGCATACGGCGAGAATGCGCTCGTATTCCTCCCGCGGGACCACTCCGCCCGTCGGATTGTTCGGCGAGTTCACGATCAGAAGTTTTGTCTTCGCCGTGATGGCTTTTTCGATGGCCGAAGCCCGCACGGTAAAACCGTCTTCAGGACGCGTCTCGACGAATACCGGCGTGCCGCCCGCGTACTTCACGATGTCCGGGAAGCTCACCCAGTATGGAGAAGGGATAATGACCTCGTCGCCGTGCTGCACAAGCACGCTGACGACGTTGAAGATGGAATGCTTGCCCCCGACGCTGACCACGCACTCATTTGCTTCGTACACCGAGCCTAGTTCGCGCTTGTGCCACGCGCAAATGGCTTCGCGCAGCGGCATGATGCCACCGGCCGGGGTGTACTTCGATTTGTTCTCCTCGATGGCCCGGATCGCCGCCTTGTTGATGTGTTCGGGCGTCGGGAAGTCCGGCTCGCCCGGACCGAAGTCGGCAATGTCCACGCCGCGCGCTTTCAGCTTGTCGGCTTCGACAATCACCGCGGCGGTCGGCGAGATTTGGATGCGGTTGATGCGGTCGGTGAATTGCACCACGGGCTCCTTCAAGGAACACGAAAACCTATACCCGATAGTCTACAGGCAGGTTCAAGGAGGGCAAAGACCGAATTGGCCTGCCCGGTGGCCTTGGCCACGTAACGGTGTCTGCCGGGTCACAGGGCGTGCACAGGCCAAGACTCCTGATTAGGAGACCTTGGCGCGCAGGCGCTGCTCGACGACAGCCGGTACTAGGCCGTCCAATGGACCCCCATACTGGGCAATCTCCCGCACCAGCTTGGAACTCAGGTAGCTGTACGGTTCGCCGGGCAGCATGAACACGGTTTCCAGGCGCGGTTCGATCTTGCGGTTCATCAGCGCCATTTGCAGTTCGTATTCGTAATCGGAGACGGCGCGAATACCGCGGAGAATCACGCCGGCGCCGCGCTTGCGCGCATAGTCGATAAGCAGCCCTTCGAAGACGTCGACCTCGACGCCCGGCCACTTCTTCGTGACTTCGCGCAGCATCTCCACGCGCTCGGGAACGCTGAATAGCGGCTGCTTTTCCGTGTTGCGCAACACGGCCACGATTAACAAATCAAACATTTTTTCGCCACGCTCGATCAGGTCGAGGTGGCCGTTTGTGACCGGGTCAAACGAGCCCGGATAGATGGCAATCGACGTTTTCATGGCGATTCAGGCTCCCGCCGAGCCGGGAGTATTCTAACTCAGCGGGGTGCGGGCAAGAACAGCTTACAGAGTTTTCCCCTCTGGAAACTGAAAACTAAACACGAAAACTGAGAGCTACGCCTCGCGGTTGAACTCGGCGCGATGCTTTTCACGTGCCTCGGCGCTCAAGTGAAACCAGCCTTCGGCGATGTCCCGGACGCGCTCGAGTTCGCGCTGCATTTCCCCGTGTTTCGCCTCCATGGCTTCGGCATTGGCGTCTGCTGGCACATAGATGGGCGGAGCGAACAAAATCACGGCGCGTGCAAAAGGCATAGGAAACAGAAAATGGTCCCACGTTTGCTTGAAAGTTTTTCCGCGGTCAACACCGATGTGAAACACCATCACCGGACAGCCGGTCTTTCGCGCCAGCATCACCGGACCTGGTTTGGCGACATAGCGCGGGCCGCGCGGCCCGTCAATTGTGAACGCGCAGTCCACGCCTTCGGTCAGACGCTTGGCCATCACTGCCAGCCCGCGCAAGCCGCCGCGCGACGAACTGCCCTGCGCGGTGCCGAATCCCAGCCACTCGATCACTTTGCGCGTCCACTGTCCGTCAAACGCTGTTGTGTTCATCACCACCACGCCGCGATTGCGGTGCCACCACACGATGGGGAGGATGATGCGGTGCCAAAAGGCCCAGATGATGCGTTTCCTCGATGCGTGCACGCGTTCCGCGTGCTGCCAGCCAAGCACGTCATAGCGCAGCGTCGGTCCGAGCGTCCGAATCACCGCGAAGACTGCAGCGGCGATAAAGGGAATCTGGACGCGGCGGGTCCACGGCAGTCGGGGCAGCCGCGTGTCGTAGTGCACATTGGTGTGGTCCTGCTCCGGCTGGTTTACCGGCTCGATCATAGTGTCAGGCTGCGGCATCGATTCTTCGCGGGGCCATCGTCTGCACTATTTCGGTACAGGTGCCCCCGCCGACGTATAGTATAGGCGAGACGTTCCGCCTTTGTGCCGGGAGTACTTCCTAGTGCCGCTTCGTTCCAC